>OFHR01000004.1_pt1 | contig 135166 bp, 128 predicted proteins | sample 1522041 | NCBI WGS metagenome assembly OFHR01 (sample SAMN04272335, study PRJEB24112) | coral metagenome | biome: Coral reef; feature: Shallow seawater; material: Coral tissue | host: Coral | place: China: South China Sea | collected 2014
TGAGACGGCGTACGTGACAACGATCAGGATCGCTGTAAATAATCCCTGTTTCATAAACACTAATTATCAGTCATTAACAAAAACTCCCTAAAAACAGCGCCCGTCACAACGGGCGCCTGCAAAGCTGCCTTCACCCTTCATTAAAGAAGATTGCCGAATTTTACACCGACATAGAAGGTCCGGGGACTCATGGGACCATAGACATACCCCGGATCACGGTCAATCCCCGAGTCGAAGTCATCCTGATAGGAGTTGAAGATGTTCTTCACACCGCCGTAGAACTGCAGCCCGGCATCATCGACCGGAACGGTATAGCGAATCTTGACTCCGGCATCGAAGAACGCATCGCTTTCGCGTAGCTCTCCTGCATCGGGATCCGCAATTTCAGGCCCGTAATACGGAACCAGCATCGCACCGGTATAGTTGCCGGTCAGGGCGATCCCGAACCGGTCGACCGGCTTCCAGTCAACCGTCACGAAACCGTAGTTATCGGGAGTCCTGTAGAACTCTTTTTCATTGAAATCATCCTGCGGCTCATCATACTTGCTTGACTGGATGGTAAAACCAGCCCTCATCCCAAGCGCACTTGAAGGCAAGACATGGGCCTCGAGATTAACACCCTTGACAACCGCACCATCAGCATTGTAGCGGGTGTAGATAACATTGCCGTCTTCATCCGGCGTACCGATATCGATAGCAAACGGATCATCCAGCTCCGTATAGAACCCCTCGACAAGAAAGCCAAAGTCTACGTTACCGACCATGGTATCGTAATCAATCGATGCCATATAGCTGCGGCTGGTCTCTTCGACAAGATCGGGAGCATTGACATGAATAACCCTCCTTGAACCCGACGACTCGATGTGGAGGTCCTCATCAAAAATCTGCGGAGCGCGATACCCTGCCGCATAACTCAGACGTCCCTGCAACTCATCACTAAAGGTGTAAAGCAAGGTCGCCCTCGGAAGCACGATATCGTCCGAAATGTCCGCATCCGGACTTATCTCGTTGGTGATCTCGTAATTATCCCAGCGAAGGCCGAACGTCGCCTTCAGCTTGTCCCAGGTATACTGATACTCGCCGAAGACACCGACTATATTGCTCTCCTGATCAGCAACCGGTGTTCCGGGTACATGGGTGTCCGTACCGATATCATAGTATCCGAGCTTTTCATCTTCAAGCCACTCCAGGTTATTCTCAACCCCGGCAATAACCTGGGATGAACCGAATACCGCCTTGTATTGAGCCCCCAGTTGCAGACTCAGATTGTCTGTATGACCATAGGCATCCAACTGCTGTTCCGCACCATAGTAAGCATCACGATCGATATGCTGCGCAGCAACATAGACCGACAGCTTGTCATAATCCCTCAAGTACTGGGTATAGGTAAGAGCTCCGTTGATAATCTTCTGCTGGATGGATTCTGCAATGTCAGCTTCATGTTCGATTGCATCGAATTTATTCCCACCGCGACGATCTTCACTGATAGCAAAAAAGTCGGCCGTCAGCTTTCCACGATCACCTATCCTCCTGAACGCCCGCAATCCAAGCGTGGTGTTATCTATCTCGGGGAGTTCGGAAAAACCGTCGCTGTTGGCATCAAAGTGATCGCGGTTCCTGTAAAACCCGAAGGCCGTCATTCCCATTTTACTATCGGACGAAACCACAGAGGCGTTGAAACTGGCGGTATAATCATTTGCAGGGTCGTCGAAATCATCACCGCCTACACCGGTCCAGCCTGAAGATCCTGAAAATTCATAAGAATTGACAACGGGATCCTTCAAAATCAGGTTGACCGTTCCACCAATAGCGTTGCTCCCGTAAAGAGCCGACCCGCCTCCGCGAACCACCTCGATGCGCTTGATCATGTTGGTCGGAAGTAACTCCAGTCCATAGACACCGGCAACCGCACTGAACACCGAACGTCCATCAATAAGAATCTGTGAATACGGACCTTCCAGACCATTCATACGGAGCTGGTTGAAACCACAGTTCTGACAATCATTTTCCATACGCAACCCTGTCGCGAAATTCAGGCCTTCGCTCACCGTTGTAGCCTGCAGCACCTCGGTCAGCTCTTCTGCTGTTACCGTTGAAACAACAACCGGCGACTCTTTGCGCGGCACTTCGTCTCTGGATCCGGTAACAACGATTTCACTCCCCTTTAAAGCGGCTGTTGAAAGATTGAAGTCGAGTTTCACTGTCTGACCATCAAGCACATCCACCGTTTTCTGCGCACTGCCATACCCCATGGCACGAACCTCGATGACTCTGGAACCTGAAGGAATGCCGGTCAGCGTGTAGCTTCCGTTTCTGTCGGCAGCCATACCGACAGCCGTCCCTTTCACCTTGACATTGGCGTAGGGAACCGGCTCCCCGTTGCTGACAACCTTGCCCGTAACAGTATCGGCCATCCCCCCCTGAAACGGGATTGCACACAGTGCAAGGACGGCAAATATCTGCTTTACATGTTTTTTCAAGATCATGTTGCTGCTTTTCTTGAATTTTTAAAAAATCACACCCACTATTTATTTATAAAGAGTCAAAATAAAAATAAAGCGGAATAACCAAAGAAAAAAAATGCCCATTCGCACAAGACAGCTGAAAAAGCATATTTTTATCTGGACAAGATAAAAATTAATAACATATACCTATATTAGTATCACATTTTCAGCTAATGAAAGGGTCAACGTTAAAACGACAAAGCCATGAACCACAAGACTTTCCTCAAAAAACCTCTCGTCATACTTTTCTGCATGTTCTGGATGGGAGCATGCGGAGGCCCACAGAATGAGCCGACAGTGCAGCAGAGTCCTATACATGAAAAAATCGGCGTTTTACTGCTCAGCCACGGATCTCACTCCGAAACGTGGCGAAAGACGCTGTTCGAACTTGAAAGCAACGTCAGGGATAGAATCCTCGAAAAAGGGAACATCGCCGGGACAAAAACAGCATTCATGGAATACCATGAACCTTCAATAGCGACCCGTCTGAAAGAATTCGACGAGGAGGGATATTCAGACGTCATTATCGTCCCTATTCTCCTGACGGTCAGTTCTCACTCTTTCGATGACATACCAACCATTATTGGTCTCAAGGAAAACCCGGAATCGGTTGAAATGCTGAGGCTTGAAAACATCGAACGCTATACACCGAAAGCAAACGTACATATTGCCCCGCTTCTGGATTTTGGAAAAACTCTTGAGAACAATGTCCTTCGAAGAACAAAAGCCCTTTCAAAGAACCCGGAAGAAGAGGGGTTGGTGCTCATAGGATATGGTTCGGAGCCCTATGAAAAAGAATGGAGCGATCTTTTCAGAAAAACTGCAGAGCACATTGCCAGGGAAACGGGCATCAGCGAACACAGCACAGGATGGTGCGGACACATTGTGCGCTACGCTCCCGACTCGACAACAACAGCCATCAACCGAATTCTTGAAAAGAAAAAAACAGCGATCGTCATCCCTTCCCTGGTTGCTTTTGATGAAAACTTCCAGATCCGCATTATCGGAGGAGGTATAGAAAAAATAAAGGAACATAACGAAAGGGTGCTTTACAAGCCGGATGCAATACTGCCGGATCCTGATGTCGAGCAATGGGTTGTCGATATCAGCAACAAGTATTCAGGCAAAATCAGTAACAGGCAAAACAACTAAAAAATGTTTAAGAAGAACCGTGAATCGTTTAGAAAAATCAATAACATCCTGCACCGTGACCTGGGCTACTTTTTTGCCGGATTGATCATCGCTTATTGCCTGTCCGGAATAGCCCTCAACCACATTGATGAATGGAATCCCGATTTCATCGTCAACAAAACCAGCCTGGATTTTGGGCAAGCTTATGAGATGGGTGACATTTCGGACAGGGTTGTTGCCGAATTCAGCTCCAGGGCGGGAGAAAATTCATTCAGGCTGTACGATTTTCCCTCAGAGAGACAGGTCAAGGTCTACTACAAGGATGCAACGCTTCTTGTCAATCTGCAGGATGGTACCGGCGAATACGAAAAAATCTCACGAAGACCGCTGTTTTACCAGATCAATGTTCTCCACCGCAACAGTATTGAATGGTGGAAATGGGCCTCGGATATCTTTGCCGGCATGCTTATTGTCATAGCAGTAACAGGAATGTTCATGCTGCGCGGGAACAATGGATTTTCAGGCCGTGGCAAATGGTTGGCTGCCACCGGATTGGTTCCTCCCCTTGCAGCCATTATCATCCAGAACCTCTGATGCCCCTCGGATATATCAAGACACATAACGGCTGTACCATGAAAAACAGATTATACCGGAAGGTTCTTCCCCTACAAAAATTTATGGTCGTCCTGCTGATCCTCCTGACAGGATGCAGTACGCCGGAAAAGGATCTCGTTGGGTATTCACAGGAAAAAAATATAGGAGTGCTGCTGCTCAACCATGGCTCCAGATCGGAACGATGGAGGGCAAACCTGATCGAACTGGAACAAAACGTGTCAACTGAAATTCTTGCTATTGAAGGTATAGACGGTATCAGGGCAGCATTTATGGAACACGCCGAACCATCAATAGCCAGCGCGTTAAAAGGGTTCGACCGCGAGCAATACCGGCACATCGTTATCATTCCGATTTTTCTGACTATCGGTACCCACATGTTTGACGACATTCCCACGATTATCGGGCAGAAAGAAAACCCGGCATCCCTTGAAAAGCTGAAACTTGAAAACATCGAACGGTATGTGCCGGTCGCAAAGACGCATCTTGCACCTTCTCTGGATTTTTCGGACCTTCTGAAAACAAACACCCTGAGGAGAACCAGAGCCCTTTCCAGAGAAATAAAGGAAGAGGGCCTTGTCCTCATCGGCTATGGCTCAACGGTGTTTGATGAACAGTGGAAAGGACTGTTCGATAACGTCGCCACGTATGTCGGCAACGAAACCGGTATCACTGACTATACCACAGCCTGGTGCGGACACATTGCTCATTACAGTCCCGACTCGACCACTGCTGCAGTGAGCCGTATACTGGAAAAGAAAAAACGGGCGATTGTCATTCCATTGCTTGTATCGAGCAGTGAACAGTTCCAGATCGATATCATTGGAAATGGTATCAGCGCCATCGATCATCATCGGGAAAAAGTGGCATACAAGCCGGACGCCATTCTCCCCGATACTGGTCTGGAGCACTGGGTTATCGATGTGGCAAAAAAATATGCAGCAAAAATTCAAGCTGAAACGAAACCTTGAAAAAATGGATATTGATGAGTTAAAAAGGATACAAACATGCATGTACATACATTGACACGGTGGAAACACAGCCATGACTTTGCAACGATAAACGACAAGGGAGAACAACGAACACGCTACGTCTTGCTCTTGACAGCTGTCACCATGGTAGCCGAGATCGTGGCAGGCAGTTTGTACGGCTCTATGGCTCTTCTTGCCGATGGATGGCACATGGGCACGCACGTAGCCGCGTTCATGATCACTATTTTTGCCTATCGATATGCCAGGAAATATGAAAACAATCCCGCTTTTACGTTCGGCACCGGCAAGGTAACCGTATTGGGTGGCTTTTCCAGTGCTGTAGCATTGGCTGTAGTCGCGCTTGTGATGGTGGCGGAATCCCTGGAAAGAATCATGAATCCCGAGACCATCCATTTCAATCAAGCTATTGCGGTAGCAGGCATCGGTTTACTTGTCAACGTAATAAGCGCCTTCATGCTAAGGGATGAACACGGCCACTCCCACCATCACGACCATGATCACCACGACCACAACCTCCGTGCGGCCTATATGCACGTTCTTGCCGATGCCATGACCTCTTTGCTTGCCATCTTCGCTCTTTTGGCAGGAAAATATATTGGATGGAACTGGCTCGATCCGGTGATGGGCATTGTAGGAGCTGCGGTCATCACACGCTGGGCCTATGGCCTGTTGAGGGAAACCGGTCCGATACTGCTCGACGCGAGCATCGAAAAGGATTACCAGCAGGAGATACAGGAAGCTATTGAAAACGATGCCGACAACAGGGTTTCCGACATCCATGTCTGGAAGGTCGGGGCAAATCACTATGCCGCAATCATTTCCCTGGTTACCCACTTTCCCAACACTATGGATCATTACAAAACCTTGCTGCGTGATTTTCACAAATTGTCTCACATAACCATAGAAGTTCAGGAGTGCAGGGAAACGCCTTGTATTCCTCTTGGGAAAAACACCGCATTCTGAAAAAAAAAGTCCCGTGGTTAAGCAGCTTCCACGGGACTTCAGCAACACAAGGGAATTGGGCAACTACAAGTTCACCTTTACCCCTGCAAAGAATTCCCTTCCGTCGATAAAGTACTCGTCTACAACATCTTTTTTATCGAAGACATTGTCTACTTTGACGAACACCTCCGCATGCTTGCCGATCTCCTTTGAGGCTGAAGCGCTGAAAATCCAGTAATCATCGAGCGTCTCGATAGGTGATCTCGATGACTCTTGCCATAAGCGCTCTCCGGTATAAAATGTTTCGAGATGCAGCCGCGCGTCAGCCGCAGGAATCTTAACATCGATGCCGGCAGCAAGCTTGTGATCGGGTTTGTACAACAGATCCTCGCCTGTCAGTTTATCTTCCGCGTCGAGATAGGTGTAGCCGAGTTTTGCCGTGATGTTGTCGTTGATACAGCCCTTGAGATTGACTTCTACCCCCTGGGTCATAGCTTCTTCAACATTGTCGAAATACATGTTAGGAAAGCGAAAAATAGTCTCGATCAAATCTTCGATATCGTTTCTGAAAACCGAAACTCCAGCGCTGACCCCTTTACAAAACTTATAGTCAACCCCGGCCTGATAACCCACTGACTTTTCCGGTTTTAGATCAGGGTTACCATGTGCTATGATTCTGCCATGCTGGAATCCGTTCAACTTCAGAAGTGAAGGAGCCTTGAATCCACTACCGACAGACGCCCTGAATGTCAGTTTGTCTGTGGCATTGTACATGAGACTGGCTCTCGGGTTGAACTCTTCCCCCCAATCCTCATGCATGTCAAGCCTTCCCCCGAGAACAAGGACAACCGGCGAAAGATCGATCTCGTCCTGAAGATAGATGCTGTGCAGCTCCTGATCGAGAAACAACTGTTGGGACTCACTGTCACGATCATCGAGCCAGTATTCATATCCCGCAGTTACGAGGTGACTACCGAAGAGCAGTCTTGAAAAACCTGCCTCGAACTCGGTGTTGGACAGTATGGTATCGGTTGATTCATCCGCTTCCAAGAGATGATAATTAAAGTAGGAACCTCTCAGCCTGATAGTGGAAAGCTCATCCGGCCTCCAGGAAAACAGCGTGTTTACCCCGTAACGCTCCTGGGTCACTTCCGGGTCCAGCGCTGTTGCCTCATAAAAAGAGTAGTAGGGCTTGATTTTCAGATCCGCTTTATCGGACAGATCGAACGACAGCGTACCCTGCAGAACATGCTCATAATAGGGATCAAGGTCCTTGTCTATCCCCTCCGATTCGCGATAGGTATAATTAATATGTCCACCTATATTTTCAGTACCGGCTCCTGCAGAAACTGAACCGATCGTTGTCCCCCTGGTGCCCATGCCGAGAGACCCGGAAAATTCCGGCTCTTTCGGTGCGTCTCTGGTGATGATATTGATCACGCCGCCCACGGCTTCACTACCATAAAGGGCTGAAGCAGGCCCTTTGACGATCTCGATCCTTTCGATCATCTCGATCGAGACCTGCTGAATGTCCATTGCATTCTGATGTCCACCCTGAACCCTCTGACCGTCAATCAGAACAAGTGTATGGCGCGGTTCGAGACCTTGCATTCCTATGAGCCCCCTGTTATTGTAACCGGAAGTTGACTCGACAATTAATGTGGTTGATATTTCGAGGGCTTCCTGTACCGTTCTGACGTTTCTTTCCTGGAACTCTTCACGGGTAATTACCTCTGCCGCAACCGGTACGTCTCCAAGCGTATGCGGCGTCTTGGTTGCACTGACGATGATTTTTTCGACTTCAGCGCTATGCGACTCCTCCGCCAGAACGTTCCCTAAGGGCCCGGCAGCCAGCATCGAAACCAGTAGGAGAGGAACACTCTTTCTGTTATTGAAAGGTAACTTCATAATTTTCCCCATGCACCAAGCATCCTCCGGTAATCCGGTCGGCGGCTTTTTTTATTACTTCTATTAAGCTCTGCCCGTGCAGTCGCTGTATTTCTCCGACGGAAAACGTTTTTTTTCCCGCCGTTCGATCTGTACGATTCTTGAATCGTGGATAGTGACAACAATCTCCCCATATGCAATATTCTTCAGGCACTGCACCAGCTCTTCCAGGATAACGGAATCCAGACTGCTGCGGTCTTTGTCACTCACCGCTTTCTTCTCATCGCATATCATGGTTTTCTTTTCAATGATGATGATGACCGGAATCATGGCGATGTTTCAGCTCCGGATCAAACTGCTCCCAGAACCAGTCGGATACAGCCCTCAGCTTTTCTTCTGGCAAGTTCATTGCCGGCATGAGCCCGAAACGCTCAATCGCTTCAGGACGGCACTTCGACATTGCGGCATCGGGCTTCTGCATGAAGGCTACCATATGCTCCACAGCCTCTTTCTTGTCGGCAAATGCCTCACGGTAATGTATTGCGATACCCTTTACCGGCGGGCCAAACTTCGGAGGAGGCCCCAGAGAATGACACCTGCTGCAATATCGTTTATAGAGCTGTTCTCCATTAATCATTTCCGTGGAAACTCCCTGACTATACCTGTTGTCCGAAGGATGTTGCGGCGAGCCACACCCGTACACACCTGTAATACAGACAAGCGATACCGCAAACAACATATATCGTCCGACCACCATCCTGTTTTTCATCGATAATTACCTTAATTCATTACAGATTCATACTTAAACCGCCATAGATAAAGGTTCCGCTGCTCGCTGGACCGTATACGTTCCCGTACCCATCGGTCACCTGTTCATCGAAAAGGTTGTCGACACCCGTATAGAGACGAACCCTGTCCGTCAATGACTTTGAAGCGTAAACATTGACAATGGAATATGTCTCCGTTTTGAGATCCGGAGTCGTGTACTGGCTGCCGGTAGTCACCAGCCTGATATTACCCGAAAGCCCAGCAGACGGGTTGCTGTATGACAGCTTCAGCATGTTGGAAACCTCAGGCACATAGAGCAGTTCCTCGCCGGTAGTTTTGTTTTCCCCTTCCTGCAACGTCAGTTCATCGGCAAGCCGCAGTCCATAACCAAGATCCAGCCCGACACTCAGCTCGATACCCTGCGTCATGGCCTCGGCAATGTTTCGCACCTCGTTGACGGGAATTTTTGGCTTCGTTCCTTCGTACCGGCCGGTAAACACTTCCGCGATCATGTCATCGATATCATTTCTGAACCCGGTCAAACCGATGGAGAGAATACCATAATCGATATCGGCACCAGCCTCCCAGGTACGGGATGTTTCGGGGTCAAGATCAGGATTCGGAATAAGGATTCTTCTGATGGTATAAGGAGATCCGGAATACAGTTCAAATGCCGATGGTGCTCGGAAACCCTCTCCATACGATCCCCTCAGGCGCAGATAATCGCTGACCCGATATGCTGCACTAATTCTGGGGCTGAATACCGATCCGAAACCTGAATGGTCATCAAACCGCAGTCCGAGAATTGCATTGAACTTCTCGGTGATGGTCAATTCATCTTGCAGAAAGACCCCCAGGTTATCGATTTCACTCTTGACACCATCTTCCTCCCGATCCTCGGTACGGTATTCGATACCGGCTGTAAGTTTATGTCGGTCAAGTATCAGACCTGTCCAGCGTCCTTCAAACTGATCGGTGGTCTGATCGACATCATGGATTTCAGGTTTGGACCCGTCTGTCGGTGTCAGACTGACACTCCAGTCATACTCTGAGCGGTAGGCACGAAAAAGCAGGCTGGAACTTGAGGTGAGCGCGCTCTGGAACTCCACCCGCCCGGCAAACCTTTCAGATTTGTTGAGCCATTCATTTTCCTTTTTCCTTTTCGGGCGAAGCCCTTCTCGTTCGACATCGGCATAGGTCACACCAAAGGTCAGACCGGCACTGTCTCCAAGTTGCCATGTCAGGCCTGCTGATCCGGCCACAATCTCTTTGTCGTCACCATCGGTTTTCATGTCTTCCGTATCGAAATCAAACCTGCCTTTATCGACAAAAGAACCGGCAATAACATAACCCAATGACCCGGAACTCCCGCTGACCCCGGCGTCGAATGCAGTGTTTTCAGCCTCGCCGTGCCGGCTTTCCCCATACTGGGTGTTGAACCAGACCTCGGTTTCATCAGTCGGCCTCCTGGTTATGACATTGATCACACCGCCAATAGCATCACTGCCATAAAGCGCCGAACCCGGCCCCCTGACGATTTCGACACGCTCGATTAATCCCGCAGGTATTTCCCCAAGATCAACTTTGTCCTGAAAACCGGAAGGCAACCTCATGCCGTCAATCATCACCAGGGTATTGCTGCTGCTGAGGCCACGCAAACGCGCAGTACTCATCCGCCCGCTGACCGGTTCAAGATTCACACTCTGTGCCTCGGTTAGTATCTGGTGAAGCGTTTCCACTCCCATACCTGAAATTTCTTCACGGGTTATGACCTCTATAGCTGCCGGAATTTTTTTTACCGGTGTTTCGGAAAGTGTTGCGGTTACTACCATTTCATCCACGGGATGATACTGAGTCGTTTCACCGGCATGCGCCAAAACAGAACCGCATGCTACCAAAACCATAAAACTACATAGCTTCCTGACCATGACACCTCACATTACATCCATTTTGAGTTTCGAATTAATTTTATTTTGTCTAAATAAGAATAAATTTGTAATTATCGAAAATTTTTTTTCACCACCCGACAAACTGTTATCTCTGTATGTGGTATTTCTTTGATGCCGGCGGTCCGATGATGTATCCCCTTTTAATCTGCTCCATTCTGACGGTTGCCTACGCCATTGAAAGAAGCTTCCATTTTCTCAGGGCCGGCAAATCACCTGATGCTCCACAGACAATCCATGACCTTATCGAAAAAAATGAATTCGATAAAGCATTACAGGTAGCCGAAATTTCCCCCGGTCCCGTATCGGCGGTACTCGAACAAGGGCTCCTGCATGCAGGCGACAAAAAAGAACTGATCGAGGAAGAGATTACCCTCAAGGGAACAAAAGAATTAAAAAGGCTTAACAAACATCTGCACCTGATCGAACTGATCAGCAGAATTGCACCACTCATGGGTTTGCTGGGGACGGTTCTCGGTATGGTCAACGCATTCCAGCAGTTTGCCCAGTCAAACGGCTCTGTTGATCCATCAATGCTTGCCGGTGGAATATGGGAGGCGCTGATAACAACAGCAGCAGGACTCGGAGTCGCAATACCGTCAATGATTGTTCATCACATGCTTGAAGAAAAGGTGGAATCGTTTGCTTTCCTGATGAAATACTACGGCACCGAAGCCGTAAAACATCTCGGCAATTAGCCATGATTGAATTTGAAAAAAAACTACCCCAAAAAAGGTGGCTCGATCTGGCTCCGATGATTGACGTTGTTTTTCTCCTATTGATCTTCTTCATGCTCACCTCGATTTATGCCAAACCGATGATGCCGGTTAGTCTCCCTGAATCAGAAACGTCAGTCGTTCAGAATGAACCGGACATCACCATTGGGGTCAGCAGAAACGGCACGCTCTCTCTCAACACCCGAAGCATAACCATTGATCAACTCCCTGAAAAGCTTTCCAGGCTCCTGTATGATCGTCATGAAAAAAGCATACGACTGATAGCCGACAAGCAGATTCATTTTGGTCTGGTTATCACGATCATGGACGTCGCGAGGAAGGCTGGAGCGGACAACATTGCTGTGGTAACGGAAAAAAAACCGTCTCATGAACAATAGGCAGATCAACCTCTTTTCTTTTCTGATTGCGTTAGCGATTCATGCCGGATTGATGCTGTTTGTGTCACCGACTTCCAAAAGCCGCCACCATGCGTCTGCCAAAACAATAAACCTGTGCCTGAAATCAGACTCTGCCGTCAATGAAGATCTGCCACAGGGGGAAAAAGTGCCACCTCCCAAAAGAAAGGCGACTCTCCCTTCATCCCCAAAAAAGAAACCAGCAAAGAGAAGCAACAGAAAAGAGCAAGAGAAATCCGCGGTCAATGATAATGAAGTAGTTCAGAACAAAACAGGAGAGGCAGGCGGAGAGTCTCATTTGGCAACACCCCTTGCTTCTTCTTCAGAGATCAGCAGTTATCTGGCAATAATCCGGGCACATATAGAGCAGAACAAACGTTACCCTCGATTTTCAAAAAGACAGAATCACGAGGGAACATCGATTATCAGGCTCGTCATTGCAAAAGACGGAAGTATCGTGAAAATCGCCCTTCTTTCCTCTTCGGGTTACAGCACCCTTGACAAGGCAGCTATGGATGCCGTAAAAAACTCCTCCCCTTTTTCTCCACCCTCCGATTACGGTCTTGGAAAAGTAAGTCTCGATATTCCGGTTTGCTATCTGCTCCATTGAATTATTAAAAAAGATACGCATGAGACTCATAAAAATTTGGGCAAATAAATTTTATTTTTATTTTGTCTAAATAAATTTTAAACATAAATCAAAAATCATCATGCCAGAACAAAGAAAGAACAACCATCACTGCCGGCAGCAAACCACCCTGCTGAGAAAATGCCATTGCGGTCATTATCATCTTCACTACAAGTACGTGATGCTGACCATACTGCAGCAAACCCTTTTCCAGATTATGAAAGAGTGCTATGAATGGGAAGAAATGCGCTCGGCCAGTCCCGAAATATTTCATGATAAAACATTGAAGCTCAAGATCGGGGTTGTTGAACTCACCATTTCCGCGGAAGATTTCGATGAATTCAATGCTGCAATCCAGCAGGGTGCATCCGAGGCCCTGAATATTGTCCAGTTGGCGGGGAACCCTTCCCGTGATTAAAGGGCACCTCTATTAATTGAAACCTCTAAACAGAAACCCATATGAAAACCGTAGGCTTGTTTTATGGCTCGGAAACCGGAAATACGAAAAGCGCCGCTTTCATGATAGCTGCCGAACTTGGTGAAAACAATGTTGAAGTGCACGATATTGCCGATACCAATCCTGAGTCGCTTCTGTCCTATGATAATATTATTCTCGGTGCGCCGACCTGGGGATTCGGAGAGTTGCAGAACGATTGGGAAAATTTCTTGCCCGGTTTTGACGAGCTGGATCTTTCAGGTAAAACCGTTGCCTTTTTCGGTCTCGGAGATCAGGTAAATTATGAAGATGTTTTCCTTGATGCCATGGGGACGATCCACGAAAAAGTCAGGGAAAGAGGAGGAGCAATCGTCGGCTCCTGGCCAACAGATGGCTACGATTTCACTGGATCGACGGCAGTGGAAAACGGCAGCTTTGTCGGTCTGGCGCTGGATGTAGATAACCAGGATGACTTGACCCCTGATCGAATAAGCCAGTGGGTTTCGAAAGTCAGGGATCAATTTCAATAATAGCCCTTCTCCTCGTAGTCAGCATAGCACATTACAAAAATCCCCCACATAATACGGCCGCCTCCTCCTTGGGCGGTCGTTTATGTTAAACGAAAACCGGGAGCTCCACGCCAGTTTAATAACCACTAACATGTCAAAGGGAAAAACATCATGAAAACACTGCCAATCATACTTACAGGTATCTTAAGTCTTTTTATTGCTTCTTCAGCTTTTGCCGGACATGAGGGTAAAACAGAAAAAGCCGCGCTGTCGCAGCTCATGAAGGCTGTTTCAGATAACGACTATGATGCTTTTTTATCCAACGGGACTCCAGAGTTCAAAAAAAACGTCTCGAAGCAGGCTTTTGACTCGGTCACAGGTCAGCTCGGTCAGTTGATCAGGGCAGGATATACCACAGAGTATGTATCGAAGCTTTACCAAAGAGGAGTAATTGTTCATTTGTGGAAAATCAGTTACGTAAACAGCAAGGAGAATTCACTGGCAAAGCTGATTATGATCGATGACAAAGTAGCGGGTTTTTGGCTCTTTTAATCGAAGTCTCCTCTCAGACCTGGATGAAATGGAAACATTTTGCGGTCTATCCATGTTTCTAATCAAATCACTCATGCCATTCCTGATATTTCAGTAACGTAATCAAGAAAAGGAGTTACCGCTCATGTTAAGTAAAACCCTTCAGAAAGCATTCAACGAGCAGATAAACAAGGAATTTTATTCTGCGCACCTCTACCTTTCAATGGCGGCCTACGCTGAATCCCTGAACCTTCCGGGATTCGGACATTGGCTGAAACTGCAGCAAAAAGAAGAATTCGGGCACGCAATGCAGCTCTATAAATATATCAACGAAAGAGGCGGACGCGTTGAGCTCGGCGCCATCGGACAACCACCGTCTGATTTCAAATCGCCGACCGCATTATTCCAGGACGTATTGAATCATGAGCGCTCCATTACAGCCTCGATCAACAAGCTCTATGAAAAAGCCTTGAAGGAAAACGACTACGCATCCCAGGTGATGCTGCATGGATTTATCGAAGAGCAGGTTGAAGAGGAAGCAACAGCATCCGAAATCCTTGAAACGCTCAAGATGGCCGGGGAAAAAGGACAGGCCCTGCTCATGCTTGACCGCCAGCTTGCAAGGCGCGGCATGCAACACTGAGGAAGAAAACTTGATCGCAAGATAGCTGGATAGCTGGATAGCTGGATAGCTGGATAGCTGGATAGCAAGAAAGGTAAGAGGCCCCGTATTTTCTGCAAGAAAAGCGGGGCTTTTGCTATATATCCACAAACTTCTGCTTAAAATTTCCATCCGGGTATATAGCAATCTCACTATACCGCCGGGGATTGTAGCTGAAACTTCCTCCGTTAACGACCCTGATCCCCCCAGCCGTATACGCCTGAAAACGATGAAAATGGCCATGCAGCAGGAGACGCGCCCTCAAGCGCAGCATTGTTTGCAGGAGTTCTTCTCTGTTTTTCAACTCCATGGTCCAGTCAAACGCCTGGTCAATCAGTATACCCGTTCCGTAAATCCTGTATGCGTGATGACATACCCCAACCACAAAACTGCCCTTGAGGGCGCTGTCCACCGAAGGATCGAGAAGAGCCCTAAGCTCTTCCGGCCTTGCATAACCCCTTGCGCCTAAAGGGTTATCGGCATTCGCCCAGGGAAAAACGGTGTTGACCATGACAAGAGAAACAGTCATATCGCCATATTGAAGCACCTTGATATATGGAAAACCGGCAACCGTGTCCTCTCCGGTTATCAGCTCCCTGAAAACATTGCAAAACTCTTTGGTTTTTTCGAGAACTCTCTTCGTTCTACTCTTGGAATCCGGATTCAACGCATTATAGATCCGCATCTCTTCTTCGAGATTGATGAGATCGTGGTTGCCAGGAATAATGGTTACCCTGTCCCAGGAATAAAGTCCCTTCTCCTGCAGAATCTCCCTGATCACCACCCAGTTTGCAGGATCAGTCGAGTTGAAAAGGTCACCGGAAATAACGATGTGACTGCAACCTGCGTTGACGATAGCAGTTAACAGCGTACCAAGGCGTTCCAGCCGACGCCTGTCCTGCCTGCCGGCAAGATGCAAATCCGAAAAATGTGCCAGTTTTATACTTTTGTCAGACAAAACCACAGGATTGATTTCCGGGCTCCAGTAAAAATTCACATTTTAGAGACGCCGTTTAGTAATAGAAACTGTAAATTACTGCCGTTCAAGATAGCGATTCAAGAGAAACTATACACACAGCAGCTTTTATACATTATTCACATTCTATCAGTTATGCGTCATAAAATAGCAGCGCTAAAGAAATTGTCCCGCAACCTCTGGTGGTCCTGGGATACCGAAGCAAAAGAACTGTTCAAGGAACTGTCGCCGCTTCTCTGGGAACGGGTCAATCACAATCCGGTCGAGCTTCTTCACCATATCTCGAACGATGAACTTCAAGCACGTCTTGATTGCGAGTTCAGCGAGAAGCTCGAAAGCGTCACGCAACGTTTCGAAGAGTATCTCGCAACACAGGACACATGGGCGGCAAAACACGCCCCCTCTCTTACAGAAAAAACAGTTGCCTATTTCAGTGCCGAATTCGGTATCCATGAAAGCGTCAGGATCTATTCAGGCGGACTGGGAGTCCTTTCAGGTGATCACATTAAATCAGCCAGCGATCTGGGCTTGAATTTTGTAGGAGTCACCCTGTTCTACAAAGAGGGTTACTTCCTTCAGAGCCTCAACAGGGAAGGCTGGCAGATTGAAGAGTATCCCCTGCAGTACCCGGAAAGTCTGCCGCTGGAAAAAGTAACCGATTCCGACGGCAAAGACCTGATTATCTCCCTCGACATTGCACAGAGTGAAGTGTTTGCCCAGGCCTGGTTCCTGAACGTAGGCAGAGCAAGACTCTATCTTCTCGACACCAATATTCCCGCCAACGAATCGCATTACCGGGACATCTGCTCTAGAGTTTACGGCGGTGACCAGAACATGCGCATCAACCAGGAGATCGTGCTCGGTATCGGCGGCGTCAAGCTGCTCAGGACTCTTGGAATTGATCCGGCCGTTTACCATATGAACGAAGGGCACTCGGCATTTCTGACAATTGAGCTTCTTGCCGCAGAACTTGCGAAAGGCAAAGAGTTTGAAGAAGCAAAAGCAAACGTGAAGGAACAGTGTGTCTTCACCACGCATACTCCTGTAGCCGCAGGTCATGACCGCTTTTCACGCGACATGATGCACTACTCTCTCGACAAATATCTCTATAAAACCGGCATAGCGTTCGATGATTTCATGAGGACAGGTTCGGAAGACCAGTCGAATCTTCACGGTCTGTTCACGATGACCGTTCTTGCACTTAACCTCTCCCGCACCGCAAACGGAGTGTCGAAGCTGCACGGAGAGGTTTCGCGTGAGATGTGGCAGCATATTTATGCCGTTGACTCTCCGGACGATGTCCCGATAGGACATATCACAAATGGAATACATACGGCAAGCTGGAACAGTGGCAGAACTGACAAATTCTGGCGTCAATACACGGACAATCTCGAAACATTGACAGCGTCTCCTGATGCAGCATCGGAGATTGTTGCAAAAGTAACCGACGAAGAACTCTGGAGCCTTCGCTACCGTCTCAAGAGAAACCTGATCGATTTTATCTATCGATACCTTTCCAACCAGCTGTTTCATCAGCATGCCTATACTGTATATCTTGAGGACGAATCGTCAAAATCAAGCAAAAACCCGTTATCTCCTGATGTTCTGACCATAGGATTCGCAAGACGTTTTGCCACCTACAAAAGGGCTCCACTGATTTTTTCTGATATCGAACGTCTGACAAGGCTGGTGAACCACCCGACAATGCCGGTCCAGATTATTTTCGCAGGGAAAGCCCATCCTCATGATGACGCCGGCAAACATTATATACAGCAGATTGTAGAACATACCCGTCTTCCCCAGTTCAAGGGGAAGATCATCTTTCTTGAAAACTACAATCTCGGTGTGGCAAAACGCATGATATCAGGTGTCGATGTCTGGCTCAACAACCCGGTAAGACCCCTGGAAGCCAGCGGCACTTCAGGACAGAAAACTGTTCTCCATGGCGGTTTGAATTTCAGTGTTCCCGACGGTTGGTGGCCTGAAGCATTCAACGGTGAAAACGGATGGTCAATAGGTCACGGTGAACAGTTTGAAAACCATCAGGATCAGGATCGCCACGATGTCACACAGCTTTACGATGTTCTTGAAAACCAGATTATACCGACGTTTTATGACCGCAACGTCGATAATATCCCGGTTAAATGGCTGAAAAAAGTCCGCAACGCCATAACATCCATCGGACCGGTTTATAATACACACCGCATGGTTAAAGACTATACTTTACAATATTATCTTAAGGATTAACCATCATCCGGCTATCGAGCTGTCAAGCCATTGAAAAATGATCCGAAACCCTGAACAACTACCCGCACGATCTTCAGCCGTCGCCCTGGGTCGCGGGCTCGACCTGCGCTCGCCGGTGCTTCTCGCTTCGGGAACAGTTTCATACGGCGAAGAACTAAACATGCTTACTGATTTGGGGAAAACTGGGGGAATCGTCACCAAAGCCATTTCGCCTGAACCCCGCAACGGCAATCCCCCACAGCGCATTGCCGAAACGCCCTGCGGCATGATCAACGCCATAGGTCTCGCGAACGTGGGGCTGGACAAGTTTGTCGAGGAAAAAATCCCCTTTCTGCAGCAGCTCGATACCGCGGTTATCGTCAACATAGCAGGCAAATCCATCGACGACTACTGCACGGTGATTGAACGGCTTGACGACATTGAAGGCATAAACGGTTATGAAATCAACCTCTCCTGCCCCAACGTCAAGGGAGAGTGCATGATCATGGGTGTCAGCCGGGACGCAACCTTCGAGATCATCTCGAAGCTGCGTACGATCACCGAACGTCACCTCATGGTGAAGCTTACCCCGAACGTCACCTCGATAAGTTCCATCGCTCTGGCAGCCGAAGAAGCCGGTGCCGACTCGGTATCGCTGATCAACACCCTGGTAGGCATGGCGGTTGACTACAAGAAAAGAAAACCTCTTCTCACCAACGTCACCGGCGGCCTCTCCGGTCCAGCCATCAAACCGGTCGCGCTCGCCAAGGTATGGGAAGTCTATAATGCCGTCAAGATCCCTATTGTAGGCATAGGCGGCATCTCCTGCTTCCAGGACGCCATGGAATTCCTCGTCACCGGCTCACGCGCCATCCAGATCGGCACCATGAACTTCGTCGACCCCGACATCGGCGAAACCATCGCCAACGCCATCGAGAAGTTCTTCTCCGACCCAGAGAATCCGACGATTGAGGAGTATACGGGGAGTTTGATTGTGGGATAAAAAGAGAAAATCAAGATAGGAGATAGGGGACGTTGTTCCGTAACCACAATATCGTAAAGCGGAACTACCTCTTCGAAAAAACATCAACCCGATTAACACGAGAGTTACTGGACCGCCGCATGTATCATTTGCGCCTTACCATATAGCTTACTGCATTCGTCGTTACTCCGAGCTGCCTTCCCGTCTCTGCCAGCGATATTCCGTATTCGTAAACAAACTTCTCGGCAAGCTGTTTTCTCAGTGAAGGCAATAACCCACTTCTGCTCCCGGAGCGCAAAAAAGTTGTGGTTACACCAGCATCCCTGCATGCCCGATTGATGTCTTCGTTGAGCAATTTCAATTGCTCGTCAGCCGATAACACCGCATCCGCTCGATCTTCAGCTTCTTTGAGCATATCCCTGACAAATGCGTCCCCGCCGAGAATTCTTTCATCGCTCAGGGCTTTCGATCCTGCTTTCCGCATGGACTGGACTTTCGACCAGCCTCCCTGAGACCGGATAAGCCCGCCTCCCGAGAGTTCCTTTTCACGGTCAATGCCAATCTCTTCTTTCAGAAAGGCCAGATATGCTTTTCTCGCCTCGCCCTCTCTGCTGCCGAAAAACCGCAACACATAATCCCTGTCCATCCAGTCATACCTGACCTTTCTCATTATTGCCGCATGACCGCACCAGGGATACGATGCCTGTTGTTGAAGCGTTTCGACATATCCTGCCCGTATGGGATTGAGGTGGATGTATGCCACCAGTTTATCGAAGTATGCCTCTTCTTCACAGATGATCGATTTATAGCGGTTCTGAAAAAGATGACCGACTCGTTTATGTTGCCGGTTAAAGTACTGTGCGTATCCTGACAACAGCCGGCGCATGTAGGTGGACAGTCCTGTTGTTCCGCTTTTCAACAAAATATGGGCGTGGTTGGTCATCAGGGCAAAGGCATAGATACTTGTTTCCGACCCCTTTGCCAACTCGCCCATGCGCTTCAGGAACTCTTTTCTGTCCGCATCGTCACGAACGATACTTCCCTTTTCGATTCCACGGATCATCACATGGTGGAGGGTTCCCGGTGCGTCAAGTCTCGGGCCACGAGGCATAGATCATCATTGTTTGGGTTACAATCGCTGCAATACCTTTTGTAAATATAATAAATGCCTGGGTTTTAGCTTACGGAACAACGTCCCCAAGAAATTTTCACCTTTTCACTTTTTATCTTTTGCCTTCTATCCGTTCCACCTTCCTCACCCGTTTGTTATACATCGGTTTTCTTGTCAACCGCCTGCCGGGTTTGCCGCCGATGGCACGGTAAGCTCTGACAAAACGATTCTTGGAGATGGGAGAGGTGGCCGTCAGCCATCGTATAATCCTTGCTTCCGACTCATAAATATCCACATCGGAAGGCCCGACATCCGAGAGCAGCTTTACCAGTATTGGGGCACATTCAAACGCCACGAAGAGCAGGGTAATGAACAACACGGCGTTGGCCGAAGCGTTGTTGACGTCATCGCCGCCTTCGGTGAGCTGACCGAGAGCCCAGTTGCGATCGGCAAAACCGGCGTAGGATACTCTTACATTCATCAGCGAGTCTGTAAGCATCATCTGGTCATTGATCCCTTCCAGCTCTTTCTGCCGGTTGATAAAAGACTCGAGCTCCGCCAACTGCGCGGCGAGGTACTGCTCCCGCCTCTGTTTGATGTCAATAACCGCCTGCTTCTCTTTTGCATAGGTCCCGAATCCGACGATACCGGAAGTTGTTGAGGTTTTATCTCCGAACACCTCTTTTTTCAACTCTTCACGCAGGCCGCTGACCTCTTTGCTGATCGAGTCATATTCTTTCTGCAGTTTTTCAATCCGGCTAAACTCAAGAGCGTATTTGTCCGCAAACGCCGCACTAACTCTTGTAATATTGCCCTGCTGCTCCTTCAGGTATCGGGACTTGAGCACGCCCTTGATCTCTTTGTCAAAAATCTTGAGTTCAAGCGGCCGTGCGATGACAATTGCTATGAGTATCGCAAAAATCAGACGGGGTGAAGCCTGGTAAAACTGACGCAGTCCTTTTGAGGTCTTGTTGATACTTGAAACGATATACCGGTCGAGGTTGAAAATCGCAAGTCCCCAGAGAATACCGAAAACAACTGCGAAAAAAATGGCTAACGGTGCTCCGGCGAAAACATAATACAGTGCATAACCACCGGAAATCGCGGCAAAAAGAGCGGTAAAAAAAATGGTGGCGCCGATCCCGATGAACTTGTTGTGCTCCGTAGGGTACTTCTCGATCACCTCAACGGGAGTTCCGGTACACATCCAGAAAAACTTTCGTATGCTCTGCATGTTTTATGGGAGGATTTTACACAATACCAAGATTCTGGGGCACTTCTATTTATTGTCGTGAGCCCCGATTCCATCGGGATGAGGATTTCGAGCACCGCTCAACGAGGCAATTGAAGCGCGGAATAAATAAATAGAGGTGTCCTCTGTTTTTGTTAAATATAATGATATCTTTATTGCCTTAAATATTACCATAAGATTTTAAGCAGTTGAACCGTTCATGCGCGTAGGAATCGGTATTGACGTACACCAGTTTGCCGAGGGCAGAAAACTGATTGTCGGCGGCGTTGAGATCCCTCATTCCATGGGGCTTAAGGGACACAGCGACGCGGATGTCCTGCTGCACGCAATCAGCGACGCTCTTCTGGGAGCTGCCACACTTGGCGACATCGGCAAACACTTTCCCGATACCAGTCAGGAATTCAAGGATATCGACAGCAAAATATTGCTGCGCCATGTCGGCAAACTTATTGCAGATGAGGGTTATTCAATAGAAAATATTGACTCAATGCTGCTCATGGAACGCCCGAAAGTCGCTCCTCACATCATGGCGATGCGTGAAAATATAGCACAGTGCCTCGGTATTGACGTAGGAAAAGTTGCCGTAAAAGCCACTACGAATGAAAAACTCGGCTACATCGGTCGCGAAGAAGGCGTAGCTGCACACGCAGTGTGCCTGATCGGAGAGAAAAAAGCTTAATAGTTCGTCGCCTCTTGACTTTTTTACTTCTTCACATCTGACCGCGAAGGATTTTCACCGGGACATAACCAGCCGCTCTCCTTGCCGGGCCTAGTGAAGAGGCCACCGAGATAATGATACCGAAAACAACTACAATGACATAAGCTTCCGGTGTTTCGAGGACACTGATCCTGTCACTCTGCAGAACCCCGGCGTTATTTGCCTCAAAACGAATCGACCCGACAAGCCGGGTAATAAAATGTCCAATCGGGCATCCAAAGCTCACCCCCAGCAAACCGATGATAAAACCTTCGGTCATAAAAATAGCCGTTATGCTGGATCGCTGCACACCCATGGAACGCATAATGGCAATATCCTTGGTTTTCTGGAGAACAACGGTAGTCATAACGGAAGATACCCCCAAACCCGCGACGATAAAGACAAAACCGACAAGAACAAGTGTGATCGTCCCGTTACGATTATAGAAGTCTATCACATTTTTGTTGGTTTCATCCCAGCTTTCAGTCCGATAACCGGTAAGCTGCTGGACCCTTTCCGCAACATTTCCCGCCCGGCTGACATCCGTCGTTCTGATACCGATCGCCGTAACCGAGTTGGGCGCTATCCCCTCTATCCGCTGGGCTAGCGCAAGGTTGATATAGGCCTCCTGACGGTCTTTCGCGTTAAAACCCGTACTGAACCGGCCAACGACGGTAACCGGGAACTCTTCACCGGTTTTGCTGATAAGCGCCAGGCGGGAGTGATACGATACCTTGAGGTCTTCAGCCAGCAGCTTGCCAACCAGAATACCGTTCGGAGTATAGGAAAGCTCTTCGAGCGCGTCAGGCTCAACCAGTTTTTTCCCAAGGTTGGCAATACCGGCTTCCTTTTCAGGCACAACACCTTTAGCGGCGCAGGAAGTAAAACGGGATCTGTTCCGCACAATGAGATTGCTCGACACATAGGGAGAAACAATCTCCACCTCCTGAACAGGCCGAATACGTTCTACAGCATCATGGTAGTTCTTGATCGTTTCCTTTTCAGCGACCGTGATATTTTTCTCAACAAAACCCAGCACACCTTCCTTAATACCGATGAGGTTATCCGGAACCAGCGGGTCGACCCTGTCGGCACTGACAATGGCATGCGGTGCAATATCTATAATCTTGTTCACCACGTTCCTGGACATCCCCCCTGCAACTGCAATTGTCGTGACCAGCATCGCCGATCCGACCGCTACGCCCAGCGCAGTCAGAATTGTCTGGCGCCTCCTCTCTCTGAGATGCGCCCAGGCTATGTGCAGATGATCGAGTAAAGTCAATTGCTTGGCAGACTGTTTTGAGTAACCTGTAGTAAGGTATAAAAAAACAGGCATTCGGGATCAAGGGCAAAAATTGTTGACTTGTCAATGAGCAAATATCACGTATGACCAGCAAGCGACAAAAAACTACAATCCGCTGATGGATCGTAACAAATTCAGTTGAAAAATCTTGCCGCATATTCTATCTTGGTGTACTGAAATTCAGCCGTTAACAAACTAAACAGACTATTCATAGGAGAATTATACCGTGAAAAAAATTGGCATTCTAACCAGTGGCGGGGACTGTGGCGGGCTCAATGCCGTCATCAAAGGCGCAGCATATATGGCTCTCTCAAAAGGTATTGAATTATACGTCATCCCGAACGGTTATGCCGGGTTATACAACCTTGTAGACCATGATAAGCTTGTACGTCTCGACAGAGCACGTCTCGATCAGTTTTCCGGAAACTTCGCAGGTTCCGAAGCTGGACATTCGAGGGTAAAAATAAAGGCTATCAGTAACCCTGAAAAATACAACCGTATCAAAAACGGGATGAAAAAGTTCGAACTGGATGGCCTGGTTATCAGTGGCGGTGACGACAGCGGCAGCGTCATGGTTGACCTGAACAACAACGGCATCCAGTGTATACATGCCCCGAAAACCATGGATCTCGACCTGCAGACATACTCGGTCGGCGGCGACTCAACCATCAACAGAATAGCGCAGTTCGTTCAGGACCTGAAAACTACCGGAAGAACACATAACCGTATTCTTGTTACCGAGGTATTCGGAAGATATGCCGGTCATACCGCCTTCAGGAGCGGCGTCGCTGCGGAAGCGGACTGTATACTCGTCCCTGAAATCCCGGCAGACTGGGATGTTGTCTATGAACATATTGTCAGCCGTTTCACCAGCCGCATCAAGCAAAGTGACGTTCACGCCGGAACATATACCATTGTTGTTGCCGAAGGCCTTAAAAACGCCGACGGATCGGATATTGTCGATGAATCTGCCGGGGTTGACGCATTCGGTCACAAAAAACTTGCCGGTGCAGGCAAGTACGTCTGCCAGGTATTGAAAAAAAGATTGAAAGCCGATCCCGATATGCCGGTATTCATGAAGGAAACAGGAATGTTTGTCGAAGGCATCTATGAGATTCCCGAAATCCGGGAGATCCATCCGGGGCACCTTGTCCGGGCGGGAAATTCCTCAGCATACGATGTAAATTTCGGTTACGAAGCAGGTGCAGCGGCAGTGATACTTCTTACAGAAGGTAAATCCGGTGTCACTATTTCAAAAGTCAAGGGCCGCAAAATCGAATTCATTGAATCAAGCAAGGCTATTGAACAACGTCATGTAGACCTTGACCAGGTAGCTCTCTATGAGTCGCTTGGGGTCTGTTTCGGCAGGAAAGTCGCAAAGTACGAACCGATTTTGAGAGAAGTTGACGGTGTGTATGAACGGATTTATTAAACAGAGATGCTCTAAATAAAAAGATGAAACAATATATCTTATAGGTTTAAGCTACGATACTTTTTTCCAATCAATGTCCGAGTAATGAACAAGTCCGAAAAAATCTGGATGAACGGCGAACTTGTCGACTGGAATGATGCTAAAATACATATCCTCTCGCATGTAGTTCACTATGGGTCATCAACCTTTGAAGGAATACGATGTTACGAAACGGCAAAAGGCCCGGCTGTTCTTTTTCTGGGTGAACATATCAAACGCCTCTATGACTCTTCGAAAATATACAGAATCGAGATCCCCTACTCCATGGAGGAGCTGAAGAACGCTGTTCTTGAAACCATCAAGGTAAACGGTCATCAGTCATGCTATATACGGCCTCTGGTATACAGGGGACAGGGTGCGCTTGGCGTCAATCCCCATCTTGCCGCAATTGAAGTTGCAATAGCCACGTGGGAATGGGGAGCTTATCTTGGAGAAGACGTCCTTGAAACCGGGGTTGACGTCCGGGTTTCCTCCTGGAACAGGCTGGCGCCGAATACTCTCCCGACATGGGCAAAGGCAGGCGGGAATTACCTTAACTCGCAGCTCATTAAAATGGAAGCCATTATGGACAATTACGCCGAGGGTATTGGACTGGATATCAACGGCTATGTCTCTGAAGGAAGCGGCGAAAACATTTTTGTCATCCGTGACGGCATCATCTACACACCTATGTCCGGCCAGTCAGTCCTTGCCGGGCTTACACGTCAAGCGGTTATCCACATCGCAAAAGAACTTGGCTATGATGTACATGAAACCATGATTCCAAGAGAAGCGCTCTATATTGCCGATGAGGTATTTCTTACCGGTACCGCCGCTGAAATAACCCCGGTCAGAAGTATCGACAAGTACCCGATCGGCAACGAGATGAGAGGTCCTGTCACGGAAACCCTTCAGTCCCATTATCTGAAAATCATTCAGACAGGCGAGGATCCGTATGGTTGGCTGACGTTTATTTAATAACTGCGAAATCCTGCCGGGCAGTGACGAGGGACAAGTAACAAGTACGCGGCAGGAAATACGATACTATTGGCTGTCATTCCACTCGTCACTTGTTATACCTGTTACTTGTCACTATTCCAATACACCATGAGCTGGCAGAATATTATCGGTCAAAATCTGCAAGTCGGTATTCTGCAGAAGGCCGTGTCATCCGGCCGGCTGGCTCATGCATATCTCTTCACGGGGCCAGAAGGGACCGGAAAAGAATCAGTGGCTTTTGAGCTTGCCAGAGCTCTCAACTGCGAAACACGAGCAGCCGTAAATGAAACAGGTTCATGCGGAACCTGCCGGAGCTGCCGTGATATCGGGAGCTTTATGCATCCGGATATAGAATACGTGTTTCCGGTTGAATCGGCTCTTCTTGAAAAAAACGACCCGGCGAAATCCGAAAACAAACGCATCACCGAAGCCAGGGAACGCTATGAGTCTCTGATCGAGCAAAAACAGCAAAACCCCTACTTCACACCCTCAATGGATCGCTCTGTGGGAATCCTTACCGAACAGGTAACAGCCCTGCAGCAGAAAGCTTCGTTTATGCCTGCCGAAAAAGGGAAAAAAGTATTCATTATATCCCAGCCTGAAAAACTCCATCCTTCCGCCGCAAACAAGCTGCTGAAACTGCTTGAAGAGCCTCCGGAGCATGTGCTCTTCATTCTGGTATCTTCCCGGCCCGAAAGCGTTTTACCTACCATTCGTTCACGGTGTCAAACGCTGAAATTTTCGAGAATAAAACCCGCAGACCTTGATAACTGGCTGAACATTGCCCACCCTGAACTTCAGGGTGATACGAGACGGTTTATCACCAGTTTTTCGAGAGGAAACCTCCGTGTCGCGACAGATATCGTCAACAGCTTTACTGAAGGCAATCCGGAAAATTTTGAGGGCATTGCCACCCGGAACAGAGCGATTGATTATTTACGAAAAGTCCTCTCTCCGAACAAACTCGGTGAGGCAATTGCCGGAACGGAAGAACTTTCGAGAAATCTCGGGAAGCAGGAGATCATTTCCCTCCTGGCCTCTCTTCTGCTTTTTTTTCAGGATATCTGCCACCGGAAAATCGACCATAACTGGACATCACTCAACAACCCCGATCTGGGTGAGGCAATCGACCGTTTCGTTCAGAACTTCACTGATCCTGATTTTTTTGCCATCTCAACGACAACAGAAGAAGCTATCCGCTCAATTCAACGTAACGTCAACCCGCTCCTGACCCTTACCGCTTATTCCATACGGCTAAAGAATCTACTGGGACGATCCTGAACCTCCGGTTATATCAGCGAGCCATTTAAGGTATCCGGGCAGACCTCCGGTAATGGGAACTCTTATAATTTCAGGAAGATCGTAAGGATGGTGCTCCAGAATATATGCCTCGATTCTTTCGTAGTGTTTCTCAAGCGTTTTGATCCACAATGCGGTTTCCTGTTCCTTGCAGAGCTTGTTTTCCCAAACATAACGGCTGCGAATGTCCTGCATGTGGATGCAGGCAGCAAGACGCTCCTGCAGCAATCCCTCCGCAAGGGTTTCTGCAACAGCCGCATCCGGGGCTGTTGTCAGCACAAGGCAATATGACTCTGTCTCCATTCTGAATTAGTTTTTGTAATTCGCTGGCTCCCTGCTTTCTGAATTCCGGCTTCTTTTCTACAATTCAACCAGTTCCTTGGTAAAGCGCTGGAAAGGAACCACTCCTCCCTCTTCCATAACCACGGTATCTTCTATACGTACCCCGTATTTGCCCGGCAAGTAAATTCCGGGTTCAATGGTAAACACCGAACGCAGGGGTAAAATATCATCGGATAACTTTCCGAGACGGGGTTTTTCATGAACTTCAACGCCAACACCATGACCAAGACCGTGCCCGAAATGCTCACCGTATCCGTGTTTTTCGATATAACCCCGCACCAAGGCATCGAGTTCCTTGCCGGGCATTCCCGGCAGGGCTGAGTCAATGCCCAGTTGCTGTGCTTCCCTCGTGATATTATAGATCTTCCGGGCTTCTTCCGGAGCTTTTCCGAGAGCAATGGTTCTCGTCTGGTCGGAAGCATACCCCCTGTAGATACAACCCATATCGATAACAATCAGGGTTCCCGGCCTGAACCTGTCGGTTCCGGGTTTTACGTGCGGAAGGGCTGAACGGGGACCCGCTGCAACAACAGGATCAAAAGCATCCCTTTCCGCCCCGAGACGTCTATGCCGGTAGGAAATTTCCGCTGCAATATCAACCTCCGTTACCTCAGGAGAAATCAACGGCAATATCTGCTCGAGAACCTGCTCACTGATTGCCGCAGCCTGTTTCATGCAGTCTATTTCCATGTCATTTTTCATCGCCCTGAACTCGTAAAAAAAACCATGTACCGGTACGATCTCCACTTCATTCAGTTTCTCACCGAGCTGCCTTGCCTCATAAACCGTGACCTCTTCCTCCTGAATGGCCATGCGTCTTCCCTGCAGGTACCCGCCCCCGGCAAAGGAGTCCGCGTAGCTGGTTTGTGTAATTACGGATTCCATGCCATCGACCTCCTGCTTTACCTGTTCAGCGTATCGAAAATCCGTAAACAGAAGGCTGCGATGCGGACTAAGCAACACTCGTGCACTTGAACCGCTGAACCCGGTCAGCCACCTGATAACGTGCAGGTCTGAAACAAGAAAGGTATCGATACACAGTTGGGACATTTTTTTCAACAACGGTTCAAGTCTCTCCTGCATACTCTTCGACTGATGTAAACGTTTCACCTTGCGCTGTCTATATTGTTAAAGAACTGTTATCCACTCTCATCCCGGTTCGCCACGTGCCATCCCGGCTTTTCCGGCGTACGTTTTTGAAAATGCCTTTAGTTTGTGTGCGTTGCCATTCTTATTTTAATTTATAGCTTTAGAAAGTTTTCCCATTCCTATTTGTCAACGCTTTTTCTATGCAGTACAAGGAGTTACTTTACAAGCTGCTGGCCAACACGGATCTTTCACGCAAGGAGATGGAAGATTGCATGACCGGAATCATGCAAGGCGAGTTTCCGGACAGTGTTATTGCGGCTATCCTCGCCTTGCTTCAGAAAAAAGGAGTGACGGCTGAGGAAGTTACAGGCGCATATTACTCGCTTATCTCGAGAGTGCTTCCCGTTCACCTCGATGAAAACGCTGTCGATACCTGTGGCACCGGCGGGGACCAGGCAGGGACGTTCAACATCTCTACGGCAGCCGCAATCATTGCGAACGGCGCCGGAGTACGTATTGCCAAACACGGCAACAGGTCCGTCACGAGCCGCTGCGGCAGCGCTGATGTACTCGCGGCACTCGGCTACTGCATAGATCTGCCGCCTGAAGGAACCGAAGAACTTTTCCGTGAAACCGGTTTTGCGTTTCTTTTCGCCCCCCTCTACCACCCTTCCATGAAAACCGTGGCACATATCCGCACGGAACTGGGTATAAAAACCATTTTCAACATGCTCGGCCCGCTGGCTAATCCTGCCAGGGTAAACCGGCAGGTGGTGGGTGTCTTCGACATGCATGTCATGGACATCTATGTTCACACGCTCAAAGAGACAGGGTGCCGCCATGCCCTGGTTGTTCATGGGAAAACCGAAACAGGAAAAGGTCTTGACGAACCCAGCGTATGCGGCCCGACCTTCATTGCCGAACTTCAGGACGGCAGAATTATCCGCCACGACGTTCTGCCCGAAACATTCGGCCTTTCACGATGGAACATTGCCGATTTGAAAGGAGGCGACAGCCGCCGTAATGCCGACATAATCCTCGGAATCCTCGACGGAAGCGCTACAAAAGCCCAGACAGAAGCAGCGTTGTACAGTGCGGCAATGGCCTGTTACGCATCCGGCCTTGCAACCTGCATTGACGATGGCCTGAGTAAAGCCAAAGGCTCCCTCGAAAGCGGAAAAGCCGCGACACATTTCTCGCAAATTCTTTCCCTGAATAGTGAAATTGCTGACAAATACCGGACATCGGCCAACTAAATGCTTACATTTCTGCAGAAAAACTCGTATAATTGTTGCTTTGTTTCACGAACCGGTAAACCATGAACGGACGTAACGTGGGCAATACTGAGCTGAAGCAGAGCTTGCAATCCCAACTGCTCTCGTCGGGGGTAGGAACCGCAAGGGAAAAAGCAATACAGCGGGCTCTTGAAAACGTTAATAAACCGGGGTTCAGGCTGGAGCCGGCGGCGATATTGCCGCTGATGAAACCGGTCACATGGTTTCCACCCATGTGGGCATTTGCCTGCGGTGTAGTCTCGACAGGCGAGGATATCGCATCCAACTGGTCAATCCTGTTGCGGGGTGTCATCCTTGCAGGCCCGCTGATGTGCGCCATGTCGCAGACAATGAACGACTATTTTGACCGTGAAGTCGATGCGATCAATGAGCCCGATCGGCCGATACCATCCGGCAAAATATCAAAGCAGGCAAGCTGGATTATTACCTTCAGCCTTATCTTGACAGGCTTTCTGGTTGCCTGGTCAATTCACCCCTATGTCATGATAATCGCATTTGTCGGGGTTCTCATGTCCCATGCCTACTCAGGGCCGCCTGTTCGTGCAAAGAGAAACGGGTGGTTCGGCAACCTCATTGTGGGCCTTGCCTACGAGGGCGTGGCGTGGCTTACAGGAAGTTTTGCCATAACACAAGGTGTTCCGTCATCTGAGTCAATCGCTCTGGCTATCATATTTTCCCTCGGCGCTCACGGTATCATGACCCTCAATGACTTTAAATCCGTCGTGGGAGACAACATCAGAAAAGTTGCATCGATCCCGGTACAACTCGGAGAGAAAAAGGCCGCCATACTCGCCTCTGTGGTTATGGATGTCGCGCAACTTGCCGCAATAGGGATTCTGCTCGCAAAATCGGCATTCATCACATCGGGCATAGCAATACTGCTGCTTGCCTTTCAGATTCCAATGCAGAAAACCCTGATCGATAATCCTAAAGAAAAAGCGGTCTGGTACAACGCTTTCGGCACTCTGCTCTATGTTCTCTCCATGATGGTTTGCGCCATAGGTATAAGACCTTAATTCAAGCATATTCTCTTTTTACATTGAAAAAGTATTAGTATATTCGGGCAATCATTTTTACAACGAGAATCGAGAGAACAAGAAGCCAACATGTCAAAAGTCTGCATACTGACCGGGAAACGGCCTAAATACGGAAACAGTGTTTCACACGCGAACAACCGTACCCGCAAACGTTTCGAGCCGAACCTTCATACGAAAAGAATCTGGGTAGAAGAGGAAAAACGCTGGGTAAAAGTTCGTCTTTCCGCAAAAGCGATGAAAATCATGTCAAAAACCGGAACCGCTGAACTTGCAAAGCTGATCAAGTAGTTTACTGGCAGCACAACGTTGCATATTGCTTAAAGGCTCAACTTTCTGAAGGTTGGGCTTTTTTTGTCTTCTTCACCTGTTACTTCTCACCACCTGATGAATGCGTAAAAAAGTCAGCATATATACCGATGGAGCTTGCAGCGGTAATCCGGGTAAAGGCGGCTGGGGCGCACTGCTCATGTTCGGCGGCGCTCAAAGGGAGATATCCGGATTCTCCCCTGCTACGACAAACAACAGGATGGAGCTTATGGCCGCCATAAAAGCTCTGGAAGCCCTCAAGGAACCTTGCGATGTTGACCTTTACAGTGATTCAAGCTACCTGGTGAACGCAATAAACAAAAGCTGGCTGAAACGGTGGACGGCAAACAACTGGAAAACCTCGGCAAAAAAACCGGTTGAAAACATCGACCTCTGGAAAAAAATCCTTGAGTTGATTAGATTGCACAACGTCACCTTTCACAAGGTAAAAGGGCACAGTGACAACGAGTACAACAACCGCTGTGACTACCTTGCCCGGCAAGCGATTCTGAACAACAGTTAACGTCTGAATGGAAACCCGACCAGAACAGTCCGGCCAGCAGACCGGGAGCAAAAAAGCGAAGAAAAAGCCGAGCCTTCTCTTGATCACGGTCATTTTAGGCACCATCGGTCTTGTTGCCCAGCTTCTATGGGTCAACTGGCCCAAGCCGGTAACCGAGCCCGAACCACTGAACCCTGAGCTGGCTTCCGTCATCAACCGCCTGCCGGGAACATCCGATGCGCTGATCTATGCTGGATTGAAGGATATCCGGGGAAGCATTTTCTGGCAGAAAGTAATCCCCGACTCACTCAAAGAGATGAACTGGCTGCAATCCGATCAAACACTGAGGGAAGTAATCAGCGAAACCGGCATTGTTCCCGCCCGCGATCTGGACACCCTTCTTGTTGCCTTCCAACAACAGAACACAAAAAAACAGAAATATCTCGGCATTCTGTGGGGATCGTTTTCCGGAAAGCTGACAACTGATTATCTCCGAAAAAAAAGCATAGCAATCGAGGAGTTCGGGAATGAACCTTGCTATTCTCTTTCCGATACGCTCTGGGTGTGCCGTCCGGGAAACCGTCATGTTATCCTGGCCAACAGTCCGCAGATGCTGCGCGGTTTTCTTGAACCGGAAAAAAATTTCCTGCAACGCGACTCTACAACCGCAGCGCTTATCGACAAAACAATTTACAAATCCCATTTCTGGTTTACTCTTTCCTCCACAAACTGGACGCTCGGCGCGCTCCAAAGCCTGACTTCCGGCAACAAGGACGTTAAAACACTCGGAAACCTGAACCGCATAAAGCAGCTTGCATTGTCACTGAAATTTGATGACGGCGTGGAGGGTCAAACAGAATGGATCTACCAGAACAGAACATCGGCTTACTTTGCATCGACATTTCTCTGGGCTGCCATCAAGCTTTCAAGCAGTTCGGGAACACGAACAACGGAACCGGCAAAAGCACTGCTGAAAGAGCTCGATGTGATGCAGAACCTTGAATCGGTTATCGTGAAAACCGATCTGCCCCTGAGCTTTTTCAAGCCGGAAGCAGAAAACGGGGAAAATCAGTAGGCAGTCCTCAGTTATTGTAACGATTCAGCAGAGCCAGTCTTCCCCGTCATTTTATTCTTCCGTTTTTGACTTTTGATTTTTGCCTTTTGACTTTCCCCTGAAGATCAGATATTTCCCTTTCCATACCACCTCGAACCCGGCGGCAAGCTGTATCTTGCGCCCCGGCTGCGTCTGAAGAAGATCCACAAGCTGCTGAAGAACTTTCGATGAAGGCTCACAGCCCAACTCCTGCAGCGCCCTTTTCAGGAGTTCTTTCCGCTCGAAAACCGTTAACCCCAGAAGTGAACGGGCACAAAGTCTGTTGCTTTTCAAGGCTAAACCTTCGTCATCATGCATCAACTGCTCAAAGTGCAGTTCCAGAAACTCTTCCAGTTCCGAGGCATGCTCTGAAAGTCTTTGTAGCGAGGGCAAAAGTTTGTTTTTGAAACGTTCTTCAATAAGCGGAATAACCTTGTGACGTATAAAATTACGATCCGGCTCAACGCCCATATTACTGGCGTCAACACGGTAACCGATTCCTTTTTCCTCGATGTAGCGAAGGATATCCTGCTTGCGCATCAACAGCAGCGGACGGATAACATGACCATGAAACGCACGGATCCCCTTCAAACCCGGAACCGATGTACCTCTGAAAAGATTGAACAACATTGTTTCCGCGTTATCACTGACATGATGCCCCGTTACAATCTTGTCGAATCCCAAGGTTTCAATGAGTTCCTGAAAATAACCGTAACGCTCTATACGCGCAGTCTCCTCAATTGACTTTTTCCATTTCCCGGCATCCTTTCGGGTATCAAATCGCTGCACATGGCATTCCAGTCCGAGTTTTTCCGCTTCACGGCGAACATGCTGTTCATCGAGCAAACTCTCCTCTTCTCTCAACTGAAAATTGCAATGTGCAACACTTACCTCGCAATGCAGTACAGGCCTGACCGCACAAAGCAGATGCAGCAGCGCCATGGAGTCAGGGCCGCCTGAAACCGCAGCAAGAACATGTTCTCCGTGCAGAACCAGCTTGCGAACCGTAAGCTGCTCAAGAAATTTCCGTTCAATGCTGTTGAGTTCCCGCGGCATGGGATTGTTTTGTTATTGCTCGTTTTTATGAAACAGATTATGTAACGTGCTGTATGGCATAATATATCGAAACCCGGGTTATGCAGCTATCGGTTACACCATGCCTCGGTTGATGAATGAGAACAGAACATCTCAACAAAGCATTTTTTGATTTTTCTCTTTTCTTTTGTCACTATGTTTTCAGGACAGTGTGAAACATTCAATTCAAGAAATAAACACATCAACACGATGTAAAGATGCTTTCTCCTTACGGTCACAACACTCTTGTCAAAACCATTCTTCTCTGTTCGATTCTCACCGTCGCAGGACTGTTATCCGCTGGAGCGTTGAAAACCCTGTTGTTTGCAGCGGTTTCAGGATTGTTTTTATTCACTCTTTACTTCTTCCGGGACCCTTCACGCAAACCGCCGCCGGAACCAGACGCCATTCTTGCTCCCGCTGACGGCAGGATTTTGCTTATAAAAACGATAGCACACCCATTTACCGGCCCGGACTCAACACTTGTCAGCATTTTCATGTCCCCCTTCAATGTCCATGTCAACAGGCTTCCGGTAAGCGGCAAGGTAACACACCTGTCCTACCATCCGGGAAAATTTCTTATGGCATTCGACCATAGCAGCATGACCGACAATGAAAGAATGGAAATCGGTATGGAGGAAAGCCGTGGCACACCTATACTCTTCACCCAGGTAGCAGGATTTATCGCACGCCGCATAGTCTGCGGGCTTCAGGTCGGCGATACGGTACAGGCAGGAAACAGGTTCGGCATGATCAAGTTCGGGTCACGGCTGGATATTATCATTCCGGACGGCGTCCGGCTTGTTGTTTCCGAAGGACAGAAAACCGTTGCAGGAGAAACTGTCATTGCAAGGCAGAATATATAACCACATGAACATATAGACCAAAAAAATAAAAACACTTGCTTAAAGCGTCCGTATTGATTATATAAGCATAAGCAGGCAGGGTCTCACCTGCATCACTGTGACAAAAACTTTCAGGAGAAACATCCATGTTTTTATTTGGTTTACCTGGCGGCCCCGAGCTGATCCTTATTTTTTTAGCGATACTGTTGTTATTTGGAGCCAAAAAACTTCCGGAACTTGCCAGAGGCCTTGGCCAGAGTATGAAAGAGTTCAGGAAAGCACAGACAGAGATCGAAGATGAATTCAATAAAGCAGTGGAAGACAAACCATCACAAAAAGACAAGGAGTCTTCCTCCGATAAAAGTTAGCTGAAGAACCGTTCAGGAAAAACTTTTCCTGAACGGTTTTTCGGTCTTGGACTCACTAACAATCTGTTCACCACCGCACGCATAAAACCTTAAAAACAAACAGAGTTATGCGGTTTTTTTTTATTCTTTTTGTGATTACGTTTTTTTTATCGTCTTGTCAAATAAATAACGACGAAATATCGCTTAACGGTATATCAGTAACAATCGAACAGAAAACCCTGCCGGTCATTAACGAAATACTGTTTGACCCTCTTCAGAAAAAAGATGACGAGCTACAGGACCAGCCGGATTTCGTGGAAATCTATAATCCCGGCAACGAAACCGCTGACCTCCAGGGATGGTATATCCAGGACTGCCCTACTTCAAGTGGCAAAAGGTATTCTTATTATTTTGCGGAAGACCCTTCAGCAGATAACCTGCTTGCCCCAGGCCAGTACGGAGTCATTGTACCGGAAGAAAGTCCTGACCGAACCATGTCGAGACTTGTTCGCTATTACAACTACCTGTCCGGTGATGCTTCCGTCAAAATTTTTATCGTAGTGCGCAAAACGTTTTCCCTGAATAATGATACCGACTGCGTAACACTCAAGGATTCTGACGGAACCGTAATCGATTCCGTATCGTACAGCAGTACGTGGCATAACCCTTATGTGAAAAACACCAAGGGACGTTCCCTTGAAAAGTTTAACGACCAGTCGGTATCAAACTCCCCGGCAAGCTGGTCATCCTCGATGGACATCGAATACGGAGGTACGCCCGGAAAAAGGAACAGTATTTACCTCGCTGCCGACCGGCTCGAACAGCATCCTTCATTATCAGTAGACCCGCAAACATTTTCTCCCGGGCTCGACGGCAGCGGTGAAAAAACAGTTATACGTTACAAGTTGCCTGCGGGAGCTTATCAGATCGAAGCCACCATATATGACAGCCATGGGGTAACCGTCAGAACTCTTGCCCAGGGCGTTCCTTCCGGACCTGAGGGAAGCCTCGAATGGAACGGCTTAACCGACAGCGGTACTCCCGCCCTTTCCGGCATCTATCTGATCAGGGTCAATGTTTCCGGGGACACATTCAGCGGCACGGTCAACCTTGAGGAAAACGTGGTACTTGTGCGATTAGGCCCGGGCGTCTCTATAAATTAATAGAGGCGTCCATTTTTTATTGATCGGGGTGAAAGCGTATCTTTTCCCTATGCTGACCAGCCTCTACATCAAAAACTTTGCCCTGATCGAAGAGCTCTCCATTGAGTTTTCAAAGGGCCTGACTATCATTACCGGTGAAACGGGTGCGGGAAAATCTATCCTCATAGACGCTCTGAACCTGGTTCTCGGTTCACGAGCCAGCACCGATCTCATCCGTTCAGGATGCAGCAAGGCTGTCATCGAAGCGATACTGATCCCGGAAACGCCTCAAAGGTTCGCCACCATTCTTGAGGAAGCAGGGCTTGGTATTGAGGAAGAGCTCATACTGCGCAGAGAAATTTCTGCAAAAGGACAGTCAAGATGTTTTATCAACGACTCCCCCTGTACTCTCCAGGTATTGAAAAAGGCAGGGGACATCCTTATAGATCTGCATGGGCAGCATGAACACCAGCTACTTCTTCATCCTGAAACGCATGTATCCCTGCTTGATGAATCTGGACAGCTAACCCCTCTTGTCGAATCGTACCGTACAACCTTCGAAAGCCTGAAGAGAAAGAGAAGAGAACTTGAAAAGCTTACTGCTGATACAAACCGTTTAAGAGAAAAACGTGACCTGCTTGAGTATCAGCTCCAGGAACTTGCATCACTCAATCTCAAACAAGGTGAAGATGTTGATATAGAAGAAAAGATTACGCTGCATGAGCATGCTGAAACACGTTTCAGCTTGTGTTCCAGCCTCAATGAATTGCTTTATGACAACGATCGGTCGGCATTTGTCCAGCTTGCCGAAGCCGTGCAGCAGCTCAGCCGGCTTGCCGGTATCGACAAAAGCTTTTCTTCTTACCTCGAAGATGCCGAAAGTGCTAAAACTCTGGTTGAAGAACTCAGCAGAACCGTCCGCCATTACTCCGAGGACATCGAGTTCAATCAGGAACATCTTGAAATCCTGAGGGAACGTCATATGCTGTTGCAGAGGACAGGGAAAAAGTATGGCAAATCCATCGAGGAGCTTATTGATTTCCAAGAGGAAATCGCTGCGGAACTTTCCATGGAAGACAACCTTTCCGAGCGGACTGAACATATCGGCAGCGAAATAGACTCACTCAGAAAAGAACTCTCGGACCGTGCGGCACGGTTATCAGCCGAACGGCACAAAACCGCTGCGGAACTTGAAGCGGCCATCGCACGGGAACTTGAGAGCCTCGGTATTCCACATTGCATTTTCAAAGTCATGATAACCAGGGACAGCTCGGATGATGGAGACATCATCCATAGCGGCAACCGATACAGTGCTCTGGAAAACGGTTATGATCGCATCGAGTTCCTTATTTCCACCAATGTCGGCGAACTGCCGAAACCCCTTGCCAGAATTGCTTCCGGAGGGGAAATCTCAAGGGTTATGCTCGCCATGAAAAGCGTTCTTGCTGAAAATACCCGGTTACCAATTCTCATTTTTGACGAAATCGATACCGGCATAAGCGGAGCAGTAGCGGATGCCGTCGGCAGAAGCCTCAGAGGCCTTTCACGAACGCACCAGATCATATTGATCACACACCTCCCACAGATAGCAGCAATGGCTGACCACCACCTCTCGGTTGAAAAAACCGTGGAAGGCAACCGTACCATCAGCAAAGTCAGAAAACTCGACGACGAAGATCATATCGCAGCTGTTGCAAATCTGATCAGCGGCAGGCAGAGGTCAGACTCCTCTCTGCGTGCTGCAGCAGAACTTGTTGAACATGCAAAAAAGGAAGACCAAAGTTGAATATAACTTAAGAAGCCCTTTAGGGAAGAGTAACAGCGTTTTTAGCTCTTGTTTAGTAAAAAAGATAAGTTTCCCTTATACTGTCTGTCTACCATTTACAGGGTCTTTGGCAGTCAATGCCCAACCTGACCCGGAGGATGTAAATTCAGCTTTAAGACCAGCTATGTCAAAAAGACTAATTACCGGTTCCGCCGTTGCCATGGTAACTCCGTTCAGACAGAACATGTCGCTGGACAGGGATGCGTTACGGCGGCTGGTGCAGTTTCATATTGCTGCGGGGACAGATATTGTCATTCCATGCGGAACAACAGGTGAATCGCCAACTCTTACCGCCGACGAGCATACCGAAATTATTGAAATCGTCAGGGAAGAGGCCGGAAACAACATTCTCGTTGCTGCCGGTGCGGGAACAAATGCAACGGATAAAGCAGTATCACTGGCAAAACATGCCGAAAAAGCTGGTGCACAAGCGATTCTTTCAGTTGCTCCTTACTATAACAAGCCTTCGCAAGAGGGTTTTTACCAGCATTACCGCCACATCGCTGAAGCTGTCTCCATCCCGGTGATTGTCTATAACGTTCCGGGAAGAACCGGCAGCAACATCAGTGCGGAAACCATTCTCAGGCTGGCTGACGACTGCAAAAATATCGCAGCCGTCAAGGAAGCGTCCGACAACATGGGCCAGATCATGGAACTGCTTGCGTCCAGACCCGACCACTTTTCCGTCATGACCGGGGAAGACCCGCTCATACTGCCGTTCATGGCACTCGGAGGAGACGGGGTAATATCGGTTGCAGCAAACCTGGTCCCAGCGGAGATGAAAAAGCTTGTCGTGGAAATGCAGGAGGGTAACCTCGAAAAAGCCAGGGCGATAAACAACAGGCTCCGCAGGCTTTTCAGTCTTAACTTCATAGAAAGCAACCCCGTGCCCGTGAAGTACAGCCTGTCGCTGATGGGCATGATTGAAGAAGCCTACCGTCTGCCGCTGGTGCCCCTGCAACAGGAAAACAAAGCAAAAGTCGAAGCCGAACTCAGAAACCTGGGGCTTGTCAGCTGACAGCACCGAGTTTCCGGACAAAATCGTCGAGCTGCTCCTTCGTGCGTTTCTCGGTCACGGCAACCAGCAACCCTTCATCACCGACAGCAGAGAGATCATAGCCTGCAAGGATCCCCTGTTCCAGCATCTTTTCAACAATCACACCAGCAGGCACCGGAGTTTCCACAACAAATTCCCTGAAAAAAGGGCGATCATATTTCAGTGAATAACCCGGAAGATTCGCAATTTTTTCCGCAAGGTAATGCGATTTTTGCAGGGAATGTTCAGCAACTTCTCCAAGCCCCTGTTTTCCGAGAAGCGAGAGATATACCACCGCCTGCAAAGCGTTCAGCGCCTGGTTCGTGCAGATATTCGACGTTGCTTTTTCCCGACGAATGTGCTGCTCCCTTGTCTGCAGGGTCAGAATAAACCCATCCTCTCCAGCCCTGTCTTTCGTCATGCCGACAAGTCTGCCGGGAATCTTGCGAACGTAGTCCTTCTTAACTGCGAAAATCCCAAGATACGGACCGCCGAAATTCAATGCGCTGCCAAGAGGCTGACCTTCACCGACAGCGATATCCGCCCCGTAGTTTCCCGGAGCCTCAAGAATTCCAAGAGAAACCGGGTCTGCCGAAACAATAAAAAGCGCTCCGTTAGCATGTGCAATCTCACCAATTACGTCAACCGCTTCGAGACACCCGTAAAAATTCGGCTGCTGAACAATGACGGCCGCCACACTGTTGTCGACCGTCTTTTCCAGACTTTCGGTATCACAGACACCATCCTGCAACACATTCTGCACCACCGAACGATCGCCTCCGGCCTCTATAAAGGTTTTCAGAACATGCAAAGAATTCGGGTGCAGTTTGCCTGCAATGACGACTTTTGTCCTGCCCGTTACCGCCATAGCCATTGAAACCGCTTCGGCAAGTGCTGTCGCACCATCATAGAGTGACGCGTTAGCCGTATCCATATCGTAAAGACGGCAGATCATGCTCTGGTATTCATAGATAGCCTGGAGCGTTCCCTGGGAAACCTCGGCTTGGTAAGGAGTGTACGCGGTGTAAAATTCACTGCGGGACACAATGGTATTGATAGCGGCAGGCATGTAATGATCGTAGGCTCCGCCCCCAAGATAACTGACGTGTTTTGCCGTCGGGGTATTTGCGGATGCAAGCTGCTCCATCAGCATCTGAACTCCCGGTTCACTGAGCGCTGGCGGCAGATCAAGAGGTTCTTTCAAACGAAGCTGAGGAGGAATATCCGCAATAAGATCCACAAAAGAAGCAACCCCGATCTCCCGCAGCATCTCTTTGCGATCACTGTCCGTATTGGCAATAAATGGCATGGCTAAGCTTTACTCTCCTATGGTTTTTTTGTACTCTTCCGCACTCATCAACGCGTTCACCTGCCCCGGATCATCAACGCTGATGGCAATCATCCATCCCTCTCCGTAAGGGCTGCTGTTCACAACTTCCGCAGCATCGAGGGCCTCATTGACCGCGGTGATCTTGCCGTCAATCGGTGCAAGCAGGTCTGCAACGGTTTTCACCGCCTCCACTGTGCCGAAAACCTCATGCTGTTTCAGAGCTGTCCCGACCGGCTTTGTTTCAACAAAAACAATATCCCCCAGCTCGGACTGGGCAAAATCGGTAATTCCTATACGCGCTGTTCCATCATCAAGCACTCTAACCCATTCATGGTCAGTGGTGTAACGAAGGTCATCAGGAAAGTTCATGGCTGTGAGCAGTTAAAATGTTTCGTGTACAATGAAAACGATCAATAAAAAATCAAGGTAATACTTTTTTGCATCCGGTAAAAGATGGAGCGGCTGGCAGCCTGTTGAACTTTTGAATTGCTGAAAAAATGTAGCTTGAGAGCAAGCATGTGCAGTGGAAGAATTATTATAAGCCTATACGTCTTATGGGATTTATAGGTCGTATAGAACCTATAAAAGAGCAGGAAAACCCGAAAGGGCGCTCGAAAAAATGAGGATTTTTGTTCAAGATCAAGAAGTGTTCACAACCTGAAACGATCGATATTTTAACTGGCAGAGAAACCGGATGGGTGTCTTGAAAAACCGTCGCGAGAGTTTCGAAAGCAAGACGAACGGAGCACAGGAACCGGAGTGTACTTATAGTACACGAGGATTCCGAGCACCGCTCAACAAAGCTATCGGAAGTCGCAGCAGGTTTTCCGCCATACCTTACGCCAGTCGTTGGCGCATCGCCTCATAGAGCAACACCCCTGCTGAAACGCTCACATTCAGTGACTCGACACAACCGGCTATTGGAATGCGGACGAGGCTGTCACACTGCTCCCTGCTTTGGGGGCCGAGCCCTTTCCCCTCGCTGCCCATGGCAAGAACAGACGGGAGCCTGAAATCAACATCTGTATAGTTTTTCTCTGCATGCATGTCCGCGGCAATAACCTGAAAACCCTTTTCACGAAGCTCCTTGAGGCATGCAGTAAGACTCCGCACCTTGCATAGCCGTATATGTGAAGATGCACCTGCCGAAGCCTTGTGCACGGCTGCGTTAACGGGAGTTCCCTTACCTTCGACAAGAATCACGGCATCTGCAGCAACCGCTTCGGCTGTGCGAATAACAGCTCCGACATTATGCGGATCGTTCAGGCCGGGCAGAATAACAATCAGGGGATTGGTATTCCGGGGAGTATCGAGGATTTCTTCGAGCCGATAATACCGTATCGTGCTTATCAGCGCACAAACGCCCTGGTGCTTGGTCGTACCGGCAATCTCTCCCAGCTTTTCGAGGCGGGCCTTGCCTACCGGAACTCTCGATCTCCGGGCGGTAATGAGAATTTCCTTGAGCTTATGATGCCCGGTATTGAACTGCGTGTATATCTTCTCGATCTTTTCCGGATCAGAAGCAAGCAGTTCGAGAACCGCGTTCCTGCCATAGACAATATCCTCCATATCATTCCTTTCTTTCTGCCGCAATTTCATGGTTCAGTCCAGAGTCATGCAGAATGTAATGCAAGAAGCCTGAACCTGACAAGCTGAAATGTAAATTAAGGTTTATCAATATTATTTTTTTTGATATCTTTCCATCTTCAAAAAGAAGATCAGCATAGGTAATACACCACGTGGTTTAGCACTTTGGCCTGCAGGCCAGAATCCAGCACGCCTTTCTTTCTGAACTGACGTTATCTCAATTTTATCAGGTAAATCGCCTGATATTCAGCAGCTAGGCACAATCAAGCAAACGTAAAACTGTTTTTCAAAGAGAGAGTTACAATGAGTCAGAATAATACATCATCGCAAAGTAACGGCGCGACCGCTCAGGTTGCTTCTCGTGAATACAAGATAATGGAAGGTAACGAAGCGCTCGCGCATGTTGCCTATCGCACAAACGAGGTCATTTCAATATATCCTATCACTCCAGCATCGAATATGGGAGAATATTCGGATGACTGGGCAGCCAAGGGAATCCCGAATATCTGGGGAAGTGTCCCGCTGGTTGATGAAATGCAGCATGAAGCCGGGGCCATAGCTGCGGTACATGGGGCCGTCCAGACCGGCGCGCTTTCGACAACATTCACCGCTGCACAGGGTCTCCTGCTCATGCCTCCGACAATGTATAAAATTGCCGGTGAGCTCACCCCTTGCACCATTCACGTTGCAGCCCGCTCTCTTGCCTGTCAGGCGCTCTCTATATTTGGTGACCATGGCGACGTCATGTCGGTTCGCGGAACGGGATTTGCCATGCTCGCATCCTGTTCAGGGCAGGAAACGATGGATCTCGGTCTGATTGCCGAAGCAGCGACACTGAAGTCCAGGGTACCGTTCCTCCACTTCTTCGACGGCTTCAGAACGTCACACGAAGTCACCAAGGTAGAAGTACTCACCGACGACGATATCAGAAGCATGATCGATGACGATCTGGTCATTGCCCACAGAAATCGCCGCATGTCGCCCGATGCACCTATCCTCCGGGGAACCTCTCAGAACCCCGATGTTTATTTCCAGGGGCGTGAAACGGTCAACCCTTACTACAAAGCGTGTCCGGATATTGTTGAAGAATACATGGAACGGTTCAAAGAACTGACCGGACGGGAATACAAGCCTTTCCAGTATGAAGGTGCTCCCGATGCGGAACGCGTCATTGTCATGATGGGCTCGGGTGCCGAGACCGCATATGAAACCGTCAACTATCTCAACAAACAGGGTGAAAAGGTCGGGCTGGTCAAAGTTCGTCTCTACAGGCCTTTTGACACCAGGCGTTTCATGGAATCACTTCCGCCAACCGTCAAGGCAATCGCCGCCCTGGATCGCATGAAAGAACCGGGAAGCGCCGGTGAACCGCTCTACCTCGACATAGTCAACGCCCTGCACGAAAGCGAGCAGTGCAATGGCCCGAAAGTGATCGGCGGCCGTTACGGACTTTCTTCAAAAGAGTTCACCCCGGCGATGGTAAAATCGATTTTCGAAAATCTTGCCAAAGATGAACCGAAGAATCATTTCACCATCGGCATCAATGATGACGTCTCTCACACCAGCCTGGACTATGATGAATCGTTCAGCATCGAACCCGATGAAGTTTTCCGGGCCATGTTCTATGGCCTTGGATCGGACGGAACGGTGGGAGCCAACCAAAACAGCATCAAGATTATCGGTGAAAACACAGAAAACTACGCACAGGGCTATTTTGATTACGACTCCAAAAAAGCCGGTAAGATAACCGTATCGCATCTGCGTTTCGGACCGAACCCGATTCACTCGACCTACAAGATCTCCCGGGCCCAGTTTATCGGGTGCCACCACTTTATTTTCCTCGATTCCAACGACCTTGTCAAGAACCTCAATGAAGGTGGTACGCTCTTGATCAACTCGCATTACAGCGCCGATGAAGTCTGGGATTACTTGCCCAACCGGGTTCAGCAGCACCTGATCGACAAGAAAGCGAAACTCTTTACCATCGACGCCTACAAGGTTGCCGAAGAAAGCAACATGGGCCAGCGCATCAACACCATTATGCAGGCATGCTTCTTTGCCATCTCCGGCGTGCTGCCCCGCGAAGAGGCCATCGAAAAGATCAAAGAATCAATTCGCGACACCTACGGCAAAAAAGGAGACGACATCGTCAACCAGAACATCCAGGCTGTCGAAAACTCACTTTCGAACCTTCACGAAGTCACCATCGGTACCACTGCTGACAGTACCATTCAGATGCGCCCGCCGATATCGGGAGATGCCCCGGAATTTGTCTGCAACACGCTTGCAACAATCATTCTGGGCGAAGGAGACTCCGTTCCGGTAAGCCAGATGCCTGACGACGGCACGTTTCCGGTCAGTACGGCGAAATACGAAAAACGTAACTTGGCCGAAAAGGTACCTGTATGGGAAGAGGATGTCTGTATCCAGTGCGGCAAGTGTGCAATGATGTGTCCGCACTCGGTAATCCGCTCGAAAGTGTATGATCCGGAACATCTCGAAAATGCACCTGCAACCTTCAAGCATGCTGACGCGAAGGCAAAGAACTGGGCGGGCCAGAAATACACCATTCAGGTTTCTGTCGAAGACTGTACCGGCTGTGAAATATGTGTCAACATCTGTCCGGGCAAAGACAAGAAGAATCCCGAAAGGCATGCGCTCAACATGGGGCTTCAATTGCCATTGCGTAAACCTGAAAGAGAAAACTGGGAACATTTCCTCAGTATTCCGGAATACGATCGCTCGAAAATCAACCTCAAGCTGGTCAAGGAACAGCAGCTCCAGCGTCCTCTCTTCGAGTTCTCGGGCGCCTGTGCGGGCTGCGGTGAAACACAGTACGTCAAGCTGATGAGCCAGCTCTTCGGTGACCGCCTTGTGCTCGGCAATGCCACCGGCTGCTCATCGATTTACGGCGGCAACCTTCCGACAACACCGTTCTGCACCAACGAGGAAGGTCGCGGACCAACCTGGTCAAACTCGCTGTTTGAAGATACCGCAGAATTTGCAATGGGTTTCAGAATCTCGATCGACAAACAGAAAGAATATGCTGAAGAACTTGTCAGGACACTCTCTTCAGAAATTGGCGAAACCCTGGCAAAAGAGATTATCGAAGCAAAGCAGAATTCCGAGCCGGATATATTCGAGCAGCGTGAGAGGATAGCGATACTCAAGGAAAAACTCGAAAGCATCAATCGGGTCGAAGCTAAAAATCTTATGCCAATCGCCGACATGCTGGCCAAAAAAAGCGTCTGGGGCATCGGTGGCGACGGCTGGGCCTACGATATCGGGTACAGCGGGGTAGACCATATCACCGCGAGCGGCCAGAACGTCAACCTGATTGTGCTCGACACCGAAGTTTACTCGAACACCGGTGGACAGGCATCGAAAGCGACACCGAAAGCTGCGGTCGCGAAATTCGCTGCTGCCGGAAGACCGATGACCAAAAAAGACCTGGGCATGATTTCCATGACCTACGGCAACGCCTATGTAGCCAGCGTTGCAATGGGCTCCAGGGATGAGCAGACACTGAAAGCGTTTATAGAAGCCGAAGCGTATGACGGCCCGTCGATCATCATTGCATACTCTCACTGTATCGCCCACGGAATCAATATGGCGACAGGCATGGAACAGCAAAAACTCGCCGTCGATTCAGGGCATTGGCTCTTGTATCGCTACAATCCAGAAAGAAAAAAGGAAGGCAAAAACCCGTTAATTCTCGACTCGAAAAAGCCTAAGATACCTGTCGAGCAGTTTCTCAATACGGAAAACCGCTTCAGGATGCTCAAGAAAAGCCATCCTGAACTGGCAAAAACGTACTTCAAGGAAATTCAGCAGGAAGTTGAAGAGCGTTACGCCACGTACGAGTATCTTGCAGCAAGAACATTCGGCGGGGAATAGCCTGTAAACCTAGTTAAGCCTGAAAATCAAAAGGGTGCCTCGGGATAATTGAGGCACCCTTTTTTATGCTTAACTATCAACTGGCCTTTCTCGGTCCTGTTGTTTTTGACTTTTGACCTATATTTTCACTCTTCGCTTCTAAGTTCCCGGGCTTTCTCCATATATTCCTTCGCCTTAACTTCATCGCCAAGCGCACTGTAGATTTGCGCAAGATGTTCGTAGATCTCAGGTTCATCGGGTTTCCCGGCAAGCGCTTTTTCGATGATCTCACGGGCTTTCTGATAATTACCGGTCTTATAGTACAGCCACCCCAGCGTGTCGAGAAAAACCGGATTATCAGGCTCGGCATCCACCGCCTTTGCCGCATACTCCATAGCTTCATCGAGACTTTCTCCCCTCTCTGCGTAGAGGTATGCAAGGTTGTTCAAAGCCAGGGCATTTTCCGGATCAATCCTGAGAACATCCCTGTAAGCACTTATGCTTTTGAGCTGCTCACGCAGCCGGTCATAGGCCATCGCACGCGTTATGTATGCCTGAACAAGCAACCATGCAGGACTTTCATGTTTTTCATAGGCCAGCGCATTCTCAAGCACTTCAGCCGACCTCCGGTAGGCCTGTAAACGAAACTGAGCGTACCCCTCGAAAACTTCAAGGCGCAATGATGAACGGCCGGTGCTTTTCTTCGCTTGTGAAACAGTATAAACAACCTGGTGGTACTGATTCTGCGACATATAGGCAGAAGCAAACTCTTCCCACGCAAAGATATTTTGAGGGTCGATCTCCAGAGCTTTCTGAAAATCCTCCCCTGCCTTCCTGAATTGTTTCTGAACACGTAGCGCCATCCCCCTGAGAACATAAACGGATGCTTCCCCCGGGTAAAATGCCACCAGTTCCTCCACCATTATACTGACAGGTTCACTATAGGAGTCATCTTTCTCGACCCTGAGCATAAACAGTTTTGCAAGTTCTATTTTCAAGGGAAAATCAATATCGTCGATAGCATAAAAGCGTCTCAGTTCTTTCAGAAAAAGCTCCGGCTTACCCTGCTCGATGTGTGTTTCAAAAAGCGCCACCCAGGCAGGAATAAACAAGGGCTTTTCGTTTACCATTTTCCTGAATATCTCCAGAGCTTTGTCAGTCTTGCCCGACTGAAAATACAGTTCCCCAAGTGTCAGTTGCATTTTATCATTCCCGCCGCTTTGCTCCATCATGCTCTCCAAGCTGAGTATCGCCTCGCCGTACCGTTTCAGTTTGAGCTCAAGCCACAGTGACTGCACCTGAGCACTTTCGTTCGACGGATCAAGTTGCAGAATACGGGCAAAAGAGTTGAGAGCCTTTTCATACCTTTCGTCAGCAAGGTATGCATGTGCGAGATAAAAGAAGTTCCGTGTGTCTGAAGGCTCGCCGTCTGTAAGCTGTTCAAACTGCAATGCTGCTTCACGAAAATTTTTCATATCAAAATAGATCCCCGCCAGCAACTGACGGTAAAACCTGTTCGACGGATTGTACAGCACGGCTTTTTCTGCGTGGTATTTTGCAGAATCCGGCTCTGTCACCGCAACGAAAGCTTTGGAAAGAGAAAAATGGACAGCCGCATTTTCCGGTTCTGCAACAAGCACTTTCCGGTATTGTGTTATAGCTTTTGCATAATCGCCTTCAACTGCGGATAAAGCGCCCTGCACGAAAAGCTCTCTTGATGCTTCAGCGAGAGAATCTGGAGGAACACCGGAGCGTTTTCCTGCAGGCACACTTGCCGTACAACCGGCCAAGATGAATCCCGCCAGAAAAAACAAAAGCAGAGAGAAACGGATCAGCTCATTCATGGCATCATGCCCGGAAGAGTGTTTTGCAGAAAAAACAAGTCATAATTCAAAAGTCCTGCTACTTACCTGGCTGAAACAACGGGCCTTCGCCTTTCGAACCGGGAAGTGAACCGGTAAACTTCAGATAAGCATTTTTTGTTGCCACCCGTCCTCTTGGAGTCCGCGCAACAAAGCCGGCCTGGATAAGATAAGGCTCATAAACCTCCTCTATCGTATCCTGCTCCTCCCCTACGGAAACTGCGAGAGAAGATATTCCGACAGGACCGCCATTGAATTTTTCGATGAGAGCCAGCATGATTTTCTTATCCATGTCATCAAGACCGTCATCATCGATTTCAAGTGCTGCAAGCGTCTTTTTTGCCGTTTCGGTCGAAATGACGGAAGCATCGGCAACCTGGGCAAAGTCACGTGCCCGTTTGAGCAAGCGATTTGCAATGCGGGGAGTGCCCCGGGAACGCCTTGCAATTTCAGCAGCGGCATTGCCTTCGATAGCAACACCGAGTATTGTCGCTGTCCGAACGATAATCCGCTCGAGAATTTCAGCGGAGTAGTAATCAAGGCGGCTCGATATACCGAACCGAGCACGAAGAGGCGAGGTCAGCATTCCTGCTCTGGTTGTTGCACCAACAAGCGTAAAGGGTTCCAGCTTCAACTGTACGGCACGCGCCGAAGGACCACTCTCCAGAAGGATATCTATACGGAAATCCTCCATGGCGGAATAGAGATACTCTTCAACAGCCGGCGTCAACCTGTGAATCTCGTCTATAAACAGCACATCACCCTTATTGAGACTTGTCAGGATACCCGCAAGGTTTCCGGGCTTATCGAGGAGCGGGCCGGACGAAACTTTTATCCCGCCCCCCAATTCAGACGCAATAATATGGGCAAGCGTTGTTTTGCCCAGTCCCGGTGGTCCGGAAAACAACACATGGTCAAGAGCCTCTCCCCTCTTCCTTGCCGCAGCGATAAACACACGAAGGTTATCGGTCAGTCGTGGCTGTCCGGAAAAATCGTCAAGCGAAAGAGGACGTATTTGCTCCTCGAATTTCTCCTCGGCAGGACTGGTTGGTGTATTCAACAGTTCTTCGCGCACGGTAATAGCAGGAAAATGGTTTATATAACCGACTACAGTTTGATTCTCGGATCAACAACAGCATACAGCACATCCGCCACAAGGTTGCCGATAATGATCAGGGTGCCGGATATGAAAGTATTCGCGATAATCAGGGGGTAATCACGGGCAAAAATAGCCTCGACGGTCACGCGCCCCATACCGGGAAACGCAAAAATCACTTCGATAAACAATGCTCCGCTGAATATAAACGGTAGTGACCCGCCCATCAGGGTAATAACAGGCAAAAGAGCGTTGCGAAGAGCATGACGAACAATCACCACTTTTTCAGAAAGACCTTTCGCCCGCGCCGTCCGGATATAATCCTGACGTATCACTTCGAGCATGCTCCCCCGTACATAGCGAGCTATACCGGCGGCACCGTTGATGCTCAATACCGTTACCGGCAACACCAGATGCCATAACCTGTCCAGCAGAAACCTGAAAGGACCATACGATTCGGCACCAACCTCGTTCAGCCCTGATGCAGGAAAAATCTGCAACTTCAGAGCAAAAACAATAATCATCATCAGGGCGAACCAGAACTCCGGCATCGAGTAGAAAAAAAGCGCCCCGACTGTCAGGAACCTGTCGAGATAACTGTTCTGCCTGACCGCCGAAATAACCCCAATGAAAATGCCAAGAATAAAGTTGGCCGCAAGCGTCAGAAGGGCGATGGTCATGGTAACAGGCAGGGCCTGTGCTATCACGTCGAAAACCGGCTGCTGCGCCCGGCTGAAACTGCGGCCGAAGTCCCCCTGCAACACACTGCCCAGCCACTTGATATACTGGATAAACAAAGGGTCATTCAATCCGTACTGCTCACGAATCTGATCGGCAACCTTAGGACTGATACCCGGCTGTATAAACAGCGCCGCCGGATCACCCGGAGCAAGCCGGATAATGAAAAAGGTCAACGTCAAAACACCGAAAACCAGAGGGATCGCAACCAGCAAACGGCGTGCTATATAGACAAGCATTCAGTGAATAAATAAAAATTGTTGATCTGTTGATTCGTTGGACAATAATCCTGACATTTTATACTCGTCGTAACCGTGCTCGTAATCGAAAGGCTTTCTCCCTCCCTTTCAATCATCTTCGGGCTTGACCGAAAGATGATTGAAAAGAGAAAACACTGCACTAATCTTTCCCGATTACGATTACCGCTCCGTCGAGTACGAGTATGTATCAGGAAAAACGATCATTTAGGCATTTCTGTATCCTTTTTGCCTCCTCGAAAAACCTGGCATCCACTTTTTTGACTTTTGACCTTTACCTTTTGCCTTTTCTTCGTTATTCCGCCACATTTGCAGACGGGGAAAGCGTCCAGTCATCGATATTATAGAATGTACTGAGTATGTTCAGTTCCTCGCCTTCAATCCTCCGGCTAAACCCCTGCGTCTCTTTTATCCAGTAAAGAAATGTCGTCGGCTGGTCACGATGCAGAATCTCCTGATACTCCAGCCAGTAAGGCCTCGCGTCCAGCGAGTTCAGCTCGGCTTTGGCAAGCTCGCAAAGCGCATCAATTCTCGGGTTCTGGTAACCGGTAAAATTGAAGCGGCTCTTTTCCAGATCCGACCCCCATCCATCGAGAGGATCTATTTCAAGTCCGATCGACCACCCGGCCATCCACGCGTCGATCTTGCGCAGGCGGAGGTTCTCGAAAAAGACATTCGACTCCTGAACATCAAGCTGACAGTCAATACCTATTTCTCTGAGATTCTGCTGAATGATGACACTTGCAAAATTTCTTCGTGCATTTCCTGCATTGGTGAAGAGAACAAAACCGAACTTCTTGCCGTCTTTCTCGCGTATGCCGTCCGGCCCCGGTTTCCAGCCATCTTCTTCCAGCAACCTGACAGCTTCGGCAGGATCATAAGGGTAAGGCAAAACCGCATCGTTATAGGCCCACTTGAGAGAGGGGGAAATATCGGTACTTGCAACGACTCCATACTCTCCGAGATACCCATCAAGAATGGATTGCCGGTCGATCGCCAGCGTCAGTGCCCGTCGTACCTTTGCCGAACCGAACAAAGGGTGCGGTTTTATGGTACCATCTCGATGATAAGCTTCCTGGTCGATATTCGACCATCCGACATAGTCATACACCCGAAGCCCGACAGACTTGATTTCAACGCCTGCCTTTGCGTTTTCAAGCCCTTCGAAGTCTTCCGGTTTTATATTTTCAACAACATCCACTGCTCCGGTTTGAAGCTGCGCCAGACGCACCGTGTAGTCAGGCACAATTCTGAACATGACACGCGGTATGTTGCCGGGCTTGGGTAGATTGCACATTGGATTCGAAGCCAGAACGATCTGTTGCTGTTTCTGCCAGTCCCGGAGCACATAAGGCCCGGCGCCCAGTGGTTTCTGGTTGAGTGGCGAATGCCTGAACTCCCGGGGAGGAACATCTTTCCACTTGTGTTTCGGCATCGGAGTCAGAGAAGTGTGAAACAGGGCAAGCTGTTCCGGAACCTGCTTATAGAAGTTGAACACCAGCGTCGTGTCGTCAGGTGTCTCGATTGCCTTGTCGAAATCAATCTCACCTTTATCGGCACCCGCAAGCTCGGCAAGAAACTGCTGCCGGGGACTTGCAATGAGGGGGTTACCGTACAGCGTATAGGCAAACTTGAAGTCATGAGAGGTTATCGGGGTACCATCGTTCCACCGTGCATCGCTTCTTAGCGTATAGGTTATAGAACGGTGATCTTCGCTCATTTTCCAGGTCTTTGCAAGGGCTCCGCTCGGTTTTTTCGGGATTGCGTCCGTGAACGTTTCCCTTAGTTTCTTCTCCAGGGCGACAAAATTCAGAAGGCCCGATGTCGTATCGAACTCGCTTTCCAGCAGTCCCGGATAGAGAAGCCCGTAAACATTTCTCGATGTTACCGAAGCACCTATAACAGGATTGAGATAGTTGGCATCACCAAGCATGGCAATGACCAGAGTGGAATCACCGGCAGTTACCCCATCGTTGCCTCCCTTTCCCGAACAGCCTGCAAACATGATGACAATCATTGCCGAAATGACGGCAACACCTTTCATGCTTATTTTTCTATTCATAATCCTTTGCAAAATAGTTACTCCCAAACCTTGCACTCAACATCGACTCACCATCAATAGACCTTTTGATTCTTTCTTCAAGAGCTTCTGCAGCCACATACCCCGAATATTGCTGTAACAGATAGTTGAGGGCAACCACCTCGATGATCACGGTAATATTTTTACCCGGATTGATAGGCAATTGCACCAGCGGCACCTCGACACCGAGAATTTTCGTCGTTTTGGTGTCAAGACCCAAACGTTCATAGTCCATTCCCTCGTTCCACTGCATCAACTCAACAACCACCTGCACAACCTTTTTTTCCCTGATCGCCCTGATACCGAACGCCGCCTTGACGTCAACCACCCCAAGACCGCGGATTTCCATGAAATGGTCAATGATGCTGTTCCTCGAAGCGATAAGCACTTTTTCCCCCTTCCTGTTGATAACGACAGCATCATCGGCAACCAGCCGGTGCCCTCTTTCCACAAGATCAAGCGCAACTTCCGACTTTCCCAGGCCGCTTTTGCCGACAAGAAAAACTCCGACACCATAAACATCAACCATCGAACCATGATACTGCTGATACACCGAAAACCGGTCAACGAGAAAATCAGTAATCAGAAAGATGGTTTTTGTCGATGCATTACGTGTTGCCAGAACCGCAATACCCGCCTCGGTAGCCATATCAAGCAACACCGGATCAAGTTTGTTATTGCTTGTGAGAATGATACACGGAACTTTATGCTTGACGATATTTTCAAAAGCCTGTATCCTCGCCTTGTTGTCGAGCTGATTGAGGAACCGCGTCTCGGTATTTCCAAGGATCTGAACCCTCTTGTAGGTAAAAAGATTGGTGAAGCCTGCCAGCGCAAGGCCGGGTCGGTGCAAATCCCTGTCGTAGATACGCCTTTTCCGCTCATCTACCTTGTTCAGCCGGCGAAGCTTTATATCGATAGTCTTGTTGATATTTTCAACAAAATACTCAACAGTCATCGATCGCCTTTTCAGGCCTTTTTGATCAAAGTTCATGATAGTAGCAAGTAAGAGGTGCGTCAAAGTAAAACAGGGCCGGATTTCCGACCCTGTTACATGAGAAATTACCTGTGGTTCAGCAGCTTTTCTTTATGCTTTTTCAGTTGTCTCCCCATTGCATCCACACAACTGTCAATTGCCTGCTCATATGTTGCTGCCGCTTCCTTGGCCACGAGAACGTTCTGCGGAATATGAACCGTTACTTCCGCAAGCTTGTTTTTCTCGAAATCGTTTTTCTGATGATCCAGTATTACATGACAGTTGACAATCCCCAAAAAAATCCTGCCCAACGCCTGAACGGCATCACGGGCATACTGTTCCATATCACGGTGGCTGTTTGTATGTCGTAAGGTAACCTGTACGTTTACCGCTTCATTTACTTCTGCCTTTGCCATAGGCAACCTCCTTTTAAATGTAATGAAAAACAGAAAAGAACACTCAAGAAAGCTCTCCGCCGTAGCGCATTCATGCCTTGGGATGAGCTTTCTCATAAACTTCCCTGACCCTTCCAAAGGTTACATGCGTATATATTTCAGTGGTGGTCAGATTGGTATGCCCCAGCATTTCACTTACACTTTTGAGATCGGCGCCGTTATTCAGCATATGCGTTGCAAAACTATGACGCAGAACATGTGGATTTTTATACTCGAGTTCCGTGACCGCCGACAGATATTTTTTTGTAACCCGTTGAACAAGAACCGGATAAATGCCTGTACCTTTTTTTGTTACAAAGACATATGCAGTATCGGGCTCCTCTCTTTTTTTTATTCTAAAGAAGTTTCGTTTGACTTCAAAATAATTTTTCAGCGCCCCAGCGGCATGAGTCCCCAGCGGCACGATACGCTGCTTGTTGCCTTTACCGGTAATCCTCATGAAACCCTGTCCAAGACTGACCTGTTCATGCTCAAGCCCGACAACCTCCGAGATACGCAGCCCGCATCCGTAAAGCACCTCAAGGATTGCCTTGTCTCGTGTAAACGTAAACTGTTCTTCAAGAGCATCCTTTTTGCGAGGAACCGGATGCTGCGGAGGCGAAACAAGAATCTTGTCAAAAAGACTTTCAGTCTGCTCTTCGTTGAGGAACCCTGGAACATGTTTGCTGAAGCGGGGAGTAATAATCTGGGCCGGAACAGAAACCTTTACATCACCGGTTTCAAGAAGATAACCGTAAAAGCTTTTTACCGCAGCCAGCTTCCTTGCTATTGATTTCGGCTGCAGCCCTTTTTCCAGCAGAGAACCAAGGAACAGACGCATATCGAGTACGGTAACCAACGCTGGATCTATATCCGAACCTGTGGCTGAACCATGGTGATGAAAGAGAAAATCATAAAACTGGATAATATCTTTGCGGTATGCCTTGCAGGTATGCTCAGAATACATTCTCTGGCCTCTCATGTAGCCGATAAAGCTGTCCAGACCACGGTATTTTGCTGTTTTTTCAGCCGCCGTGGTGTTCTTCTCCTTGTTTTTCTGCATTACAGACGCACGGAGATCAGTTCATTCATGTTTCTGATATAATACAACGTAACGCCCCGGAGAAGGAAATAATTCACACAGGGAAACGCCGTACCCGCAGCAAGTATGTCTTCATAAACCATACTGCCTTTGCAATACCCTCTTATAGTCGCGTCAAACCCTTCCCCTCCTTTGCCTGGTGTATGAATAACGGTAACAAGCCCTCCGTCATGCTCAATATATTCACCGAATCCATCCCCCGACAGTCCAGGGATCGAACAGCCCGGCTCCGGCACCCCGGGAAGCAGTACCTTCTGTATCTCCTCGTCACTCAGCGATTCACGGCGCAGGGCATTTGCCCTTTGTGTATCTTCTCCAATCGTGTCAATCACCTCACCGGTCATACAGTCCAGCAGCATATAACTTCTTTCGGGAAAACCCGCAAAAGACCCTGCCGAGTATACCAGCATTCCCGCTTCAAGGTTTGCAACAAAAGCCGCCCCAGGCCTGGCCCATACTACAGAAGCCTTAATAGGATCAACCGCCCAGATACCTGCATGCTCGGGACTGTTATCCTGGTAACCGTGGACATAGAACAGATTGCCTCTGGTTGTTTCAAGGCCGGTCATGCAATATTCCGGCCCTGATTCGCCAACACGTTCTTCAAGCGTAAAATCCTTCAGGACTTCCTTGCCTGACTGGAGTAAAAGGCAGGTAAAAAACGTTTTATTGGTTTCTTTCAGCCGGTTTTCACAGACAATCAGATCCGGTTCGAGAAACATGATTTTCCATAACAATGCGCCGTTTCGAGGGCAATAACGCCATAGCCGTGCCGGTTTCTCAGACATGTTCCCCCGGAGATCTTGATAACCTGTAAACAGTAACGGGAATGATCTGCTTTCCCCTGCTGAAGTTTTTCGCATAGCTTGTCACGGAAAAACCATTCTCAAACGCAAGGTCGAGAAACTGGTCCGCCAGCCGTCTTCTCGGATCCGCGATATAGGCACAACCTTCCGGCTTGACCATTTTTTCAACAGCGTTCACAATAGGCAACAGGTTCACTCTCTCGTAAAGAACATCAGCCGCAAAAAGCATATCAAACCTGTCATCACGGTGAATGCACCGCCAGTCAAGCCGTTCTTCGTTCAGGTCAACATTGTTTTTCAAGGCATTCAGGCGAATAAAGCGCAGGGCTTCACGGGAATAATCCGTTGCCAGCACATCCGCCCCCATTGCAGCCGCGGCTACACTAGCCGCCCCGACCCCTGCACCGATCTCAACAATTTTTTTTCCGGCAACATCGAGCCTCTCAACGATAAATTCCGACAACGTTACCGCGGCCGGCCATATCTCCGCCCAGTATGGCATCTGCTCATCCTTCACAAAATCCTCAGGGGATATTCTGTCAAGCAGAGCATAACTGTCACGAACACTCACGAAACTGAACGTATGACCCGCGATAGTATAGGGAGTTGTTTCGAGGTCGTACTCCTCCGACAGCTCCTCAAGCATATCCGCTATGTCCTGCTCTGCACCTATCATGGTATAGTAAAAAGTAAGGTGATCAGTTCGAATGGTATGAATGTACGGAAAATCAAAAAGAGATTTCTATTTTACCAGCAACACATCAGGACACCTTGAAAAACTGAAACCGGGCACGCATGAAAAAAGAACTCCTTGAAGTATTTGAGAACTGTTTCCCTGACAGAGATTACACGATTGAAATAGTCAACCCTGAATTTACTTCGGTCTGCCCGAAAACCGGTCTACCCGATTTCGGAACGATCATCATCCGTTACATCCCCGACAAGATGTGCGTTGAACTTAAATCGTTGAAATACTATTATCTCGAGTTCCGAAACGCAGGCATATTTTACGAAAACGTCACGAACACGATTCTTGACCACATGGTTGAAGTGCTCAATCCGAGGGAATTAACCGTTACCACGGAATGGAAAGCAAGGGGAGGCATCACCGAAACCGTAACGGTCTCCTATAGCTCTAAACAGAAGTAATCACCGGATTTTTTTCCACAAAAAAGCCCCGAGGCAGTGCTTCGGGGCTTTTTTGTTATTCATATATGATCAAGTGTATAGCTAATCCATGTACTAATAAACTGAATCGATGTATTGAATCAGAGTCGGAACGTCTTTTTTCCTTATACCCGAGTTCGGTACGGCCTTCATGTCCAGAACGATTTTTTCTGTCTGACCTTTCTTTACGAACTCGCCAAGCTTGACCTCAACCGCCTTGACGGCATGACACATTGTACACTTTCTCTGGAACAACTTTTCAGCGGCAGCAAGCTCTTCACCGGCCAAAGCAACCTGCTCCGGAGCAGTGGTTTCCTCCTCAACAACGGCAACAGTCTCTTCTACTTCCGTAACAACCCCGTCTCCTCCAATCACCTCTTCCTCAACTACGGCGACCTCCTCGATAATCTCCTCTTCAACCATAGCCTCCTCTTCAACGGGCTGGTCTTCGATGTTCTCAAAATCCTCACCTTCATTGAACGCATCAAGCTGCTTTACTGTACGGATATACTTGCCGTCTGTCGTGGTTGTGCGGCCTTTTTCCCAGACAACTTCAAGACTGATAAACATAACCGCCACAATAACAAAAGTACTCACGGGCAAACTAACCACCCATTTGTCGCTGATTCTCGCTGACATCTTGCCGAGCCCCCATATAATGAGAGAAGAGAAAAAGATCAGCAAAAACCATCCCATAAATGATTTCAGAGGTGTGAGAACTGGTGAAATGTTCTCGGCGGGTGTTTGATACCCGGTAAGTAACGACGAGGCAAAAAACAAGAGCCCCATAATGATAGCACCAACAATTGCCAAAGCAATGAGCTTACCATTTGATTTGTTATCCATGACAGCTGAAAATTTGGTGTTAGCGGCTTACGAATAATTTTAACAACTAAGATAAGCAATATTCGACAAGCGACAAACAAAATAACCAATTAACCATCCTTTGGACCTTTTCATTTTCAGTCTGGTCCGGCCCCTTGAAACAACCATATCCGCAAATTTTGTGCATAAGCAAGCTATGGTTATGTTTCTCGTGAAAACGTCAACAATTCATCCATTGGACTCCCCTGATGATCACCTCAACAACAAGCGTTGTCGATCACGAAAAGGCAAAATTCGATTTCCAGTTTTTGCTGGAATGCTTCCGGGAAGTGCTGCACAACTTCGGTGAAAAACAGCTTGCAGAACACCTCCCCTGGGAAAAAGAATCCATACCTGTAAGCAGCCTCCCCAATGTCGGGAGGGCCGTGCAGGTGTATTCAATCGTTTTCCAGCTTCTCAACATGGCCGAGGAAAACTCCGCTGCCCAGCTTCGGAGAATCCTTGAAGCGAAAAAGGGCGCTGTTTCCCTCTCCGGCCTCTGGGGAGACGCGTTCCGCCGCCTTCAAAAACTCGGGATCACAGAATCCCGCATTGCCGAAGAACTTTCAGACATCTCCGTAGAACCTGTGCTGACCGCACATCCTACCGAGGCAAAACGCAGAACGGTGCTTGAACAGCACCGGGAACTTTACCTGCTTCTCGTTAAACGCGAAAACCAGATGTGGACCCCCGCCGAACAGGAAGATATACGAAAAGACATCAAAGTTGTCCTGGAAAGACTGTGGCGAACCGGTGAGATTCTTTTTGAGAAACCAACCGTCGGCGCAGAACGTCAAAACGTCATCCATTATCTCTACAACATCTTTCCATCCGTTCTTCCCATGCTCGACAAGCGGCTGATCCAGGCATGGGCAAGTGCAGGGCTTGACACCTCAACGCTGGAAGATCCCCGAAACTTTCCACGGCTGGGTTTCGGCAGCTGGGTAGGCGGTGACCGGGACGGGCACCCGCTCGTTACCCCCGAAGTAACCCGGCAGACACTGATTGAAATGCGGCAGCACGCCCTCAGGCTGGTTCGCGAGCACCTGCATGAGTTTGCCTCAAAGCTCAGTCTTTCCGAACGGTTTCAGTCTCCAACCCCTGCCTTGACGGAACGGATCGCGCAACTCATGGAGCTAACCGGCGAAAAAGGGCGTGCCGCAACCTCAAGAAACCCAAAGGAACCATGGCGACAATACCTCAATTTGATGATATCGGCTCTCCCTCCCGAACCAGGACTTCATGAATCATATGATGAAGCTCCACCTCCGGGAACTTACAGGCACCACGGTGAACTGCTTTCGGATCTCAATCTTCTGAGAAATTCTCTCCTGGCCATCGGTGCCGGGAACATTGCAAACAGCAATGCAACCCCTGTATACCGAATTGTCCAGACCTTCGGTTTCCACCTCGCAAAACTGGACATACGGCAAAACAGCCGTTTTCACGACCTCGCACTCTCGCAGCTCATGACTGCAGCCGGACTCAACGGCAGTAACTTCCCCGGCTGGAGTGAAGAAGAACGCATCGATTTTCTCAACAGGGAACTCCTCTCTCCTCGACCCTTCACCCATCCCGACATGAAAATCGGCCCGGAAGCCGAGACGCTTCTGCGCTGCTACCGCACGCTGGGACATCATCTGAAACTTTATGGCCCGGACGGTATCGGCTCACTGATCGTCAGCATGACCAGAAACGTCTCCGACCTGCTTGTCATTTATCTTTTTGCCAGAGAAGTCGGCCTGATAACCGTATACGACGGCGGCGATGCATGCATGATCCCCGTGGTTCCTCTTTTCGAAACCATTGACGATCTGGTGAAAAGCCCGGAAATTCTCCGAAGGTTTCTCGACCATCCCCTCACCATAAGAAGCATAGCTTATCAGCAACAGAAGCAGGGCAGAAAAAAACCTTTCCAGCAGGTCATGGTAGGTTACAGCGACAGCAACAAGGACGGTGGTATCATTGCCAGCTTATGGAACCTGTACAGGGCAGAGGAAAAAATGCTTGAAGTCGGCAGAGAAAGAGAAATCGACGTTCTTTTCTTTCACGGACGGGGAGGAAGCATCAGCCGCGGAGCCGGGCCGACCCACCGCTTCATCAGGGCTCAACCCTACTGTTCACTTGAAGCCGGGCTTCGGGTAACCGAACAGGGAGAAACCATCGCCCAGAAATATGCAAACAGAATCAGCGCAACCTATAACCTAGAGCTTTTCATGGCCGGGGTTGCCGAAGCCCGGCTCGCTCACCGCGAAAGCCGGAAAAGCACGCTCCCGATTGAACAGACCATGGACTTTCTCGCCGAAGAAAGCAACAGGGCTTACCGGAAACTGATCGATGCGGAAGGCCTGTTTGATTTTTTCCATCAGGCAACCCCGATCGACATAATAGAATCAAGCCGTATCGGCTCCAGACCTTCCCGCCGAAGCGGCAAGCAAAGCCTCGAAGACCTGCGTGCAATTCCCTGGGTATTCAGCTGGAACCAAGCCCGCTTTGCCATCTCAGGATGGTACGGGTTCGGCACCGCGCTCGAAAGCCTCCGCGACTCCCGGCCCGACGCATTTGATATCATCAGGGAAAAGGATTTCTCCTGGTCCCCGCTCCGCTACATTTCGAGCAATGTCGCAACAAGCATCGCAACTGTTGATCCCGAAATCATGCGGAAATATGCCATGCTTGTCGAACGACCTGAAACCCGGCAAAGAATCCTCGACATGATCACCGCCGAATACCGCAGAACAAAGCAGCTTCTTGATCTCCTGTACGGCGGCTCCCTTGAAAAGAAATTCTTTAACGTGTTCCGGTTTATCAGCATGCGTCAGGAAGGACTAAGCATGCTTCACCACCTGCAGATCGACTTGCTGAAAAAATGGAGAAAACACAAAACATCGGGGCAGCAGGAAGCCGCCGATGCCATGCTTCCCGAGCTTCTCCTTACAATCAACGCCATAGCAAGCGGGCTGCGCTCCACCGGATAACAACCACCATCCAGCGAAATAATCGCAGGTTGCACAATAAATTTAATCGATGTGCCCTTTAGAAGAGTGGATATTTACGGTATTTTCACTATCATCATGATGTAAGAAAGCTGTAATCCACAATTCTTCCTGCCATGCTCTCTCAACTCAGCGCTGCTGCCCTTGTCGGCATTGACGCCCTTAACGTAGAGGTTGAAACCAACGTCTCAGGAGGTCTGCCCTCATTTACCGTTGTCGGCCTTCCGGACAATGCCATTCGTGAAAGCCGCGAGAGAATACTGACCGCAATAAAAAATTCAGGGTTCAATCTCCCACCCAAAAAAATCACGGTCAACCTCGCGCCCGCCGATGTCAAAAAGGAAGGTACAGCATTCGATCTCTCTATTGCCATTGGCCTGCTCGGATCACTGCAGGAAGTAGAGCATAAACTTGAAGAAACGCTTATTCTCGGTGAGTTGGCGCTCGACGGATCGCTAAGACGAATCAACGGCGCTCTGCCTATCGCCATGATGGCCGTCAGGGAAAACATCAAACGGATTATACTGCCTTCGATAAATGCCGAAGAAGCAGCCGTCGCAGTAGCAGCCTCACAATCGGCCATAGAGGTTTATGGAATAAGAACGCTTTCCGAAACGGTTACTCTGCTCAGAGGCCCGGCACGTTTCAGCCCCGTGCAGGTTGACGTGGAGAGCCTTTTCCAGGAACATCCTGAATATCCGGTTGATTTCGCAGATATCAAAGGCCAGGCAACCGCGAAAAAAGCGATGGAAATCGCTGCCGCCGGAGGCCATAATCTCATCATGATCGGCCCGCCCGGAAGCGGCAAGACGCTGCTGGCAAAAGCACTGCCGAGCATCCTGCCTCCCCTGAACTTCGAGGAATCGCTGGAAACAACAAAGATCTACTCGGTTGCCGACAAGCTGCTCAATGGAAAGCCGCTCATGACACGCCGCCCGTTCCGCAACCCGCATCACACTACCAGCAACGTCGCGCTGATCGGCGGGGGCACCATGGCCAAACCCGGCGAAGTCAGTCTCGCACATAACGGTGTGCTTTTTCTCGACGAGCTGCCGGAGTTCACGAGAAACGCCCTCGAAGTCCTGCGCCAGCCGCTCGAAGACAACGAGGTCACCGTATCGCGTATCTCGCTGACTACAAACTATCCGGCCTGCTTCATGCTGGTTGCCGCGATGAATCCAAGCCCGGCGGGAGCTCTGAAAGATCAGGACGGCAACCTGACCGCAACCCCGCAGCAGATTCAGCGATACCTGTCGAAAATTTCCGGGCCGCTACTCGACAGAATAGATATACACATCGATGTCCCGAAAGTCGACAACCAGGAACTCTTTTCTGGAACAAAGGGAGAAAGTTCGGAGGTAATCCGCAACAGAGTCATCAAAGCACGCCAAACACAGGCCAAGCGTTTCGCCGAAGGCAACGCTCCGGGCATTCACGCAAACGCCCAGATGACAACAAGGCTTATCAAGAAGTTCTGTCCACTCGACAAGCCCTGCGCCACGAAACTCATGGAAGCCATGGAGCGCCTCAACCTCTCGGCCCGCGCCCACGACCGCATCCTCAAAGTCAGCCGAACCATCGCCGACCTCGACGGATCGGACACCATCGAAATGCCGCACCTGATCCAGGCGATACAGTATAGGAGTCTTGACCGGGATTTCTGGAATTACTGAGGGCACCTCAATTTATTTATTCCGCGCTTCAATTGCTTCGTTGAGCGGATAGGAAAGGATTTCTGCGCTCCGTTCGCCTCGCACTTGAACCGCTCATGACAATAAATAGAAGCGCCCTTGTATGACACCGCCCAGTAGGGTCTTTACAAAAATCCTGACGTCGCGTTTACAGTTCCGATACCCATCCCGACGATTCAAGGGACTCTGCTTCGGCTTGTAAACACTACTTGACCTTGAAAAAAATGCCTCACTTTTCCAAGGCGTCATTTTTGCTACTGATTTACTGATTTTTTGAACCATAGGGGCAGGCACATTGGGAAACCCTGCCTTAGAGGAATCATTCGGGAGGAAAAACAAGACGATGCCTTTTCCTTCATACAAGGAAACAAGGGAAACCTGTCATGTTTTCTGCAACTCCTTGTCAAGGCGTTCTTTCAGAAACATCTTGAGCAGTGACTGGTACGGCACATCACGCTCATTCGCAAGAACCTTGAGATTGTTTAGCATCGGTTCGGGCAAGCGAAGAGAAATGGTTTTCATAGCCAAATCATCCGATATCGTCAAGCGTCACCCCGAGTTCGGCAGCAATAGCGGAAAGCACTTCGAGCGATCCTTTTCTTTTGCCTGATTCAAGCTGGGAAAGGTACGGAACACTGATACCCGCAGCCCCAGCAAGAACCTTTTGCGTAAGCCCCCGGTATTCACGCCATAACTTCACCGGATTGGCACCTGCAAGTAGTTCATTGACAAAAGATTCCGGCAACAACTCTTCTTTGCCTTCCTCCAGCGCCATTTTTGCACTGTCATAGTCCTGAACGTCCTGCAGCATCTCCGCCTTTTCCAGAAGCTCCAGATATTCCCGATACGGCACAACCGCCCATTCGGGCTTTTCTCCCTGTTTGATTACCTGTACAGTCATCGATACACCTCCCCGCGAGAAGCAATTTTTATGACAAGAATTTGCAACTCTTCATTGTTGATTTCATAAATCACTCTCCAATCTCCCACACGCAGTCGATACGCTGAACGCCCCTGAAGCTTCTTTGCATTGTTATGCTTTCCGAGTGGATTGTCGGCTATCCCCTTCAATTTTTCCCGGATCGAAGCAGCCGTATTAGCAGGCATCTTCCTGAGCGCCCGCACCGCCTGTTTTGCATAAGCCAACTTATACATATACAAATATTAGCAAAATGCTAATATCATCCAAAACATTCTTTATGGCGAGATCATAGTAAGAGGAACCCTGCATATTTGAAATCAAGGAAAGAGGCGAAAAGATGCTGTCACGCTGACTTGCGGTCTACATTTGTCATGTTTTCTGCAACTCCTTGTCAAGGCGTTCTTTCAGAAACATCTTGAGCAGTGACTGGTATGGCACATCACGCTCATTCGCAAGAATCTTGAGATTGTTGAGCATCGGTTCGGGCAAACGAAGAGAAATGGTTTTCATTGTAGGTTTCAGGTCTGGAAACAATGCCTTGCCAGCCGTATTCCAATCCACGTATTCCGTTGAGTCATGGGTTGCCCAGAACTCCTGTTCCTCTGCTTCACTCTTGAATTTCAGAATCTTTTTTTTCTTGCTCTTCATAAATAATCCTCTCTTTTCAGCTCATGCTGCGTGCCGATATTATCCTGATTTGATTGTCACGAAGAGTAAAAACGATAAAAAGACGTTTTCCCCTGTCGGTCTTCCCTAACGCAAAGAATCTCTCTTCCACTCCAGAGTGTTTTTCATCATCAGTTACCACGAGGGGTTTATTAAAAAAAATCTCTTCGCATTCCGACATTGACACCCGGTGTTTTGCCCAGTTTTTGGACATGTTTCCACTATCCCATTGAAACCCAGAGATGCCATCAAAAATTCTCATATCCCTCCCGTATATTGCTAAAATATACAGAATCAGTAGAAACAAACAAAGCTCCCACCCTACAGGCTTCCTAAAAAACGTAACTTCACTGAGAGATATTTCATTTACGGAACAACGTCCCCTATTTCCTATTTCAGCGTATCGAAAGTTGCATCCGTGCTCATCTGCTTGTCATTTCTTTCTCGCAACAACCGCAATGTCGGGAGACTCCGGGGAAAAAGCTGAGCCTGCGACATCAGAATAGAACTCTTCAATCTTGAATCCACTCTCTTCAAGCTCCTCCCTGAGTGAGTCCCGGCTGAAATACTGCAGCCAGTTATAGACAACACGGGTTCTTGCCTTTTCAATTATCGTGTATTTATCGAGAGTTACTTTTTCTTCCTGATACTTGAATGTGTTCAGGAAACCATAATAATCATCAGAAGACCAAAAATGATCGAGTTGATTGTATTCGTACGTTGCGACCTCTTCCCTGCTGTCGAATACGTTCAACGAATGAACATCCAGCAGCACTGCTCCTTCGGGCTTCAGGAGTTCATGAAACTTGGAAAGAAGGGTTTTTCTTTGTGTGGGACTTAATGCGCAAAAATCACAGAATATCATTGTGATGAGATCATACTTTTCTTCAGTCTCATACTCCAGATAGTTCTGTTGAACATAGTTGATATTCAGCTCTTTCTGCTCGGCAGCCTCTTTCGCATACCGAATAGATCTTTCGGAAAAATCGATTCCGGTAACGGAGGCATTCTTTTCTGCAAACTGCGTTGTATAGAGACCCGGACCGCACCCAAAATCAGCAATACTTGTAGCTGAATCCACCCCGAAATGAGACACGATCCACTGCACTGACCGATCAATGAAACTTCTCTTTCGGGACGAAAGATCAACAGAATCGTTCAGGTGATACTCGAGCATCTTTTTAGAAGTATGCTCATCAGTCCACAATTCATCTGCCGTGTAGTACTGAAAAGGTAAAGGGCGAGCGTTGATTTTTGTTAATTCATCAAACATTATCATTCCAAAAACAGGGATAGTTGTTCAATAAGGCAAACCAAGCCTTCCCGCTTCAAATGTTGAGTGCACAGATGTGAAGAATGAGTCTTCGTGCAAATAATTTGCTAAAGATCTTTCTGCATTGCACAATCACATCTGTCAGACAAATGTTCTGACGAGTACTCAACGAACCCGTATTTTTTATAAAGGTTGACAGCTTCCTTCAAGCACCTGTTTGTTTCAAGAACCATCCTGGAATACCCCAAAGCCCTGGCTGCCACGAATGCGTCCTCCATCATTTTTTTACCCAGCCCTCTTCCTTTATACTTCGGGTATAGATACATTTTTCTTAGCTCACATGTACTATTATCGACCTTATAGACGCCATATGAACCGATAATCCTGCCATTATCCTCAAGAACCTTAAATGCCCCGCCAGGCAGGATGTACGACTTGCCAATATCTTTTATATCGGCATCTGTCTCTTCCGGGCTTACTGAAAGCCCATAGTGCTTTAACGCACTTTCCACCAAAGCAAAAACCTCACATTCATCTCCCTGCCTGTATCCCCTAAGAGTACACATGTCACCAAATAAAGCTTACCGAGTCAGCTTACATGCAAACACCTAATCCAAGTAGGTGATTTCCCTGTTCTCACGATAATGGTTCATGCCTTCAATGATATCCACAGCCAAAACCCGGTCTTCCGATAATGACGGCAAGGCATCGACATCGAAAAAATCAATGCTGGATATTTCAATGTTATCTCGTGGCTCCCCTCCTGTTACTTCCGCCGTAAAAAACAACTTATATAAACTTACCGGATACCTTGGCGTGTATGGGTGGCGATCTCTGTCTTTAATCGCATAAAGAGAAATCACTTTTATGGAAAATCCGGATTCTTCCAGCACTTCTCGAACGATACCTTCCTTTGGCGATTCATTTTGATCCGCCCATCCGCCGGGCAATGTCCATTTCCCATTTGACCGTTCCCTCACTAAAAGAACTTTGTTGTCTTTAATCACACAGGCACGCAAATCCACTTTAGGGGTAGCATAGCCTTTTTCCGGGATGAAAAATCTTTCTATTGCCTCTACATCTGAAGAACTGGTCTGTGAGTAGAGTATATTGCTTATTGCAATAAGCCGTTCATACCTTTCGTGATCATACGGATCCCTGGTATAGTGAATGCCGGTTTGAGCTATTGCTCTGATTTCCTTAATCAATTCATGCATTTTTCTCTGGTTGCTTGTTGGAAAACCGAGCACCACCCAACGCAGTCATCAAAACTTGCAACAGGTTTTTCAGATCGCTATTCCACCCTCAAGTCGAAAGGCAACATCGTCATCCTGTACATACCCCCCGGCTGCTGCTCCAACTGCATCAGAAGATCAAGCGTCTGCATCGAGCGGTCGGCAAGGCTTCCTGGAGGAAGATTCCTGCCGAAAAGACGGGAAGAAAGTCCCGGCCCACCGCCAAGGAGATATTCCATGAACCCCTGAGGTTCAGGATAAAACTTCAGTCCCGGCACGATCGAAGAATCCATTCCAGCCATAAATTGAGCCGCCTGAAGTGCATCCTCCAATCCGCCGATCCGGTCAACCAGCCCGTTCTTCATGGCAAGCTCCCCGATCCAGACCCTTCCGCCGGCAACGGCCTCAACCGCTTCGGGCTTCATCTTCCTCGATCGGGCTACCTTGGCAACAAAGTCGTTGTAGATCCAGCCTGTTGTTTCCATAAACTTTGCCATCCCCACTTCGTCGAGCGGCTTGAAAACAGTGAAGCCATCTGCGTTGTCTCCTCTTGTAAGCACCTCACGGTTTAAATTGATCTTTTCCTGCAGCTTGCTTATCTCCGGTTTCAGTGCATAAACACCGATTGAACCGGTAACGGTAAGCGGTTCGGCAAAAATGCTGTCCGCGGCAAGCGCTATCATGTAACCGCCTGATGCTGCAACGCTTGACATGGAAGCCACAATCGGCTTTTTCACTTTTGCCGAATCGAGAATCTGAAGCATGTTCGCCGAAGCCAAAGCATCCCCTCCGGGGCTGTCGATGCGAAGCACTATCGCCTTGACGCTTTCGTCATCGAGTGCAACCTGAACCGAACTTCTGAGCGTCTCTTCATCGAACCCCTGATCCTCCGCCCTTGCTGTCATATCATCCGCTGAACGGATGATCGGACCCGATGCCGTTATAACGGCAATACTTTCTTTTGTTTCGGGCTCATATGGCCAGGGCACTGCTGCCTTATATCGTGCTCCGCTGACCAGAACATCGTCATCTTCCTGATTGTCTTTTTCCTGCGTGAACAATTTCTTCACCCGTTCCAAGTATTCCCAGTGCCCGCTGACTTCATCGACAACCCTCAGCTTCATTGCCTCGTCTGCCGACAAGACTGTTTTTTTATTGATAATATTCTCGTAGGTCTCCATCGGTATCTCCCTCTGTGCCGTCACATAACCGGTATAAGCAGCATAAACACCATCCAGTATCATATCAATCTGCTCTTTGTACTCCGGGCTTGCGCCAAGCCTTGTAAACGGCTCAACACCGCTTTTCCATGCGCTCCATTGCGCAGCCTGAAAAGAAACACCGAGCTTTTCAAGGGTACCGGTAAAGAACAGCAGCTCGGCTTTCAAACCGTCGAGCAGCAGAAAATTACCTCGCTCAGCTATGACCGTATCGCAGGCGGACGCAAGCCAGACATCCTGGTCTCCCGCATTACGTAGAAACGCATGAACCGGTTTACCCGTCTTTCTTGTCCGTTCAACGGCGCGCTGAAGCTGCTGGATCTTTGCCGATCCGGTTCGTAATCCGCTGATATCGAGCAGAACGCTCCTTACCCGCTCATCATCACCTGCTCTGTCAAGCAGGAAAATGATGTCCTGAAGCGACAGCTCTCTCGATTCCGGCTCAAATGGAAAAGAGAATCCGCTCTCCGTGGTTTCCCTGATATCACCTGAAACATCGATTTTCAGCACAAATGTTTCCGGCAACGATTTTTGTGCCGTAAAAAGACGATACACACCTATTGTCAGAATGAGAAAAACAAGCACCACGACGATACAGCCGATCTTGCCTGCCCCTATTTTCTTCTTTGCCATTAGATTAGATTTTCATTTTCGAGTTGCAGAAACCGTCTTGTCGCCTCAATCATTTTTTTCATCTACTAACAAATACCTTTTAAAAGGTGCCTTGAACAAACCGTCGTGAGCATTTTGAGAGCGAGGCGAACGGAGCACAGGAACCGGAGTGTACATGCGAGTACATGAGGATTCCAAGCACCGCTCAACAAAGCTATCGAATTGCGCAACAGGTTTTCAAGACACCTTCATTCATACAGTAAACAGCTCACCTTATGCCCACTCCCTTCACACAACGGCTTCAGCGAAGGCTCCACCGAACGGCACCGGTCCATAACTTCAGGACACCGGGTATGAAAGCTGCACCCTTCCGGCAGATCCATCGGGCTCGGCAGATCACCTTTCAGCAGTATGCGTTCTTTTTTGCGGTCCAGTTCCGGGAGTGGGATGGCCGACATCAGGGCTTTTGTATAAGGATGTTTGGGATGTGCGTACAATTCTTCTGCATCGGCTATCTCGACGATTTTCCCCAGATACATGACTGCAACCCGGTCGGAAATGTATTCAACAACCGAAAGGTCATGAGCAATGAAAAGATAGGTCAGTCCGAATCCGGCTTGCAGATCCTTGAGCAAGTTGATAATCTGGGACTGAATGGACACATCAAGCGCGGAAACCGGCTCGTCGCAGATAATAACTTTTGGATTGACTGCAAGAGCCCTTGCGATCCCTATACGCTGGCGCTGCCCCCCTGAAAACTCATGAGGATAGCGGTTGAAATAGTCTCTGCTCAAACCGACAATATCGAGCAGTTCATATATTTTCTTTTTCGATTCCTGCCTGGGAACAACTTTATGGACTGCCAGCGCCTCGTTGAGCATCTGGCCGATCATCATTCTGGGGTTCAGGGAGCTGAACGGGTCCTGGAAGATCATCTGTATCTCACTGCGCAGGCTGCGGAAATCACGATTGCTGATCGTTTCTATAGCTTTGCCGTCATACCATATCCCTCCCTTGACCGGAACAGGAGTCAGCCGCAAAAGCGCACGCCCCAGGGTTGTCTTGCCGCAACCCGACTCACCGACCAGACCAAGTGTCTCCCCTTTTCTCACGTCGAAGGATACACCGTTGACCGCCCGCACAACAGCTTTTTTACCACCTTTCCTGGATGAAAAAGCAACCTCGAGGTCGCGTACCTTCAAAAGCATGCCGTTCCGATTCTTGTCCTTTCCGTTCTTTTCCACATTATTCCGCTTCATATTCTTCAAATACAAGACTCTGCAAAGGCAGGAACAGCAGCACCTCTGCTTTCCGTCCAGGGCAATATACAGGATTTTCCCGGTTCATTGGAAGTTGCTCAAACAGGACAAAGTCGGCTTCGGGAAAGTTTCCTGAGAGCAGGGGGATTTGCGCGATGAATTGCCAAAGGAATTATGCAACTACACCTTACTCTTTGTAGTACTGCCTGAACTCATCCGATGGCTCGCGGTCGGAATAAATATAGACAGAGTTCCCGATCGGATCGATGACGGAAAAGCCCCTGTCTCCCCATGGATGATCTTCCAGCGGCATGGCATTGCCGAGCCCGGCTTCAGTCAGCCTTGTATGCTCAGCGTCAACATCATCAACCCTGAAGTTCAGCGTAATTCCTTTCCCGCTGAATACCGGCATATCATTCTGAGGCTGCATGAACTGTATCGACGGTCCGTCCTCACCGATGCGGAGATTGACATACCAGCCGCAGTCAAAGATCACCTTTGCAGCAAAATATTGCTGATAGAATTCACTGCACGTTTCAATATCGTTTGTACAAAAACATGTTGAGAGTTCACTTGTTTTCATGGCACCTTCCCGCATTTCCGTTTTGCTGAATCGGCTCACCTCGTTGGTCAGACATAGCCATACTTCTGGACAAAATCATTTTCGCTCATTACAAGCAGTATAATGCCTTCAATGAAGCCAACGATTGCGGGAATAAACGTCCAGCTGAATAACAGATACACAATACCCCAGCCAACTCGGCCAAGATAGAACTTATGAATTCCAAGACCTCCGAGGAAAAAAGCGAACAGTGCTGCCGCCAGCCTGCTCTTTCCGTTAGGAGCCAATGCCGTAAAGTCACTTTGCCGTACAGCTTGCCGAACGCCGCATTTTGGACAAATTTCGGCTTTTGCATTGATGACTGCACCGCATTCCGAACAGAATTTTTCATCTGCTGTTTTCTGAACACCCTCTGTCATAGTCTAAACCTGTTTTACCTTTAAAGAAAACAACTTGTCATTACATCTTCCTTTGCCCCTTGATGACATTGTTTAGGGCATCTCTCTTTATTTATTCCGCGATTCAATTGCATCGTTGAGCGGATAGGACAGGGTTTCTGCGCTCCGTTCGCCTTGCACTTGAACCGCTCATGACAATAAATTGAGGTGTCCCCTACTCCATCAGCTTTTTTGCCTCAACACCAACCAGGTAAACTCTCCTTCAAGAGCTTTCATCCCCGCTTCGGAGACAACCTCTACGACGACGCTTGTAATGATCCTTCGCCTGCTGTCAAGAATCTGCTGAAACTCATCAAAAGTATGCTGCAATGAAATCGGCTCGGCAGTAGACAAGCCTTCCGTCGGTTTGAAAAATTTCGTAACCGCGCTTCTCAGTGTTGGGAGATCCGCCGCCAGATCCATGCCGAGCCTATCAAAAAGGCACTGAGCAGACGCCGCCTCAGCCAAAGCGAACTGGGCACAGAAACTCACGCCGCCAAAATAATTACGAATGCGGGGGTTGTCCGGCAAACTGAGGTCTTGAGAATCTTCCTGATACGTTATGCCCAAATGCTTGTTGAATGGTATATCGGCTACACTACCCATTGTTGATCATTTTTTCCGCAACCTTCACATCAAACTTTTCCCTGTTGATCACGAAACGCTCGTGACGTCCCCTTGAAATCAGATCCACACCGTCATGGGCTTCGACCGAGAAAACAAGTTTTCTTCCGTCAACCTCGATCAATTCTACGGTCGCCCTGACCTCCATACCAGGCGGCGTGGCAGCTTCGTGGCTGACATCAATATGCGTTCCGACAGTTTGCTCTCCTGGCCAGTCAAGGTGGGGGTTGATGGCTTTGATACAGCTCCATTCAAGGAAACCCACCAGATACCCGGTAGCAAATACTTCCGGCATTGCCAGAAATTCTTCCGATTCCGGGTAAAGTGATGGCACAGTTTTAGATGACGGAACGACAAATTTGTGCTCGTAGGTGATACCAGGTTGTAGTGTATTTTTCATAATCGTTTTTTATGATCGATGCTTTCCAGACGTTTCTTTCTTCATCTCCTTCTCAATCATTCTTTCCATGACAGATGACCCTCCGGAAAAAACGAAGACTTCCATTCCATGAAAAAACACACCGACCCCCCATCCAAGCAGGGGCCAAATGAACCAGAAGTATTCGGGAGAAGTGCTCATATTGATAACTATGATTGCTGTATTGACAAACATGTAGATTGCCAAATGAATGTAAAACCCCAGCTTTGCTTTAACCCTTTTTTTAGCCCTTTGGTAAGTTTCCTGATTTTCCATGGTTTCCTTCCAACGCATCTATTATTAATAACGTAACATACTGTACAACTGTTTTGTTATAACGTATTCACAAAATATTTTCGTTCATTTGTACATGGCCAAAACAACCACACGATTCAGCCCCATGCGTATCTTATCCATTACAGACAGCCCCGGTTCCGACAGCACTATTTTCTGTAGCCCCGCAAAGGTTAGCATCTTACCGGTTTCACAATAATGTCGTAACATGGCACTGATTATTGAAAGCATTACCCGGATCTTTTCTTCCATATTTTTTACCCCATAATCGCCACCTTTATCATTAATTGCAGTGTAGGTGAAATCCAGGGTTCCTGCTGTTCCTCCCCTGCCATCATCCTGTAATTCGATTGTATACAGTGATGATGATTTTTCATTGTCAAGCCTGAAATGAAGCTTGTAATTATCCGGATCGTGCATAATCGCCGTCCATGTGGTTTTCCCTCGAAAGCTGCTCAGCAGGAACGGTGCAGATGAAACCTCACTAAAAATTGTTCCCAACTCCACCTTATCATTTGGACAATGAATCAGGTGACATTTCCAGCCCGGTATCCATCTATATTCTTCTACCGGACAGCAAAGCGGGAAAACTTTTTCAACAGGTGCCTTGACATGTACAGGCAATACTATGTTCACCCTGCCTTCTGACATGGCTAAGCATTTGAAAAAAACATTTAAAAAGGAGGGAGCCAGCTCTGTCCGAAAAATCCCTTGCTGAAATATCTCAGGCCAACATAAACGGCCAGAACGACAAACAGCCTTTTCAACCATATTTCCGGGATGTATTTCTGGGTTCTCGGACCTATCATCGCGCCTACAAAAACACCAACCATCTCAACGCCCACAAGGTCCCAACTGATAAACGTCCCTTTAATAACTACGTACGAAAAAATACTTGTGATCATGCTCAGCAGGACAGCTAAAGCTGATGTCCCCACAACTATAAACATCGGCAAACCGATAACAGCCGTCAAAAAAGGAACGTAAAGAAAGCCGCCGCCTATTCCCAGGAACGAGGATATCGATGCAATCACAAGGCCACCAGCCACTGCCATAACAGGATTAAAACTGAATTCCGTTCCGTAGAAGGAAAACGTTACCTTTTTCCAGCCTGAAGATACGATATGAACACCCTGTGACTCTGAAACATCCGTTTCTTTCATCAGGCGTTGAAATGATTCGGATGCTGTAGTGGCCTTTTTCTTTGTGGACCGGGCTCTTTCGGTCGTGCTGTAAAAAATAAAAGCCCCTATGACGAGAACGGCCAGACCGAAAAAACCGATATACTCGTGAAGCTGTATCTTCCCGGCGGTAAGCCAGGGAATTAAAAAACCTCCGGCAACACTACCCGCCCCCAAAGCCACCCCCAAAGGGACAACCAGTCTTTTCATTCTATAGAAGCTATACGTCGAAATCAGGGCCGCCAATGCCACAAGATATTGATTGGTTGCCCTGATTGTATCGGTCAACAACGCGTTCAGTTCGGGATTGGTAACAATGAAACTGTCGGCGTAACTGCCTAAACCAAAAAGTGTCAAATGCCCCACCCCGGCCATGATCCCGCCAAAAGCACCGACAGTCGAGAAAATCCATCCCACCCAGATGGCCCATAAAAAGGCAACAACGTAGTTGATTCCAGGTGCCCCCGGTATTCCCGCAAATCCTTTTTTTGCCCTGGGGTTCATTGTTCCCGGCTCCGAACCTCCTGGCGTTTTGGCAACTATTTCACCGAGTTTTCCTGACACGTGCTCTGAAGCATCTGCAACCTCGATCCACTTTTCATCAGCGTGCTCCCGAAATGAAGCACTCTCGGCAAAAACTGCTGCCCCGGTGTTTACAAGGACAAAGAACACAGCAAAAAAAAGAAACAACAGCGTGTTTCTTACTTTTTCAAACATAGAAGACCCTGTGTTGATTGTTATTTTTCAGCAATAAAACGCTCCAGTTCACTTCGGCTGACAACCTTGTCTTCACAAACAATTACCCTGTCAATTGCAATCGCCGGAAAAAGAGGCAAAGAACTGTTTTTCAACTTTTCCTCTTTTGTTTTTTTCACAATTTCAAGCTCAAAACCGTACTTCATTTTCAAGTCTGTAACCACAGACATGTTTTCCTGACAGCGTTTTCCTAAAGGCTCATTAACATACAACTGTAGCAACATGAAATACCTCCCTACCTCGACAGAATTGATTTACCCATGAAATGCACTGCCATTTACTTGGATGTTACTAATATTACATTTTAAATGGGTCTATAGAAAATTACTATGTATATAGAGACACTGTAAACGAATCAAGGCCGCGTTATGAACGACACCGCTGATACCGGGACGCTTTACATCGTAGCGACTCCCCTCGGTAATCTCGAGGACATCACCCTGCGGGCGATCAAAACGCTGACATCCGTCAATGCAATTGCGTGTGAGGATACACGACGTGCATCGATACTGCTGCGCCATCTGGGCATCAGCGGGAAAAAACTGATCAGCTACCATGCATTCAATGAAACAAAAGCGATCAGCAGCATCCTCAGCCTGCTCGAAGACAACCTCGATGTGGCCGTCATTACCGATGCCGGAACCCCGGTGATCAGCGATCCGGGTTATGCCCTTGTGCGCGCAGCATACGACCTGCCGGCAAAAGTCATCCCGATACCGGGCCCGAGCGCAGCAACTGCTGCGCTCTCTGTTTGCCCGCTCCCGGTGCATAACTTCTTTTTCGCCGGTTTCCTGCCGCATAAAAAAGGAAGGCAAAGCAAACTGGAATTCCTTGCGTCCATTGAATGCACCGTTGTTTTCTATGAGTCACCCCACCGGATTCTGAAACTGCTCGGCGAAATTGAAGACACTTTTCCCGGTGCACAGATATTTATTGCGCGGGAAATAACCAAGATCCATGAAGAATACCTTTACGGGTCAGCATCAGAAATGACCGAACGCTTCAAGGGTGAGAAAACAAGGGGAGAATTTGTTGTCATTGTATCTCCGGCAGGGAAAAAACAGGCAAAAAAAGCAAACGTAAACGATCAAATTTCAAAAAGGAACGGAAGATGATCGATGCCGATTCCAGAGAGACACATACATGAGAAGAACAATCAAGTCGAATAAAGAATGCAGATAATCAATAACCCTGCAGAGATGCAGAAAACAGCTGAAAGTCTCCGGCTGAAACATCAGTTCATAGCTGTAGTGATGACCATGGGCGCCCTGCATGAAGGGCATCTGAGCCTCATAAGACTTGCAAAGGAAAAAGCAGGAACCGTTATTCTCACGATCTTCGTCAATCCTCGCCAGTTCGGTCCCGAGGAGGATTTTCACCGTTATCCGAGGCCATTTGAAAAAGACGCTGCAATGGCTAAAGCGGCAGGGGTTGATTACCTTTTTGCCCCGGATACAGCCCTGATGTATGCAGAAGACTCCCAGACGCAGGTCAGTACCGGAGATATTGCAAGCCGCTTTGAGGGAGCCGCACGACCGGGACATTTCAACGGCATGGCTACCGTTGTATTGAAGCTTATGCTGATATCAAAAGCTCATCTCGCGGTGTTCGGAGAAAAAGACGCCCAGCAGCTTGCGGTGATCAAAAGAATGGTACAGGATCTCAATATCGACATTACCATCGTTAGCGCCCCTATTGTCCGTGAGCCCGACGGGCTGGCAACAAGCTCAAGGAATATCTACCTTTCATCGGAAGAGAGAAAACAGGCGGCGGTTCTCTATAAAAGTATATGCCGTGCTGCAGAGCTCGTAAAACAGCAGATAACTGACAGCGAAAAAATCATTCAAGAGGTGACGTCTGTTATCGAGTCGGCACCGGATGCAAAAATCGATTATGCAAGTATCGTAGACTCGGTCAACTTCACAGAAACAGATCTGCTGAAAACCGGTGTTGACTACCTTCTTGTCCTTGCAGTGAAGATCGGGAGAACGAGGCTGATCGATAATGGCAGGTTAAGAATATAACGGCGGGATAATTAGCTCTAAACTAATTTTTCAAATTATCGTATATTGAAAGATTGTTTATTTAATTGGCTGCCGCTTGTTGTAATACCTGTCCGATTTTGAGCAGACTTGACTGCAGACTTTTTAATTCACTAACAACTTATGCCCACTCCATGTTTATAAAAAAAGAAATCGATCTGGGAGACGGAAAAAAAATCATTATTGAAACCGGTAAAATGGCAAAGCAGGCCGATGGGGCCGCAATCGTGCGTATGGGTGATACAATGGTTATTGCCACCGTAGTCTCCAGCAAAACACCTCCCTCTCCAAATCAGGATTTTTTCCCTCTTCAGGTAGAGTATCGTGAGAAATATTCCGCTGCCGGCAAATTTCCCGGCGGGTTCATCAAACGCGAAGGCCGGCCTTCCGATAAAGAGGTTCTTTCCGCCCGCCTTATAGACAGAGCGCTCCGCCCGCTTTTCCCTGACGGTTATTATCAGGATACACAGATCATCATTTCCGTCATTTCATCCGACCAGCTCAATGATGCCGACGTGCTCGGCGGAATCGCAGCATCAGCTGCGATTATGGTTTCCGACATTCCGTTCGCCAATGCCATGTCGGAGGTGCGGGTCGGCAGGATAAACGGCGAGTTTGTCATCAATCCGAATATCAATGAACTTGTACAGAGTGATATCGATATCTGTATCGGTGGAACAACCGATACGATCTGCATGCTTGAAGGTGAAATGAGTGAGATATCCGAAGCCGAAATGCTCGATGCGATCAGATTCGGTCATGATGCCATTGAAAAAATCTGTTCCCTGCAGGATGAGATCGCAGCAGAAGTTCGCAAACCCAAACGCTCTTTCCTTGCAATTACCGCTCCGGAAGACCTGCAGGAAAGCATCAGGGAGATATGTGAAACCCCTTTGAAAGAACTGGCCTACATGCCGCTCGCAAAAGAGGAGCGCGCGGAAAAAACCTCGGCAATATACAAATCCATCACAGACAAGGTCCTTAACCGCTACAAGAACGAAATAACCGCCGAAGACATCGCTGCCGATCCATCAAAGGCTCTCTACCTTAACGAACAGATCATTTCAAGTCATATTCACAAGACCGAAAAGCTCGTGATGCGCCGCATGATTCTCAATGATGCCAAACGCCTTGACGGGAGGACGCTGGAAGAAGTCAGGCCCATCAGCATTGAACTCGGCCTCATACCCAGAGCACACGGCTCGGCGCTTTTCACAAGGGGCGAAACACAGGCACTCGTCACACTGACGCTCGGCACGAAAAAAGATGCGCAGATGATTGACACGCTGATTGACGACACCGAAAAACGATTCATGCTGCACTACAACTTCCCTCCGTTTTCTGTGGGTGAAACCGGCAGAGTCGGAGGTGTAGGACGCAGAGAGATCGGCCACGGCAACCTTGCGGAAAGAGCCATCAAGAAAGTGGTTCCGTCGGATACTGAATTCCCTTACACTATCCGCATTGTATCGGACATTCTTGAATCCAACGGCTCCTCTTCCATGGCCTCCGTGTGCGGCGGCACCCTGGCGGCAATGGACGGCGGCGTACCTCTTGCCAAACCGGTATCCGGTATCGCCATGGGACTTATCAAGGAGGGTGACAGCTATGCGGTTCTGTCCGACATACTCGGCAACGAAGACCACCTTGGCGACATGGACTTCAAGGTTGCAGGAACGAAAGACGGGATTACGGCGTGCCAGATGGATATCAAAATCGACGGTCTGGATTACCATATTCTCGAGCAGGCTCTCGAACAGGCAAGAAACGGACGCCTGCATATCCTTGACAAAATGGCCGCCGCTATCGCCGACCCGAGAGAAGAGATCGGCAAATACGCCCCGCGTCTCTCAACCATCCAGGTTCCTGTGGACGCCATCGGGATGATAATCGGTAAAGGCGGCGAAACAATCAGAAGCATTACGGAAGAAACCGGCGCTGAAATCAATGTTGACGATGACGGAACCGTCACGATCTCATCGCCGAGCGGCGAAGGTGCATCGGCAGCAATAGAAACCATCAAAACCCTTATCTCCAAACCGGAAGTCGGCATGGTATATTCCGGCAAGGTCCGGGACATCCGTGAGGAACTGGGGGCATTCGTGGAATTTCTCCCGAAAACCGACGGACTGGTGCATATTTCGGAAATTGCCAAAGAGAGAGTGGCAAAGGTGAGCGACCACCTGAAACCCGGTGACCGCGTAAAAGTCAAGCTGATCGATATCCGCAAGGACCCGAGAACCGGCAAGACACGCTATGCGCTTTCTATCAAGGCCTTGCTCGATGTTCCGGTTGAGTCGTTGGAAAACGGCTCGTCTGCCCAGGAGCAGCAAAACCAGTAAGAAACAGTCTGCAAGGAGAAAAAAAGCTGTGCTGCGAATGCTGCACGGCTTTTTTTATTGGTGCTCCCGGGAATATGCGCAGGGATACTTTTTTCATTTTTGAACGTTTTTCTTTTCTTAGACCTACGCCGATCGATTTAAAAACCATTCAAAAGAGAGCATGCGCTACGACTTTCAAACCATAGAAAAAAAATGGCAGGCATACTGGGATAAACACCAGACCTTTTTTACGGAAAACGCTAACGGTAAACCCAAATATTACGTACTTGACATGTTCCCCTACCCAAGCGGGTCAGGGCTTCATGTCGGGCACCTTGAAGGGTATACCGCTACGGATATCATGGCCCGATACAAACGGAGCCGGGGATACAATGTTCTGCACCCTATGGGATGGGACGCTTTCGGGCTTCCCGCGGAACAGTTTGCCATTAAAACAGGTACCCATCCGAAAGTCATCACGGGAAAAAATGTCGGCAGCTTCAAGGAAACGCTGCAGCGTATGGGGTTCTCCTACGACTGGAACCGTGAAATCAACACAACCGATCCTGAATATTATACCTGGACACAGTGGATTTTCCTTCAGATGCTGGACCGGGGACTTGCTTACACGAGCGAGGTTGATGTGAACTGGTGCGAGGAACTGAAAACCGTCCTTGCAAATGAAGAAGTAGACGAGAAAATCACCGACGGCTACACTGTTGTCCGCAAACCTCTTCGTCAGTGGGTGCTGAAGATTACCGCTTATGCGGAACGATTGCTCGAGGACCTTGACGAGGTTGACTGGCCGGAAAATGTCAAGCAGATGCAGCGCAACTGGATCGGACGGTCGGAAGGTGTTGAAATCGATTTTGAGCTGCCCTGTCACAAGACAACCGTCAGGGTCTACACAACAAGGCCCGACACACTTTTCGGGGCAACCTATCTGGTAATCTCACCCGAGCACCCGATGGCTGAAAAGCTCGCAACAGCACAGCAGCTTGTAGAAGTAAAAGAATATATCAAGCAGGCAAAGCTGAAAACAGAGCTTGAACGAACCGGCCTGCAAAAAGAAAAAACAGGCGTTTTTACCGGCTCGTATGCCGTCAATCCTGCAAACGGCCAGGCTCTGCCCATCTGGATATCCGACTTTGTGCTCACCAGCTACGGTACCGGGGCTATCATGTCGGTTCCGGCCCATGATGAACGTGACTGGGAGTTCGCAAAAAAATTCGATCTTCCGATCATTGAGGTCATCAAAAGCCCTCATGATGTTCAGGAAGCCGTCTTTGAGGAAAAAGACAGCGTGTGTGTCAATTCTTCGAATGACGAAGTCAGTATCGACGGCCTGACTTTCGATACTGCTTTCGACATCATGGCCGACTGGCTTGAAAAAAAGGCAAAAGGGAAAAGAACGGTCAACTACAAACTCCGCGACTGGATCTTCAGCCGCCAGCGGTACTGGGGAGAACCGATCCCGGTGAAACATTATGAAGACGGCACACTGCGTCCTGAAACGGACCTTCCGCTCACTTTGCCCGACACAGAAGCCTATCAGCCGACAGAGACCGGCGAATCCCCTCTCGCCAATATTTCCGAATGGCTTTACGGAAGCGATGAATACGGAACATTCAGGCGCGAGACCAACACGATGCCGCAGTGGGCCGGAAGCTGCTGGTACTATCTCCGCTTTATCGACCCGGAAAACACCAACGATCTGGTCGATCCGGAAAAAGAACGTTACTGGATGAACGTGGATCTTTACGTGGGCGGCGCAGAACATGCCGTATTGCACCTTCTTTACGCCCGGTTCTGGCACAAGGTACTTTATGATCTCGGCGTGGTTTCGACAAAAGAACCTTTCCGGAAACTCTTCAACCAAGGCATGATCCTTGGAGAAGACAATGAAAAGATGTCCAAATCGCGCGGAAATGTGATCCCGGCAGACGACGTGCTGGTCTCATATGGTGCTGACGCTATACGCCTCTATGAAATGTTTCTGGGACCGCTTGAACAGGTGAAACCCTGGAACACTCACGGTATCGAAGGAGTCAGCCGTTTTCTTGCAAGAGTGTGGCGCCTGGTGTATCCCGAGCCCGGCAGCCCTGTATCGCTGACCGAAGAGCCCTTGACGGAAAACCTGAAGAGAACCATGCACAAGACCATCAAAAAAGTAAGTGAGGATATCGAGCAACTGAAGTTCAACACGGCAATTGCGGAGATGATGGTTTTTGCCAACGAGCTTCATAAAGCGGAATGCAGAAACAAGGCTGCCGTGGAAACACTTCTCCTGCTTCTCGCACCCTATGCGCCGCACATCTGCGAAGAACTCTGGGAAGCCGCCGCTCACACATCATCGATCACCGCCGCAACCTGGCCGGTTTTCGATCCTGCGCTTGCAATCGATAACGAGGCAACCATTGCCGTACAGATAAACGGAAAGCTCAGGAGCAAAGTAACCGCCCCGGCCCAATCGCCGAAAGACGTTCTGCTTGAAAAAGCCCGTAGCGATGCAACTGTTCAGAAGTTCCTCGAAGGAATGGCTGTAGTAAAAGAAATTGTTGTACCGGACAGACTGGTCAACTTTGTGGTTAAACCAAAGGAAAAAAGCAATGACGAGCAATGAAAAACGAGTGACATAACAAGGGCTATTGCTCAATTATCGCCAGAAGCTTTACCAGATCCTCAAGCAAATCCCTGAGATTCCTGCCGTACTCGTCAGACAGCCTCAGTTGCGCTCTCAACAGTTGTATCTGCCTGTTTTTTTCATGCAGCACAACCTTCAATGCCTCAGCATCCTTATACTGTTTTTTGTTCTTTTCGCCGGTTGGCCTCTTTTTTCCGGGATTTCCAAGAGACATGGGAGAAAAATCTTCGTTTGCCGCTGAAACATATGACGTCATGTATCCGCACCTACATGGTGCAGGCACGCCCTGCGCTTTCTGACTTCCCTGTAATACAACTGAAGATAGTACTCGCTTTTCCCCTGTACGCCCATGCGCACAGCTTCAGGAGTCACCCGCTTCCCTCTTCGGATTGATTCCTCTTCCGCAATTGTCTTCCATATCCCTTTCCAGGGAAGCTTTCGATGATCGATCTTTATCTCTTGTCCTTCCATATTTTTCGGTTTATTTTACTTTATTTCTGTTTTCTTCTGTTAACCTGTTTCCGCCCAAGCGGAATATACAAAAAAATTCCATCATGACGGATAAAAGCACCCATTTCGGGAAATGCTTAAGGCACATCCGTAAATCAGAAAACCTTACACTTCAAAGCTTTGCGCACAAGATCGGTATATCAAAAAGTTTTATCAGCGAAGTCGAACGTGGCGAAAAAGAGCCGGGCTACAAGCTTATCAAATCGCTTAAGCGGAAATATCCGGCATTAAACCTTAATTACCTGATTGCCGAGGAAAGTGCGTTACAGGATATACAGCGACTTGAAATTCTGGAAGAGCGCGTAAATCATCTGCTTGATATTGTGCAGGAAAAAGCTGAGCGGTACGGGCTCCCGGACATTGTCGAAGTGCCGTTTTTTTCCGGCAAAACAGGAAAAAACGGAGCACTTTTTTACCCCGGAAAAGAAGAAACAGAACACATCAAACTGCCACTGGCACTTGTCAAGTACCCTGATTCATTTGCTTTCCGATGCACGAAAAGCTTCTCCCCGCATGTTCACGAGGGCGATATACTGCTGGTAAAACCGGAGATTGAGTTAAAAGACCAATGCATTGTGCTCGTTTTCAGCGACAACCGGTTAGTGCTTGCAAAGGCTTCTATAAAAAACAATAAAACCGTTTTGACCGATGAAAACAGCCTGACAATTACCCTGCCTCACCTGAAAAACGAGAACAAAATTCTCGGAGTTGTGTACCTGATAATAAAAACAGTTTATTAGTCTTCTCCTCCCATTATCAACTGAGGCAGTTATTGCCGGTGAATACAACTATCTGCTTGCCTGCTCACTGTTTTTTTTTGTATAATTGGTATTCAATCAGTCAACCGCATGAACATATTCCTGTAAGGCACCCGCTAAAACACACCATTCGACACTTCATGCCTGTTATACTTCAATCATGACGTTTTTTTCATATACCTGCTAAGGGGCGGGGATCCCTTTTTGTCAACCTAAAATCCGGTAAAATGGCTAAGGAAAGAAAACAATCGAATCAGAAACCAGCCGAGCAAAAGTCAATTAGTTCTGTTCTGTCGGAAAAACGAAAATTCCCGCCCCCCTCTGATTTTTCGAAAAACGCCCATATCTCTTCGATGGAAGAGTATGAAAAGCTCTATAGCAAAGCCGCGAAAGACCCTGAAAAATACTGGGCAGGCATAGCCGAAAATTTTTACTGGAAAAACAAATGGGACAAGGTTCTTGAATGGGAAACACCTTATGCAAAATGGTTTTCCGGAGGAACTACAAACATCTGCTACAACGCTGTCGACCGCCACGTAAACAGCTGGCGGAAAAACAAGGCGGCGATTATCTGGGAAGGCGAAGAGGGTGAACAACGTGTTCTTACTTACGGAGAACTGCATCGCCAGGTCAGCAAATTTGCAAATGTCCTGAAAATTGCCGGTATCAAACCGGGAGACAGGGTCGCGATCTACATGGGAATGGTTCCTGAACTGGCTATTGCGGTTCTTGCCTGTGCACGTGTCGGCGCTGTTCACAATGTTATTTTTGCAGGCTTTTCCGCACATGCCATTACCGAAAGAGTCAATGACTCGAGAGCAAAGCTCATTATCTGCTCAGATGGAACAAGAAGGCGTGGCAAAACCATCAATCTCAAAGACATTGTCGATGAAGCCATTGTCAACACCCCTTCCGTCCGTAGTGTCATCGTGCTGAAAACCACCAATGAAGAGGTGCACATGCATGACGGCATGGATCACTGGTGGCATGATCTGATGGGACTTGCTCTCGACCACAACGAACCTGAGTTTGTAGAGGCTGAACATCCGCTTTTCATTCTCTATACAAGCGGCTCGACCGGCAAACCAAAAGGGATTCTCCATACTACCGGGGGCTATATGGTACATGCAGCGAACTCCTTCAAGTATGTGTTCGACATCAAGGATGAGGACATTTACTGGTGCACCGCCGATGTAGGCTGGATAACGGGGCACAGCTACCTGGTCTATGGCCCGCTGCTCAACGGGGCAACCATTATGATGTACGAAGGTGCTCCTAACTACCCGCAGTGGGACCGGTTCTGGGACATCATCAACCGCCACAAAATCACCATACTCTATACAGCACCGACGGCAATCCGTGCCTTTATTCGCGCAGGTGACGAGTGGGTCACCAAACACGACCTGAGTTCCCTGAGACTTCTTGGTACAGTCGGCGAACCGATCAATCCGAAAGCATGGATGTGGTACCATACGGTCATCGGGAAGGAAAAATGTCCGATTGTCGATACCTGGTGGCAAACGGAAACCGGCGGCATACTCGTTTCCCCGCTTCCCGGCGCAACACCTACCAAACCCGGCACCGCAACCCGGCCCCTTCCAGGCATACAAGTTGACGTCGTCCGCAAAGACGGAAAGTCCTGTAAGCCGAATGAAGGCGGTTATCTGGTGATTAAAAAACCATGGCCGTCAATGCTTCGGACCATTTACGGCGACAACAGCCGTTATGAAGAAACCTACTGGTCGGAGTTCAAGGACATGTACTTTACCGGTGACGGCGCCCGCAAAGACGAAGATGGCTATATCTGGATCATGGGACGAGTCGATGACGTCGTCAACGTCTCCGGACACCGTCTTGGAACCAGCGAGGTTGAAAGCGCCCTCGTTGCCCATGAAGCGGTTGCCGAAGCAGCGGTTGTAAGCCGTCCCGATGAAATCAAGGGCAACGCTCTCATCGCATTTGTCACGCTCAAGGATGAGTACGAGGGGGATATGAAACTCCGGGAAGATCTCCGCGGCCACGTATCGAGAGAAATCGGTCCTATTGCCAAACCCGACGAAATCAGGTGGGCACAAGGACTGCCGAAAACAAGAAGCGGCAAGATTATGCGGCGCCTGCTTCGTGAGCTCGCATCTACCAAGGAAATCAAGGGAGATGTCACCACCCTTGAGGATTTCGGAGTACTTGAGCAGCTTCGGGGACAGGAAGACGAGGAGTAACGTTCAGAATTCCATCTTCTCTCAAAAAGAAGCCGTCGTCCGACGGCTTCTTTTTTTATATTTACAATAGTGAAGTCGCACACATGCCTAAAAAAGAGCATCCTCATGCAGCACCACTTTCTTGTCTTTTTCGCATTTACTCTGGTTTGCAGCCTGATACTTTCCGGCTGTACAGCAGACACCCAAACGGAAAAACAACCAGAACCGGTCTTGCCGGGTTCGGAACACCAACTCATTGAACCATGTGCCCTGATATCAAAATCAGAGGCGGAAACATTGCTTGGAGAACCAGTTAAAAACGCTGAAAAGAGTGAAAAACAGTCTGTCGGCATGAAACTTTGCATGTATAACCCTCAAAACGAAGACTCATGGGCGTTCCTGCAGATCACACTGACCCAGCCGGCGTTCATGCCTGAAAACAGCCCTCCTCCCTCAGAGATCTTTCATTCCATAAAAGATGCCTTGAGTGAAAGCAGAACCGATCTTGAAGGGTTTGGTGATGAGGCATTCATGGCAACCGGGGGGCTCTATATCCTTAAAGGAGAATACTATATCTCCATCGGTGCCGGAAACATTGACCGCCGGGAAATCCAGGAACGCCTGAGATCTACCGGCAAAACAGCACTCAAGAACCTCGCCAATCTGCACGAAAACAACAAACAGGGGAGTTGAAAACCATGTTCAGCGGAAAACATATTCGGTTGCGCAGGCTCGAAGAAACCGATGCCGGCACTATTTTTTCTCACTGGAACAACTACGAACTCCGGCAATACCTTCCTTCTCCCCTGCCCTCGTCACATCAGGACCTGATAAAGCTGGTACATGACAAGGATCAGCTTTTCAGAGAAAGAAGCGAGTTTTTTTTCGGGATTGAGGAGTGCTGTACCAGCAAAGAACTCATTGGCATCATAAACCTTGAATCGATAAGCTGGATAAGCCGCCACGCTTTTATCAGATCGTTCTGCATTTTTCAGCCTTCATTAAGGGGTAAAGGGTACGGCAAGGACGCCATGCTCACGCTACTTGATTTTGCATTTAACGTCATCGATCTTCATGTGGTTGCGCTCCTCGTCGAGTCGTACAACAAACACGCCATCGGACTATATGAAGACTGCGGCTTCATGAACCGGGGCACCATGCGCGAGCTGGCTTACCGAAACGGCAAACGATGCGATGTAACGGTCATGGATGTTCTGAAAAAAGACTTCATCGACCGCTACGGAATTCTCCCAAAAGGAGAGAATATCATTTAGGGTTTGCATACCCTGCAGGGCCTATACCCCGCCTCGACCGCCTTCTGCCGCGAATGAAATGTCGCCGTACATTTCGAACAGTTGTAATATCTGCATCCCGGTCGATGAAAGATTTTGCTTTTCGTGTTACCGTGATAGACCGTGGCACTATTCTCGGCAGCTATGATAGCGGGCACGGCCAGTACCAACACCACCAGCCATGACGCCACAATCAATCTTGATTTCCGCAGCTCTTTCATCTTGCAACCCTCACCGTCGGCTCCTGACACATCATTATAGGTATCTCTATAAATTGTCGGGACAACAACGAAGTAATCATGGTGCGCAGCAGATTAATAGCGGTACCATTATGGATTCAGCTTCCATATCGTATACGTCAGATAGGACGCAAAGCTTACCCATAAAAAGTATGGAATCAGGAGATAAGCTGCCGTTTTGGACACTGCGCCAAAGAGTACGACCGCGAGGATGATTGACAGCCAGAGCGCAATAATTTCCAGGTATCCCCAAAAAGGTGACTGCAGACCGAAAAACATCGCTGACCACCCAAAATTCAGAAACAGATTAACTCCGAACACAATAAGTGCCGCAACCACAACCGGTTTGTCAACTCCTTCCTTGAGAACCAGTGAAAGCGAAACGCCCATCAGGATAAAAATCACCGTCCATACAGGAGCAAAAAGCCAGCTTGGAGGGTTCCACGAAGGCTTGTTTAACACCGAATAATACCAATCCGACCCCAGTTCCGGCGTAAAAACGCTGCCTGCAAAACCAACAAGCAGACAAAGGGCGATACAGGCGATGAGCAGCAGTGGATGTATATTCATTTGAGGGTTTGTTTGGTGGTTCCGAAATAAGTCTGATCAATGTATTTCCATAGTAAAACACAAAATAGCAGAATAAGTTTCATCAAAGGAAAGAAGAATTCCTTTGAAAAAGTCACGGCGATGCTATTCTATAATTGCCATGACATACTGTATATTGCCAGCGCCGGCAAGGAATCGGCTACGGATTATGAAAATGATATTTAACGAATCCTTAATGTGTGTCATGAGCAGAGAGCTTGATACTGCCATAAAAGCGGCAAAAGATGCCGGAACGATAGCCCTCCGGAAGTTGGGCGAACTCGATCTGGCGGAAATACATCCCAAGGAGTACAAGGATTTTGTTACGGAAGTTGACAAGGCTTGCGAACAGTGCATCGCAACAGCCATCGCCGAAACGTTTCCGGAGGACAGTATGCTGTGCGAGGAAGGCAGTGTTGCAAACGGACGGTCGGGAAGAAAGTGGATCGTCGACCCGCTTGACGGAACCCTTAATTTCATTCATTCCTTTCCCGTCTTTTCAATCAGTATAGCACTCTGCAATGCCAACGACGATCTTGTTGCCGGCGTCGTGTATCAGCCGGTTCTCGATGAGCTTTTTACCGCAGAGCAAGGTAAAGGGGCGCACCTCAACGGGGAAAAAATTCATGTCTCGGCGCAGCATGATCCCGAGCATCTCTTTATAGCAACCGGCATCCCGTTCAAGGAATACCACTACCTCGAATCATACGTCTCGATGCTTAAGGATGTCATCCATGATTCGGCAGGCATCCGAAGGGCGGGATCAGCCGCTATTGATCTGGCCTACACGGCCTGCGGAAGGTTTGATGCGTTCTGGGAATACAAACTTTTTCCCTGGGATTATTCCGCAGGCGTACTTCTTGTAAGGGAAGCGGGCGGGATAGTCACCGGTTTCAGCGGCAATAGCGATATCAGCTCCCACCACAGCATCATTGCGGGCAACCCCGCCACGCATGCGCTGATTCTTGAAAAGGCGAAAAAACATTTTCAGGAACACCTGTAAAAAGCCGGGTGCTATTTAGCCAACCAGCCACCTCCCCGTTATCCAGTTATCAAACCTTCCTCCCGCCATGCCTGAATATTTGAATGGTTGAACAGCTTTATTATCTTAGGGGTCTATATTCAGGGGCCTGAAAAGAAATCTTTCAGTGGGCTCTGTTTTTACGCTTCAGTTCATATATTTCCGGCTGCAGCTTTCAGCCGGAGCAACAGTCAAGAAATGCTCATTCATCAACGAACACTGGAACAAGAGGTTTCCCTTCAGGGAACCGGCCTGCATACCGGTAAGGAGTGCATGATAACCTTCAAGCCTGCTCCTGTAAATTACGGCTACCGGTTTGTAAGGACCGATATTGAAAACTGCCCCGAGATACCAGCAATAATAGAAAATGTCGTGGATGTATGCCGCGGTACAACCATTGAATTCGAAGGGAACAAGGTATACACAACCGAACATGTGCTCGCAGCGCTTTATGGCTTGCAGATAGACAACTGCAAGATAGAAATGAGCGGCCCGGAACCCCCCGTCATGGATGGCAGTTCGGTACAGTTTGCAAAAGCCCTCGTTTCCGCCGGGCTCGCCGAACAGGATGAGCCGAAGAACTACCTTGTGATCGATGAAACCATAGAGTTCCATGACCCTGAAAACAACGTGGATATCGTTGCCCTGCCGCTTGACGGCTTCAGGGCTACCGTAATGGTTGACTACAAAAACCCGGCCCTCGGGTCTCAGCATTCCGGGCTTTTTGACCTTGAAAAAGAGTTTCTGAATGATTTTGCCCCATGCCGTACCTTTTGCTTTTTGAGCGAAGTCGAAGAACTCGCAAATATAGGCATAATCAAGGGCGGGGATCTCGACAACGCTGTTGTTATCGTTGACAAAAAAATGTCCGGGGCCGAACTTGCCACTCTTGCAGAAAAAATCGGCGTAGAGAGCTCCCAGCTCACCCTTGGTGAAAACGGTATCCTCAACAACCGGAAACTGCACTTTAAAAACGAACCTGCCCGACACAAGCTGCTCGATCTTATCGGTGATATCGCCTTGCTCGGCATGCCCCTCAAGGCACAGATCCTTGCGGCCAGACCAGGCCACGCATCAAATGTCGAATTTGTCAAACAGCTAAAAAAATATGCTGACCGGAACAGGCTTGCCCGCCAGTTTCAGCATGAAAAAAAATCCGGCGTGATATTCGATATCAATGCCATCCAGAAAATTCTTCCCCACCGTTATCCGCTGCTGCTGATTGATAAAATCGTCGAGTTCACACTCGACGAGAAAATCGTATCGATAAAAAACGTCACAGTAAATGAGGAGTTCTTTCAGGGACACTTCCCCGGAAACCCTATCATGCCGGGCGTACTTATTGTGGAAGCGATGGCACAGACCGGAGGCATCATGATGCTTAACGGTAGCGACAACATGAACGACATGCAGGTGTACTTCATGGGGATCGACAAAGCCAGGTTCCGCAAACCTGTCGTTCCGGGAGATACACTGGTAATCGAGGCGATCATGAAAAGCAGGCGCCGCAACGTCTGTCAGTTCGATGCAAAAGCCTACGTACGCGGGGATCTCGTATGTGAAGCGTCACTTATGGCAACCGTGATAGAACAAAAGGATTGATCTCAGGCCTCAAGCCCGGTCTCCACTCCCTGCTGAATACGGTAAAACCTTACACAATACTGTATAAAAGAAATCAGCAGCATGAAAACAGAGAGGTACATGAAGATTTGTTGAACAGGGTACCTGTCAAAAAAGGGATGAGGCCAGACCATGGCAAAAAACATCATGGAAACAAAGCCAACTGCCCACTTTCCAGGCCATAATGATGTTGTAATTACCTTGTGACGATGTTTTACATATGCTGCTCCAAGGAAAATCAACAGGTCGCGGGCCACGACAAAAACAACAAACCAGACGGGCAGTTTTCCGATAACCATGAAATAAAACGCTACTAAAGCAAGGCAGAGCTTATCGGCAAGGGGATCGAGGATCTTGCCCATGTCCGACACCTCGTTTGTCCAGCGGGCCGTCTGACCATCGAACCAGTCGGTCAGTACCGCAACCACAAGGATCGTATTCGCGATCCATATATCCCCTTTATCAAAAAAATAGATAAAAAAAGGAATAAGCAGAACCCTGAGCAAACTCAGGGAATTCGGCAGATTGACAATGTGTCCTTTCACAGCGTTATTTCCTGAATTGAACGTTATAGTGTTATTCAAAAAGGCATTACAGATTACACTACCAGATCGGGATTTTCTTTCACAAATACGGACCAGTTGTTTCTGCGCGACGACAGGGCACTTGCTCTCCGGCCGGAGTTGGCTGCCCCGTCACGTAACAGGTCGCATAGAGCTATTCCAAGGGCGTCGGTAATATCATAAGGCTTGACCGGTTCGCAAATATCGAGAAAATGCCGTGTCATATAAGCGACCTGATCCTTACTTGCCCCTCCTCTACCGGTAAGCATCTGCTTCACTTCACGTGGTGCATACTCGTGCAGCTCAAGCCTGCTGTTCATGGCAAGCGCAACTATCGCACCTCTTACCTGACCGAGTTTGAGAGCGGATTGAGCATTGCGGTTCACGTAAGCGGTCTCAAGGGCCAGCCTGGCAGGGCGGTTAGCGGTTATAAGCTTTTCAAGCTCATCATAGATAATCTTGATTCTTTCAGGGATGCTCTGCCTGGAACCGAGACGGATAACCCCGCAGGCGACAAGAGAAAAAGAATCCCCCTCACACCGGACAATACCATAACCGGTCCTTACGCTGCCGGGATCGACCCCCATAACAATCATAGTTCAGGAATCAAGACTTTTCATTGCCTGCTCACTGATCTCAAGGTTACTGTAGACCGCCTGTACATCATCACAGTTTTCAAGGGCGTCAATGAGCTTGATTGCCCTCGAAGCTTCTTCAGGTGCCGGTTCAACAAAATTATCCGGGATCATGTCCATCTTCGCGTTTTCATAGGCAATCCCCGCTTCATCAAGAGCCTTTTTAGCTGCATCAAGGTCTTTCACGTCGGTCACCACGTTGAAATAGCCCTCATCTTCGCTGTCAAGATCCTCGAGTCCGGCGTCAAGAAGGACCTCCATAAGCCGCTCTTCTGTCACGGCAGCTTTTGGGACTTCAATACTGCCTTTCCTCTGAAACATCCAGCCGACGCTTCCGTTTTCGCCAAGCGAACCGTTGTGACGGTTCATGATATGCCTTACATCGGCCACAGTCCTGTTACGGTTATCAGTCGCGGTCTCAATAATAACGGCAATGCCTCCCGGACCGTAGCCCTCATAAGTTATCTCCTCATAGGTAACTCCCTCCAGCTCTCCTGTACCCTTTTTGATGGCTCGCTGTATATTATCATGAGGCATGGAGTGCGATTTTGCGGTATCGATAGCAAGACGAAGCCGCGGGTTTCCATTGGGGTCCCCGCCGCCCGTTTTTGCCGCAATAGTAATCTCGCGGACCAGTTTTGTAAACAAGTTACCTCTTTTCTGATCAGTTGCCGCTTTCTTCCTTTTAATCGTCGACCATTTGCTGTGTCCTGACATAATTGAAATTCACTGATTGAACAAAACAGAAAAATACCCGTTTATGATAATAGATTTATTTTCTTTAACCTAAGCTGAACAATCGTAAGAACATCCGAACAGTAACGAGCTTGCATGCGCGGTGCAGCCGGAAAACCCGATAACCAAGCTCATGTTTACATGGCATCGTTCTACACTACCGCAAATTAATCACAAGAAAAAATAATGACAAACCGGTTAGTCGCATATCAGGGCGAGCCCGGAGCATACAGTGAAATTGCAGCACTGCGCTTTGGTTATCCCGCGCCGTTCGAAACATTTGACGATGCGTTTCATGCGGTAGAACACAGAGAGGTTTCATGTGCGGTCATTCCCATTGAAAATTCTCTCGGCGGCAGCATTCATCACAACTACGACCTGCTGATGCAGCACCCTGTCAGTATAATCGCTGAAACTTTTGTTAAAGTAGAGCACTGTCTGCTTGGGCTGCCTGAAGCATCGGAGAGCAATAACGGGAAAGTCCTGTCACATCCTCAGGCCCTTTCCCAGTGCCGGAATTTTTTCACTGCTCACAGCAACCTCAAGCCGGAAGTAGCTTACGACACGGCAGGCAGCGCAAAAATCATCGCCACCGAGAAGAAGCGGGATCATTTTGCCATCGCGTCCAAAAGAGCCGCCGAACTCTACGGTTTGAAAATCTTCCGGGAAAACCTTGCCGACGAGGATTGGAATTTCACCCGTTTTTTCTGTATTGCTCATGAAAAACACACTGCCGACCTCACGTTCAGGAAAAAACCGGATACCACGAGGCAGAAAACATCGATCGTATTTACCCTGCCAAATGAGCAGGGATCGCTCTTCAAAGCTATGGCAACACTGGCGCTGCGGGAAATCGACATGGCCAAAATCGAGTCCCGGCCTTCACGAATGAAGGCCTTCGAATATTTTTTCTATGTGGACTTCATCGGCCATGAGAGCGACCCCAATATTCTTAATGCCCTGATGCACCTCAGGGAATTCGCAACAATGGTCAAAGTCCTGGGCAGTTATGGTGTCGTTGAGTAATAACGGTCAATTTCAACTGACATTCGACACGAGCAAAGCCTCGAATCCCGAACAGCCGCAGAGTACCGGAAAAAAGCCCGCCCTTTTTCTGCTCGATGGCATGGCGCTGGTTTACCGGTCGTTTTTCGCCCTGCAGCGCACCGCGATGTCAACGAAAAGCGGTATTCCTACAGGCGCAACCTACGGGTTCCTCATGACCCTGCTGAAAATATTTGAAACCTACAAACCGGAGTACCTCGCCGTTGCTTTTGACAGCAAGGAAAAAACATTCAGGCATACTCTCTATGCCCCTTACAAGGCAAACCGCCCGGAACCGCCAGAGGATCTCGTCGCACAGCTTGCTGTGATTTTCAAGCTTGTCGAGGCGATGCGGATACCTGTCCTCAAACAACCGGGCTATGAAGCCGATGACCTCATAGGAAGTGCCGTCAGACAGTTCGAGCACCAATGCGATGTATATATTGTCACACCGGACAAAGACCTTGCACAGCTTGTCCATGAAGGCGTAGCCATTCTCAAGCCCGGCAAAAAACAGAATGAACTGGAACTTCTGGGCGATGGTGAAATCAGGGAGCAGTTCGGCGTATTACCGAAACATTTTATCGATTTTCTGACCCTGACCGGTGACAGTTCGGACAACATACCCGGAGCAAAAGGCATCGGCCCGAAAACCGCCTCAAAACTTCTCAATACCTACGGCAGCCTGAAAGCCATTCTGGAAAATCTCGACGAACTGGCTCCGAAATCACGTAAAAGCCTCGAGGAGTTCGAGACCAACCGAAAGCTGGTTCAGGATCTCGTCACGATCAGGACCAACCTTGACCTTGGCACGACACTGCATGAGCTGGAGTGTCGTGAACCCGACGGCTCACAGCTCTTCAGTCTGCTTGAGCGGCTGGAAATGAAAAGCATCGCCGCAAAAATCCCTCAAATCTTTCCCGGAACACTCCCGACCTCAAACAGCGGCTCTGAAAACACAGATAAGCCTTTTTCTCCTTCAGAAGGAGCAGTCTATCGTCTCATCGACAGTGAAAGCGGTTTAGCAAAGCTCGCAAAAAAACTCGAACAACAGAAAAGCTTCGCTATCGATACCGAAACAACCAGCCTGAACACCTTCGAGGCCGAACTTGTGGGCGTCTCAGTCAGCTGGGAACCAGGCCAGGCATATTTCATATACTGCTCGGGTAAAGGTCTCAGCGCAAAAAAAGCCCTCGGAATGATCAGACATGTACTCGAAAACCCCTCTATTGAGAAAACAGGGCAAAACCTCAAATACGATATCCTTGTACTGAAAAATTATGGGATACGGCTTACCCCGGTCGGCTTCGATACCATGCTTGCAAGTTATGTCATCAATCCTGAGGAAAAACACAATCTTGACGATCTTGCCGAAAGGTATCTCAATCACCGGACAATAACGTACAGTGAGCTTACCGGTGCCGGGAAAAAAGCAATCCCCATACACGAGGTGCCGATCGATCAGCTTACTGTCTATGCTTGCCAGGATGCGGATATAGCCCTGCAACTCGAACAGAAACAGAAAATACTGCTCCGGGAAAACAAAGAGCTCGAACAACTCTGTCGGGACATAGAGTTCCCGCTTGTTGAAGTGCTTGCGGACATGGAATACCTGGGCATTGCCCTTGATACAAAACAACTTGAACGAACGTCGGAAACAGTCAACTGTCAGCTTGCAGGTCTTACCGAAAGGATCTATGAAACAGCGGGTACGAGCTTCAACATCGATTCGCCAAAACAGCTTGCCGACATTCTTTTCAACGTTCTCGGCCTGCCTCCGAAAAAAACAACCAAAACCGGCTACTCTACCAATGTGCAAGTACTTGAGGAACTTGCCCTGCTTCACCCGGTCGCAAGGGATGTCTTAGAGTACCGCAGCCTCCAGAAACTCAAAACAACTTATATCGAAGCCCTGCCGAAAATGCTCAACCGGAAGACAGGCAGACTGCACACATCATTTAACCAGCACATTACGGCAACGGGAAGACTCTCGTCATCAAACCCCAACCTGCAGAATATCCCGATTCGCACCCCGCTTGGCAAGGAAATCCGCAAAGCTTTCATACCCTCAAGGAGTGACCATTACCTTCTTTCCGCCGACTATTCCCAGATCGAGCTTCGTATTGCGGCTGAAATATCACAGGATTCCCAGCTTATAGACGCGTTCAGAAACCGCGAAGATATTCACACTGCAACCGCAAAAACAATCTTCGATACAGAAAACATAACCGCAGAAATGAGGAGAAAAGCCAAGGAGGTAAACTTCGGCGTCCTTTACGGCATTCAACCTTATGGACTGGCCCAACGACTTAACATACCGCAAAAAGAAGCCAAGGCAATCATTGAAACCTACACACTGAAGTACCCCGGACTGTTCGATGCGCTGCAGGCAACCATTGATACAGCCGCCGATAAAGGATACGTCACCACGTTGACCGGACGCAGGCGATATATCGACAATTTGCGCAGCAAAAACCGGAATATCCGGATGGCTGCTGAACGGGCCGCCATGAACACGCCCATCCAGGGTACTGCCGCGGATATCATCAAGTGCGCAATGAGCCTTGTTGCCGAAAAAATCAAAAAGAACGGCATGCAGTCTTCCATGCTCTTGCAGGTCCATGATGAACTTGTTTTCGAAACTACAAAAGAAGAAAAAGAAGTTCTTTCAAAGATGACCGTGGATTGTATGGAACAAGCATCCAGGCTATGCGGCCTTGAAACAGTACCCGTAGAAGTTGAAACAGGCGTTGGAAAAAACTGGCTGGACGCCCACTGAGACAGAAAGGACGTATTGCCGAACAGAAAACTTTTTTTATATTTTCGGAGTTCGTGAAGATATTCCCTGCACATCCCAAGACCCGGAGGCCGATGTTTTCCAGGAAAAGCTTCTACTATCTCACAGAAGACGGCAGGTTTATGCCACTGCATACCCTGGTGATTCTGTTTGCAGGTGTTTTGGTTGTTGTTTCTTTTGTGGCAGCAACCGCGATTTTTGGATTTCGCAACCTGAATCAGGAAAAGTCACTCCAACAACCCTCCGGCACCGAATCACTCTTCTCACTGCAAAAACAGATCAACAGGCTCGAGCAGGAACTTGAGTCTCTCTCTGAATCCGACAACCAGTTACGGCTTGCGGTCAACCTCCCGGCTGTATCCGAAGAAGAAAAAAGCATGGGAACCGGTGGAAGCCGCACCATGGCTTTTTTTGCCAACAGGGAATCATCGGCACGCCTTCTTGCGATGACCGAAAAGAAGATCGAGACTCTCAGCCTCAAAATCGAGCAGCAAAAAGACAGCCATAAAAAGATTCAGAACACCTGGGATAGAAATCAGGAACTTTTCGCCTCGATCCCCGCATTGAAACCGATAAACGGGCGGGTTACCAGCGGTTTTGGCGTTCGCCATCACCCCATATACAAACGGCGTATACATCATGACGGCGTTGATTTCTCTGCGCCAATCGGCACAAAGGTCTACGCTCCGGGAGACGGCATTGTTCGCTATACCGGGTATAACTTCGGCTACGGGAACAAGATTGTCATTGACCACGGCTACGGTTACAAAACGATCTATGCACATCTTTCAAAATCAATAGTCAAAGCAGGCCAGCGGGTAAAACGAGGAGATATTATAGCTCTCTCGGGTAATACCGGTATTTCCACAGGTCCACACCTGCACTATGAGATTCACAAAAACAACCGGAAAATAAATCCATCGGGATACTTTTTTGATAACTTCACACCTGAAAGTTACCTGACAGCAAAACCTGCCTCAAAACAGAACGACAGTAGCTCATAAATCCGACTTAACACGTAATATCACATGTTCTGGAACCTGGACCTGGCAAGATATATTGCCGACGCACCATGGCCTGCCACAAAGGATGAATTGATTGACTTCGCGAACCGAACCGGCGCCCCGCAAGCCGTCATTGACAACCTGAGTGATCTGCCTGAAAGTGATGAACTATATGAAAGTCTTGAAGAAATATGGCCGGATTACCCCACGGATGAAGATTTTTGCTATGGAGATGAAGAGCCGATAAATTAGGAGAACGTCACGACGCGTGTATTTTTTCTACATAAAAAAATCATCCGGCTGTGCACAGCCTTTCTGATTCTTTCGATCATCACGCCGACCGCTTCCCCGCCATTGTGCATAGCCCAAAACCAGAAAACTTCTGAGTCCGGCAACCAGACCTACGTCAAAAAAATAGCGATAACAGGAAATCAGGCACTGAGCAAGGAAGAAATCCTGGAAGTCATTTCCACCTCGAAGGACCTTTTCGACCAGGATGTTTTTAATCGCGATATTGCCCTGATCAAAAAGCTTTATACGTTCAAGGGATTCTTCCACGCGGTGATCACCCCCTCGGTATCAAAGCCTGACAAAAAAAACAGGATCACCCTCACCATAGACATTGAAGAAAATCCTCCGGCACGAATCGACTCTGTACGATATGAAGGTCTCGATAAAATTCCGGACTCTCTGAAAACAACATATCTGCAGAGAAGCAATCTCAAACGTGACTCGGTCTTCACGGTCGATAACCTCATAGAGGAAAGGGACCGGACAATTGATTTTTTTAAAGAGTACGGTTATGCATTCATGCATGAAGACAGTATCCGCATACAAGTGGATACTGTCGGCACACAGGCCGGCGTACAGGTCAACGTCAAACTCCCTCAACTGCTCGTTTACGGCCCCTTACAGGTCGTTGTCCATGACCCGTTCACCGACGACGATCCCGATTTGCCGGAGCTGAAAAAAACCCGTCAGGACAGCATTGACATAGTTGTCCACGGGGATCAGAAGCTCTCATCCGATCTTATCACGAACTTCACCGCTTATCGGCCCGGAGACACAACCCGTCAGTCGCTGCAGCAGAAAACCCTGCAAAACTTCGGATCGACAAATGTATTCTCCTCGGTTTTCATTCGAAACGATTCGGTTCGTCAGGGAACACTCTCCACGTCAATCCACCTTGAGCCCAAACCAAAGCACCTTATCGAACCGAAAATCTATGTAGACAACCGCTATGGCGATTTTTTCGCAGGAGCATCCGTGCGCTATGAAAACAAGAACCTTTTCGGAGGCGCTGAAAACCTGAAGGTGACAACCGATTTCGGCATGCAGATCAGCAAATCGAACGATCTGCTCAAAAATCTTGATGAAAACCAGTACTCACAGTACAGACCCTACGAATTCGGGCTCTCTGCAAACCTTGTCATGCCTGAACTGAAAAAGCCCGGCAACACCTACACGGGGACTCTTGAGTACTCACGCTCCCGTTTACCGATCCTTCTCGACAACCAGAAAGGTCTGCTGCGCATGAGTCATAACGCCCAGCTCACACAGAAATCGCGCCTGATTTTTGACTTCTTCGAGCTGGAGCTGGTAAAAAAAGATTCCCTCAACGGCTTCAAACAGCTTTTCAAAACCGACCTGGCGGACAATATCGGTGTTGACCCTTCCGATGCAATTGCCGTAGACAACAGCCTGGACAGTCTTTTACAGACCAACATCAATCAGACCTTCCGTCTTCAGTATTTTTACTCGAACAGGAATGACCCGTCACGCAAGACAACCTATACCTGGAATGTCAGCCTTGAAGAAGTTGGCAGCCTTGCCTATCTTATTGATGAATATCTCGATACCCGCAGTTATGAAGGATTTACAAAAGGTGATCCGCAAATTTTCGGCACTCCCTATTCCCAGTTTCTCAAGGCAAGCGGTCAGTTTACTTTTGTCAGAAACCTTACGGAACAACAGCAGCTTGCCGGCAGGGTATTTCTCGGCGCAATGACTCCTTACGGTAAAGCCGACGCGACACCCGACGAACGCCGTTTTTACGCCGGCGGACCAAACAGTATGAGAGGCTGGCTGTTCAGCACGCTGGGTCCCGGAAGTAACGACAGTGAGGCAGCCGCAACACTGGGAGCGGATATTAAAATTGAAGGGAACCTGGAGTATCGTCTGAAATTCTTTAAACTTTTCGGGCACCCGTCCGGTATTGCTTTTTTCACGGACGTTGGAAATATCTGGGACAGAAAAGGCCCTTATGGATTGACTCTCAAGTCCCTTTACAGGGATATCGCCTGGGATGCAGGTATCGGTTTACGTATAGGCTCGCCTATCGGCCCGTTCCGCTTTGATTTTGGCTATAAGCTCTACGACCCGTCACAAACCAATCCCTGGCAACTCTCTGACTGGAGCATCGGGGATTTTACATTCAATTTTGGAATCGGAGAACCGTTTTAATCCGTCAATAACCTGTAACCACTAATTACTGAAGTAACACAAGCTATGCAGTCAAAAAAAACTCTTCTTGCCCCATCCATTCTTTCAGCGGACTTCACACAACTCGCCGCTTCCATTGAACTTGCTGAAAAAGCCGGTGCAGACTGGATTCACTGCGATGTCATGGATGGCCATTTTGTTCCGAACATAACGTTCGGACCTTTTATCATAAAGGCAATTGCGCAGTGCTCAAACCTCACTATCGATACGCACCTGATGATTTCCGATCCTGACACCTACATTCCCGACTTCATAAAAGCCGGATCTCATCAGATTACCGTTCACCAGGAAACCTGCGCCCATCTGCACAGAAACGTTCAGCTTATTAAAAGCCTTGGTGCAAAAGCAGGTGTATCGATCAACCCCGGGACACCGGTATCGACACTGGAGTCGATATTACCGGACCTTGATCTTGTTCTGCTTATGTCGGTAAACCCCGGATTTGGAGGCCAGACGTTCATTCCATCATCTCTGGGCAAGATCAGGCAGCTTGATGCCATGCGTACTGCACTCAATCAGGAAATGGTTATCGCCGTAGACGGAGGAGTAACTGTCGATAACGCTCAGGACATTGTTTCGGCAGGTGCCGATGCCCTGATTGCAGGCACGGCATTCTTCAAGGCTGAAAACCCTGCTGAAGCCGCGGCAAAAATCAAGTCCGCTTCCAGGTAAACTGTTGCAGTTCGGAACCCAGCAGACCTTCACCGATCAGGACAGCGTCAAACGATGCATCCTGCATCATGGTTACATCGGAGACATGTTTCAGGCCGCTTTCTGCAACTGAAACAACTTCATCGGGTATTACAGGCCTGAGATGAAGCGAGGTATCGAGAGAAACACTGAAGTCTTTCAAATCCCGGTTGTTGACACCTACAATTGCCGCACCGGCTGCCAATGCACATTCCAGCTCAGGGCGATCGTGCACCTCTACAAGGGCATCGAGACCTATCCCTGCCGCAACCTGCAGATAATCCCTGAGGCTCGTGCTGTCAAGCGCTGCGACAATAAGCAGAACGGCATCGGCCCCTATCAGACGTGCCTCGTATATCTGCAACTCGTCGATAATAAAATCCTTGCGTAAAACAGGAAGATCAAAGGCGCCGCTCACCTGCTGAAGGTATTCGTTTGAGCCCTGAAAAAAATTACGATCCGTAAGCACGGAAAAAGCAGAGGCACCGATTTCAGCATAACGACGGGCTATTTCAAGCGGCTTGAAATTTTCCACCATGACCCCTCTGGAGGGTGAAGCTTTCTTCACCTCGGCAATGAGCCGCACAGTACCGTCGTTATTTTTCAGTGCACCCCTGAAATCCCTTGTCGAAGGGAGATCCGCCTCAACGTCACGGTAACGGGATACCGGAGCCTGCTGCTTTAAAACATCTACTTCGCAGGCCTTGTAATCGAGGATTTTGGTCAGATATGTGGTCATCATGATGAGGAGGGAGATCCGCCGGCCATGTCTCTCAATTCATTCTCGAAATCAACAATTTGCTGGATATTGTCCAGAAACCAGGGATCTATGCCGGTCGACTGATGAATCTCTTCAACGGTTGCGCCCGCCTGAAAAGCATAACGGAGGTAGAACATCCTGTCGGCTTTCGGCACCTTGATCTTTTCAAGAAGATCTTCCTTGGCGAATTTTTTCTGCTGCTGTGTCATCCCGACAACGTTCATGATGTCCTTTCCGTCACAGCCGAGACCTGCACGACCGATCTCAAGCCCGCGCAGGGACTTCTGAAGCGCTTCCCGGAAATTCCGCCCGAAAGCCATAACCTCTCCGACGGATTTCATCTGAACGCCAAGCTTCGAATCAACATTTTTGAACTTCTCGAAATCCCACCTGGGAATCTTCACGACACAATAATCAATAACCGGCTCGAAACTCGCCGGAGTTGATTTGGTGATATCATTCTGAATTTCATCGAGTGTATAGCCGACTGCAAGCTTTGCTGCAACCTTGGCGATAGGAAATCCGGTAGCCTTCGATGCAAGAGCTGAACTGCGTGAAACTCTGGGGTTCATCTCGATAATAATAACCCTCCCGTTCTCGGGGTTGATGGCAAACTGAATGTTGCTGCCCCCGGTTTCCACACCTATTTCACGTATGATTTTTATCGATGCGTCCCTCAGGATCTGGTACTGGCGATCGGAAAGCGTCTGGGCAGGCGCAACGGTAATGCTGTCACCGGTGTGAACCCCCATCGGGTCTACATTTTCAATAGAACAAACAATAATAACGTTGTCGGCAAGATCACGGATAACCTCAAGCTCAAACTCTTTCCAGCCAATAAGGCACTCCTCGACAAGCACCTCGCCAATAGGACTTTCAGCGATACCGCGCCTGACTGCATCGTAGTAATCGGCTTTGGTTTCCGCAAAACCTCCTCCGGTTCCGCCGAGCGTGAATGAGGGCCGTATAACAATTGGCAGCCCGATCTCTTCAAGGGCTTCCTTGGCTTCTTTTTCATTACGCACAAAGAAACCTTTTGCCATCTCGAGACCGAGCTTCTTCATGGCATCACTGAAAAACTCCCGGTTCTCGGCCTTTCTTATAGCCCTCAGCTTGGCACCGATAAGCTCAACACCGTTCCGTTCCAGCACCCCGCTTTCAGCAAGGCTTACGGCAGTATTCAATGCTGTCTGCCCCCCCATTGTCGGCAGCAGTGCGTCCGGCTTCTCCTTCTCGATTATCTTCTGGACATATTCAGGGGTAATCGGCTCAATGTAAGTACTGTCGGCAGACTCTATGTCCGTCATGATGGTCGCGGGGTTGCTGTTTACCAGAATAACCCTGTAACCATCCTCCTTCAGAACCCGGCAGGCCTGTGTACCGGAGTAATCGAACTCACATGCCTGGCCGATAACAATCGGACCGGCACCTATCACTAAAATCGACCTGATATCTTTCCGTTTTGGCACTTTTTTCCGGTTTTAAACTTTTCAAACGATAAACGATGGTAATGTACAAAATTCACCGGGATGATGTTACTGGTGATTCGTTATTCTACAACCTGAATGGTTTCCTGGTGAAACCCTCCCGATTCACGGCGATACCATGACGTAACGGCTGCCGGCTGCATGTTCTGAATAGAAATGATAATCATCGAATGCCCCGGCCTGGCAAAATCGACATCATTGTTTGAAGGAATGGCCGCCGAACCGATATGGGAATGATATGACCCGACAATCTCGTACCCGAGACCTGCCGCCTCCCTCTCAACATCGATGTATTCGGAAAAAGAAATCTCAAAACCATGCTCCTTGCCGTTATAGAGCACATTGGCACAGGGAGCTATCTCATAGACCACATTCTCATATTCTCCCTTGTGACCCGGCAGCCTTGTTCCTGCCAAGAGACCACAGCATTCATAAGGAACATCCCTCAGGGCGTGCTCCTGTATTATTTCAAATTGGCGACGGAGTAATTGCATGTGCTTCCCGACCGTTCAAAAAAGTGCCTTAGCTCCGATATCACGACGGTAGTAGGCACCATCAAAATCCACGTAACCAACTGCACTGTAGGCGAGATCAATGCTTTCTTTCAGGGTAGGAGCCTGCGCAGTTACGGAAAGAACCCTTCCACCGGCCGTTTTCAGCACTCCCCCGTCAAATGATGTACCAGCGTGAAAAAGCATCACGTTGTCCAGCTCTTTCAGTTTCGACTCAACAACCGAGATCTCCTTGCCTTTTTCATAGCTGTCGGGATATCCTTTCGAAGCGAGAACAACGGTTGTAGCTGCCTCTCCTTTCATCTCGAAAGAAACTTCACCGAGAGTACCGTTAAGGCTTGCTTCAATCACCGTGACCAAATCACTTTCAAGCAAGGGGAGCACAACCTGGGCTTCAGGATCGCCGAGACGGGCATTGTACTCGACAACCGAAGGTTCACCGTTCTCGATCATGAGACCGATATACAAAAAACCGGTATATGGAGCGCCTTCCTTCCGCATGCCTTCGAGTGTCGGTATGACAACCTGCTTCTCGACTTTTTTCAGCACTTCCTCGCTGACAAGAGGAGCAGGCGCATAAGCCCCCATACCACCCGTGTTTTTTCCGGTATCGCCATCCCCTATGCGCTTGTGATCCTGTGAGGGGAGGAAAAAACGGTAGTCCGTTCCGTCAGTCAGAACAAAGACACTGGCCTCCTGGCCTGTCAGAAAAGATTCGATAACAACCTCATCCGCCGCTTCACCGAAAATCCTTTTTTCAAAAAGATCATCAATCGCCCGCATGGCGTCATCACGCGTTTCGGCCACAATCACCCCTTTTCCTGCAGCAAGGCCGCTGGCCTTTATGACCTGAGGAAAAACCGTCGTTTTTTCAAGAAAATCCTTTGCGGAAACATAATCCCTGAAAACTTCGTATGCGGCAGTGGGAATACCGTTGCGGCGCATGAACTCTTTTGCAAAAACCTTACTGGTTTCAAGCTGTGCCGCATATTTCGTCGGGCCGAACACTTTTTTTCCCGAATCGGAGAACCGGTCGACTATACCTGCTTCAAGCGGCTGCTCCGGACCGATAACCGTCAGATCGATTGACTCATCAAGGGCAAATCGCAGCAGACCGTCAACATCTGTGGCCTTGAGTGCAACGTTCCCGACCTTGTCACCCATCATTGCCGTACCCCCGTTTCCCGGAGCGACGTAGACTTTTGAAACTTTTTCACTGCGAGCCACCGCCCAGGCAAGCGCATGTTCTCTGCCTCCCCCACCGACTATCAGTACTTTCATGATAACAGGTTTGCATGTCCTTGAGTTAACGCAACCAAACTATATAATGCAGGCATGGTAAAAAACAAACAAAAAAATCCCCGGCAGGTTGACACGTAAGCGATTGAATCCGGCATTTTGCATGAAACAACCTGCAGCCGACTCCGCAGCACCATGAGCAAAGCATACCTGCAAAGTCGAAAAAAACCGCAAGACTTGGTACATTGCTCATAACCCCTGGTCCCGATGAGCGGCACCAGGGATTCTGCGAAGCAAATCAGCAACTATCAATGGTATGTCACTAATGCCGGTTCTCTCCGGGCACCTGCTGCCCGGAACGCTCAAAGCCCTGATTGCAACCCTCAGGATTACCATGCAAAACACCCTGGACGCAACAGGTACCGAAGCTGAAAAGTGCATCTTCGCATTCTGGCATGGCAAAATGATCTATGGCTGGCTGCTTGCACAACGGCTTTTTCCTGAACGGGACATCCATGCGGTCATCAGTCTCTCCAAAGACGGGGAAATCCTTTCACGCACCCTCGAAAAACTTGATTTCACCTTGATCCGCGGTTCAAGTTCAAGAGGAAGCAGTGACGTTAAAACTGCCATGCTTGCGGAACTGGAACAAAACGGCATTGTCGCGATCACTCCCGACGGCCCGCGCGGCCCGCGTCACTCCTTCAAGTACGGAACGCTCCGCCTCGCCTCCGAGCAAAAGATCCCGATCATCTTTGCCGCCATACAATACGATAAAGCGATACAGCTCAAGAGCTGGGACAAATTTGAAATTCCTCTCCCCTTCAGCAAGGTCAACGTCACACTTCACCGCATCGAAGTACCTGAAATGAGAAGCGGACAGGATATCGAACTGTTCGAACAGCAACTTTCAAAACAGTTTGCCGATGGGTAACCTCCAAAGTTTTCTGCTTGCACCGGCGGCACTGCTTTACGGCACCGGCATTTCCGTTCGAAACAGGCTGTTCGACCTCGGCATATTTCAGAGTTATAAAGCTGCCGTACCGGTGGTTTCGATAGGCAACATCACCATGGGCGGAACAGGTAAAACTCCTCTGGTTGATTTTGTGGTGAAGTACTACTCCAGGAAAGGGTTGAAACCGGCCATCCTCTCACGGGGTTACAAACGAAGTACAACAGGCGTCAACATGGTTGCCGATGGCAGACAGATATTTCTCGGGAGCCGTGAAGCCGGAGACGAATGCGCCATGCTTGCGCATAAAAACCCTGAAACTGTTGTCGTGGTTGCCGAAAAAAGAAAAGGAGGCGCGGTTTTTGTTGCCGAACATTTCGCCGGGAACCTCCCGGATGTTCTGGTACTCGATGACGGATTTCAGCACCGGCAGCTTTATCGTGATCTTGATATTGTCGTCATCAACAGCAGTGCCCCGTTTTTTGACGACCGATTGATACCGGCGGGACGGCTGAGAGAGCCGCGCAAAAACCTCGATCGAGCAGACCTGCTGATCCTCAGCAAGATCACCAATATTGAACAAGCATTGCGGTTTGAAAAAAAACTACGCACAACCGGCAAGCCGCTGGTTAAAACCGGCGTCCGTCCCGGTAAACCGGTACAGTTCGCAGGGCCGGATGCCCCTCAACCGGAAAAGGTGACTGCGCTGGCAGGAATCGGGCAGCCGGAAAGTTTCCTTGAATCCTTGCAGCAATCCGGCATGGAAGTGGTTTCCGAAACGTTCTTTGGCGATCATGCCGAATTTCCTGTCAACAAAATGAAGAACCTGGTCGAAGAAGCGCTTAACAATGATCTTTCGATTATCACAACCGAGAAAGACTATTACCGCCTGCTCTCAAACCGGCCCATCCTTGAAACACTCTCCCAGGTTCCCTGCTTTTACCTTCCTGTTGAAATCGAAATCATCGAGGGCCGGGAGCTGCTCGAAAAAATGCTGGATAATGTGATTATTCCTTGATGATTTTCGAGATCGCCTTGAATTCCTCTCCCTGCGCAATCCGCAACAACTCGAAAATCACCATCTCGGTGCTTTTCAGCCATGCACCGGCTTTTTCGATGCAGCGGATACCTATTTCACGGTCTTCCCTGGTACGTGAAGTAACCGCATCGGCAACCAGATGAACGCTGTAGCCATACTCAATCAGCTCATTGGCTGTCTGATAGACGCACACATGCGTCTCCATACCCGTGACAAGCACGTTGTTTCTGTTCAGCCCCCTGAGCTTCTCCATAAAGCTCTCTTCCGCACAGCAACTGAATGCTATTTTTTCCAATGGTTTCTCTTCTGAAAGCAGTTCCTGCAAAGCCTCAACCGTATGCCCGAGACCTTTTGGATATTGCTCGGTGTAAAGAACCGGAACACCGAGAATTTTTGCAGCCCTGATCAGCTTTGAAATATTCCGTTCAACGGCTTCAGATTCGTGAACGATCTGTGCCAGTTTTCCCTGAACATCGATGATCAGCAAAACAGTATCTTGCGGAGTAATCATGAATAAAAAACGTTAATGCAATTAAAAAACTTCTAAGGCAACACCCGGAGCGAACCAAACAAAACCACAAAAATGTAACAATGAAGATAATTATTTCAGCCGCTTATGAGCAATGAAAAAGAGGGGAAAGCGTCATTTTTCACCATCCGCCACCCGCTCTACAAGCAGCCTGCTCTTCGCAGGCTGGGGGGTTAAGAAGTTCATACCCTGAGTGTATTAGTAACGAGTATAGGCCTTATAGGTCCCATAAGTCCTATTGAACCATAGAAATTTCAACAACTCAACAACTGTTCAGCTTTTGCCGAACAATCCCGGAAGCACCTCCCCCGCAGCCTCCTCAATAACCCGGTCATAGCTTGTCGCTCCGGACGGTTCTGGATTGATTTCGATGCAGTAGGCGCCGGATTTTTTGGCAAGGTCGGGGTAGCCCGCTGCGGGCCAGACGGTTCCGGATGTGCCGATGCTGATAAACAGGTCGCAGTTTCTGATGGCTTCGGCTGCCTTGCTCATGACAACCGCATCGAGCATGTCGCCGAACCAGATGATGTCGGGCCTGAGCCGGTCCCCGCACTCACAACGGATTGTTTCGAACTGCTCTCCGTAATCTTCTTTTTTGAAACCGCAGTTCTGGCAACGGAGGCGCCAGAGACTGCCGTGCAGCTCGATCACGTCACTTGAACCCGCTCTCTGGTGCATGCCGTCGATATTCTGCGTCACCACACGGGCGTTAGGCATGCCAGCAATCACCCTGTGGCCGTCATGCGGCTGACAATCAAGCACAGCCTTTCTCCGCTTTTGGTGAAAATCGAGAACCTTCTCGGGATCCCGCTCGAATGCCTGCTGGCAGGCATACTCCTCGATGCTGTAGGATCCCCAGATCCCTCCTTTGCCCCGGTATGTCGGCACGCCGCTTTCGGCAGACATGCCCGCACCGGTAAAAAAAACAATGTCCCGGAACTCACCGCAATGCAATCTTTCCATCATACACTTTTCCTCCTGACAGATGTCCTAACTTTTTCGATGCAGATTGCCGATTTTCCTTTCACTCATCGCCAACCGCTCAGCGTCAACTGATCCTCCCTTTGTAATTTCGCAATCTTGCCGATTTTTTTTAACATCGTAAAAGGATTTTACCATGAACATCAAGCTATTGCTGCTGCTTTTCTGGGCGTTTGTTATTTACAATATCATTGCAGCCATCGTATCGTATTTCCAATAAATCGAACCCTACAACAATCATGAAAAAAATAGGCGTACTTCTTTCCGGTTGCGGAGTCATGGATGGCTCGGAAATCCATGAGGCTGTTCTGACACTTTTAGCCATTGACGTTGCCGGCGCACAGGCGATCTGTATAGCTCCCGACATTGACCAGCACCATGTCATCAACCATGCGAGCGGTGAAGAAACGGCAGGCGAAACCCGCAACGTGCTTGTGGAATCTGCCCGCATTGCCAGAGGAGACATCAAAAACCTGAAAGATATCGATTCACTCGGCCTTGATGCCCTGATCCTTCCGGGAGGGTTCGGTGCCGCCAAAAACCTTTCGGATTACGCTTTCAAGGGAGCTGAATTCACGGTGCTTCCCGAAGTAGCAGACGCTGTCCGCTCGTTTTATGATGCAGGAAAACCCCTCGGTTTTATCTGTATCTCACCGGTAATCGCCGCGAGGGTCCTTGGAAAGGAAAACGTCGAAGTAACGATCGGCACCGACCGGGAAACAGCCGCGAACGTCGAGCTGACCGGTGCGACGCATGTAAACTGTCAGGTATATAACGTTCACGCAAGTAGCGACGGCAAAGTAATCAGTACACCTGCCTACATGCTCGGCCCGACCATCAAGGATGTGGCAAAAGGCATCGAGAAGCTGGTCAATGCGGTGGTGGCGTTAGCCTGAGGGGAGTGACGAGAAACAAGTCACGAGTTAGATCCTTTTTAACTTTTGCCCTTTGCCTTTTGACTTGATTCTCACTTCTCGTACGGTACGCCAAGCTCACGGGGAGCCCTGGATTTACCAACAAAACCGGCAAGCACGAGAAGAGTCAGCACATAGGGCAGGGCCTGAATAAGCTGTGAAGGGATCAAACCGGTCTGCAGCCACATTTCAAGGGATTCGGCACCAGCAAACATCACGCTTGCCAAAGCCGCTCCTATCGGCGTCCACTTTCCGATAATCATTGCCGCAAGAGCAATGTACCCTCTTCCGGCGGACATATTGTCGGTAAAACTATGTTGCTGAAACGCAAGAAAAACACCGGCAAGTGCCGCAAGCACTCCTGAAATCAGTACGCCGGAATAACGCATCAGCCCAACCCGTATTCCCGCAGCATCTACCGCCTCGGCACAGTCACCGGTGGAACGAAGCCTGAGCCCGTAGGGCGTTTTGAAGAGAACCAAATGCCCGACTATAACCGTAGCGACAGCAAACAGAAATACCGGATCGAGCAGGACATGTGAAACCTCAAAACCATCGATACGCTCTGAATTCATCGAGCTCCCGAACAAAATGCTCAGTCCGAAACGTGTAGAGCCCATGACCAGAATGTTTATCGCAATACCTGTCACTATCTGGTCCGCTTTCAGTGTAACCGTAACAAACGCATGCAGGAGTGCAACCAGAAAACCGCAGAGAATACCCGCAACAATCCCGACGGCAGCTGAACCGGAAAAGTGCTGGCCCACAGCGGCACCAAACGCTCCGGCAAGAATAAGCCCTTCGAGAGCAAGATTGATTACGCCTCCCCTTTCGGAAAAAACAGCACCGACGGATGTAAGGATATAGGGTACCGAGATACGCAGCACCTGAAAAAAAAAGAGTAGCAGTTCAGGTTCCATGTGTTACAAGAATGTTGCGTGACCCTCTAAAAATGATCTTTTTTCCCATTTTCCCTGTCGCAATCCGGCTTCCTCTGACCAGGAACTGTATAATTTCAATAAAATATCTCATTTTAAAGGAAAACCTTCGACAGGTCTCGCTGAACATTGTTTTTTTATTATACATTGCAGCGACATAGAGAAGCGAAAGAAAAAAAAAATAAAGAACTCCTTTTTTTCGACACAAAGCATTCATGACTTTTTCAAGTCTTTAAGCTTTTAAATTCAATTCATTTTTCATACGACTACATATGCCGAATCCTCAAGCAAACGCCCCTGCGATTTCCGATAAGCAATACATCTACAATTTTTCAGGCGGCACAGCCGACGGTGATGCCTCGATGAAAAACCTCCTTGGGGGCAAAGGAGCCAACCTTGCTGAAATGGCAAACATCGGCCTGCCCGTCCCTCCGGGCTTCACGATTTCCACCGAGGTATGCACACACTACTACGACAATCATAAAACCTACCCTGAAGGATTGTTCGAAAAAGATATTCCGGGCGCCCTCCACAAGATCGAGGAGCAACTCGGGAAAAAGTTCGGCGACGAGAACAGTCCGCTCCTTCTCTCGGTACGTTCGGGATCCAGAGCTTCCATGCCCGGCATGATGGATACGATTCTCAACCTCGGCCTCAATGACAGCAGCGTTGAAGGACTTGCAAAAAAATCGGGCAACCCAAGGTTTGCCTGGGACTGTTACAGGCGTTTTGTCCAGATGTACGGAGATGTGGTACTCGGGCTAAAACCGGCTGACAGCAAGGAAAAAGACCCTTTCGAAGAGATCCTTGATGCAAGAAAAAAAGCCCTCGGCAAGCAGCTTGACACCGAACTGGATACCGAAGACCTGAAACATGTTGTTTCCGCATACAAGACTGCAATAAAAGAACGGACAGGAAAAAGTTTTCCCGAAGATCCGATGGAGCAGCTTCACGGTGCTATCAGCGCAGTATTCGGAAGCTGGAACAACGAACGTGCTATCGTTTACAGAAAACTGAACAATATACCTTCATGGTGGGGCACAGCCTGCAATGTTCAGGCAATGGTTTTCGGCAATATGGGAAATACATCCGGAACAGGTGTTGCTTTCACCAGGGATGCAGCTTCGGGCGAAAATATCTTCTACGGGGAATACCTTATGAACGCCCAGGGTGAAGATGTGGTTGCGGGGACAAGAACCCCCTTGAAAATATCCCGTCTGAAAGAGGAAAACCCGGAAATATACCAGCAACTCGACAACATTCGTATCCGGCTTGAACAGCACTACCGGGATATGATGGATATTGAGTTCACCATTGAAAACGGTAACCTCTTCATGCTGCAATGCCGTGTCGGCAAAAGAACCGGGCTTGCGGCCATCAGGATTGCTTACGATATGTGCAGGGAAGGCCTGATAGGAGAAAAGGAGGCTCTTCTGCGTATCGAACCCGAACAGCTCAATCAACTCCTGCGGCCGGTATTCGACCTCAAACAAAAACAGAGGGCTATCGATGAAGGAAGACTTCTTGCAACCGGGCTCAATGCCGGACCGGGAGCAGCAACCGGCAACATATACTTCAATGCTGCCGACGCCCAGGATGCGAAAAACCGTGGAGAACAGGTAATTCTCGTCAGGATAGAGACTTCCCCCGAAGACATCAAGGGCATGTCCATTGCCGAAGGAATACTTACGGAACGGGGAGGTATGACCTCCCATGCCGCCCTTGTTGCACGTCAAATGGGTAAAGTTTGCGTTGCAGGCTGTGGAGCGCTGAATATAGATTACAGCCGTGGAATACTTCAGGTCAATGGTCATGTCCTCCAACAGGGAGATGCGCTTTCACTGGACGGAACTACCGGAGAAGTTATTTCAGGAACTATAACAACACGGCACTCGGAAGTCATTGAGGTTATTGCCGATAAAACGCTCAAACCGGAAGAAGCACCCGTCTGGCAGATTTTTGATCAGTTCATGCAGTGGGCCGACAAGTATCGCAAGCTTCAGGTAAGAGCCAATGCCGATCAACCCGATCAGGCGGAGCTTGCAGTAAAACTTGGTGCTGAAGGTATAGGGCTGTGCAGAACCGAACATATGTTTTTCGGTGGCAACCGTATTGATGCAATGCGGGAAATGATCCTTGCCGAAGATACAGCAGGCCGGCAAGCTGCATTGGAAAAACTGTTGCCTTTCCAGCGGGATGATTTTTACGGACTCTTCAAAGTAATGGGCTCTCGCCCTGTTACTATAAGGCTTCTCGATCCTCCGCTTCACGAATTTCTGCCCGCGACAGATGACGAGATTATAAACCTTGCGGAGAAACTCGACGAACCTTTTCATGAGATCATGAACCGTATAGAGAGTCTGCATGAAGCCAATCCCATGCTCGGCCTACGCGGTTGCCGCCTCGGAATCATCCATCCTGAAATCCCTGCAATGCAGGTACGAGCGATTATAGAAGCTGCGTGCATGATAAAGAAAGAAGGCTATGACATTGTTCCCGAAATCATGGTTCCTCTTGTAGGCTCCGTGAAAGAGCTTGAAATTACCGGGGAAATCATTCATAAAACCGCCCGCAGTGTAATGGCCGAACAGGAAACCGGAGTACAATACCTTGTCGGCACGATGATCGAGGTACCCAGAGCTGCAGTAACATCGGGAGAAATTGCCAAAGCCGCAGATTTCTTCAGCTACGGGACAAATGATCTTACGCAGATGGGGCTGGGCATGAGCCGCGACGATTCGGGCCAATATCTGCCTTCTTATCAGGATCTCGACATTTATACACGAAATCCTTTCGAATCCATTGATATCAACGGTGTGGGATATCTCGTAAAATTTTCCGCAAAAGAAGGCCGGAATGTGAAAAAAAACCTCAAACTGGGCATCTGCGGTGAACACGGAGGCGATCCTGCAAGCATTGAATTCTGCAACAGCACAGGCTTGAACTACGTATCCTGCAGCTCGTTCAGGATACCTGTTGCAAGGTTGGCTGCAGCCAGGGCGGCACTTTCATAACCTAAACCACTCCTGCTCCGGTCCATATCCGTGCTCGTGAAAAATCCCGAATCTGAGCGGGCTTATACAGATCATAAAAGATATTGACCCGGAAAAAAAACTGCTCCCCCCAATTCCGTGCTCTCCTTGTTTTGTTGGGCAGGATTTGATATATAGCTCCTCTTGCATTGCGCATCAAAGACGATATGTCAGCATTCAGTCACATCAGCATACGGGGAGCCAGGGTTCACAATCTCAAGAACATCTCGCTGGATATTCCGCGTAACAAGCTCGTCGTCATTACCGGAATTTCCGGCTCCGGCAAATCAAGTCTGGCGTTTGACACCATCTACGCTGAAGGGCAACGCCGTTTCATGGAAACCCTCTCGGCCTATGCCCGTCAGTATATCGGCAATATGGAACGTCCCGATGTTGATCTGATAGAAGGTCTTTCCCCGGTCATCTCCATTGATCAGAAAAGCACCAGCCGCTCTCCCCGTTCGACGGTAGGAACCATTACCGAAATACACGACTTTATCCGCCTGCTCTATGCAAAAGCAGGCAGACGTTACGACCCTGCAACAGGAAAAATTCTGCAGAAACAGTCTGAAGACTCGATTGCCGATACCATTCTTTCCATGCCTGAAGGCACAAAAGTTCAGATACTTTCACCGCTCATCACCGGCAGAAAAGGACACTACAGAGAACTCTTCGAGAGGCTTCTTCAGAAAGGGTTTCTGAGAGTACGTCTGGATGGTGAATTCCATGAAATGGAAAAAGGTATGCAGCTTGAACGTTACAAAAGCCACACTATCGAGCTGGTGATCGACAGGCTTGTCATACAGGCGAATGTCAGGGAGCGCCTGAAGCAGGCGGTATCCCTGGCAATCAGTATGTCGGAACACAAGTCCGCCGTTATCTGTGTCCCGTTTGAAAGCGAACAGAAAGAGCAGTTTTACAGCACAAAATACGCATATGCAGACGGTTCGATCCCCCTCGATACGCTTGCACCGAACAACTTCAGCTTCAATTCGTCTTATGGAGCGTGCCCTGTATGCAATGGGCTCGGAGAAATCAGAAATCTTTCTGCCGAACTGATGGTACCCGACACCAACCTTTCCCTGAACCAGGGAGCCATCGAGCCGTTTGGAAAACCGGGGAAACGCAACCTCTGGCAGGTAGTAAAAGCCATTGCAAAAAAATACGGTTTCACTCTGGACACGCCTCTCGCAAAAATACCCCGTGAAGCTCTCGAAATACTGCTGAGCGGCTCCGGCGACACAACATTCGATGCCACCTACAGCTACGCAGGAAAAGACTATGTCTATCCGCAAGGTTTCCCCGGCGCGGTTGCCTACGTTGAAGAGACTCAAAAAAACTCAAACTCTTCAAAAATCAGGGAGTGGGCGGAAAGCTTCATGATAAAACAGCCTTGCCCTGAATGCGGCGGAGCAAGGCTTCGCAAGGAAAGCCTGCATGTTACTGTCAATAACCTGAACATACATGAGCTTGAATCCCTGCCGCTGCAGGCCGCTCTTGATTTTTTTCAAGAGCTCCCGACTTACCTGTCGGATAAAGAGCGAATAGTTGCCGTTCCCATCCTCCACGAGATAACCAAACGCCTTGAATTCCTCCTCAATGTAGGGCTTGGCTACCTTACCCTGAACCGGAGTTCCCAGACCCTGTCAGGCGGTGAAGCCCAAAGGATAAGGCTTGCCTCCCAGCTCGGGTCACAGCTCAGCGGAGTCCTTTACGTACTCGATGAACCAAGTATCGGCCTGCACCAGCGTGACAACCACAAGCTCATCAATTCACTGCAGCACCTCCGGGATATCGGCAATACCGTTCTGGTAGTCGAACATGACAGAGATACGATGCTTATGGCGGATGAGATTATAGATCTCGGACCCGGAGCAGGTGAGCATGGAGGAGAGATCGTCGCGCAGGGACACGTGTCAGGACTGGACAGGAACTCAGTAACTGCTGCATACCTCAGGGGACAGGAAAATGTTCGGGTGGAAAAACGAGGGAAAAAACTCGGTGAAACCGGCTTTATAGCGCTTACGGGTTGCAAAGGGAACAATCTGAAAAACATCGATGTCCGGTTCCCCTCCAGCGCGTTTATCTGTGTCACCGGCGTCAGCGGCTCCGGGAAATCAACACTGATAAATGAAACGCTGCACCCGATTCTTGCAAGGCATTTTTATCGCTCGAAACTGCTGATCCATCCCTATGATACCATTGAAGGAATCAAGCATATCGACAAGGTGGTCAATGTAGACCAGTCCCCTATCGGGCGCACACCTCGTTCAAACCCGGCAACATATACCGGGGCGTTTACTTTCATTCGGGAATTTTTCGCCCGGCTTCCCGAAGCACAGATAAGGGGATACAAACCCGGACGGTTCAGTTTCAATGTCAAAGGAGGCCGTTGTGAAACCTGTCAGGGTGCGGGAACGAAAAAGATTGAAATGAACTTTCTGCCGGATGTTTACGTGCAATGCGATACCTGCAAGGGAAAACGCTATAACCGGGAAACCCTTCAGGTGAAGTACAGGGGGAAGTCCATTGCAGAAGTACTGGATATGACCGTCGAGGAAGCCGAAGGATTCTTTACGGACTTCCCCCGCATAAAACGTATTCTGTCAACCATGCAAAGCGTCGGGCTCGGCTATATCAAACTCGGCCAGCCCTCGCCCCTGCTTTCAGGGGGGGAAGCCCAGCGCATTAAACTTTCTGCCGAACTTGCAAAAGTACAGACCGGAAAGACCCTCTATATTCTTGATGAACCGACAACAGGCCTGCACTTCCAGGATATCCAGCACCTGCTCGATGTCCTGCAAAAGCTTGTAAACAAAGGTAATACGGTTATTGTTATTGAGCACAACCTCGATATCATCAAGAACGCCGACTGGGTTATCGACCTCGGGCCGGAAGGGGGAGACCAGGGAGGAAAGCTCATTGCAGAAGGCCCTCCTGCAGAGATAGCCCTTGCTTCCGGTTCATACACCGGACAGTTTCTGGTTAAAGAACTGAAAGGTCAGGATAACTGACGCAGAACGTTACCGAAGCACCCTGACGCTCTGCAACTAACCAGGATTACAACTTTCGAGGGACCTCATTCCAGGTGTTTCAAGACACCTGCAACATCCTCTTCAATTGCATACGCAAGCTCAAAACTCTGGATACAGGTAAGGGGATTTGGAACAACGATGCAGTCAATTCCGGCGGCATGCGCTGAAGCAAGCCCGCGCTCAGAATCCTCAACTGCAATACAGGAACCCGGCTTCACGCCCAAAAGCTCCATTGCAGCAAGATATGGTTCAGGGTGGGGCTTGGTTTCAGCCACATCATCGTGGGTTACGATAACATCAAAATAGCCTTCCAGGCCGCTGGAACGATGCATCAGGTCGACTTTTTCACGGGGACTACCCGTAACAACCCCCTGTTTGAACCGCCCGGCAAGGGAATCGAGTGTTTCGCGAACCTTTGGACGTAGCGAAATCGGATGCTGCAATGCTTCGAGAAACCTGCCGTCACGCAACTCGATAATGCGATCGATCAGCTCCGGTCTCATACCGAACTCATGAGCAACCTGGCGCGTTCGTTTCGCCTTGCCCAGATACTCTATACCCCAGTACTCCTCTTTAAGCTCAAACCCAAACTCGGCAAACACCGCCTGCGTCAGTTCAAAGAAAACCTTCTCGCTGTCAAGAAGCAGCCCGTCGTTGTCCCACAAGATCGCCTTTATCATACCTAAACTGATCGTTTCACATTGCGCTTAACCTGTATAAGGATATGCCATATATAGACTTAATGGTTTTACAGAACAACTCATAAATACCGAAATCACCCTCCGGGATTGCCGATCACACTGGAACTGCTTCGTTAAAGGGAACTTGCGGTAGTTCACTACAGCTGCACTCCCTTCGCCTTGTATTTCCAGTATGCTCGACAATCGCTCAATTCAGGTCATACCTACTCCTTAAACCTCCAGTAACGGCCGTCCTTTGTATCGACCGCTTCAAGGGAAAAACGCTCATTCGCCCGCAGATCCTCATTGATGATGTAAAACATGTCCGAGAGTACAGACCTCGAGCCGTTATAGTAGGAATGACCCAGAAAACTCGTATCGACAGATGAGGCATCGATTGTCTCGATACCCGGAACGATCAGGGGAACACCATCAACCTCGCCTACCCTTGGGAAACCATGGATTCTTTTCGAGAGTTCCAGCGCTTTATCCCTGCCCGACACATAAATGGTTATGTGGACACCCGACTGCTCAAGGCTTTCAGCCATGTCCCTCCTGAAAATTCCTGCGTCGATATCAGGAGCGGTAAGCAGCAATGCCTTGAAACGTTTTTCCAGAAGAGGCCGTTCACTGATCAATTCCAGAAAAGCCCCGGTCGCAGCACGGTTACCCATACTGTGCGCTATAAGAAAAATACTTTCCGCACCCGATTTCACAGCAATTTCCTCAAGAAAACCTTTAAGATTTTTTTCCGACCACCTGACATTGGTCTCATCGACAGGATAACCGCTTACCTTGCCGCGGGAAGGCCAACTGTAGAGAACAGGACAGCCGTTAAAGTCAAGATCCCTGACTACCTGGGCCATCCTCCGGGCGGCTTTCTCAAAGGTCATGTTGTAACCATGCACGAAAACCAGCATATGCTTGTCAGCCGAGCGGTCAACAAAGCCGGCCACCTTGCTGAAATAATCCTTTCTGTCATAAAGAGAGACATCGGCAAGCACAACATGCTCCATGATATCTTCGCTGAATATGGGACTCTCAAGTTCCCCGATACGATGGTCTGACGGAATGGACACCGCACAGATGCCGTAGGATACTTCCCCCCGCTCACTGCCGAACATCTTCCCCGGCTCCTCTGAATCCGTATGGTTCCTGTCCGTTGCGAAAAAAATCCTGACCGGAGGTTCAGCCAGCTCCTCAAAAGCACCCACAGCGGTTGACGCACAACCGCTGAGGCAAAAAGCAAGCAAAACATAGAGGTTGATGCTGTTCTTTTTCCAGAGAATCATGGCCGTGCCTTTAAGTAGTTCATCCGCAAAATACAGAGCAGGCGCGAGAATAAAGAACATGACAAGCAAAAAGACCTTTTTCCCGGCATCCTGTTATTTCTTGGTGGTCAGAAAAGTTCTCGCTATCAAAACCAGCAGAATTACAGAAGATCCAACGGCAACAATCCCGTGTTCTTCATGCGCGTCTCTCTGAATCCAGTTCGTTATGTCAAATCCAAAGAACCCGTAAAGATAATTAACCAGCATTCCCGCAGCAAAAGACATCACGATGATAACCGCGAGATAGACAACCACCGCTTTTTTGCCGATGATCCGTGAAACCACCGTCAGTGAAGCGACATTGGTCGCAGGTCCCGCCAAAAGAAAAACAAGAGCCGCACCAGGCGAAATCCCCTTCAGGGCAAGTGCGGCGGCAATAGGCGTCGATGCCGTCGCACAGACATAGAGCGGTATTGCTATCGCAAGCATCAATATCATCGAAAGGTACTCGTTACCGAAATAACGGCTTACAGTTTCCGGAGAGATGAAAACAGATATAATCCCTGCAAGGAGGATTCCCACCAGAAACCACTTGCCTATATCCTGCAACAAATCACCAAAAGCAAACGTCATTCCGCCTTTCAGCTTGTCCACAACCGGTTCTTTTTTCCCTGTCTTGTGCTCACAGCAGCAGGAACTGCTGCACGACGGCTCAGGTGACTGACGTGCAACCACCGGACCGTTGTTTTTTTCTTCTTTCTCCGTGAACGATACTGAAATGCCCGCTGCAATCGCCGTAAAAAACGACACGACCGGCCTTATCACCGTCATGAGCGGATCAAGAAGCGCGTATGTCACAGCAATGGAATCAACCCCTGTTTCCGGAGTTGATACCAGAAAAGAGGTCACTGCTCCCTTTCCCGCCCCCTGCTCTTTCAAGCCTGCGGCGGCTGGAAGAACCCCGCAACTGCAAAGCGGAATGGGAACGCCCAAGGCAGAAGCCTTGACGATACTTGGCAGACCGCTCCCGCCAAGATGTTTTGTTATTAAATCGCCCGGCAGAAATGCCTTGAAAAGTCCAGCGACAAAAAAACCGAGCAAAATGTACGGGGCCGATTCCAGAAGCACACCCCATGAGGCCAATACCACTTCGTAAATGACGTCAATAGCAGCATTCATTACTTCTTTCAGGATAACTGTTGTTAATCATTTTTCAACCAAACACATATTCATATGATGAATTATTCATATAAAACACAAAAAAAATCACTTCTTCCCGTGTGCCTGCTCGATGACATGTTCCGAACCAATCTCGATAAGCTGTTGAATATGTACATCATCCAGAGAGTAAAAAACATTTTTACCCTCCTTTCTTGACTTGACAACTTTGCCTGCTCTCAGAACACGCAACTGATGCGAAACCGCTGACTGGTTCATCTCCAGAACAGAGGTAAGATCACACACGCAAAGCTCGGAATGGTACAGTGCATTGAGTATTTTGACCCGTGTATGATCACCAAGTGCCTTGAACAACTCTGCAAGGTCATGCAAAGTCTCTTCGGGTAACATGGCTTTCTTTGCTTTTGCAAGCATTTCGGGATGAAAGCACTCCTCCTGACATACTTCCGCTCTTTTTTCCGGCATAACGACACTCATTTACATGAATACGTGATCACATATTAACACAATATCTGTTTCTTTGCAACCCTTATTACATTAGTCACACCAAACCTTTCAGATACCTCTTTCTCTCATTTTCAGGAAACCTCTCTATGGCATAACGCAGCATCGTTCGGGGCATGTCTTTATAGTGTTCTTTGAGAAACGCTTTCTCCACGGCAGCATCCCGTTTACCGATCTCCCTGAGCATCCACCCCACAGCCTTGTGAATCAGATCTTCACTGTCATGTTTCAGCAGAAGCGATATCCGGAGTGCATCATTGAAACTGTTGTTCCTGATAAAATAAAACGTTGAGATAATGGCAACCCTGCGCTCCCAGAGATTGCCGGATCGTGCAAGCTTGTAAAGACAGGCTTTGTTCCTTGCTTCAAGCCATGGACCGACAATGTACGGCGCTGAACTGTCAACAAGATCCCAGTTGTTGACGAATTTCAGATTATCAAGATAGAAGTTGTATATGGACTGCCGCTCGTCTCCACTGCCTTTTTCGTATTTCCTTACCAGAAGGTGCAGTGCGAACAGGCGCTCCTCATGAAAACGGGATCTGAGCAGTTCCCGGATTTCCGTCAGGGAAATGTGCTGAAACTCTCTGACATGCGCCCTGAGTAACGGCACACGAATACCCAGAAACTGGTCCCCATCGCCGTATTCCCCCTTGCCGGTTTTGAAAAAACGGCTTGAGTGTTCCGCTATCACGGGATCGGCAAGTTTCCTGAGCCTTTCTTGTATGTCCGATGGTGTCATCCGTTACAAAATAAACCGGCAATGTTCTTTTCCATGCAAGGTAATGAACCTTGATGAAAAGCACCGGCCAGGAAAAATCTTTTCACACATGTGCCTTTTCCGGACGAACCGGAACAATGCGTTCAGCACCTGAAGCTCTTTTCAGTATTTCATCACACCCTATGATGATTCGCTTCCTTACGTTATCCTCATGCGAATCCTGTTCAATCTGCACGCCGCAGCACATAACGGTTACGGTTTCCTCACAGCCGACAGGCCGGGAGCTGTACCGTTATGACCCGGATTTGCTCAAGGGAGCGCTTCCTGCTGTGTACAAAAACCCTCCAAGCAGAGCAGTTACGGGAGCGACCAGAACGAGCCCGAAACTCCCCACAAGGGTGAGCAGGATTTCTGCAGCCACATAGCTTACATTGAAAATATATTCCATCGGTGTTCCCTGTGCCATAAATACCATCAGCACAAAGGTAAAACTGCCTGAATAGGCAAACAGCAGGGTTGTCGTCATGGTACCGATCACGGATTGTCCAACCCGGAACCCGGAAACAATCAGTTCCCTGCGACTGATCGACGGGTGTTTCTGAACAATTTCAGCCTGTGAAGCAGCTATGTCCATGGCCATGTCCATCACTGCACCGGCTGCGGAGATAAAGATACCTGAAAGAAAGATATCGGTAAGCTGCAGTGAATAAAAACCGCTGTAGAGCAGCGTTTCCGCAAAATCCTTGACAGTACCCGGAATACGGAACCATGCCCCGAAAACAACAGCGAGGAATGTCGTCAATGCAACTCCGCAGACGGCACCGGAAAGCGCAACAGCACCCTTTCTGGTAAAACCTGTGATAAGCAGCATGATCACGGTTGTCGTAACAGACACAACGAGAAAAGCAACCGGAAGCGGCGGCACTCCCTTCAGGAACAGCGGTATAAGCACTTTCCATATGATAAGCGCCGTAAACACAAACGAAAGCAGCGCGCGGAAACCGGTCCACCGCGCATAACCGACAAGAAACAACCCAAAAAGCACAAACAGGGCAAGCTCGACATCGATACGGTATTGTTCTGCAGCCCTGGCATTGATGATTTTTCCGCTCTTTCCATCTGTTTTCAGAACCGCAAGCACCTTGTCACCTTCACGAAACAGCTTGTCGACGCTCATTTGTCCCATCAGGACATTGGAAGCCTTTATCCTGTCCCCCTTGAATCTGCCGGAAAGGATTTCGAGTTCCATATCCTGCTGACCGGTCAGAATCAGCCCAACCCGCTTCAGGTCACTGTCGTCAACGGATATAACCACTCCCTTTTCACGCAGGGTATTCTTTTTCAGTTCCGGCTTTTCAAAACCGGTCGGCAGAAACCAGAGAAAAACGGATACAAAAACGACAAATACTGCAAAGTACACATCAGCTTTCTTGAAAAGCTCTCTATTCATAACCATGAGGAATAAAAAACCTGAAAGAGCCCCTAACGGCTCTTTCAGGAAATGTTGAAAAAAGATGTATCGGGGACTCGTTAGTTGAGTTGACCCGACTCGATGATTTTCTTTGCTATATCGGTGTTGTCATAGGAACCGCTGAAGCTGTCTGCACCTGCACCCATGGCATATACAGGTACCGGAACACCTGTATGGGAATAACTTGTCCAGCTGATGCCGGCCTTCTGATTAAGGATGTGAGTAACGGTAACGGTAAACGGATCATAGTAAGGGCCGTATTTCAGGTACTTTTCCTCCGTATCGCGAACGAAGCCAGGGTCCATACTGGCTTCAAAAGCCTCTTCAAGCTGGTCACGCTCATAATTACTCAGTTCAAGTAACGGATCGATGGTTTCGTCTCCAAGACCGAAACGATCTTTCACGTCCTCAAGAGCTTCGGCAAAGGTTTTACCGGTACCTTTCCATGCATCGACGACTTTGGTAAACTCCAGGTAAGAGGTATCCTGATGTTTCAGCAACTGGAAAGCTGTGTCATATGCGGTACCGGCATACCCAAGAGAGAGACCGCCGCACTCGTGGTCACCGGTCACGACGATAAGCGTTTCATCCGGGTGCTGGTTGTAGAAATCAAGTGCGATACCGATAGCATCGTCAAAAGCAACCATGTCGTGTGTCGCGCTCACAACGTCGTTTGCGTGACAGGCCCAGTCCACCTTGCCGCCTTCAATCATCATGAAAAAACCGTTCGGGTTGTCAAGCAGTCTGACGCCTTCTTCTGTGAACTGAGCGAGTGAGATGTGATCGGTTCCCATACGGTCGATCTCATAAAACAGTGCTCCATCACGATCATAGTCAGTATACGCCCAGCATTTCTGTCCTGGCTGAACACCTCTCAGAGCAGCAAGATTATCGACGATAGTGTAACCCGCGTTCTGCATCTGGATATCGACATCGCCGGGGCCTTTGCTTGCAAAATCACCTTTTGCGTAACCGCCGCCGAAGTAGTCGAAACCGCTCTCATCCATCTGGCTGGCAATATTGTAATACTCGCCTCTGCTATCAGCGTTTGCGTAGAAACAGGCCGGGGTAGCATGGTCGATACTTACACTGGAGACAATACCTACCTTCATCCCCTTTTCCTTTGCCATTTTCGCCATGGATTTCAGATTCTGAGAACGATCGGCATTTTTTGCAATGGTACCGATTGTTGTTTTATGTCCGGTTGCCAGAGCTGTTGCGGCAGCAGCAGAACCGGTGATGTAGCGATCTTCAGCATGTGTGGTCGCCATACCTGCAACAGGGAAATGCTGAAGATTCATTGCACCCAGAGTAATAGCTCCATTGACCATCCTGAAATTGGGATCGGCAAGAGCGGCTTCGGTCATGTTGACCTGCGGGCTTGCCATACCGTCACCGATAAAGAAGAAAATGTACTTGGGAGTATTGCCCGTTGCTGCAGGAGCATTGACGACATCAGGACCGTCGTCGTCATCACAACCGGATATCGACACAACCAGCATCGACATCATAAGCCCCATCATAAAGCTTCGGAGAAAGCTCCTGCGGTTTTTGGTATTCTGCATGATTTCATTCCATGGTTAGGTTAAAAAAACTGCTGACAGAAAAGGAAAAACAGGGCTATGAGATAATAGCCGAAAGCCTCGTTTGTTTTAAAAACGGTTAAAATATATGGACTGAATGTTGAGCAGGTATTACAGGAATGAAAACAACATGTTACATTTCGAGCGGCGGAAATGCCCGAAAAAAAGAACATTTTTCGGGCGGACGGAACTGATGGGAATCGGAAGAATCCGAAAACATATCTCGGAGCTGAAAACAGGATCGGGACGCACCTCAGAAGAGCAGGGAAACGGCTATCCCATACCCGGTAGAAGAATTCTCAGGCTCATATCCTGTCTTTTGAACAACCCTGCCGAGAAAAGCGTTGTACTCCTCATAATAACCCGGCTTGGACTGTTCAATATCCCAGTAATGCAAAAAAGGCTCTACAGTAAACAGGAACTTGCCGTGCACTTGTTTACTAAGCTTCAATGAAGCCCTTATACCATACCCCTTGTCCTGATCGTTTACCAGATCACTGTGCAACGGATGAACATCACTGAAATAGCTTTTCTGCGTCCCATCCCAGAAAAAATCATACTCGATAAAACCGCCTACAGACCATCCTTTTTCGAGGTCAACTGCAACCGCGATACCGAGAGGACTATAGGAATATTGCGATACCCTGTCGTATCCCAGCGCCCCGGTGCCGGATACCAGACCTCCGGCATTATCTTTTTTCCGGCGATAACCGAATCCGGTGTAGGGAGTCAAAACCATCCCTGAAGCAGCCTCGATATCGTGACCGGCCATCCCCCGTATTTCAAATACCGAGACATCAATATCGTTAATGTTTCCTGTCCAGAGTGAGGTATAGTCCTGTGAGCCCCGGGCATATGCCGCTTCGACCCTTATCATGTCAAGCGGGCCGACAATCTTTTCATGAAACGAAACAGCGCCCTTTACACCATGCATAACGCCCTCTTCCTTCATGATACCAGGCTCCTCATACGTGGCATGGTAGATTTCCGCACCAATCTCCCAATGCTTCAGATGAGGCCGGGGTTCAGCGGCAAGATCGAAAGAGAGTAAAAACAAGCTGCAGAATAACACGATTTTTTTCCAAGAACGTTCCGGCATGCCTCCTCCTTTGTTATCTGTATTATGAATCCATGTGTACCGGAAAATGTAGCGTGTATACCCGACAGACATACAGATATTAACATGAACGTAACATGAGGTTCTGCTTACAGACAACAAACCGTTATTCGAGGCACTATAAAAAAAGCGGCCAAAAGACCGCTTTTTTCATGAAACCCCAGCTTATACGTTTCCGCAGCATCTATAAAAGCCGTTACATCCCTGCCATCATGGCTTCGACATCGCCCTCGACAGTACCGATTGGCTTGATGTCGAATTTCTCGACAAGCACCGATGCGACATTCGGGGTCAGGAACTCCGGAAGTGTCGGACCCAGGCGGATACCTTTGACGCCGAGAGAAAGGAGGGCAAGCAGGACCGCAACAGCTTTCTGCTCATACCAGGCAATGTCATATGATACAGGCAGGTCGTTGATATCGTCGAGCCCGAACACCTCTTTAAGCTTGAGTGCGATAACCGCAAGTGAGTAAGAATCGTTGCACTGACCGGCGTCGAGCACCCTTGGTATCCCCCCGATGTCACCAAGCTGCAGCTTGTTGTAGCGGTACTTGGCACAACCTGCGGTAAGGATAACGGTATCTTCAGGCAAAGCACCGGCAACGTCGGTATAATATTGCCTTGCATTCTGGCGCCCGTCGCAACCAGCCATAACGACAAAGCGTTTGATGGCACCCGACTTAACGGCATCGACAACCTTGTCTGCAAGCGCAATCACCTGATTGTGCGCAAAGCCGCCGACAATCTCGCCGTTTTCTATTTCTTTCGGCGGCTGACAGGTTTTTGCCAGCTCGACGATTTCACCAAAATCCTTGGGTTCACCGTTTTTCCTGGCAGGAATATGTTTAAGGCCCTCATATCCCGCATTGCCCGTGGTGAACATACGTCTCCTGTAAGACTCCCTTACCGGAACAATACAATTGGTCGTCATCAGTATCGGGCCGTTGAACGAATCGAACTCCTTGTCCTGCGACCACCACGAGCTGCCGTAATTACCCACGAAATGATCGTACTTCTTGAACGCCGGGTAATAGTGGGCAGGAAGCATCTCGCAGTGGGTATAGACATCTACCCCTGTTCCCTCGGTCTGCTTCAGCAGCTCTTCCATGTCATGGAGATCATGGCCGGAAATCAGGATGCCGGGTTTGGTGCCGACTCCGGTTTTGACCGTGGTGATCTCGGGATTGCCGTAGGTTTCAGTGTTCGCTTTGTCAAGCAGTGCCATTGCCTTGACGGCATTCTCCCCTGTCTCCAGAACAAGTGCGGTCAACTGATCGGCATCCATATCCTTTGTCAGGGCGGCAAGAGCCTTGACATAAAACTCATAGATCGATTCATCGTTGTAGCCCAGTACAAACGCATGGTCTGTATACGCTGCAAGACCTTTCAAACCATACAGTACCAGGCTCTTGAGAGAACGAAGGTCCTCGTTTTCACTCAGCGCTTCAACACCGGCCATTTCAGCTTTCCGGACAAAGTCTTCTTTGCTTTCGCCTGTCCATGTCACGCTGTCATGCGAAGGAATCTCAGTGAGCGAGCCTTTCAACTCGTCACGAAGGGCCAGTGCTTCGAAAATTTTATCAACGATCGCATCATCGTCGAAGTTGGTATTGGTAACCGTAACGAACAGCGCTTCACTGAGAAAGCGCCCATGACCCGCGTGAAGTTTTCCACCTCCGGCCTCTGCGCACAACGCGAGACCTTCCAGTGCATATACCAGTGTATCCTGAAGCTTCGCCGTTATCTCATTTTTTCCGCATACGCCCCGGGCTATACATCCCGAGCCCTGAACACTTTCCTGACACTGATCACAATACATACCCATGATTTGATTCTCCTGTTTTGTTTTTCCTAAATTGATAATGCCTGCTGATAATCCAGGGCACTCCCTTCGTAATCACCTGTTGCCCTTTTAAGCAAGGCCCTGTTAAGCAGCGCTGTTTTCAAGATCCCCCTGTTTTTCGGATCGGCATTGATAACCGCTGTAAAATCCTCCATTGCCCCGTCGATATCTTCCATATCAACCCTGGCTATTCCCCTGTTTCCACAGGCAAGAAACCTCTCGCGCGGCCTCAGGCCAAGCTCGATCGCCTTCGTGTAATCAGCAATCGCCCCCGCGCTGTCTCCTCTACAGTTTCGTGCATTCGCGCGGTCATAGTACGCTTCTGCATTGTTCGGATCTTCATCTATGATCCTGTCAAGCTCCTCGATAGATCCCCTGTAACTGCCAAGCGCATCCTTGAGCATGTTTCAATCAATTCCTGACAATTGCCTTTTGCCTTTTGCCTTTTTACTTTTCACTTTTTATACCCACTCTTCATCAAGCACCTCTCCCCTGACACCGATAACAACCCTTTTCACCGGTACTTTTCTGGATGCCTTGTCAAGCGCCTGCTCTACAATAGAGACAAGGCCTCCGCAGCAGGGCACTTCCATAATTGCGACAGTGATCGTGTTGACTCTGGCATGATCAATCATCGCTCTCAGCTTTTCTACATACCTGTCTATCCCCGTATCGAGTTTCGGGCACGCGATAGCGATGCTCTTTCCTTTCATAAAATCCGGGTGGAACGACCCGATTGCAAAAGCTGTACAGTCAGCAGCCAGCAGCAGGTCCGCTCCCTGATAGTAAGGAGCAAGAGGCGTTACGAGGTGAAGCTGAATCGGCCACTGCGCAAGCTCGGACTTCTGATCCGCGGTACCTCCTGTATGCTCACCCGCATTCCCGTTATTTCTGAAATCCTTAAGTGCACTGCCGGGACAGCCACACGCTTCATGCCCTGCAGCAGGTTTGCCTGAACTGTTTTCGAGGGGATTTTCAATTCCCTTCTCTTTCAGGTAGGTCAAAGCCTCATGCAGATAGCCCTCCTCCCCGTGTGACTCCAGGTGCTCGAGATGGGCGGCGATAACGTTGGGGCCACCTTTCACGATGCTTTCTTCCATGACTCTCCTTTCGTCATACGGTTCGGCCTCCCGTTCCTCGACGGTTATCGCTCCCTGGGGGCAGGTCCCTATGCAGGCTCCAAGCCCGTCACAGAAAAGATCACTCACCAGCCTTGCTTTCCCGTCGATAATCTGCAACGCTCCTTCCGGACAACCGGGAATACAGTCACCGCAGCCGTCGCACTTTGTTTCGTCTATGGTTACTATCTGTCGTTTCATTGGTATTAGTCTATTCAATATTGATGAGCTTGTCTTTCAACCCCAAGAACCGATCCTGGTTTCCAATTCCTGCTTCTTCACCCCGCCACTTTGCAACGCTTTCAGGTCACGAAGCATTTTGCCGATCGTGATTTGTTCAAACTCCCGATTGACAATCTGTTCGATCCTCATTATCTCATGGCGCAGTACGCAATTCGCGCGATTGGAGCAGACCTGCTTACGGAACATGCACTCCGAAAGCTCCACCTTGCCCTGAAAGATTTCTATCACCTCCCTGATCCCGATACTTCCAGGATCCCGGTTGAGCATCACTCCTCCATGCGCACCTTCCTTTGTACACACAAGACCGTGCTTGCCGAGCTCCTGGAGGATCCTTCTCAGAAACTGGTAAGGAATGCCCTGTTCATCCGAAATCCTTTTCGCGGAAACATAATCACCTCCATGTGCGCCAAGCACCAGAAGAGCCCTCACGGCGTAATCGGTATTTTTTGTCAGTACTTTCATTCATATCAACATTTACTGATATCAATTTAGTATCAGTTATAATAATAACAAAATATTTTTTAAAATTTTTCTCCCAACCAGATCGCAGCACGGCTGCCATGCCAAACCGGAATCTGAATTTCTGAAATAACCTGAACAACCATATATTTAAAAATGGTACCATTCCTGTTGTTCCCGGCAGTCCGACACATCATGCAACACATTAAAGCCGAACCTGATGCTGCAGCTCAAAACAGCCGGATACATCGCACTCGACAACATTCGCAAACGATCTCCCTTCCCCCCGCAATGGCAAACACAAAAAGAACTGGAACAGGTTACCGACCGGTATCATACGGAGTTTCTTGACGAGAGGTTCAAGGTTTCCAGAACACTTGGTGCTGTTTTTTTGGGTACTGAACTCATTGACCGGTCAATCCGTACTGACGAACAGGAGCATATGGATGACCCATCCTTGCCTGCAGAAAAAAAACTCGAGATGATAAGAGCACTTGACAACATGAACAACATGATGTTGCTTTACCCTCACTACATCTCGGTAATTGAACCGTCTATACACAAAATCGTGCAAGAGAAAAAACGGCCGGCAAGAATACTTGAACTGGCCAGCGGTGCAGGAGGCCTCGCCTTTGCAATTGCTGCACAGGCAAAACGATCAGCGCTGCCGGTTGAAATAACCGGTTCCGATATTGTCCCGGAGTACGTAGAACATTGCAATCGAACAGCGGCGCAACAAAAGCTGCCGGTCAGCTTCAAAACCATCAACGCATTTGCAATGGATGCTTCTGAAAACTGTTCCTGTGATATCATCCTTATTTCCCAAAGCCTGCATCATTTCACCCCCGGGCAACTGGCGAGGATCATCGTACAGAGCAAAGAACAAGGAGCTTCGGTTTTTCTGGGGCTCGACGGACACAGGGGCCTGGATCTGCTTGTGGGCGTTCCGGTCGCAGCAATGCTTCAGGGAATATTCACCCTTGTGCTTGACGGTTACACTTCTGCAAGGAAATTTTACAGCGAACCGGAACTGGACCTTATTGCAGAGATCGCAACCACGTCAAAACACTATAGTATCACTCTCTCATGGCCGCTGACTGTCCTCAAGATTCCATTCACATAACCCTCACTGCAGCAAAGAGCCCCCGCATCTCCCGGATATGCAATAACCAAGAAACCTGCTGTAAAGAACTCCTGTATTTTCGACAAAAAGCGTATACTTCTTCAAATTAGGGCATCTCGATTTATTGTCATGAGCGTTTCAAGTGCAAGGCGAACGGAGCGCGGAAACCCTCTCCTATCCGCTTAACGAAGCAATTGAAGTGGTGCGGAATAAATAAATAGAGGTGTTCATTAATATCCGCTGTAAGAAGAAACAGAATAATGGGAGAGTATTTGTCCTCTCGGTGGCACATTCTGGTCGAACAGAAGTATCCGCTGCATATCGGCTTGCTTATCATAACGCTTGTAACTACACTCTGGGCAGGAGCTTTCTGGACAGGGAACCCTGTGCGTTTCAACAGCGTCTCGTCATTTCTGCATGATCTTCGTTACGGAGTCCCTTACAGTTTATCGCTGCTGCTTTTCCTCGGTGCCCATGAGTTCGGGCACTTTTTTGCCGCCTTTTATCACCGCATGCGCGCAACATTACCCTACTTTATTCCGGTACCACCACTGCCTTTTCTGTTAAGTCTCGGAACATTTGGAGCTGTTATCCGTATCAAAGACAGGATTCCCCATACCAATGCATTATTCGATACCGGCGTTGCAGGTCCTCTTGCAGGATTTACGGTCTCTCTTGGCCTGCTTGTTTATGGATTCACGCATCTCCCTCCGTTTGAATATATCTATACCATTCATCCGGAGTACGCCGCTTTTGGAAACGTCCCGTCGCCTCCTCCTCCCAATACCCTTTTTCTGGGGAAAAACGCTCTCTATCTTTTGCTTGAAAAAATACTGAGTCCGGCATATAGTCCGACCATGACGGAAATGTACCATTACCCTTTTCTTTTTACAGGTTGGCTGGGCTGCTTTGTCACAGCAATCAACCTTCTGCCCGTCGGTCAACTTGACGGGGGCCACATTCTCTATGCAATGTTCGGACAAAAAGGTCATAAAACCGGGGCCATAACGTTTCTGGTCATTATCACCTCGCTGGGGCTCCCTTCGTTTATTCACCTGCTTTTTGTGCTGGCTTCACCCGGAGCAATCCCTCATATCCCTGAATTGATCCTGGCGTGGTCATGGCCAGGGTGGATCTTGTGGGCAATTATTCTCACCAGGTTTCTCGGCACAGACCACCCGGCTACCATGTTGGACCACGAACTCCCGCCCGGGAGAAAACTCATAGGCTGGCTTGCAATTGTGATTTTCTTTTTGTGCTTTACACCGGTGCCTTTCGGGATAACGTAAAAATCAATTGGCAGTATGCAGTTGGTGACTGAACCTTTGAGCCAACTGGTCACTTGTCGCTATATCAGCGAAGCGGTACTTGTAATCGAGAAAAGCAGTGTTGATTTGTTAGCAATCAAGCTATCGAGCGAATGAAAACCAGCAATTACTGCCTCCAATGCCGTGACCGGGAACTTGACCTTACCGGCAGGCCGAAAATCATGGGGATTCTCAACACTACACCCGATTCATTTTTCGACGAAAAAAACACTACAAGACAGAACGGCCACGATGATTGCGACCTTGACGTCGCAAGAGCAATGGCGATGATAGACCAGGGAGCCGATATCATCGATATCGGGGGTGAATCAACAAGACCCGGAGCAGAGAGGGTTGATGCCGGAGAAGAAATACGCCGAACGATCCCGGTAATCCGTGAACTGCGCAGACAATCCGACATTCTCATCTCCATCGACACCTACAAGGCCGACGTCGCCGAACAGGCAATACTTGCGGGGGCACAGATCGTCAACGATATCTCCGGGTTCAGTTTCGACCCTGATATTGCGGAGGTATGTAAAAATCATAATGCCGCAGTGATTCTGATGCACACAACCGGACGGCCTGACAACATGCAATGGAGTTATCAAACGGAAACCACAGAAACAGACATAATCGCACTGGTAAAAAACAGTCTTGGCATTTCGTTACAAAAAGCAGAAACACAGGGCATACGAAATGTCATTCTTGACCCAGGGTTCGGGTTCGGCAAAAGCGTTGCAGAGAATTATGTGCTGCTTCAACGATTCAGTGAACTGCATGCTCTCGATCGTCCGCTGCTCGCTGGCCTTTCGAGAAAATCCTTTCTCGGCTCCGCAATCCAGCAGCCTGAAAAGCCTCCCCCCCCTCCGGAAAAACGCCTGACCGCAACAATCGCGGCAAGCACCATTGCCGCATTCAACGGCGCAAACATTCTCAGGGTACATGACGTTAAAGAAACGGCTGAAGCCCTGGCTGTTGCCTCCTCCGTGATCGAATCGGGAAGAGGTCTTGCTCCACGCTCCTGAAAACTCACTGCAATCGTATATTTTTTCTTAAATTTGTTGTTTAAAGCTGCCCTGACTATGGTATGGGCATGCCGGGTATCCTGCGTCACGGCTAACTCCACACGAGCAGATGTATCTTTCTAAGATTGAGCTTTTTGGCTTCAAGAGCTTTGCGCACAGAGTCAAGATCACTTTCGATAAGGGTCTTACAGCCATTGTAGGGCCTAATGGGTGCGGTAAAACCAATGTTGTCGATGCTATCCGCTGGGTTCTGGGAGAGCAGAAATCTTCTCTGCTCCGTTCGACAAAAATGGAGAACATCATTTTCAACGGCTCAAGAAAGCTCAAACCTCTGAGCATGTCAGAGGTATCTATCACCATTGAAAACACACGAAATATCCTGCCGACGGCATATACGGAAATCACCGTTACACGGAGACTCTACCGCAACGGCGAAAGTGACTATCTGCTCAACCAGGTCCCCTGCAGGTTGAAAGACATACTCGATCTTTTTACCGATACCGGCATGGGCAGCGATGCTTATTCCGTTATCGAGCTTAAAATGATCGAGGAAATCATCAACAATAAAAGTGATGAACGGCTGCGGCTTTTCGAAGAAGCTGCGGGAATCACCCGTTACAAGCAACGCCGTAAACAAACATTCAGACAACTTGAAAGCACAACCCGGGATCTGGAAAGGGTGAATGATGTCCTGGCGGAAGTCACCAAAAAAGCAAGGAGCCTGAAGTCCCAGGTCAGGAAAGCCGAGCAATACCATGAACTTAATACCGCTCTCAGAGAACTCGATCTGACACTCAGCAAGCTCAGCCTCGATGAATATCTTGACGAGCTGAAGCCCCTCAAAACAAAAATCAGTGACCAGGAAACAATAATTCAGGAGTTGACGACAAAAATTGCATCCCGCGACAGTCTTCTCCAGGAATCGGAACTCGAGCAGCTCGAGCAGGAACGTCTGCTTTCGGAAGCCCAGACAGCGCTGAACGAAAAAAACAAAGTATTCCACACTCTGGAAAAAAACATTCTGCAGATGCAGGAGCAGGAAAAAAACCTCAGAGACAACATCATACGCATCACAGAATCAATTGCCGGAAAAAAACAGCAGGCAATAGAGCTTGAAAATGACGAAAAAAAGCTTTCCGGAAAGCTTGAGCCGTTTGAGGAGGATTGCAGTGCAAAAGAACGCGAACTGAGTTCACTGAAAAAGGAGCAGGAAAGCCTGCAGAGTGTCCTTGCCCTTTCAAGGCAGGAAGTGGAAAAAGTAAGAGAAAGTATCTCGGAACACCAGAAAGCAGGCTCTCTCCTCCATATCGCACGACAAAGACTGGAAACAACAACCGATCATCTGAAAAGCACGATCAGCGGCCTGGATAACCACAAGGACGAACTCCTTGGCATCATTAACGATACGCTTCCGGCAAGAAACAGGCTTCTTGAACTCATCGGCACCCGGCAAAAAGTCATTGCTTCCGAAAAAAAAGAGTTGCTTTCACTGAAAAAACTGCAGCAGGATCTGAGCAAGCAGCTGGAGGCCGGAAAAGAGTATCTTCTGGAAATCCGTTCCCGGCTCGATCATCTGAGAAACCGGATATTGCTTGCGGATTCCATCCTCGATAACTACGAAGGACTCCCCGAAGGAATCGCATGGCTTGAAAACGGTGACAACGGCAAAACAGGTCACGGCTGCCTCTCCGACCTTATATCGCTTGAAGACAGCCACCGGAAAGCAGTCAATGCTGTATTAAGTGATTCGCTGAGTTACTATGTATGCTCATCTCTTCAGGAAGCAAAAGCAGGCATCCGTTCCCTGTCACAGGCGGGTAAGGGAAAAGTAACGTTTCTCGTGCTCGAGATGGTCAGAAAACCTGAACCGGTAAATGTGCCTGAAATTGAAGGCGCCCAAAAAATCAAAAGCATTCTCAGCATCCCCCGTGAACTGGATGATGCAATTACATTGCTCACAGGACACTGCTATATTGCCAAAGACCTCAAAACGGCAGAAAAACTTGCTCTCGAAAACCCCGGATGTACTTTCGTAACTCCGGATGGAGAAAAAATCGGTGGCAGCGGAATCGTCTTCGGTGGAAGCACCACCGAGAACGAGGGGCTGCGTTTGGGAAAAAAGGCTGAACGGGACCGCCTCAGGGCTGAAGAACGTGATCTGGAAAAAGAGATTCGGGCTGAAGAGACCGGGCTGCAATCTCTCAAAAACAAGCTTCAGGATGTTCGCCTTGAAGAAAAAGAACAACACCTTGTTTCGCTTGAAAAAGAACTTGGCGATCATGAAAAAAACCTTGCCCGCATGGATGCCGAGCATGCTTCCCGGCGAAAAGATATCGAGCGGGCGGAAAAGGAAACCCAATATGCAGGGGAACGCATAAAAAAAACAGTAGACGAGCTCAATGAACTGCTCCCCGAGATCGCCATGCACAAAGAGCAGAATTCACACCTTCACAAAGCGCTTGAAGAAGCTCGGCTGCGACTCGAGAAAAATGAACAGATTCTTAACCGCCAGATCCAGGAAGTCCAGCTTCGGAACAACAGGTATAAAGACAGCCTGCTTGAACTTGAAAAGCTCAGACTTCAAATACAATCCTGCAGGCAAAACAGGACATCGCTGACACAGGAAACAGAAAAAATGCAGAACGAAACGCAAAAAAGCGAAACCTCCCTTGCTGCAGTTTCAGAGACAATCAGACAGCATCAGGAAAAGCTGGAAACTTTGCTGGTCTCGTCAGGGTCCGAACAGCAGAAGTTGAATGAAATGGAAACACGCTATAATGAGTGCAAGATAAAAAACCAGGAAAGAAGAAACAGCCTGAGAGAGTTACGCCGAAAGCACGAGGTCGAACTCCAGATTCACGGCGAACTGCAGCGCAAGGCTGCAGAGTTTGAAAAATCCATTGACAACATTTTCACTTCCGTCGAAACACGCTACAACTGCAGTATCGACGACATAGAGGTAAACGTACCGCCGGATTTCAATCGTAACAGCGCTCAGGAACGCCTGGGCGAAATTCGGAATAAAATTGAACGGTTCGGAGCAGTCAACGAGCTTGCCCTTGAAGAGTATAAAACCGAGAAAGAACGACTTGATTTTCTTACTGCACAGAAAGAGGACCTGCTCGGCGCCGAAGCACAGCTGAAAACAACGATTGAAGAAATCAACAAAACAGCACTGAAAAAGTTCGATGAAACGTTTACCGCCGTCAGGAACAACTTTGTGCGGATATTCAGAGAACTTTTTGAAGAAACAGACGAGGCGGACCTGCTTATCACCACGGAGAATGACCCCCTTGAAGCTCATATTGAGATAGTTGCAAGGCCTCGCGGTAAAAAACCCTTATCAATCGAACAATTGAGCGGAGGCGAGAAAGCACTGACTGCTCTGGCAATGCTCTTCGCGATTTATCTCGTCAAACCAAGTCCTTTCTGTATTCTGGATGAAGTGGATGCCCCCCTGGACGATGCAAATATAGACAGATTCATTAAGCTCCTGAAAAAATTTGAGAATAACACCCAATTTATTATTGTTACGCACAACAAAAAGACCATGACCTCTTCGCAGGCCCTTTACGGGGTAACCATGGAGGAAGAAGGGGTTTCAAAGCTGATCCCTGTTAAACTCGGAAGAACCCGATCCAAAGAGCTCTCTGCTGCCGATGCTTAAAAAACTGGTGCTGTTTGACATCGATGGAACGTTGCTGTTGACAAGCAATATTAACCGTCAGACATTGATTGACGCCCTGGTAGCTGTATACGGCACAGAAGGCAGTGCACACAGTCACAGCTTTGCCGGCAAAATGGATAGTGTCATTATCTATGAAGTGCTCAAACAAGCAGGGCTGAATGACGACCATATCACTGAAAAGTTCACCACCGTCAAACAAACCTATATTGATCTTTTAAGGACACAGCTGCGCCCTGAAGACGTGATGCTCATGAAAGGCATTCCGGAACTTCTCCTGGCGCTTTCAGAAAAAAAAGACGTCGTTCTCGGCCTCCTTACCGGAAATTTTGAAGGTTCGGGACGCAACAAGCTTGAACTGCCTGCACTGAACCACTTTTTCCCGTTCGGTGCGTTTGCCGATGATGCGTATCACAGAAACGAACTGCCTGCAATTGCCATTCAGCGGGCCTACGCCATGACGGGGAAAAAGTTCAAGGCCGAGGAAGTTGTGATTATCGGTGATACCGAACATGACATTAACTGTGCCAGAGCCATACAGGCACGATGTATTGCGGTTGCTACCGGAACGTATTCAGTCGAACAGCTCAGCGCACATTGCCCCGACGCCCTGTTTGGTGATTTCAGCGATACGGAACAGGTTATCGACTGTATAGAAAACATTTAATTTTTACTGAATCGCTCTCTTATGAAAACCTACCGCCGAAGAATACGGGAAAAAGTTATTCAGGCATTGCATACACTTGAGTTGAGAAACACTGATCTGGAAACCGCCGCTGACTGGCTGATAACCAAAGAAATAGCGCAGGATCCCAATGCTGTCAGGTTCTTCAAAGGGCTGTTGCAGTGCATCATCGAGCATAAGGAGGAAATCGACGGCTATATATCAAAACATACCTTCAACTGGGACATGAGCCGAATTGCCATCATCGACAAAAACATCCTGCGCATGGCATTGGCTGAACTGCTTTACTTTGAAGACATACCGCCGAAAGTCTCTATTAATGAAGCAATAGAAATCGCAAAGAAATTCAATAGTACCGACAAAAGCAGCAAGTTTGTCAACGGCATTCTTGATGCGATGTATAATGATCTCAAATCGTCCGGAAAAATCAAAAAATGCGGCCGGGGTCTCATCAATAACAACACAAAAACAAAAAAGCCGGAGACCAAAGAAAAAATCTCTCCCGAACGATAACCGGCAAAAAAATCCCGATGGCGGACCGTCTTACTGAAAATAACCGGATTATTGCAGTCGGCGATATTCACGGTTGTCTCTACTCCTTTCACGAACTTCTCGAAAGACTGGAACTCCGGGAAACCGACCAGCTTGTATTTCTTGGAGACTATATCGACAGAGGAAAATATTCGAAAGAAGTGGTCGATTACCTCATAGAACTTCGTGACTGGTATTCCTGCTTTTTTCTGATGGGAAACCATGAGCTTATGTTTCTTCAGTTCCTTGAAACAGATGATCCTTCCCTCTGGCTACAGAACGGCGGAAAGGCAACGCTTGAATCATACGGGATTAAAGATGGACACGATCTGCCGGAAACACACATCGAATTCTTCCGTTCCTGCCTCTATTTTCTGCAGACGGAGCACTTTTTTTTCGTCCATGGCGGACTTGACCCTGAAATGAGTATAGACCAAAACCTGAAGAATCTGGGAAATGAAGAGTTTTGCTGGATACGCATCCACCTGCGTCCAGCGTACCTCGATCAGGAACGATATAAATGGGAAAAAACCGTCGTTTGTGGCCATACACCTGTCTCTGTGCCGATAATGCTTGACAAACTCATCGCGATCGATACCGGGTGTGTATATAATAACGACCCCTCACTGGGCAAACTGACTGCGGTCATACTGCCGGAACGCACCATCATCCAGACGGATAACATTGACTCCTGAACTGAAGGCACCTCTATTAATTGTCATGAGCGGTTCAAGTGCAAGGCGAACGGAGCACAGAAACCGGAGTGTAC
>OFHR01000005.1_pt1 | contig 107992 bp, 103 predicted proteins | sample 1522041 | NCBI WGS metagenome assembly OFHR01 (sample SAMN04272335, study PRJEB24112) | coral metagenome | biome: Coral reef; feature: Shallow seawater; material: Coral tissue | host: Coral | place: China: South China Sea | collected 2014
GCTCGTCGGGCTCATAACCCGAAGGTTGCAGGTTCAAGTCCTGTCCCCACCACAAAACATAGGGCCGCGCCAAGTTGCGCGGCTTTTTTATTGGTCAAAATGCCTGTTTCGACTTCTCGATGTGTGTTGAGGTAATGTGGTTGGAAAAAGTATTAAATGGTTAATTGGAAGAAAAGTTGTATATATATTCAGCAAGTTTTGTTGATTTCCGGATTATGCATTAGTTTTTTTCAATCATATGCGATAGGCCGAAGCGCAATCATAACAGGTTTAATGACCGTATGATATCATGTAAGATCGGTAGTTAATATCTCTACATCCCCCATGTTCTACTACCTGGTATCGGCTTGGCTGGTGTATGCCTCGCTTATGCTTTTGCATAATTTGTTTACACCGGGCAGGAAAGCAAAAATATATCTCGCACTTGACATTATTGCTATAATTGTTTCACTGGCCATTATTTTTTCAGGTCTTGTGTGATATAATATGGTTTTTCCTTTATGTGAGGCATAGCATGTTCACTCGGAGGCGATGGCCTTTCCCTGCTGAAGCATATAAAACGATTGTCATTTCATGTTGAAGCGCCATATTCTGCCGGTTGTTTTATGTATACTCTTCGTTGATCTTCTTGCCCCCCTGTTTGCACTACGCGCTGCAGATTTCCTTTACGGTGTCGATGTGCTTGAACGTTCAGGTTTCAGGAGCCTTGAAAACAAAAAGGTGGGCCTGATAACCAATACTGCAGGAGTAGGTGTTTCCGGAGAGCCTGGATACATGATGTTGCTGCGGAATCGTATCGAGCTCAGGTTTCTGATGTCGCCCGAGCACGGTTTCAGTGCCAGTGCCGGGGCCGGGAAGATAGTAAAGGACAGCTTGCTTACAGACGATCTGAAAATTTATTCACTGTACGGTTCCCGCAAAAAGCCCGGGAAGAAGCTGCTTGAGACTGTCGACGTTCTCCTTTTTGATCTTCAGGATATCGGGGCTCGCTGTTACACCTATATTTCAACCATGTGCTATGCCATGGAGGCCTGCAATGAAGCAGGTGTCTCTTTCATGGTTCTCGATCGTCCGAACCCCCTGGCCCCTGTGCCTGCTGACGGTTTTATGCTTGATCCTGACTATATGTCCTTTGTCGGCATGGTTCCTGTTCCGTTTATTCATGCAATGACAACAGGAGAGATCGCCCGTTTTCTCAAGGAGCGGTATTATCCGGGTCTCGACCTGGAGGTTGTCAGGATGAAGGGGTACAACCCTCACCGCTTTCCCGACGAATATTCCACAACACGATTTATCCCTCCGTCTCCGAATATTCGTGATCTTGAAACCGTACTTGTTTATCCGGCAACGGTTTTTCTCGAGGCAACAAACGTCAGTGAAGGACGGGGAACAGCACTTCCGTTCAAGCAGTTCGGCGCTCCGTTCATCAATGCAGGTTTTCTGAAAAAAGAGCTTGATGCTTTCAGGCTGCCCGGCGTTTCGTTTAAGGCGGTGCGGTTTATCCCCTCGTCGAGCAAGTTTAAAGGATTGCAATGCAGCGGAGTTCAGTTGACCGTTACGGATCGCATTGTTTTCGAGCCGTTCAGAACCGGCGTGGCTATTATGCTTGTTTTGCAGAAGCTGTATCCGGAACTTTTTGACCTGAGCACCAGAGGCGAATTTTTCGACAAGCTTGCAGGGAGCCCGCTTTTCCGGAAAATGGTGCTGTCCGGGCGTTCGCTCGAAGAAATACTTGCCGCATCAAGGCTTCAGGTGCATGCTTTTGAGCAGAGTAATCCCGGAAGATTCATGTATGACTGAGTCAGTTGTGAAACGGTCTTGTAAGCAGCGCACCGACGCGCTGTTTTTCCGGTGAACTTTCATTCTGAAGACCAAGCTCCATGTCCCTGATCCCCTCTTTTAGTTTAAAGCTCCCGAACAATCTGTCCCAGAAAGAAAGCATGCTTCCGTAGTTGGAATCATGTTCTGCCCTGATAACGGAGTGGTGGATCCGGTGCATCAGAGGTGATGGGATGATCGTGCGTAAGGACCTGTCTGCCGAAGAAGGAATCGAAACGTTGCTGTGGTGAAATGCGATCACAGGAGTCATCAGCATCGAGTAAAGTAAAAGATCCTCAATCCCTGCACCGATAAGGACGAAAACGGGAAGTCGCAACAGCTCGGATAATGCTATTTCAACATAATGAAACCGCCAGGCTGTCGTGACGTCCATCGAAGGATCGCTGTGATGGATGGAGTGGAACCGCCACAGGAAATCTACCTCATGGTTGAGCCGGTGCCAGACGTACATCCAGAGATCGACAAGGAGAATAATCAGTATGGTTTCAAGAATGAACGGCAGTTTCAACAATCCGACACCGGGCCATACTGCCTTTGATTTCTCCAGAACCACAGCCATGATCGGTCCGGCAGGGAGCAGGATGAGGAGATTGATGCCTGCGATAGAAAGGTTTTTTGCGGCATGTTTTCCCCGGGCTGCCCTGCCGCTGAAAAACGGGACGACTCCCTCAAGAAGCCATAGTAAAAGGCCTCCGGCAACGGTGGTTATGTAGGAGAGAGCCTGAAGATCGTTCATGCAGTGAGAAATGTTATTGCCTGAATCAGGCGTGTCAAGTTATCCCGAAGAGTCGGGAAACGGCAAAATATGTTTAAGCGGGTTTTCCGCCAAATGGTTCCTTAAGGGTGCTGTAGCGTAAGGGTGACTGGGGAGGGCAGGTGTATTGCGGGGGATTATTTTTCTGTTTTTGATTCAGGGATGGGCGTTGAAGGGGCTTTTTTGGGGCGCCCTCTTTTTTTCTGGGTTTTTGCCTGTTTCGGGTGATTTTCCTCACCATTGTCCAGTTCATCTATGATTTCTTCATCATTGAAATCTGGTGGAGAGACAAGTTCAATATCACTTTCATCGTTGTTTATACGCAAGGAAGGTGTTTTTGAACGGGTTCTTTTTTTGGAGATTTTTTTGTCTTTACCCGACGTTTCAATCAGGGTCATAACTTCATTCAGGGAAGTGAAAATGTAGAGCTGCTTGTCCAGTCCGGAAAGTTTCAGAAGATCTTTGATCTGCTGACAGAGAGAAACAAAGATCGCCAGTCCTTCAGACTGGTTTGCCTTCCGGTGTGCAAGAAGCAATGAACTGATGCCGCATGAATCGATTGCCTTGACAAGGGAAAAATCGATTATCATATTCCTTTTCCCTTTACTCTGCAGGACGTTGTCGATTGATTGACTGAACGTGCGTGCATGGCGAACATCAAAGACGGTCTCTTCGATTTTGAGGATGGTGAAATCTTTGCGTTTTGATACTGAATATTTCATACTACGAGTATCTCTTGAACCAGTAACAGGGTGTTTGGGACTACCGCTTTTTCCCTTGCATTGTAACTACACAGAAGGGTCTCTCTGGTCAAGTCTTTTGAAAGAGCGATGTTACGTTTTGGAATACAAAATGCGAAGTTTCTGCACAAGCGTTTCCAGGTTTTCCCGGTTGTCGGGTGCCGCCAACCACTGAACATTAAGTCTATTTTTGAAAAAAGTCAACTGGCGTTTTGCATAATTTCGCGTGTGCTGCTGGATAAGCTCTATTGCTCTCTGAAGGCTGTGTATACCATCAAAGTATTGAAAAAGCTCTTTATATCCCACGGTTTCCAATGCATTGATTATCCCTTCTGTTTCTGCTGCCCGATACAACATGTACAGCTGTTGTGCTTCTTCGAGCAGCCCTGAAGCCATCATCTCCTCCGTTCGCTTGTCGATTCTGGTATACAGGACATTTCTCGGCAGTGAAAGGCCGAAGGGAATAAACTTGAAAGGCTGCTGACGGTTTTTTTCAGAGGACTTCAGTTCTGTAACGGTTTTTCCGGTTATGGTGATGATTTCAAGGCTTCTGACAAGGCGTTGGGTTTTTGAGGGATCAAGCGTGGCGGCCTGTTCGGGATCGATGGATTTCAGCCGTTCGTACAGTGCGTTTGCCCCCGCCGCCTTGAGTTCTTCCCTGAGTTTACGTCTTGTTTCATGATCTTTTTGCGGGAGTTCCGAAAAACCGTGAAGAAGCCCCTGGATATAAAGGGTTGAACCTCCGACGACAAGAACGTCATGACCTTTTTCATGAATGGAGCGGATTCGCAGCAATGCATCTGATGTAAAGCTACCGGCGTTGTACTCTTCTTCGATCTCTTTTTCGCTGATAAAGTGGTATGGTACCTCGTCGAGCATTTCCCCGGATGGTTTGGCGGTACCTATATCCATACCGCGGTAGACCTGTCGCGAATCGGCCGATATGATTTCAGTGTTTTCGGCCTTTGCTATTGCATGGGCCAGTGCGGTTTTTCCCGAAGCTGTAGGTCCGGTTATCATGATAACCGGTCTGCTCTGTTTTGGATGTTTCGCACTTGTCATTACACTATCCCGAGATGATGCATAACCTTGTATACGCGTGACAGAGGAAGCCCTACAACGTTATAGTAGCAGCCCTCAATACGCTGAATGAAGCATGATATATAAGGGTCCTGAATGCCGTATGCCCCTGCTTTGTCAAAAGGTTCCTGTGTGTTTATGTAATGCTTTATTTCCTCTCCGGTCATCGGTGAGAATTCAACGCGGGTTATCGCGTAGTCTGTTCGGCAAGCTGTTCCATGGAGCAGGGCAAAACCCGTCATGACGTCATGTGTCGTCCCCTGAAGCGTTTCCAGCATTCCATATGCTTCGTCGTATCCCGAAGGTTTTCCCAGAGGCATTTCCCCGAGGGATACGGTGGTATCTGCGCCGAGCACTACAGTGCTGTTCGTGTATTTTGTAAACTTCCTGGCGGCAGCGCGTGCTTTTTGTTCCGCGATGCTCATGATATTTTCAGCGATTGAGAGGCCCGGATCGAAGGTTTCATCGATGTGAGCAGGAAACGTTGTAAACGGTATCTGCATCAGCTCCAGAAGCTCACGGCGGCGGGGTGACTGCGAAGCAAGAACTATGTTCGGACCGGACATGCTATTGGTGATGATTTAACCGGGTTTTGCGGACCCTGTTGTTGATGTTTTTTGAATTTTGACTCTTTTAACTGTTCCAGCCTCGGCGGTTCAGGTCCGCGTAAATGTAAATCCCGGCGATTAAAGCTACTCCATAATAAAAAACTGCCTGGAGCGGGTCGCCGAAAATGATTTTGCCTGTACCGAAAAGAACAGAATATACCAGAACAACACCCCCTGCCCAGTCAGCAAAAAGCCTGAGGAATCCCTGGTCTGATTTTATGCCGGGCAGCCTGTCCGATACCTTTTTCCAGAGTATTCCACCGACTCTCGTGATCGAGTAAAAAGTTTGCAGCTGTTTTTCATCGGTAGCCGGGGTGGCGTAAGTGACGAGCAGCGTTGACGCAATGGTAAAGAAAACGATGTAGTACATGGAATGGGGAAAGGTGATGTCGGTAAACAGCATGAGCCATGCATAAACTGCAAATGGGGCTGTCATGGAAACGATTTCCGACCATGCATTCAGTCTCCACCAGTACCAGCGTAGTATCAGCACGAATCCCGTTCCCGCTCCGCATTGAATGATGAATTCCCATGCTCCGGTGATGGTGTCGAGCACGAAAAATGTTATAAAAAGCGAGAAAAGGGCAACGCAGGCCGTAAAAACCTTTGAAATAACAACATAGTGCCTGGATGGAGCGCTCTTTTTGATGAAACGTTTGTAGAAATCGTTGACCAGATAGCTTGTCCCCCAGTTAAGGTGCGTCGAAAGGGTGGACATATACGCGGCAAGAAAAGCAGCGATAAGCAGCCCTTTCAGGCCCGGGGGCAAAATGGACTGCATGACATACACAAAGCCGTCTTCTTTCTGATTTGCGGGCAGGTCAGGGAAAAGCACCAGGCTTGCAAGCCCGACAATGATCCAAGGCCACGGTCTCAGACAGTAATGTGCGATAATGAACCACAGTGTTGCAAGCAGCGAATGTTTCTCATCTTTAGCGCTCATCATGCGCTGTGCGATATACCCTCCTCCTCCCGGTTCGGATCCGGGATACCATGACGCCCACCACTGAATGAAGGCGAGTGCGGCAAAAGAGGCAAATGTCAGTTCAAGGGTGCTTCCGAATTCTTCGCCGGAAGGGCGGGATGTAATCGTGGGGAAAAAGTCAAACATCCAGTCCGGCAGTGCGTTTGTAATGCCCCCTGCCTGGGTGATTTCAGGGGCTTGGAGAGCCAGCACCGCAAGTATAATACACCCTGTCATGGAGATAACGAACTGTACAGTGTCGGTGATGGTTACACCCCAGAGCCCGGAAAGCCCTGAGTAGAATGTCGTGAGCAGTACGCAGGCAACAATCGCCAGTTCAGGATTCAGTTCAGGCAGCATGATCCTGATGATCTTGTACATGGCGAGGTTTACCCAGCCGATGATCACCGCATTGATGAACAGCCCGAAGTAGATTGCCTTGAAGCCTCGCAGGAACTGCGCAGGCTTGCCGCTGTATCGCAACTCGATGAATTCAAGGTCTGTGAGTATGTTTGCGCGTCTCCACAGCCTTGCAAAGAAAAATACAGTGAGCATGCCCCCTGACACAAAGGTCCACCAGAGCCAGTTGCCGGCAATGCCGTGTTTGGCGACCAGTCCTGTAACGGCAAGCGGTGTGTCGGCGGCGAAGGTGGTGGCGACCATACCGGTTCCGGCAATCCACCAGGGCAGCTGCCTTCCTGACAGAAAAAACTCACCGATGTTTTGTGATGCCTTTTTTGAAAAATAAAGGCCGATAAGCAGGGTTAGCACCAGATATCCGGCAATGATGCTGAAATCAAGGTTTGTAAGCTGCTCCATATTTGTGACTCGTGACCGGTTTGGTAAAACAACAATCACTCGCTGATTTTGGAAAGGTCAAGAAAACTCTGGTAGCGGTCTTCTATTTCAAGAAACTCCAGGTTGGCAAGTTTTTCCGTTCCAAACTTCTCGACACAGAAGCTGGCCATGGCGCTTCCGTAGAGAACGGCCTTTCGAAGCTCGGTATCGTTGATCTCGCCGGCTCTTGCAAGGTGTCCCAGGAAACCGCCGGCAAATGTATCGCCGGCGCCTGTCGGGTCGTAAATCGCTTCAAGCGGATAGGCAGGAGCAATAAAGATACCGTCATCGGTAAAGAGCAGGGCGCCGTGTTCTCCCTTTTTAATGATGAGCGTTTTCGGACCCATGTTCCTGATGAGCCTTGCCGATTTTACAAGGTTTGGATCGCCGCTCAGCAATCGCGCCTCGCTGTCGTTGAGAATGAAAATATCGACTCTTTCAAGCGTTTTTTTCAGCTCTTCGGGTTTACCTTCTATCCAGAAATTCATCGTGTCAAGGATCACAAGTTCAGGGTCTGAAACCTGGTCAAGTACCTTCATCTGAAGCTCGGGGTCAATGTTGCCCAGACAGACATATTTTGCTTCACGGTACTGTGAAGGAATATGCGGATCGAAGTCGGCAAACACATTAAGCTGTGTGTCGAGGGTATCCCTTGTATTCATGTCATAATGATAGCGTCCGCTCCAGCGGAACGTTTTCCCGTTTTCGATGACCTGTATACCTTTGGTATCGATACCATTGTTGTGAAGCAGACGGAAATGGCTGTCTTCAAAGTCATTTCCTACGACGCCGACAAGTTTGATTTCATCACAAAAATAACTGCTCGACAAAGCAATGTAGGTTGATGAGCCGCCAAGCGTGTCGGTCGAAAGACCGAAAGGCGTTTCGATGTCATCAAAGGCCAAGGAACCAACGACAAGAATAGACATAGTGATTGTTGCTTTATTTTATAGGAATAGTAAATGAAATTCTGTATCTGAGGCTATGCTGGCACCTCGAATAGAAGGCACTGCCCCGGTTCCGTTTCAAGTTGAAGTCTGTGGCCGGCCACCGGGTAAACGGTTCCGGATACCATATCTGTTAGCGTAAAACTTTTCTGGTGAAATTCCATGTACCCGGCAACATTATTTTCCGGATTGCTGTTTCCGATAAAAAGAAGGCTCTTGTCTTGTCCGCTGCGCATGATTGCAAGCAGTTCGGGGGAGGAGACAAATGGCAGGGTGAGGGAGCCGGGATTGCCGTTCTGTATGATTTCCGCATACCTGCTGCGCAGAGAAAGCATGGTGTTGATGAAATCCGTAAGTGGTTCAAGGTTGTTGCAGTCTGACCAGTCGTAATTGCAGGCGCTGAAGAGCGGCAGCTTTTCGGCAGGCCATTTCTCTCTGTCTTCCGGCGTGAAGTTCAGTCCGAGGTTTACCGGTTTTGGTTCACAGATTTCCATACCGGAATGAATAAACGGTATAGACGGAAGCACCATCGCAAGGCCGAATATGAATCTGGACCGGTTTCTTCCTGATGTTTTTCCATCAAGATTGTGGCATACTCTCGGGGTGTTATGATTTTCACCGGTTCCGAAAAAAGGAACAACCACGCCGGTTTTGTTCAGGTAGTTGAGAAGCCCTCTGATGTATATAGGGTCCTGAATGACAAACGGTAACGAGCCGAAAACTGCATTGAACCCTTCTTCCCTGATCGAGGGAGAGGGATCGAAGTTTTCATCCCAGAAAGCAAAATCAGGATTGTTCTCTCGCGCTTTTTCTACGATGGCAGCCTTCAGTGCCGAGGGAAGAGCATGGCCCATATCGATCATTGCTCCGTTTATGGCATAGTGCTCCTGAAAGTACGGGATGATTCCGATAATGGCATCCCACAGCTCCCTGTTGACATATTCAGGCCGGTCGAGTCCGGTGTCGTACATTCGTATCGTATTGTATGCGATATAGTTGAACGATTCGTGCCGGTGCAGTTTCAGGTAGGCTACGTCCGTCCATGGGGGTTGTGTATCGTCAGGGGGCCAGTCGGAAAAGGCGCTCGCCACGGTGCATGTCGTGCCGTCAGCAGTTGTGCCTCGCATTCCTTTTTCCGATATGGATATCCTTTCCGGTGTTTCCGTAAATTGTTGCCTGAAACTCTCCGAAGGTACGGGAAGAGAGGAAAAATCATGTTTATCTACCTTTTCATAGATCGCATGGAGTGTTTCCTGGTCAAACACAGGCGGGGCGTATGATTCAGGTAAGAACCCTTCAGGGTTCGCCCGCAGCCAGTAATACCAGTCGGGATGTTCTTCTACCCAGTCGCTGTCAACCGATGTTGTTCTGAAAACAAATTCGAGAACCACCCGCAATCCCGTAATGTGGGCCGCCTCCATGAAGGCTGTGAATTCCGTTTCCGCAGAAAGCCCGAGTACCGGTTCAGCCAGCAGCGGATCGATCTGTTGAGGATTCTTGACTGCATAGGGTGATCCGAGGTTTCCCTTTTTATTCGTTTGGCCCGGCATGGTTACCGGAAGAAGGTAAATGGTATTGATTCCGAGGCGTTCAAGATAAGGGAGCAGTGCAATTGACTTAAGGAACGTCCCTGTTTCGCGGAAGCCGCAGGGGAGCGGTTTTGCAGATACCGAGCCGTCGCGGTTGTGGTCGAACGCCGTGGTAAGACGGACGAACAGGTTGTAGACAAGGCTGTTACGGGTCCATTCGTCTGCTGATGTGCCCGGCATCGAAAGCGGAAGCGGTTTTCGTGAGAGCAACGTTTCGAGAATTTGCTTGTAATACTCGACCGGGGAGACTTCCGACATTCCGGTATTGTTGTCCTGCCAGATTCTCGGTATGTAATATGGCGATGAAGCACTGTCTTTTGCTGCCTTTTCCAGTGCGCTGAGGATTATTTCGAGATGATGTGAACTCAATTCCGGATTGCTGTCGTTATCTGAGCCTGTAATGTTGTACAACTTAGGTAACTAATGTACATAAAGCTATTTTACTCCCCAATGAGGAATGTTCGAATGATAATAGAGTATGACGGTACGGATTATGCCGGCTGGCAGAAACAGCCGGGCGGGGTGAATACCGTTCAGGGAGTGCTTGAGACGGCATTGAGCCGCATTGTTCAGGAGCCTGTTTTGTTGACGGCTGCCGGAAGGACCGACAGGGGGGTGCATGCAAGAGGTCAGGTTGCGAATTTCAGAACGGAATCGGCCATGTCTCTTGAGCGGCTCATGCATGCGGTTAACGGTCTTCTGCCTGACACCGTCTGTGTCAGGAATATCAGGGAGGTTTCTGATACATTTCACGCGCGTTACAGTGCGCTCGTCAGGGAATACCGCTACTTTATTCTTGAAAAAAGGTCGGCAATCGATCAAAGATACGCTGGATACCACGGTTTTCCGCTTGACCTTGAACGATTGAACCTTTGTGCGAAAGAGATTGTCGGCAGGCATGATTTTGCCGTGTATGCAAAGGGTTGTTCCTCCGCTGAAAACACTTTCTGCACAGTGTACGGGGCGGCGTGGGGTCGTCATGAGGATATGGTGGTTTTCAGGATTTCGGCCAACAGATTTCTCAGAACCATGGTTCGTTTTCTGGTTTCGGCTCAACTCGGTGCGTCTCCTGGAGAGGTTGAGGAAACGTTGCGGGCAGGCAGGCTTTTAAAAAGCCTTGTCCCTGCGAACCCCGCAGGACTTTTTCTCTGGCAGGTGGTGTATTAGAGTAGCTCCCGGTTGTAATAATGAGGATGGCTGTTTATGTTAAATACGTGTGTTTTTCATGTTGTGCGTTTAGTTACTGACTACTTTGTAAATGCCCCCAAAAGAGTCGTTGCTTGTGAAAGTTTCGCATGTTTATACTTTTCCGGTTGTTTTTTCCCTCCTTCTGACATCTGTTTATTCTGAAGGATACGCGGCGCGAACCGACAGAAAGGCCGATAATACAAAGGTTGCTGAAATACTCGACAGCCTCGCGACGTCTACGTATTTCAGGGATGGTCAGTTCGGATATCCACCTGCCTTCATTCCGCAGTTTGACGATCAAACCTATTCAGAAAGAATAGCTTACCTGAACAGCAAGACCCAGCTCAAGCTGGTCTATAACCGTCATGTAAAGAGCTTTATCAGGCTTTATTCGGTCGACAAGCGGCAACTGACGGCGAAAGTTCTCGGTCTGACCAAAGTGTATTTTCCGCTTTTCGAAGAGAAGCTTCGACAGTATAATATCCCTCCTGAGCTGAAGTATCTTGCGATTGTCGAGTCGGCACTGAATCCTACCGCGGTATCGAAAGCAAACGCTAAAGGTCTCTGGCAGTTTATATACGGAACCGGCAAGATGTATGGTCTGGAATCGTCGGCATTTATCGAAGACCGGTTTGATCCCGAGAAGGCAACCATAGCCGCCTGCCAGCACATGCGGGATCTTTATAATATCTACGGGGACTGGTTTCTGGTGCTTGCCGCCTATAACTCCGGCGCTGGTAATGTCAACAAGGCTATTCGCCGTTCGGGCGGAGCCAGGGACTATTGGGCTATCTGGTCGAATCTTCCTTCGGAAACCAGAGGGTATGTGCCGGCTTTTATCGCCGTCACCTATATCATGAACTATTACCGCGAGCATAATATTTGGCCCATAGAGCCGGGGTATTTGTATAGCGATATCGGTGCTGTGAAGGTGTCGGATGTTGTGGCTTTTGATCAACTCAGCGAGGTTGTAGGTGTTCCGGTTGAGGTTTTGCAGTTTTTCAATCCTCAGTTCAAACTGAACCTTGTGCCTGCTGATACCCGCAATCCATACTACCTCAGGCTGCCCAGAGAATATCTCGAAAAGTTCACGAAGCAGGAAAAAGAAATATATGCTCACAAGAGCAAGCAGGGACTTGACGGGGCAGCTTTGCTGGCGAAAATGCGCGAGGTGACGAAGAGTCCTCCTCAAAAACAGCAGAACATTCATGTTGTCAGGCGTGGCGAGACTCTCGCTTCTATAGCAAGAGTGTATCGCTGCTATGTCAGCCAGCTTGTTCAGTGGAATGATCTGAAGAACTCAAGAATTTATCCCGGCCAAAAACTCAAGGTCTTTGGGGCTCCCGGACCTTCTGGCCGCAGCGGTGCCAGGAAATCATCAACGGTGTACCACAAGGTGAAACGGGGAGAAAGCCTGGGACTGATTGCGAAAAAGTATGGTGTCAGTGTCGGCAAGCTGGCTTCCTGGAACAGTCTTGGTCGCAAGCGTACGATTTATCCGGGTCAGAAACTCAAGGTTTATGGAGCAACCTCCCCGGTTTCCTCTTCAGGGAAGACCTCTCACAAGGTGAGGCGGGGAGAAAGCCTGGGACTGATTGCGAAAAAGTACGGTGTCAGTGTCGGCAAGCTGGTTTCCTGGAACAGTCTTGACCGCAAGCATATGATCTATCCGGGTCAGAAGCTCAAGCTCTATGCACCGACAAAAATTCACAAGGTGAAAAGGGGAGAGAGTTTGGGGCTTATCGCCAGAAAGTACGGGGTAAGTGTGAGTCAACTTGTGTCGTGGAACAACCTCGGTCGAAAGCGCACGATTTATCCCGGCCAGAAGCTGAAAATCCACACAAACTGACAGATGTTTTCTGCTGTCATCTGATTTTTTCGGTACGGTGACGTCCGAAAACAGGCCGCCCGGAGCAAACAAACAGGTTTTTCAGAGATTCACGAATTCCGTGATTCCCGTTTGTATGTAAAAAGGATAATTTTGTTATCTTTAGCCTTCTATAAAACAGTGTGCCAGGAACAGGGTGAGTTGGGTTTTTATGTGTTTGCGATACTGCTTTTCAATTTTCCAACAAATGAGAATCAATATTACGTATGCGAAATATCATTTTTACGGGTAAGGGAGGCGTTGGTAAAACCTCTGTTGCCGCGGCAACGGCGTTGAAAGCCGCTGAGTTAGGGTACAAAACGTTGATCATGTCAACTGATCCGGCGCACAGTCTTGGTGATTCACTGGACATAACCCTTGGTCCTTCACCTGTCAAGGTCGCTGAAAATCTCTGGGGACAGGAAGTCAGTGTATTTGGCGACCTCAACCTGAACTGGGACGTTGTCCGTGAACACTTTGCACAGTTGATGGAGTCGAGAGGAGTAGAAGGCATTTATGCTGAAGAGATGGGAGTTCTGCCCGGCATGGAAGAGCTGTTTTCGCTTTCCTATATCAAACGCTACAACGAGGAGCAGAAAGATTATGATCTCCTTGTCGTTGACTGCGCCCCGACGGGCGAAACGCTTCGGCTTCTTTCTCTGCCGGAAACATTCGGATGGTTCATAAAACTGATCCGCAATGTTGAAAAATACATGGTTAAGCCGGTTATCAGGCCGCTTTCCAAGAAAGTCAAAAAGATCGATGCAATGGTTGCCCCGGAAGAGGTCTACGAGAAAGTCGATAACCTTTTTGCATCCACCGAAGGGATAATCGATCTGCTTGCTGATGGTTCGAAAACCACTGTCCGCCTGGTTATGAACCCTGAGAAGATGGTTATCAAGGAGTCCATGAGGGCTCTTACCTATCTCAACCTCTACGGTATAACCGTGGACAGCATCACTATCAACAGGGTAATGCCTGATCATACGGAAGATCCGTATTTCAAGAAATGGAGGGGTATTCAGCAGAATTATATCAGCCAGATCGAAAATGCATTTGCTCCTATTCCGATCGGTCAGGTTCCTCTGCTTGAGCAGGAAGTTGTCGGTCTGGACATGTTAAGGCAGGTGGGATCAAAAGTGTACGGTGAGAAAGACCCGATGGATATTTTCTTCAAGGAGAATCCTATCGATATCCAGAAGGTTCATGAAGGGCATTACAAGGTAAGAGTAAGATTGCCGTTCATGGAAGACATGGGCGTTGAGCCGAAGATTCTGAAACTCGGAGACGATCTGACTATCAGAATCGGCGATTATCAGAAGATTGTCGCTCTTCCGATCTTCATTGCGGGGCTGGAATCAAGCGGTGCAAGCTTTGAAGAAGGATGGCTGACCGTTGATTTTACCAAGGAAGAAGAGGGCGTTGATGCATAATAGCAGGTGGCTTCCACAGGATCTGTAACTGAAAAACCTGCTCATGCGAGCAGGTTTTTTTGTTGTGTGAAGGTTGTTTTCCTGTTCACAGGTTTCTTGTGACGTACTGCTATAGGGGTTTCCATGCTGAAAGGGCGGAATTTATTGTTTCGATTGATGATTGTTTATTACTGAGTTTTTTTATTTTCCTTGCTATTACAGGCATTTTTATAAAATCTTTGTTCAAAGCTCTGCACGAACACGGCAACAGGGCTCTATGACAAACATTAGATTTTTATCGTAAGCTGATGCATCGGTTACAAGATATACGAGTTTCGAATATTGAACGGTTAACGACTCCACGTTCGCTTAAAGAAAGACTTCTGGTTACGAGAGCAATTGCTGATACAGTTGTTAAGGGGCGTCAGGAGGTCGAGAATATTTTAACCGGCAAGGACTCCAGACTTCTGGTTATTATCGGCCCCTGCTCTATTCACGACATCAATGCGGCCATGGAATATGGCCGCCGGCTGAAAGATCTGCGTGAAGAGCTGAAGGACGATCTCTGTATCATCATGCGGGTTTATTTTGAGAAACCCAGAACGACAATCGGCTGGAAAGGCTTCATCAATGATCCTCATCTTGACGGATCTTTTGATATAGAGCATGGCTTGTATTATGCACGCAAGCTTCTGCTTGATATCAATGCACTTGGACTGCCGGCGGCAACCGAGTTTCTCGATCCTTTTACACCTCAGTATGTTGCCGATCTCGTGAGCTGGGCAGCAATCGGTGCCAGAACGATCGAATCACAGACTCATCGTCAGATGGCAAGCGGGCTCTCGATGCCCGTCGGGTTCAAAAATTCAACAGACGGCAGGATACAGGTTGCAATAGACGCAATACGTTCGGCAATGCACCCGCACAGTTTCCTGGGAATCGACACTGAAGGACACAGCAGCGTTATTACAACAACGGGCAACCGGTTTGGTCATATGGTGCTTCGAGGGGGGGCAGAGGGTCCGAATTATGATGCGGAAAAAATTGCCAGTGCTGAAAACCGCCTTGAAGCGGCAGGACTTTCCAAAAATCTTCTGGTTGATTGCAGCCATGCAAATTCAAGAAAAAAATATGACCAGCAATCCGAGGTATGGAACAGTATCATCAAGCAGCGTGTCGGCGGTACCATGAGTATTCTCGGAGTGATGATTGAAAGCAATCTGTTTTGTGGCAATCAGCCATTTCCTGATAATCCCTCGGACTTACAGTACGGGATTTCAATCACCGATGCCTGTATCTCATGGGAGGAGACAGTGAAAATTCTGCGTGACGGTGCCATGAAACTGCATGCCGCGTTTTCCAGTGCCGAAGCGTGATTGTGTTTACATAAAAAAACGTAACATTAACCTTTAGGGGGATACTATGAACATAGATCGTCTTGTGTTTGCGGTAGCCGGTTTTTTTATTCTTGCAAGTCTTCTGCTGGCAATAAATTTCAGTCTTAACTGGTTGTGGTTTACCGGTTTTGTAGGACTGAACATGTTTCAGGCAGCTTTTACCGGATTCTGTCCCTTGGCAAAGATTCTGAAGGCCGCCGGATTCGAGGCAGGTACTGCATTCAAGTAAATCATGTCCGGAAAGGTTGACCGAAGGCCCCCTCATTCAGGGGGTTTTTGTTTCGTTGCCCTTTGTTAACCCCAATTTCATGTCATTATGTCTGTTGAGATTAGGCGTGTTCAAAACAAAAGAGATACAAAGCGGTTTATAAAATTTGCCTGGAAGGTATACAGGAAAGACCCGGAGCTGAACAATTACTGGGTACCGCCTGTTGTTGCCGATTACATGAAAACTCTTGATAAAGAGAAGTATCCCCTGTACGATCATGCTGATATTGCCTTGTTTACCGCCTGGAAAAACGGACGGATGGCAGGGACCATTGCGGCGGTTGAAAACAGGAGACATAATGAAATTCACAATGACAAAGCCGGTTTCTGGGGTTTTTTTGAGTGTATTAACGATCAGGATGTGGCCAACGCACTTTTTGACGCTGCTTCGCAATGGCTCAGGACAAAAGGGCTCGATGCCATGCGGGGTCCCGTCAGCCCTTCCATGAACGATCAGTGCGGTATGCTGGTGAAAGGTTTTGACAGTTCGCCCGTGTTTCTGATGCTCTACAATCCTCAGTATTACAACAACCTTGTTACCAACGCCGGGCACAGGATCGGACAGGAGCTTCTTGCATGGTATATCGATCAGGATCTTATCGATATCGAGCGTCTCAGCAAAATTGCCCGGCACGTCATGAAGCGCGAGCAGCTTTCGGTCAGAACCATCAATATGAGGGATTTTGAGAATGAAGTTGCAATAATCAGGGATATTTATAACAGGGCCTGGGAAAAGAACTGGGGTTTCGTGCCGGCGACCGACAAGGAGTTTGCTTTCATGGCAAAAAGCATGAAGGCGGTTGCAAAAGAGCATTTTATCTATTTTGTCGAAGATAAAGAGGGTAGGCCTATCGGTTTTTCACTGACCCTGCCCGACATGAACATTCCGCTCAAGCATGTCAACGGCAATCCTTTCACACCATGGGGGCTTGTGAAGCTCTGGTGGTACGGCAGAAACATTTCAGCGTTCAGGACTATTACAATGGGGGTTCTTCCCGAGTACCGCAACAAGGGGATAGACAGTATTCTCAATGCCCAGATCTCACAATACGGCGGGAAATATGGTCTTTATTCAAGTGAAATGAGCTGGGTGCTGAAGTCCAACGAAGCGATGAGCAAGCTTGCGAAAGTGATCGGAGGAATTCCCTACAAGGAGTATGTTATATACGAGAAGGAAATCTGAAGGCAAGTCAAGGGTCAAAAGTGAAAAGTCAAAAGAGCGCCGCGCTCATTTGTGACATCTTTTGAAAGTCATGCTGCACTTGATGCGGCATCTGTATTTCCTGTCAATATTTCTCAAGACTGTTGTTTGTCAGGTGGTAGCGGCTGGTGCATATGTGATCAAGAAATGCTTTGTCGTGGGAAGAGACGAGCATGGTGCCGGTGAAGCCCTCGAGATAGTTGATAATTATATCGATCACCTCATCGTCTACCCCTGCAGTGGGCTCATCAAGCAGCAGCAACTCAGGTTCAGTTACGAGTACACCGGCAAGTGAAACCAGCCGTTTCTGTCCCCAGGAAAGGTGAAAGGGTACTCTTTTTTTCAGGTGTTCTATATGAAAGGTTTCACAAAGCCTGTCAACTTTTATGCCGGCCTCTTCTCTCGATGCTCCCCGGTTCAGAAGTGCAAACGCTATGTCTTCCTCGACGGTGGGGAGGAAAAGCTGGTCATCCGGGTCCTGGAAAAGAAACCCGGTTTTTATTCGGGCTTTTCTGAAATCTTCCGCTGTTTTGACGGGTTTTCCCCAGAGCGAAATGCTCCCGGACGCCGGCTTGAGCAGACCCATCAACAGCAGAAACAGCGAGCTTTTTCCGGTCCCGTTCGCACCGGTTATGCTGGCCCTGTCTTCGTTACCGATTGACAGGTTCAGGTTATGGAACACCTTGATATTGCCCGGATAGGAAAAATTCAGATTGTTGACCGTTATGCAGTTCATAGCAGGATGATTATCAGGAACAGGCAGCCTGTGAGACAGGCAAAAATCAGATCTTGTCGGCGAAAGTTGAAATGAGCAAGAAGGGGGAATTTTCCGCTGAAGCCTTTCATCTGGAGAGCATTATAAGCCTTTTCCGAGCGTTCGTGGCTTTTGATGAAGAGCATGCCGGTAAAGAATGCATATACCCTTATGGTGTGGAGGCTTGTTTTTGATCGGAACCCTCTTGCATGCAGCATTCGAAGCATTTTGGAATACTCGTTTGCAATAACGCCGATGTAGCGGTAGAAAAAGTAGAATACCGTGACGAGTTTACCTGGAACCCGCAGATGAAGCATCGCATGCGAAAGTGACATGATGGTGCTGGTGCCCGGCAGTGAAATGGTGTAGAGCGCAATGGCGTTTGCTTTGAGTGTTATCAGAAACGGCAACATTGTGCCTTGTCTCGATGCCGTCAGAGGACCGACATGCCAGAGAGGATCGCCGGAAATGGAAAAAGGCAGGGTGATCCAGAGAAAAATCATGAAAGCATTCACGACAGCAATTCTCTGAACCAGAAGACGGCTGTAGAGTCTCGCAATACCTGTCAGGATAATTCCAACGGCAAGGGAGGCCGAGACCTGATGTATGTTGCTGCTCAACGCCGTCAGCATAATCAGGGGCAGATACGCCAGAAGTTTAGCCCTCGGGTCGAGGCTGTGCAGCAGACTCGTACCATTCGAAAATACTTCAAGTTGCATGGCGTTGTTTCCAAATATACAGGATTCCGAAAAAAACTGCTATGGCTATCAGTCCTGCAGTAATGGCTGGAACAGGGTTTTGGGCATCAGCAAGGTTGTTTTGGGGTATCTCGGCCTCTGCAGATGTTTTTTTCCATGTCCATGTCGCCCGGTGTCCCTGTCCGGCATCAAGCACAACTTGTATCGATGGCTTCTCTTCAAGGGAGACAGCAAACGTTCCTTTGTCGGATGTCATCGTTGAGGCAAGCAGGTTACCGTTTTCAAGGTTAAAAATGTTTATAGGACTGTTTTTTACCGGATTTCCCCCTGAGAAAAATCCTTCTCCGTGAAGTGTTGTCCCTTCGAACCGGCAGAAAAGATGGATCTTGTGTGCATAGGCATCGGGAGACAGAAGCAGGAAACAGCTCAGGGTGAAAAAAAATACAAACACCTCTGACAAAACCCGTGAAAAGGGTTGAGGTTTGTGTTTTACAGGGCTTTTCATGAGGTCAGCATTTCAGGTTTAACCTTCTCAATGAACTGAAGTGCCAGAGCGGTAATCAGGCCGTCAACGAACATAAGCGGGATATTGGTTGCAAATACAAGCTTTGCAGCCGGGATAAAAGATTCTCCGGCGGTTACAAGCGAAAGGCTCAGAAAAAGGGCGCTGAGGAAAACCGAGACAGACCCGCAGAGAAAGCCGGTCAGAAAAACCGGGATTTTTTTGATGGAGAGAAACGGAGAGAAAATCAGGTAACAGGCAAGGGCGGGAAGCGCCATATTGAGCGTATTGACACCGAGAGTTGTGATGCCTCCGAACTGAAAGAGCAGCGCCTGGAGGAGCAGCGCTATGCCTATGGCGATAAAACAGGTCCATCCTGCAAGAAGTCCCACCAACCCGTTCAGGACAAGATGGATGTTTGTGGGCCCGAGAGGAATGTGAATGAATGAGGTGACGAAAAAAGCGGAAGAAAGCATGGCTGTTCTGACCATCTGTCTGTCCTCTATTGTTTTCAGGCCCATCGCAACTCCAAGTGCGCTTGCTGCATAGCCGCCTGCAAGTGTCGTCAGGGGAAGAATTCCTTCGGAAATGTGCATGCTGTTTTTGCTTGGAGGCTTGAAAGCCCGATGGTGGGTTGGCCAAAAATTTATTTAAAATTTTCGGCTTTAATCCACAATACGGCGCCTATTTCAACAGATTTTTGTTTGCCGTCATGCAGGATGGTTCTGCTGTCTGTAGACAGGGCGGCAAAGCCCCACCATCCGGCTTTCGGTATTGCATAGGTAAAAACGCCGTTTTTATCGGCTTTGACGACCTGTGTGACAAATGGTGCTTTGGAGGCGGAGCTTTTGCCATCCCGGTTGAAGTATTCAACTTCTACCTCGGTAAACGGCCTGGGTTCACCGTCGACCTTGACGATACCCTGAAAGACATTGCCTGTATAGAGTCCATAAGGTCTAGTGAGCGGGATTATTTCCGTTTTCAGGCCTATTTCCGCATCCCAGTCGTCTTCCTTGCCGAAAGCGTTTACAATCACTTTTGTGTAATGGACAATGTAGCTGTCCTCCGCCGGTTCCCAGTATGGTTTTGGTTGCATAAAGAAGATGTGGTCGCCCGGTCTTTTTATCGTATAATAGGTTCGCCATGCCCTTGTGGGCATTGTATCAGCATACATTCTGAGCTTCAATGCCCTGAGCGAGGGAGTAAGAAGGTTTTTTTTGCCATTGCTGAAAACACCAACTACTTCCGGTTTTTCCATGTTCATCGATTGCCCCTCGAAGGGGTGAGCGAACATGATGTTCACCGAAAGCAAGGTATCCTGCTGTTTTTCCACAATGCTGTTCGACGGAACAAGCATGCCGAAATGCGCGTAAGCATTTATCGGAATGATGAAGAGGGCGAAGAGAAATACCGCGATGCCGGAAGGTCGTAATCTCATGTTTGTTAACTGCTTGTCGAGTTTCGTTTTTGAATTTCTTACTTAATCACGCTCATGACGAGTTCGCCGTGGATAATGCCCTTGACTGCAATCAGCCTATTCGCAAGTTCCTGCAACTTTGCTGCTTGTCCCCTGAGTGTTATGGTTTCGATACAATTACTATGATCGAGGTGAACATGCTGGCTGCAGAGTACGAGATGATGAAAATCATGCTGTATAGTGGTCAGCCTGTTTTGAAGGTCGGACTTGTGATGATCGTATACAAGAACCAGGCAGCCGCTTACTTCGCGGTTACTTTTCCACTGTTCTTCTTTAAGATGTTTCCTTATAAGAAAGCGTATTGCCTGGGATCTGTTCGGGAATGCATGGGCCGCAACCAGTTTGTCAAGCTTTGCCAGAAGGTCATCTTCAAGCGATACTCCGAATCTCTTCATAGGTCAACATGGGTGGATAACTGTTGATGTGCTGAAGCAAATAGTGGCTACTTCCTTCATGATTTCAGGGTAAGATAGCACAAATTTGAAGAAGGTGCTACTTTTTTAACAATTGTTATGTGGGTGTGCAAGAAAAAACGGGCAGAAGCCCGCTTTTTCTTGTGGGGGAAACTATGCCTGCCGGGAGTGAGTACTATGGTGAACGCAACACAAACGGAGAAAACTGTACTCGCGGCAGACAGTAGCTTCCGGTTTTTTTATGGCTCCAGGGTCACGCCGACAACAAGCCAGGATGTTTCCAGGTCCGGGTTGACGATATAAGACGCCGAAAAGATGTCTTTCGAGACACTCACTCCAACATTGACAATGTCGAAGTCACCTCCTGCGTTGCTGTCATTTGTGTACATGCCATCGCCGCCTCCAACAAACAGGGAAGCGCTGTAATCATCCTTGTCGTAGAAATTGTAACCCGCTTCAAAGTAGATTGAGTTGTCGTCATCACCACTGACGTTAACGGCACCAAAAAGGCTGATGTTTGCAGCCTCGAATCCTGCTGCAAGTTCAACGGTATGGCTTCCGTCGTCGCCCCAGTTGAAATAGTCGTCAAAACCACCGGTCGGGAAGAAGTAGTCGGTTACGGTAAAGCTGAAGTATTCACCAAGAGGTATGGTAAGGTAGAGATCGGCTTCGCTTGCATCGTCATCACTAAGGTCATATGAGCCCCATGCTCCAACCTCAACGCCAATACCGGGGAAGGTATAGCTCAACGAAGGCTGGACGGCGATGCCGTCTCCGAACTGCGTACCTCTCCAGATATATCTGCTCACGACGTCGGCGCCGACACTAAAACCTTCGGCTTTGGCAACTCCTGAGAACATCATGACGAGACCGACAAGGAGGGTAAAGAATTTGGATGTTTTTTTCATGATTGAATTTCCTTTTTCAAATGTTGATTGAGTGTTGCTGTAACTGGTCCCCCGGAAGACCTTCTTGTCGAAGATATTCCGGGGTTCCTTGTGATTAGCCGATTGCGTCATTTCCCGTTTCTTCAGTACGGATCCTGATGCATTTCGGCAAGTCGAAGACGAAGATCTTCCCGTCTCCGATTTCCCCTGTTTTGGCTCCCTTGATGATGGCTTCAACGGTTTTTTGTTCGAAGTCGTCGTTGACCCCGATTTCCAGTTTTATCTTTTTCAGAAGGTTTATCTCGCTGGGAACCCCGCGGTAAACCTCCGTGTACCCGCCCTGGGCACCGCAGCCCAGAACATTGGTTACCGTCATTTTATAGATCCCTGCTTCAGCAAGGGCGGCCTTTACATCCGGTAGCTTGTGAGGCTGGATCATTGCTATGATGTATTTCATGGTATTAGCTCCTGTTTTGGCGTTACTGGTTTGAAAATATCTGGAATCCGTGATAGGCTTCTTCCTCATGTTCGGAAATGTCGAGGCCTTTCATCTCGTCGTCTCTGGATACTCTCAGAATACCTGCTGCCTTGAGAATCAGGAAGAGGACAAACATCGTAGCAAATCCCCATAACGGGATGGCAATCGAACCGATAATCTGTGCCACGATCGGATGCCCGCCGAAGATGCCGGCGGCGATGCCGCCCCAGATTCCATTGAGACCGTGTACAGGCCATGCACCAACCGGGTCGTCAATCCTGAGCATATCGAGCAGCTTGACACCGACAACAACCAGGATACCGGCAACAGAACCGATAATGAGCGCTTCGTTGAAAGTTACGGAGTCACAGTTTGCGGTTATACCGACAAGGCCGCCAAGCAGGCCGTTCAGTGCCATGGTAAGATCCGGTTTCTTAAAGAAAATCCATGCGAAGATCATGGCAAACACCGCACCGGCTGCTGCAGCAAGCATGGTGTTTGTTGCGATAACCATGACGATGCTTGTATTGTCCGCACCTGCAATTGCAAGCTGACTGCCGGGGTTGAAACCAAACCATCCGATCAGCAGGATGAAAACGCCAAGAGTACTCATGGCCAGATTGTGACCGGGAAGTGCATTCGGAGAGCCGTCGGGATTGAAACGTCCGATTCTTGGCCCGAGGACGATTGCTGCGGCAAGACCTGCAAAACCGCCAAGCGCATGAACAACCAGTGATCCGGCAAAGTCATAGAAGCCAAGCTCGTTCAACCAGCCGCCGCCCCATTTCCAGAACCCGCTGATCGGGTAAATGAGAGCAGTTATAACTGCAGAATAGATCAGATAGGCCTGGAACTTCATTCTTCCTGCAACGGCACCTGAAACAATGGTTGCGGCAGTTGCAGCAAAGGCTACCTGAAAAAGAAAGTCAACTGCGGGGTGGAGATTGCCTCCCACAGCTTCCGGGGCTTCCATGCTGACGCCGAATCCGCCGAACCCGAACCATCCCCCGGTAAAAATATCTCCCGGATACATAATCCCGTATCCGATGAAGTAGAACAGAATGACACCGAGTGAAAGATCCATCAGGTTCTTGAACAGAATGTTGACCGTGTTTTTGGCAGAGTTCAGCCCTGACTCAACCATGGCAAATCCTGCCTGCATAAACAGGACAAGGACTGCGGCGATGAAAAGGAAGAAGTTGTCAATGGCATAGGCATTGGCAGCTCCCACATCAACGCTCTCGGCGGCAAGCAATGGCGGGCCGGGAAATATTCCCGTCGCCAGCAGGCCGCATGAGAGCAGGCCGAGTGTTTTTGCGAATGTTTTCATGCGAGTTTGTTTTAGTGTTCTTAAAAAATTCTGGTTATTCGATTGATTCGCATAAATTTCTTAGAAGAAATTCTGATGTTAATATAAGTTTTTAATAAAAAAATACAAATGTGTAAGAATTTTTTATGAAAAAATATCTTTTGGCTTTAAAAAATAAGGATAGTGTGAAGCGGCCAGGATTTGCCGGTTGCGTTCAAAACTCTTTCGTTGTAACTTTTCAGCGGCAGAGGTCTTGGAAGAAAGAGCTGTACATTTTTTTTATGGCTGCGTACAACCTGCTGCTTTCAAGCAGCTACGATGAGTGTCGGAAGCTTCAGGACTTTCTTGATGTGATGGCCGACCGTGAAGGTTTCAGCAAAGCGTTCCTGCACGAGCTCGAGTTTGTCGTCAAGGAAGCTTTTGTCAATGCAGTAAAGCACGGTAATTGTGAGGATAAGACCGCCGTCGTCAATCTGCGCTTTGAGCATGTCAGTGAAAACGGTGGACAAGCCCTGTTTGTGGAGGTTGCTGATTCCGGCAGCGGTTTTGCGGTTCACGAGATTGATAATCCGACAACTCCCTCGTTACTCATGAAATCTTCAGGAAGAGGAGTGTTTCTCATGCGTGCTTTTGCCGAGATTATGGGGCAGGAGAGCGGCGAAGATGGTTGGAGGTTGCGCTTGAAAATGAGGCCATTCTAATGAATAGTGACAAGTGACGAGTAACGAGTGACAAGAAACAAAGTACTTTCATTGGAACTCAACATTTTTAATAATCATTACGAGGATATTTTATGACCATACAAAACGGCCGGGCGTGGAAGGCGTTGGCGTCGCATAAACAGGAAGTTGAAAGGCTGCATATGAGGGAGCTTTTTGCCGGAGATGCAGAAAGGTTTCAGCGGTTCTCAATTCGCATGGGAGATCTGTTTCTTGATTATTCGAAAAACAGAATGACCGGAAAAACAATCGAACTTTTGACTTCTCTGGCAGAAGAGGCCGGGGTTGACAGCTATAAGGAAAAGATGTTTGCCGGGAGCAAAATCAACTTTACCGAACAAAGGGCGGTTCTTCATACTGCGCTTCGCCAGCCTGAAAGCTTTCGGCTGCAGCTTGACGGCCAGACGGTCGGCTGTGATGTAAGAGAAGTGCTTGCCCAGATGAAGCATTTCTGTGAACTTGTGCTTTCCGGTGAATGGAAAGGGTACAGTGGAAAGGCAATCACCGACATAGTCAATATCGGTATCGGTGGATCGGATCTCGGGCCGTACATGGTCACCGAAGCGCTTAAACCTTTCGCAGGCGGTGCGGTGAAAGTTCATTTCGTGTCCAACATCGACGGGACGCATGTCAGTGAGGCACTGCGTGGGCTCAGTGCCGACACGACACTTTTCATCATAGCATCAAAAACATTCACCACCCAGGAAACCCTGACCAATGCGCATACGGCAAGGCGGTGGTTTCTCGAAAAAGCGGTTGATGAATCATTCATCGCCCGGCATTTTGTCGCGGTATCGACCAATAAGGAAAAAGTAGAGGAGTTCGGTATCGATGCCCGGAACATGTTCCGGTTCTGGGACTGGGTTGGAGGGCGCTATTCATTGTGGTCTTCCATCGGTCTTTCCATCGCCCTCTACATCGGATTCGAGAACTTTAAGGAGCTGCTTGCAGGGGCTCATGCGATGGATGAGCATTTCCTTTCGGCTCCCTATGAAAAAAACATTCCCGTCCTGCTTGCTCTTCTCGGTATCTGGTACAACAACTTTTTCGATGCGCATTCCCATGCCGTTATTCCTTACGATCAGTATCTCCATCGTCTTCCGGCCTATCTCCAGCAGCTCGATATGGAAAGCAACGGCAAGCGGATCGACCGGGAGGGCAACGAGGTCGGGTATGCAACCGGTCCGGTGATCTGGGGAGAGCCGGGCACCAATTCCCAACATGCCTTTTTCCAGTTACTGCATCAGGGGCCGAACTTCATACCTGCAGACTTTATCGTGCCCCTGAAAACAGAGAATCCGGCAGGAGAGCATCATGACATCCTGCTTGCCAACTGCTTCGCCCAGACCGAGGCGCTCATGCGCGGAAAAACCGCCGAAGAGGCGGAAACAGAGATGCGCGATGCGGGCATGTCGGAGGAGAGGATTGCCGGGTTGCTTCCTCATAAACTCTTCCCCGGCAACCGCCCGACAAACACCATTGTTTTTTCGGAAATCAACCCGTTTAACCTTGGCAGCCTTGTGGCGATGTACGAGCACAAGGTGTTCGTGCAGGGTGTTGTCTGGGGTATCAACTCGTTCGACCAGTGGGGCGTTGAACTCGGCAAACAGCTTGCAAAAGCAATCCTCCCTGAAATCCAGGGAGGGACCGATGCTGTATCGCACGACTCGTCGACCAACGGGTTGATTAACCTTTATAGAGGAGCCAGGGGATAAAAGGATTCTATGTCAACTCCTCGGTGAAAACCGGCAAATCCGGGCTTTTGAGCATCGTGCTCATCATCGCATCGTTTCCTGTTCGTAGCTGCTTGTTTTATATGCTTATATCCGTTTGGCTATGAGAGGGCAGCAAAGGTGTGTTCTTTTGTCGGAGAGCGGTGTGGCTTTGAGGATTCAGCAATAATGCAGTATATTTTAGGGTGCCTCTATTAATTTGCTGCACGCCCTGATTACTTCGTTGAGCGGTGCTCGAAATTCTCATGTACCTGCGTGTACACTCCGGTTTCTGTGCTCCGTTCGCCTCGTACTCAAGTCGCTCACGACAATTTATAGGGTCACCTTTTATTCTGCGAGAGAGCAGGCGTTTCTGTAATACCGGTCATGAGCAACGTCATATCCGTAAGGGCTGAAAATGTTCAACAGGAGGAAAATCAAATGATTAAAAAATTACCGGAAAGCGAAGGCCCTTTTTTAGGGTTTGAAATTACAGGAAAAGTATCGTTGGAGGAAGAAAAAGAATGGATAGAAAAGGTTCAAAGTGTGGTTGATGAACATGGTAAAATAAGTGTTCTGGTTATTTTGGATGAGGAGGCAGGTTGGGGAATAGATGCGGGCATCGAGGATTTAAAATGGTTTATGACGCACATGAAACAACTCAATAAAATTGCTATTGTTTCAGAGAGCAACATTTGGAAGTGGCTGGTAAACCTGGACAGTCCCTTCGCAAAAATGGTTGGTATAGGCGAAAAACATTTTGAGCCTTCAAAGATAAAAGAAGCCTGGTCATGGATAAAAGAGTAGGGGCCTGACTTTGCTAAACCTTTATTGCCGGATAAACTCCTCTATATTCGGGCTTTTAAGCATCGTATCCTTGTTGTCTATCAGAATGAAGGCAAGTGAAGGGTCCTCCTGGACAATCCTGAGGGCGTTGTTGTATCCCAGTATAAAAAACGCCGTAGCATAGGCGTCGGCTTTTGCCGGATCTTCCGAGAAAACCGTAACGCTTTTCACTCCTCGTGCAGGGTAACCGGTTTTGAGGTCGATGATATGATGGTATCGGGTGCCTTCATGTATGAAATAGCTTTCATAGTTGCCGCTCGTAGCAATGCCGCAGGCTTTGACGACGCTGAAGGCAAGCGGCGGTTTTTGCTGTTTTTTGTCAGGGCTTTGTATCCCTGATGTCCAGTGCTGTTCCCCTTTTTTCCCCTTGACATAGAGGTCGCCGCCCGCATTGATGATATAATTATTGATCCCGTACTTTTCTAGTACTTTGCCTGCACGGTATGCTGCATATCCTTTTGCGATTCCCCCGAACCCGATCTCCATCCTCGCTTTCTTCAGGAAAAGCGTTTTTTTCAAAGTATCGAGTTCAATCTGGCGATAATCAACCAGTTTCAACACAGTTTTGATGCTGTCAAGAGGAGGTGGGGCAGTCCGCTCTTTCACGTTCCATAACCTGCCGATCGGCTTGAACGTCACATCAAATGCCCCATCCGTTATCCGGGCTATTTCCAGCGCCTTTTCCGTGACTGTCACAACTGCATCGGGAACCTGAGCATGCTCTATCCAGGCTTTTCGGTTAACCTCTGAAACCGGACTCGCCGGCTGCCACTCGCTCAGCCCCGACTCCAGCCCCGCAATCTCCTGAAACGCCGCATCGAACGCCTCCTGTGTTTTTTCTTCCTCATCACCTCCCGCCACCGCCTTGATCTTCATCACCGTCCCCATCATCACCTTCTCCTGCTCGTAAATGCGCAGAGTGTCTCCCTGTTGTGCGCAAGAGAGGAGGGTGAGGAAAAGTATGAATACGCTCGGGAGGAAGATTAGGTGTTTGGGCATAGGTTGACAGAGAGAAAATGTTTTTGCTAAAAAATTAATCAGGGAAGTAAAGATACACCGGTAAAGCTTCTTTTGCCAACCGAGCACCTGTGAGGCTGTGTGCTTTAAGAGTCGGGATGGGATGTGGAGAGTGGTTTGGGGAAATCCTTGGGAGGTACAAAGGTGTTCTGGTTTGGGAGTATGCTGTTTCTTCAGGATAAAAACACGAAAGGTCATAAAAATAACTGCTATCTAATGTTATGCGCATACCGCATAAGTATGCTAATAACCTTTAAAATGAACAGTATAAGCAGATATAGCTGTATTGGTTTTTGAGTAATAAGCAGAATAACAGTAAGTTTAGTATAAATCTACAGTAAATCTGTACTGCGGATAATAAAAAAATGTTGCAGGCGTGCGTAGCGCGCCTGCAACAAATCGTTCGAGCGAAAATGTCCAGCGTTTACCGGCCTGTAGCCTAACACTTCGTCCATTCTGCTCAACTCGGCCGTTGGGCATCTGAGTCATACGAGGATGATATGGATAGACGCATATTTCAGGGAATATTCACCAAATCAAAGCCTCCACAATGGCCATGCCCTAGGTGCAGGAAGTCTATCCTACAAATAGTGGACAAGAGTTTCTCTGATGATGAAGGGGCGGATTCGAAAGAAGCCCATTCGCATGAAGCTTGGGACCCAGATTGGATCACAAATAGATTCTCATGTCTGTTGAAATGCACCAATGCAGGTTGTGGCGAGGTTGTAGCATGTTTAGGTGCTGGAAGCGTCGAAGAAGAATATGGTTATGATTTCGAAGGGAACCCGACTTGTGAATACATCGAGTGGTTTAGACCAGTGTTTCTCCATCCAGGATTGGTAATGATGGATATCCCGGTGGATACTCCAGATGGGGTGGTCGATGAACTGAAGGCATCTTTTGCACAATTCTATTCTAACCCCAGAGCAGCCGCCAACAGCGCACGTATGGCTATTGAGGCGCTGTTGACGAGCATTGGGGTAAAGCGTTTCTCGACATCTGGGGGTCAGCGCAAGCCCATTGCTTTGCATCACCGAATTGAATCACTGCCCGCAAAGTATGCCTCAGTCAAGGATGTGCTGAATGCGGTCAAGTGGATTGGCAATCATGGCAGTCATGTTGGCAGCCAGGTGACAACAGACGCCTTGATAGACGCCTACGATCTCCTCGAGGTGGCTCTCGAAGACTTCTACAGCAAAAAGCGCCCGCGAGTACAGAAGGTAGCAAAGGTGGTCAACAAGCGTAAGGGCCCAAGGAGGAAGAAATGATTCCCAACAAGACGCTCGAGCGGACGCACTGACGCGCGGCACTCAACTCGGCCGTTATACACAATGAAGTCAAATGGACACTGAAAAGAAATATCAAACTCAAATACTAAATACCTTGGGGCAATTTCAAATACTCGAAATGGCCTTGAAAATGTATATCGCTTCTGCATACACACTTATTAGTCGTGAAACTAAAGGTGTAGTCACATTTAATTACTCGTTCAAGGACATAGAAAATTATCCTTTAGAGCGTCTATTAAACATATTTCAAAAACTAAATCCCAACACTGAGCTTCATAAACGCCTAAACAGACTAAGAGAAAGTCGTAACAAAATAGCGCATAAATCCTTACTGTTTGTCCATGACATATTCAGGGAATTACTCGGTGAAGATTTAGAAGAAAATCATGAGCTATTAGAAACCCTTTATCCGGAGGTTCTATCCTGTCTAGCTGAAGTACAAAATGAAACAGAGGTGCTGCTTTTAAAAATCAATAATGGCCAGTACCCTGAAACCGAGAATTAATAGAAGTTGTGTATAACAAGTTATTGCGGCGGACAAAAAAAACGAGGTGGGATTTTTGCCGTAGAATTCCGGCGTTATGCAACAAAAATGGAGCTGAGCACATGATTATCGCTGTGATAGTTGGTGTGATCACAGGTGTGATTGCATCCTGGGTAGCTTGGTGGGTTTTGCATCATGCTATGGCTCCAAAAGTCGGGTTCTCTGAAGTATTGAAAAAACAAAAAACGGGGAACTCTAAAACAGGATATTACTACCAATTCAAATTTGGGAATCTAAAGAAACGTACAGAGGTAGTAGATATAAGCGTAAGAGCTTCTCTTTATCTTCCAGATTTTCCGTCAAACGGAGTGACAAATATCTATACAATACCTATTGACGGGAAATACATCTATGAGCTGACACCTCAGAGTAATGAAAACCAAGGTTGGGCCAGAAGAATTAGTTTAAAAGTAAACGACCCAGACTTCCTTAAAACGTTTGAAAAGACGTTTTTCGACGAAAAACTCAAAGAACTTGCTAAAAACGAAATGATTACTCTTGAGGAGCTCTTCAAGATAACTGAAAAAGCATTTGTAAGAGTATATATCGCATCTATGGATGCGTTCAGTGGTTCTAGAAAAGTCGTCAAATCGAAAAATTATCGGCTCACGGATATTCAGTTCGGAAAGTATGAGCGATTCTCGTTAGAGTTTACGCCAACCCAGGAAAACAATGCATAACAAGCGCGTAAACTCGGACCCCAAAAAGCGCCACTCCTTCACCGCTCTACTTTTTGGGTCCGGTTACGTTTGTCGTTAGAGCAAAGAGACAAACCTCATGGAATACTCAATTGATTCAATGTCAAATGACGATCGTGAATCAATAATGGATATTTTCAACTACTATGTAGAGAACACCTTTGCGGCATACCCTGAGAATAAACTCCCATATCAAGAATTTGATAAGATAGAGATAGGGGACGTTGTTCCGTAAGCTAAAAAGTTTACTATTTTTATATTAGAAAACAGGAGCAGCGGACTTTTTTGATGAATCAAAATAGATAGTATTAGTATATCGTGAGGAGCAAGGCTGGATGCGCCGGGAACGTTGCATCATGTTATATATGCTAAGATGCAAATGATGCAAGTCTCAATTCTGTAGTTTTTGTGCTCACCGGATTAATGTTTTTTCTGATCAATGAATCTGTTTTGGGTTATTGTGGTTACCGAACAACGTTTTCTATTCACTACTTAAAATACAATAGATTTAATACAAATCTGTGAAAAATATATAGTGCAGATAATAAGAAATGTTATGATTTATAAAGAAATTGTTTGATCATCGAGGTTATATAATATGGATGATGTTTTAGCAGTTACTAAAAGTCAATTGGTAAACGAAATAAAAAAACTTGGTTTGTCAGAAGGTCAAACCGTAATGTTGCATGCTTCGGTTAAAAGCATAGGTCATATCGTAGGGAGCCCTCGAACTATACTTGAAGCTTTATTTGAGATTTTAACTTCACGTGGTACATTAATGATGTTAGTAGGATGGGAAGATAATCCTTATAGTATTTTTGGTGCTTCTTTTCAGGATGATATTGACAAATGGCCTGAAAAAAAGCGCCAGACATTTTATGATACATGCCCTACTTTTGATCCAGAGTACTCACGCTCAGACATTCGGGAAATGGGAATCCTTACCGAGTATCTTCGGACTTATCCTGGGAGCATTCGTAGCCGCCATCCTTTAGGATATGCTGCTGTGGGAAAATTGGCACAGTATGTTTTAAAAGATCAGCAATGGCAATATCGTGAAGGATCGGGTTCACCCCTTGAAAAATTATGCGATGTCGGAGGAAAAGTATTGCTCCTTGGGTCTCCAACTGGAAAGGTGACACTCCTTCATTTTGCGGAAAACCTTGCAGATATTCCAAATAAAAAAACTGTTCATTATAAAATGCCAATTATCCAAAACGGTGACAGAGTATGGAAAGGTTTTGAGGAATATGATTTTATAAACGGGATTGTCCCATGGCCTGAAGATTATTTTAAAAGCATTGTTGATGAATATATTGAAAAAGGCAACGGGGTTCAAGGTACTGTGGGAATGGCGGAATGTCATTTTTTTGATGCAAAAGATTTAAACAACTTTGGCGTAAATTGGATGGAACGTAATTTCCGTTGTTTGGAGGATAGGGAATAATCAAACAAATAAGGAGGCCGTGGCAGCCAAGCTAAACGAACAGAATTATCTTAAAAACAAACTTTTAAGAAAGTACGGAAACAAAACAGAACAACCGCTTGTACGAGGACACAAAATGCTGGCACATTTTGCCCCGGTTGAGTTGAATTTGATTGGGGAAGAGGCAAAAATGCATTACGTGTAGTTAAAAACTGTAGATAATCTGTAGTGTAGGTAATAAGTGTTATTTGATATCAAATGAAATGAAAGAAGTAAGAAACAGTAGTTTGCTGAGTATAGTAATCTTTGGGCTTCCAATTGTTATTACCGCTCTCTATAGATTTATCGAAAGCTCAATTGGTCCGATTGTTTTCTTTTATTCTGTCATAGGGGGTGTCATATTTGGGATGACATGGATAAGAACACTATGGAAAAAGTGGAATGGATTTGTAGGGTTGCTTATCGGTATCCCGCTTGGAGTTTTGGGAATGCTGCTGTTGATAAACTTTTTTATTTGGGTGACCTGGGTTATGGGTGAAATGGACTACGAACTGATATAAAGAAATTGCACTGTCGAACACGTGATTGCAGATGATGGTTGACTGCAATCGCTCTCTAACGCCGCACGAATAGGGGACGTTGTTCCGTAAGCTAAAAAGTTTGCTATTTTTGTGTATTAAAGAACAGGAGCAGTGGACTTTTTTAATAAATCAAAATAGATAGTATTAGTATATCGTGAGGAGCAAGGCTGGATTTGCCGGGAACGCTGCATCATGTTATAAGGCGCAAATGATGCAAGTCACAATTCTGTATTTTTTGTGCTCATCGGGTTAATGTTTTTTCTGATCAATGAATCTGTTTTGGGTTATTGTGGTTACGGAACAACGTCCCCTAATTCCGTCCCCTAATTCCATTATGCATTATGAACAGCTCAGTGCCCATTGAAATCTCGAAGCAGGTATCACAGGCGTGCGATGTCATCGGACGCCACCTGGCATCGGCACTACAGGCAATACATTTGTACGGTTCCGCGGTTGATGGAGGTCTGAAGCCGTATAGCGACATTGATTTGCTGGTTACCATGGATGCACGGTCTGATGAAACTACCCGAAAGGCTCTTTTGCTTGATTTGCTGAAGGTCTCGGCGCCACCCGGCAAAAGCGAGGCACTTCGAGCTCTGGAGATCACCGTTGTTGTACAGACTGAGGTAGTACCTTGGCGTTATCCGGCCAGACGAGAACTGCAGTTCGGGGAATGGCTGCGGAAAGATATTTTTGCAGGTATCTTCGCGCACGCTGTCATGGATTCTGATCTGGCGTTCCTCCTGATGAATGCAAGGCAGCACAGTCTCCCCTTGACGGGCCCGGCGGCTGAGGAGTTTTTCGACCCGGTGCCTAAAGGTGATTTTTTTAGGGCGCTCGCCGACACCCTGAAGCAGTGGGAGTCACCCCCGGACTGGGCAGGTGATGAGCGGAATGTGGTACTCACATTGGCCCGCATATGGTACAGCGCCGTAACAGGAAAGATTACGCCTAAGGACATCGCTGCGGACTGGTTGATGGCGCGTTTGCCCGTCGAACATCAGTCCATATTGTTTGAGGCTTGGCAAGCCTATCTTGGTTACGGCGAGGACCATCTTGCCTCGCGTGCGGATCAGACGGCAAAATTTATTCTTTTTGTGAAATCCGAAATTGTTGATTTGCTTAATGTGAATACCAATGATGTCTAACAAGCACATTCAACTGACGGCCCCTGCAGTTTTGGGTTTACACTTTGCCCAATGGTCGGGCTAGTTTTACTGTTTCACTCAGGATACAGCGTGGGCCGCAGCTGATGTTGGCGTTGGAAGCCTGAAGATTCCAACTCGGATTTACAACCAATTGTACGGAGAAAATAATGAAGTCAGAGCAGGTAAAAGAGAGTCTAAGGAAATTTACAGAAGTTTTGTCTTTCAATTATCCTGCTGTTGGCTGGTATTTTTCTTCTGAGGAATTTGAAAATTCATTTGTCTTTAGAAAAAGCAAGTGGGTATGCATGTTCATGTATGTAAAAATGATGATGAACAAAGGAAAAAGAATCCGTTTCTCTGGGGATAATGATAGCGCTTGCACCGGTCCTGCAGAATTCTTTGGCTTTACTGAACTTGAGGATGATGGAGGCGTATTTATCGCTGAAAAAGAACGGTTTAAAAAAAATATTGAAATTTCAAAAGCATATACTCGGGAATCGGCGGCCCTTATTCATAAGCCAAAAAGCAAATATCTGTATATGGAAAAACTCGAAAATATAGATAACAACGAGGATATTGAGGTTGTAAATATTTTTCCGGAGGGTCTCACCAACTTGACGAAACTTGTAACCCTGTCAAGCTACGACAGAATTACAAATATGGATAATGTATTGATGCCTTTTGCTTCGGGTTGTCAGTCGGTATTTGCAATCCCTTATAGTGAAAAATTTAAAGAAAACCCCAAGAGTATTATCGGACTAAGCGACGTGTTGGTCAGAAACTTTATTCCTGAAGATATGGTATCATTTTCAGTTCCTTCAAATCGATTTATTGAAATGGCAAATAATATTGAGGGGAGTTTTCTTGACAAAAACTTTAAAAACCCGACAAGTTTTTGATATCTGATTATTAAGTGCAGAAAAGTACGGACTTTAATCATGGAAGCAAATACATATCCCGCATGGAAACTGAAGATCCAGCCTGGGATTATTGTACAATCCGCTGAAGGGATTCATACAATAAGAGCGAGAGACTCCCAACAATTTGCTGCACAGGAGCACCAAAAGCCGCGCCCCGTGAGCAATACGTTTGGCTGAGAAAACATATGGACCGGGATTCAATAGTCTTGCGGGCCGCCAAACCCACCTTGGATGAAGGCCTAATCTTTGCCCGCTATCTCGACGAGGCAGCTGAGGGGTTCTTCCGTTTTATGATCGGCCGTCGCGTCGAGCATGTAATCGCGACAGCATTTCTTCAGCCGGACCATGATCTGTCCCACCAGAACGTAACTTTCGCGGAGCACGAAGGTACTATAGTTGGAATGGTTTCAGGTTACACCGCCAAGCAGCATCGGGCTTCATCACGTCGACCTTTAAAAGAGGCTGCGGGCAGAGGCAATTTGCGGATGAGGATAGTGTTGGTTCTCTTTGCCCCTCTCATGCGAATTATCGACTCAACAGGCGATGAGGATTTCTATATACAAGCCATCGCAGTTAGTAAGGAACTGCAAGGCGGAGGTGTCGGTTCAGCCCTGATGGACTTTATGGAGGAACAGGCTAGAACGAGCGGATCGACTCGGCTGGCCCTGGATGTTTCCGCCAAGAACGAAGGTGCACGTAGATTCTACTCAAACCGCGGAATGAACGTCGAATCACAGTGGCCCAAGCGTTTGCCCATACGAGCATTGAAGTTCTGTCGAATGACCAAGAAATTAGGATAAAGGAGCACCGGACAAAAGGATCAAGCGTACCTGCTAAGGCGGTCCGCTTATCCCTATCGTTAAATGCGAAAAGGTATCGAAAACAGGATGACTACGAAGATTTGTATTGGATGTGGCGGGAATAGGGGACGTTGTTCCGTAAGTTAAAAAGTTTATTGTTTTTGTATATTGAAACAGGCTCCATAATGCATCTTTAGTGTTCAACATAGTGTCCTCCTTTCTAACGTCCTGTTTGACGAAGAGTACATGATTGCCAGGAAAGCGTTCGAGGAAGGATAGCTGAAAATTTGACGCCTGGAGTCGATTCGATGATAACGCCCTTTAGCGAACTGTGGAAAAGCTCACTCGCTAACAGAGTGTTGCACTGGACAGGAATTCCGCTGCGATCCATCCCTACCAGTGAGCTTGAACGTTATGTGGTTGAATTAGATATTGGACAATAAGCATAATGAAAATATCATCATCATCAATAATACTCTCTCATCCTGACAAGAACAGCCATGTCAAAGTTGAGTTTCAGAACTTGCGCATTGTTGTTTGTGGCTGCAATAACGATGCATAATATCGAGGAAGCTCTTTTCCTTCCTTCGTGGTCTAACCCGGTCAGGATAGAAGTTTCATCGTCGGAGTTCACCTTTGCTGTTGTATTCCTTACCGCGCTCGCTTACCTATCTTCTTACTTTTCAATTCGAAGTGGGAAAAAGGGGCTTTGGACATATTTCTTCACGGGATACGCTTTAGCAATGTTCCTGAATGTGTTCTTTCCCCATGTATTGACTTCTATCCTGGTGCAAGAATATGCTCCGGGTACAGGAACCGCTGTTTTGATGGTGCTACCGACCGCATCGCTGGTGCTATATAAATCGATTCAGGGTGGGTTTGTTGACAGAAGAAAGTTCTATGTCATTGGGCCTATTGTTGTGTTAATCATAGCTGCTAGTGTTCCGTTGCTGTTCGCGATGTGGCGAGCGTTCGGAAGCTGACAGAGCAATAAGGCAGATGAGAGAGCCAAGCGAATTTTGCAAAAAGCATTTCCATTCAGAATTATTGAACAGATAGCCATTGATGGTATTGCGTCTGGCGGTGGTAGCATTCATTGCGCAACACAGCAAGAAATTAAAGTCTGACAATCACATGCAGTGGAGCGGATCTGCTGCTAAAGTGTGACGTTAGTGACAACAAAGAAACATATGATGAAAAATCGGCACATTGTTCTGACAATCAGCGTGTGTCTGACGTTTTTAGGAGTATCTTCTGCGGTCTCAGCAAAGGCATCGCACTCCTATCCTGATCTGTTCGAGGAAATAGTCGAGATCGTCGAGGAAAATTTTTATGATCCTGTCCGGATTAATCAGGATTTCCTGTCCATCAAAGATGCTTATCGCAAGCAACTGCCGCAAATTTCTACCCGGAAAGCATTTGCCACCCTTGTGAATGCCATGCTTCGTGAGTTGAACGCCTCCCATACCTATTATTTAACACCGGAGGATTATGAATATTATCAGTTAGCCGCCTTATTTTCTAAGATTCCAGATGTTGGAGCCCTGTTTCAAGGCCAAGACGTGCTGTATCCGACAGTCGGTATTATGACCCAATCTTTCAAGGATCGAGTATATATCGTTTCTGTCCTTCCTGGAGGCATTGCCGAAAAAGCCGGACTATTGAAAGGCGATGAGATCTTGTCTGTCAATGGAAGCCCTTATACACCGATTGCTTCTCTGCGCCCGTTTGTGGGGACCGATGTCTCGTTTGAAATCAGACGAAAGGAGCAGGCCAAGCCTTTCAAAATCGTTATGAAACCAGTTCTTATAAATCCCAAACAAGAAATGCTGGATGCACAAAAAGCCAGCGTCCGTATTATTAAACGAGCGGGGAAGCACATCGGCTATATTCACATCTATTCCTATGCGGGAGACGAGTACCACAAGGAATTACTCAATGCATTCGTATGGGGGGAGTTAAAAAAGGCAGATGCCTTAATCATTGATTTGCGGTATGGCTTGGGGGGAGCATGGCCGTATTATCTCAACATTTTTAATCGGAATATTCCGGCCCTTGAGATGATTGACAGAGATGGAAAGAAAACCACTGTCGATTCGCAATGGAGAAAGCCGGCCGTCTATTTAGTGAATGCGTTTAGCCGAAGCGGAAAGGAGTTACTGGCATTCGGTGCCAAGAAATATCGCATGGCAACCGTAATCGGAGAACGGACACCGGGGCAGACTCTCGGAGGACGTCTATTCCCCTTGTCCAATAACGATATGCTCTTTCTTGCTGTGCAGAGTTCTCACATTGATGGAGTCAATTTGGAGGGGGTAGGTGTTGCACCAGATATTGAAGTCCCCTTTGACGTTCGGTACTGCTCTGGACACGATGTGCAACTTGAAAAGGCTGTTGAGTACCTTATTGATGGGTTCTCGAATGAGAGCAAACGTGTCAGGTGACCTGGGTGTCGATTCGATAGTAGAGTTTACTTTGGCTTCAATTAGGACTGTTTCAAGCTCGTGCCTATTATACAGGGGTTAAGCGTTTTTTAGTCATATAAAAAAGGAATGAGATTTGGCTTCAACATGGATTACATACAACGAACTTGCTTGGACTGATGATTGGTTGGTAAACCCTGCAGAATATGAAGATGAAGTCAAGGTCTATGTTGACCTGATAAAACATATTGCGGCGGAACCTCCGCGTACATTGCTGCATTTGGGGAGTGGCTCAGGCGGCTATGACCAGATCTTCAAAAAGCATTTTACCGTAACCGGTGTAGATCTTAGTCTGGGTATGTTGCATAAAGCACGTGCTGCACATCCTGAAATCGAATATATAGAAGGTGACATGCGGACATTGCGGTTGAACCGGCAATTCGACGCTGTAGTCATTCCAGACAGTATTGATTACATGGTTTCACCGGACGACCTGCGGAAAGCAATCCAGACTGCCGTAGAACATCTTAAGACCGGTGGTGTTTTGCTTGTCGTGGGCAAAACGGAAGCGACCTTTAAAAACAACAATTTTGCTTACACCGGTGAAAAGGACGGTGTGCATGTGACTTTATTGGAAAACAATTATGCCAGTCCGTTTCGTCCTAATACCTACGAGGCCACATTCGTGTTTTTGATTCGGCAGCAGGGGGAGTTAACCATACACACGGATCATCAAGTGCTCGGTCTTTTCTCGCAAGCAACGTGGGAAAAAGTGTTCGACGATTCCAAACTCACCATGCAGAAAACAATCCTGGATGGCACCTATGACGATTATCTTCTTGGTGATGGTGAGTATCCAGTTACTGTCTTCGTTGGTCAAAAAGCATGACAGGAGAGGTTGTTGATCCGGAAAACGTCCAGTTTGGTTGTACAGAATGGTTCTGGAAAAAGCAAATCAAAGGGTAAGCGTGAAAATGGCATATGTTACTTTGACAAAAGAAAACATCGGGTCGGAGCATATTTGTTGCGCTTTTTCGGATAAAAAGAGTTCAGAAGGCTATCAGCTCAAAAAGCAGTGGTTGGCAGGAGAATTCGATAATGGTTATGTTTTTCGACGTCTTGCTGAACGTGCAAAAGTTTTTGTTGAATACGGCCCGGCGGAAAAGGCATGGGTGCCGGTAACCGCACCCAATTACATGATGGTTGGATGTTTCTGGGTTTCAGGGAAATACAAGGGCAAGGGACACGGTAAAGCTCTGTTGCAAGAGGTTGTCAGGGCAGCGAAAAGTCAGGGAAAAGATGGTCTTGTAACGGTGGTCGGAACCAAGAAGTTTCATTTCATGAGCGATACCAAGTGGTTGTTGAGGCAAGGTTTCGAGATTTGCGAAAGCGTCTCTTCTGGTTTTAGCCTAGTCTCGATGGATTTCAAGAAAGGGAAAAACCAACCTCGCTTTAAAGATCCGGTCAAAAGCGGTACTTGCCCCACAAAGAAAGGTATCGTTGTTTATTATTCCAACAGATGTCCCTATTCTGAATACTATGTCAAAGAGCCATTGGTCGAAACAGCAGACAGACGAAATCTGCCGCTTAAAGTGGTCAAGCTGAAGACAATGGAGCAGGCTCAATCCGCTCCGACACCGGCTACGATTTTCAGTCTTTTTCTGGACGGCAAATTCGTCACAACGGATATCGGCGTTTGTATGGATAGTCGATTTGATAAAATTGTTGCGAAAGCTGTAGATACTGTTACCATCTCGTGATTGATTGATGTGGGAAATAATCCTGTGTGTCCCTTAGGAAGATATGAAAGCCTTGATAACAGGTGCCGGAGGTTGCTTTAAGGTTTCTCAAAGAAAGTCTCCAATAAACATTAACGGGGAGGTGGCATGGAAAAGGACAAATCGATGATCGGGGCTGTCAGGGATTTGATTGCCGTGCTTAGGGAAGCGATTATCATTATCGTTGTTCTGCTGCTGTTTCTTTCACCTTCTTTAATCAAGGACACCCTGACGGCGGCTGGTTTTACAAAAGCGTCTTTTGGCGGATGGGAGTGGCAAAAGGAGGTAATGGCAGCCAAGCAGCAGGTTGAAAAAGCCAAAGGTCAGCTTGCGGAGGTTCAGGAACGGTTTGTGCATGTGAATACCGAGCTTGAACAGATAAAGGCAAATGTGAGACCTGAGGAGCGCGTTCGTATAGCGAAGCTGTCAGAGGATATTGAGCTTTCCAGAGAAAAAACGGACGCCATTCAAAGCGAGCTGTCATTGACAATTCAAAAGCAGGACAACCTTTTACACAGCATCGAGACCAGGAAGCCAATTGAGCAAACCAGGTAGTTCCCGGGGAGAGGAGTGTAAGATAGAAGAGGGTTGTTCGGTAAGTGTAAAAGGTCAGTTGTTTGTGTTGAAGCAAAAGGAACAGGGGTCGTCCAATAAGTTAAAAGGTTTCCCATAAGTGATGATCCATCAATATACGCAAGCGGTTGCGAAGCACTACGCGGCCTACCGTCCGCCGCTGCACCAACTGATCTTGCGCCGTGCATTAATCGGGATGGAAAGATTCGCTGATGGGCTGGATGTTGGGTGCGGTACTGGTCGGTCGTCTGTTGCTCTGGCTGAATTCTGCCAACACGTCTCCGCCATTGATCCCAGCCAATCGATGCTTGATGCGGCAATATCGCACGACGCGGTAAAGTACATGCAGGGTTCCGGCGAGAGCATTCCTCTGCCAGACAACTCAATCGATATCGTGACCTTTGCGGGATCGCTCTTTTATGTGGACGCTGACGCCGGCGTTCGTGAGATTAATAGAATTTGCCGATCCGACGCGTTGATCGTTCCATACGATTTCGAGATACTGATCGGCGACATACTCCGACGCTTCGGGCTCGAAACGTACGCACAACAATCCACATACAACCATTGTGCTAACCTATCAACCTCCCCTGACTTTACAGAGGGCCTTGTCGAGCGTGACCGGGTCGAACTCGATGTTCTCGCTACTGATCTCGCTCATGTTTTGTTGGCGGATGCAGCACGGCACGATGCATTCACAAGGCGGTATAACACATCTGATCCGTTTGGAAGGCTGGTTGCAGAACTTGACTCAACGAGTGAAAGGATTGTGGTGCGGGCGGACATTTTTTACTCGACATACCGACTTGCCGGTTTTCCGGGAAAAGGCATAGAGGGTAGGCAGGCCAGGTAGTTCACGGATCATACATGAAAGTCGGCTATCTGTCTCTTTATGGAACCTCTCAGGGAAGATTTGCGAGGTGTTCCATTTGCTTGAACGATATGCCGGTTTCGTCGGAAGAGGGAAATTTTTATCTGGGATGATGAATGACAAATCTACCTTGTTGATTTTAACTCTGTGCTGGGGCCGTTGTAAACCGGTTCCCAGTTTTTAAAGACAGGTTCGATGTCTTTTTCTTGCAGGGCGGTACAAAATTCTTCTGCACTGCGGTCATCATAGACTTCGAACTGGCCTCTCTGATCGCTTTCAGGTTCTACGTATCCGCCGACTGTTGTTCTGCTTGCAATACTCATGCGTGTGATTGCAAGTCCTGCCATGCCGTCACGGAACACCGGGCTTTCACGAGTTGAGAGTACCAACTCGACGTCAGGCAAGCCGATGCGAAATGCAAAAATCATTCTTGCAAGGAAGTGATCGGTTACAGGGAATGCCGGCTGAAACCCGCCGGTCTGTGGGCGTATGCGGGGAAATGAAACAGACAAACCGGCTTTCCAGTAGGTTTTCCCAAGATGCCGGACATGGCGCAACAGCTTCAATGCTTCATCTACCGGTTCGGACAGACCGAGCAGTGCGCCAACCCCTACGGTTTTGATGCCTGCCTGAAGCGCACGTTCAGGCGTTTCAAGCCTGTCGAGGAAATTCTGTTTTGGGCCCCAACGATGCAAAGCGCGATACTGTTCGGGATCGTATGTCTCCTGGTAGATTGTAATCCCGGTACAGCCGCAGTCGGCAAGTGCACGATATTCACTGACGCTCATGGGGAATGCTTCTATCGAAACTCTGGGCATCATGGTTGCAGTAATGTCCACACAACGTCTCAGATAGTCGAAATTTACGGCAGAGGTTCGTTCTCCGGTAAGTAGCAGGACATCACTGATACCCATGGCTTTCATGCCTGCAAGTTCACGTTCTACCTCCTGGAGATCAAGATGTCTGCGCAGGGTCTTTCTGTCAGAAGCATAGCCACAGTATGCACAGCCGCTTGAACAGTAATTCGAGAGATAGAGCGGTGCATAAAGCGACATGGTGCGTCCGAAGCGGCGAAGAGTAATTGCCTTGGCTTCAGCCGCAAGAAATTCAAGCGAAAAAGAAGAGGCTCTGGTAAGCAGGGGCGCAATATCAGCAGATCCTTTTTCGTCAGTCAGCCAAACCGGAAACCCGTTCATGATGTTTTTCCAAGAAAAGAGGTTAACGGACTTGTTGCTACTGCCGAGCCTGATTTGGGCATGATTCCTGCTGCTCTTGCCTTGTAACCTGCTTTAACGGCGCTGGCAAATGCAACTGCCATTTGAGCAGGGTTTTCTGCAGCCGCTATTGCGCTGTTGACCAGTACGGCTTCGCATCCCATTTCCATTGCTGCGCAGGCTTCAGAAGGGGAACGCAGACCGGCATCGACAATAACCGGAATGCTGCTTTCACGGATAATAAGCTTGATCATTTCGGCTGTTGCAAGTCCCTGGCCGCTGCCGATTGCGGAGCCGAGCGGCATGACCGACGCGCATCCGGCATCTTCAAGCCGTTTTGCCAGTACAGGGTCAGCCGGAATGTAGGGCATGACCAGAAAGTCTTCCGAAGCAAGAATGCGGGACGCCTCGTATGTTTCAATCGGGTCCGGCATCAGGTGCTGCGGGTTGGGATGGATTTCAACCTTGATAAACGGGCTGCCGGAAAGTTCACGGGAAATATGTGCTGCCTTCACAGCTTCTGCGGCGTTCGATGCCCCCGAAGTGTTTGGCATAAGCGTGAGCCCCTCGATGGTTGAAAGCGCTGTAAAAAGATCGTGTTCGACCTGTTCGCGGTTGAACCTGCGAAGAGCTACGGTTACCAGCTCTGTTCCAGAAGCACGGATAGCGTCAAGCATTGACTGGACGTTACCGAATTTTCCTGTTCCAAGAATAAGGCGGGAAGAAAAGGTATGGGTGCCTATCTGCAATACATTCATAACTTGTTAATTAGCCTCACAGGCTGATCAGCCTCCTTCTACAAAAGAAAGAACCTCAACCTGATCATTTTCTCGCAGTACCAAGCTGCTGCGCTTTTCCGGATATATTATGTTTTCATTGACAACAACAGCTACGCGTTGTTTTTCGGCACCGATGGTGCTGAGTATGTCGTCAACAGTCGAACCATCGTGAATATCACGTTGTTCACCGTTCAAGGTAATCGTTATCATCTCAAAGAACCACAGTTCATTTTCTGTCCTCCAGTATAGAGAACAATAAGTTTACGGATTTCTTTCCGGCTTGCAAATTGTCTTTTTTACAAGACAGCACAAACAGTCTGCCACATCTGCAGATGCGGTCGGCAGATGAATGAGCCGTTTTTTTCAGGCTAATAACGGCAAGGCAAATGTGCGCTGAGAAAAGACGAGTGTTATACTATTGCCGAGTAATGGAACGCTCAGCAGGCTTTTCCAGTTCCAGCCTGCTGCATGTTCCGAGGTGTGTTTATCCTACTTCTTTGCCGGCCATTACCAGCGTTGGCGGCATCCCCAGATGCTTGCCGGCAAGCAAGACATTCCAGTAGAGCCATTCAAATCCCAGTTTGCCGTACCAGTTTGCCTTGGTTTCGTTGAGAAGAGAGAACGGCCCCATATGAGGGAGCGGAAACTTGCCCGGTAATGGTTCTATCTTGTAGTTGAAGTCGATAAGCGACGAAGTGCCTTTGGAGTAGACGATGAAACAGGTTGAATGGCCGTCGTAGATCTCTTCAGGTTTTATCCCGTGAATTTCAGCCATGATATTGAATACAACCACATCAGCTTCATAATGAGCAACCGACCCGGCCTTTGATGTCGGGACATTGGTCGCGTCACCGATCACATAAATTCTTTCATGTTTCAGAGCCTGCAGGGTGTTGAGGTGAGTCGGAACATAGCCTATTCCGTCATCCAGACCGGAATCACTGATGACTTCGTCGCCGATTGTGCTCGGTATGATTACCAACATGTCATAAGAGATCTTGTCTCCCTGTATGGATTCAATATACTTGTCTTTGCCGTTGACCTCATTGAGTTCGAAAGTGGGGGTGATTTTGATGTTCTTTTCCCGTGCAGACTCGCCAAATACAGCTGAGGCTTTGGGTTTGGTGAATGCACCGGTCAGAGGAGTAACCAGCTCAATCTCGACCTTGTTTCTGATTCCCCGTTTCTTGAAGTACCAGTCGGCCATAAAGACAAACTCGATAGGCGCTACGGGACACTTGAAAGGGAGTTCTGCAATATTGAGTACAAGCTTTCCCCCATCAAACTCCTTGAGTTTTTGCCGCAACAGTTCTGCGCCCTCTATCGAGTAAAAAGTGAAAGCGTTTTTTCCCCACGCATCCATCAGACCGTCATTTTCCTCAGGGGCGATCTTGCATCCGGTGCTGATTACCAGAAAGTCGTAGGAAAAACTGTGATTTTTGGTTTTTACCTCTCTTTTTTCAGGATCAATATGAGTGATCTCATCGATGACAAAATTAATGCCCGGAAGAATGTACTTTTTCCTTGACCTCGTCAGCGTTTTTGCTTTTTGAATATCAAACGGCACAAACAGCATGCCCGGCTGGTAAATATGCTTGTCGTCGCGATCGATCACCGTGATTTCCCATTCATCGGGGAGGTGTCTTCTCAAGTTGTTGGATATGATCGTTCCACCTGTTCCGGCGCCAAGGACAACTATCTTTTTTGACATGGTCTACAGACTCCTTTTTGTGATCTTTTCTCGGGAAAACGTGCGGTAATCTTTTGGAGGAAAGCATTTAACGATCGTGAAATATAGTCAACATCCTTTCAAAATACAAGCACTTATACTTTCCCGTCAATGCTTGTCGAAAAGGAGGATCTGGCCAGTGGAGAGTCAAGTGACGGCTTTTCTGAGGAAATAGCAGGGGCCCACCGGCTTTGGGTTGAAAGGGAACAAATGTTGTTTGCTTTTGTTGGCTGTTGCGTGTAAATTAAAAGAAATGTAAAGTGCTTTTTGAGTGCTTTATGTTTTTCTTTCCTTTGTACCCCATAAGCAGTGCACTATAGCTTGTACGAGAAGTTCCCGGATGTTATGTGAAGCATCTTTGCCGGGCTCAGTTTCCCAATGCCAGAAAAGGAGGCGGGCTTCGTTTTATTTTGAGCCGGTAATCGTTGTGATCAGCACAAGGATATCTCTGTGAATTGTCTGAAAAAAGATGTGACCTGACTCATTTTATTCATTTCGTATGTTTAAACACAAAGGAGAAACTATGCGCCCTCAACTTGTTAATGCATGGATTTTTTTGAACGAAGATGAGCCGGCCGGAACCAATTACAACAGCCCTAACAGTTGCTACCAAAGGCTCATTCAACAAAACATTTATCAGTCGGTAGACATCCTGTACATCTGCTTCGTAACGACAACCCCTACAGGTGCTCATACCGTTCCTTCTGGAGATGGCTCGTCTTATACTATTGAAATGGGTGCTTCATCACACCCGGGCGGGTTGACCAACCAGGACTACATGGATAGTATAATTCAGGATGCCCGGAAGAATAATCCCGGTATTAAAATTGCAGTTACGTTAAACTGGGGTGACGGGAGCCTGATTTCAAATATTTTTTCGAATCCCGATTATTCAGATCAGCAGAACGCTGAACATTTCGCTACCAACTTGGTGGCTTATTTGAAAAACTATACTCTGGATGGTTTTGATATAGACTGGGAAAGCCCGATTTCCAGCCAAACCACCCGGAATCAATTTACATACCTGATCAATGCCATAGGAGAACAATTCCAAAAACAGACGGATAAACACTATTACCTGACGCTCTCTCCTGCTGAAGTAGGGAATCTGGATGCCACGGCTGTGAACGGGTTCATGGACTTTGTGAATCTTCAGCTGTACTCTGGATTTACATTTCCGAGTGAGTTTAAACATGCAGGAGTCAATCCGGAACTATTCGCCTATGGCGCAAAGTTTGAAGCTGTCTGTTCCAGTTCCGAGAAAGGTTACCAGACGGCGGAGGAAGCCTATCAGGATAATAAGGAGCATTACCATTACGATATCTTTACCAACTGGCGCCTCAATTCAAGTAATTACGTTTTTGAACAGACACAACAACAGCAATTGTATCAGTTGGTTTTCTCATCTGTTGACACAGGGTGAATCTGTTGTCTTGTTCAGTTGTTTCCATGAAGCGCTTGTTTCTTTTAAACCATCATAATACAGGAGGGAAAATGAAAGGAAGAATATTTGAAAGGAAGGAACGTTTTCTTTCGATAGTGCTATTGCTGGGAATGCTTTTTTCCGCAAGCACGGCATTTTCAGGGGGCAAGCACCATAAAGCGATAACCAAAGAACTCATACAGTTAATAAATGAGCAGCCTGAAATCGGCAAAATGCTTGAGACATCAATTGCAAAGGCAAAAAAAATCAATCCTGACCGTGAAACCAATCCTGCCCAGAGCTTATCGGAATATTATGATTTCATAGACAGAGCATCGGAACTGCTTCCCCAGGACGTGCTCAAAGGGCCGTCCGAATCGGTGCGCGACCAGATGTTGCAGGGTATCTGCTACTTCTATTTTCTGGTTGACCAGCCTCTGGGTGAGTTAAAAGGAAAGGGCCTTTACAAAAATGCAATTCAGTACTACCCGCCGTTTTCTTCCTGGCTGCGTAAATACGCCGATACCTGGGGAATGTTCCTTGATACTGAAGCGTCATGGAACGAAGAGGTTTACCAGCAAATTTATAATGATCCTGCCTTTGGTTTGCAAAAAGGATGGTATGAGCCTTCATCCAACTGGAAGACCTTTAATGAGTTTTTCTCCAGATATCTAAAGTCACCTGCTGAGCGGCCCATAGCTTCGCCCGATGATCCGCACGTGGTTGTTTTTCCTGCGGATTCCGTTCCTCAGGGAGTGTGGCCAATTGATGGGAATTCAAATATTAAGGTAGACGGCGGGCTAAAAGTCAAACTTGCTACGTATTACAGTGTCAAAGAGCTGCTTGGCGAGAATAGCCAGTACAAAGATGCCTTTGCGAATGGTGTGCTCACTCATTCTTTTCTGAATGTGAATGACTATCACCGTTATCATTTCGCCGTTGGCGGTACGGTTAAAGAAAAGAACCTGATTTCGGAGAATGTTGCTCTTGAAGTTGCCTGGGATCCGAAAAAGGGAGAATATGACCCTATCGACTCTACAGGGTGGCAGTTTACGCAGACCCGTGGTTATGTAATAGTAGATACCGGAAAATACGGTCTTGTGGCACTTATCCCCATGGGGATGGCCCAGGTTTCTTCTGTAAACTTTGAAGGTGATGTCGAAGTGGGAATCATTCACAAGAAAGGCGACATGCTTGGTAATTTCCTGTTCGGGGGATCTGATTTCGTCATGCTTTTCCAGGAAAAGGCCGGGTTTGAAATGACGGTACCGGCAGAAAATCCGGCGGCTGCGAGTTCCGGTGAAGGTCAAGGACACAAAGCAACAACCTACAAGCACGGTCTCGTCGGTGAAAAGTATGGAGTGATGAATGGTAATTAATTAGTCCGGCAGTTTTCGGGGGTGCGCTGTTGCCCGAGAATATCTTTCAAGGAATAATAATGATAGGTTTTGTCGTCAGACATGACAACCAGGAGACCTGAAGGGTAGTCGGCGGTTACAAGATCTGCTGCGGCTTCGATCCCGTCGGTTCCCGTTGCGCTTGTTTTTACCACCCTGATGAGCTCATGATGGTGCGGATCATCCGCGTTTTTGCCGTGTCTGGTGTAGATGCGGAGCTTTCCTGCTCCCTGATCTGAGACGATGATATATCCGTCGGTATCGCCGGTTTTCCAGATGGCGATACCTTCGTGGTCTTCAGCGAAACCATTGGTTGCAAACATTGCAAGCTCCCGGTTGGCTTGGGGAGCGTATGGATCGGCGTGATACTTTCTGACCCCGATACCTTCATCGGAGTAGTAGACATAACCGAGTTCATTATCGACGGCAATGGCCTCGATTTCCTGATGACCGCTCCATTTTCCGAATGCCCTTACTTTTCTTGCCGTAACATATCCCTTCCCGCTGTCTTCGAGGAGGTACTGCCAGAGGTAGGTGCCGTCGGTCGGTCCCTGTTTTCTGCTGACAATTGCATACATGGTTCCATCTGAGGGTTTTTTGTAAAGTGCAATGCCCATCGGGGCGTTCTGTTCTTGCCTTTCAAAGACCGGGATGCCTCCATTATCGATGGAGGTCATATCAGGCAGCCGGAATATCCTGATTCTATTCTCAAGTCTTTCGGTAACAACGGCTATGTCGATAGTTTCTCCGTCCAGGGAAAAACTGTAGCCGACATCAACATTGTTTGGTCTTGCAAGCCCCGAGACGTTTTTTTCGGGGATGGCCTTTCCCGCTATATCGAATACATAAAGAGAGCCGTCCTGGTGTTTGTCCGTTGCAAGGACAAGGCTTTTTGATGGATTTTCCTTGTTGATCCATATGGCCGGATCTTCGCTGTCATGACGAACTGAATCGGTGATGGCTAAAGGTTCGATCGTTTGTTCGCAGTTGTTTTGGCAGGATACGAGCATTCCGCCAACTCCCATCAATGCAAGGATAAGTACGATTCTTTTCATCATCGCTGTTTCCTGTATTCCCGGTTAGAGAAAGAGAGGGGCTGAACCTCTTATAAAGTTCAGCCCTCCTCGGCAATAAGATTTATCGGCTTAAAAATCAGCCTTGACGCCAACCAGAAGCCTTCTGTCGTACCATTCCTCTTGGGCGACATACTGCTTTTCACCTTGATAGAAGCGCAAAGGCTGGTTGGTCAGGTTGCTGACCTCGAAATAGAGCTGTACGATGTCGCTGACGCGGTAACCGCCGTTAAGATCGAGAGTAAAGGAGCTGTCGTAGTAGCGGTCCTCCCACTTGTTCTCGCCGATCGATCCTTCTTCGGCATCGATGAAGTCGCTGTGATAGTTTCCGGAGAGACGGATGTTGAACGGGCCTTTCTCGTAGGCGATGGATGCGTTTGCTGTGTGTTCCGGGCTGCCCGGCAACGGCAGGTCGTCGCCTTCACGTCCCTCGATGTCGAAGTTATCGATTTCGGAATGCGTGTAGGTATAGTTCAGGTACAGTCCAAGGCCGGGGATGAAAGGAAGCTGGAACTGGGCTGCGGTTTCTATGCCCATGAGCGTCCCGTCTCCGGCATTGACCGGCTGGAACTGATCAAACGTATCTCCCGAATAATCGACGTCTTCTTTTTTGGTGATAATGAAGTCGCTGATCGATTTGTAGAACACGCCGGCGGAAAGAACACCCACATCGCTCAGATAATGTTCGATCATCAGGTCGATGTTTTTCGAGAGGGTCGGTTCAAGTGCCGGGTTGCCTATTTTGATTTCCTCGTCCTCCGCAACGATTTCCTGATAAGGTGCAAGGTCAAAGTAGTTCGGCCGTGCAAGACTGTGCGTATAAGCGAGTTTTATATTGGTCAGGTCGCTGACTTTATAGCGTAAATGAACATAGGGCAAAACGTTGGTGTAATCAGACGGCTTGCCTTTTACTGCAGCAAGCGAGTCTTCGTCGGCAAAGTACTTGAATGCGTTGTACTCGTTGCGGGTGTGCTCGAGCCTTGCACCTCCAAGCAACGTTGTTTTGTCGCTGATGTCCCAGGTTGCCATTGCATAGACAGCTTTTATCTGTTCCTTTGCGTCGAAGTTTCCGGCAAGCTCTTCCTTTACAGGCTCCTTGTCGAAATCACCGCTGTCAAGGTCAAGGCCGCCAAGAAACTCGTTTGAAACAAAGACGCCTGACTTGTATTTGTCATCCGGCAGAAAATGATCCTTGGTTTCATCTTTGAGGTTGGCGAACACTTCATCGCGGAATGCATCTTCATCAACCGGTTCGTATTCGTAAAAATCGTTATCACGCTTCTTTTGCTTGTCTCTGATTTTACCGCCAAACTTGAATGCAAGTGCGTCGGTTGCATCATAGCGGAAATTCAGGCCGAAGTTCTTATCTATGTCTTCGGTATACTGGTGTTCTTCAGTCAGTTCCTTGAGCTGCCAGTCTTCGCTGTCGCTGATGCCTCCTGATACGTCCGGGTTCAAGATCGTTACAAATGGTTTTTCAGGGTTGCTGATGTCGACGGTAAACGGCTGGTTCTTCGCTCTGAAGTTAATGTATCGTTCATTCGGACGATCTTCAGAAGCTTTTGAGTATGAAGCCTGCCAGTCAAGATCGAGCTTGCCGAAATCATGCTCACCGCCAAGCGTGAACAACATCATGCGTTGATCCTCAAGGCGGGCGTCTTTTTCCGTGCCACCTTTTGTCTCACGTTCCACCGTGGCAAAATCTTCGTCGAGATCCTTGTACTTGGTCCGGAAGCGGTTTTCGAAATCGTCTCTCCAGTTGTAAATACCGTTGAACTTGAAGACATGGTTTTCGTTAAAACGATAGTCGAGTGCTCCGGAAAAACTTCTGCGGATACGCTGGACATCATATTTTCTTACCTGGAATTCCTTGATTCCCTCTATGCCGTCGTCACCAGCGTCCCATTCTCCTTCGATATTGTCGGAGCCGAAGTCGTTGTTGTCATAGGAAACGCTCAAGAGCACGCCGAGTTTGTCATTGGCGAACCGGTTGCCGTACGTGCCGCCGAACTGATACCTGCCTCCGCCGGTTTCATCGAGAAAGTTCAAGCCGCCACCGGCTGTCAGGGAAACCCTTTCTTCAGTCGGGATCTTGGTGACCAGGTTGATCGAGCCGCCTATTGCGTCGGCATCCATGTCAGGTGTCAACGCTTTGGTGACCTCGATGGTCTGGATCATGTCTGCAGGAATGAGGTCAAGCTGAATGGTTCTGTTTTCAGCTTCTGCAGATGGAATGCGTTCACCGTTGACCGTTACGGAATTGAAGCGGGGTTCCGTGCCGCGGATATGGCCGAAACGGGCTTCACCCTGGTCGTTGAATACACTGATACCGGGGATTCTTTTCAGCGCATCACCGACGTTTGAATCAGGAAATTTTCCGATCTGGTCTGATGCAACAACATTGGTGACATTCACGTCGTTTTTCTGCTGGTTCAACGCCTTGGCCTGGCCTTTCAGGATTTCACCAACAACAGTGATCTCTTCACTGATCACGACACCGGGTTTCAATCTGATGTTCTGCGTAACGGCTTTGCCGGGAGCGAGAGTTACCGGATACTCTCCTTTTACATAGCCGATATAGGAGGCTTCAACGACAGCGGAAGTTCCGGAAACATTGTCCAGACGGTAGCGCCCGTCCTGACCGGTGACAGCTCCTTTTGATGTCCCTTTAACAGAGATGTTTACTCCCGGAAGCGGGAGTCCATCAACATCATCGACTACACGACCGCTTACAGTGCTCCCGAAACTTTCAGCATGCGCAATGTTCGGTGCTCCAAATCCATGATGTGCCGCAACGGTAAGGCAGATGAGGATAAAAGCAAGCAAATGTCTCATTATGGTGTCTTTTTTGAGTTGGAAGACCCTGAATAAAAGAGATGAATTCATGACGCCAGTAGAATATCTCTTTCGGGTTTTCCGGCAAACATCGCCTTGTAACAATTGTGCAAAGGAACGGTTAAGGAAGTGTGAAATCCCATGCTGAGGCAGAGAGCAATCACGATAATCGTTGTGTGGCAATGAAAACTTTTGACTACGAGGCAGATGCTTGTGAAGGGGTAGTGTTTTCTTTATTGGTTATGTATTTTTCAAATGTTGCCAAAAGAAGAGCTATGAAAGTGTACGGTTCCGGACTGATCCGGTGCGGGTTAGTATTGTTGCTTGTTTTTGTTGCAAGCTGCCGAAATGGTAAAGAATCAGGAAATGTCAACGGCCATGTCTCCGGCATGAGCCGGAAAGGGCAGTGTCTTCTGGTAGGGGAAAAAAACCTCTATTCCGGCTATCAACCCAGGAATGAACGTGGAGACATACAGGTTGTCGTTGAAATTCCTGCGGGTACCAACGAAAAATGGGAGGTTGACAAGAACAGCGGGAACCTGGAATGGGAAGTCAAGGAGGGGAAACCACGGGTGGTGAAGTATCTTTCGTATCCCGGGAACTACGGAATGATTCCACGCACGCTGCTCCCCGAAGAAAGTGGCGGAGACGGCGATCCGCTGGATGTTATCGTTCTTGGGCCTGCAGTACCCAGAGGGACGGTTTTACAAGCGCAGCTTATCGGCATGATCAGGATGCTCGATGAAGAGAAACAGGATAACAAGCTCATTGCGGTGATGCTCGATTCTCATTTTGGCGATATCAAATCACTGGAGGAACTGGAAAGCCGCTACAAAGGGGTTACCCGTATTCTTGATATCTGGTTTTCCAGTTACAAGGGGCCCGGTGTCATGCAATCAGGCGGCATGGCCGATACGGAAGAAGCGAAAAAAGTTTTGCAGGCCGCGATCAATGCCTATGCCAGACTGGAAGCGTCGGCTGAAAAGTGATGTTCAAGGCAACTCAATCCAGTGTAAAATAATACAGGGAGAACAGTATGAAAAACGAAGAACCGCTGGTCAGGGAACTAGCGGAAAGAAAGGTTGCATTTGTTTCGTTTACCGGTAACTATATTGGTAACGCACAGGTCTTTGGAGACTTGTTTCACAAGCTTGGTGACTGGGCTGGTATTATCGAGATCTGCATGAGTGTCAAGGAAGCATAAGACATCGCCAATTGCTTTATAACAGGCTTTTCCAGGAGACTTGTGGGGAGTATTTGATATGTTTCAGGAAAAAGAGGGGACAGGGATGCATGCTGTCGGAATACGTTACCAACTGGGAGTACCTGAATCATGTCTTGCCACTTCAGTTTCTCTTTATGATGAAGCCTTCGGCCAAAAATTCAAGGTTGCTATTCGCTCCGACCAACAACGGCTCTCTTTGCTAAAGGATTGTTTTAAGCGTGAATATGCTATTGTTGCCATGGCTGGCGACAAGCTTGTGGGAATTGCAGGCTTTCATACACCAGAAGGTTCATTTACAGGGGGAGTCGAGTACAAAGACATGGTTTCGCTACTGGGGTTTATAGAGGGCAGTTGGGCGGCCTTGATATTGAGTCTCTATGACAGAAAGCCTGAAACCGGAGAGTTGTTGATGGATGGCATAGCGGTTCACCGTGATTACAGGGGTAAAGGGATTGGGCGCAGGTTGCTTGAAGAATTGGCGGCGTATGCAAGAGAGGAAGGGTATGACAGGCTACGTCTGGATGTGATAGATACCAATTCGGGTGCAAGAAAGTTGTATGAGCGTGTTGGTTTCAAGCCGATCAGAACAGAAAGGTTTGCATATTTGCGTTGGTTTTTGGGTTTCGGCGGTTCTACGACAATGGTGCTGAATATTGAAACTGCAAACAAAGAGGCTGCTTCCTGATTCCAGGAGACAGCCTCTTTGCTTTTTCTGCTCTGGGGCGCATATGCAAATTTCTACTTAACCAAGCCCGAAAAACCCATGAAAGCAAGGGAGAGAATCGCTGCTGAAATGAATCCGATCGGGACGTTTTTGAATGGTTTCGGCACGTCGGCTTCTTCAAGTTTTTCTCTGATACCTGCAAACAGAAGAATGGCGAGTATAAAGCCCATTGCCGAGAAAAAGGCGAATACCACGGAGGTGACAAACGAGTAATCTTCCTGTATGGCAATCAGAGCGACACCGAGGATGGCACAGTTGGTGGTAATGAGCGGCAGGAAAATCCCAAGTGAGTTGTAGAGCGACTTGCTCACTTTTTTCAAAACGATTTCAACAAGCTGAACAAGAGAGGCGATCACGAGGATAAACATGATCGTCTGCATGAACTCTATTTTAAAGGGTACCAGTATCCCGTAATGCAGAACGTACCCGATGGCAGTGGCGATCGTCATAACGAAGGTTACGGCAAAACCCATGCCGAGGGCGGTATCCAGCTTTCTCGAAACGCCGAGGTAAGGGCAGATGCCGAGAAAACGGGCAAAAACAACGTTATTGACAAATATCGCGCTGACTATGACAAGCAGAAGTCCTGATATTTCATTCATTTCTTATCTCCCATTTTCTTTTCAAGTGAATTGAGCCCGGCAATGATGAGCCCGAGCCCGGCAAATGCGCCGGGAGGCAGTGCAAAGACAAGTATGGTGCTTGCATCTTCGCCGACAAGCGGGATATTGAATATCGTTCCGGAACCAAGGACTTCACGGAGTATCGAGAGCAGGAGCAGGGCAAAGGTGAAGCCAAGCCCCATCCCGATGGCATCGATAATCGAATACCAGAGGCCGTTTCTGCTCGCGAAGGCTTCAGCCCTGCCGAGAATCATACAGTTTACCACGATCAGCGGTATAAAGATGCCAAGCGACTGGTTCAGCTCGGGAGAAAACGCCTGAATCAGCAGATCGACAATCGTCACAAAGGTCGCGATAACCAGAATAAACGATGGTATTCTGACAGTGTTGGGGATCGCTTTCGATGCCAGAGCTATGACAACATTCGATCCGAGAAGGACAAAGGTTGTCGCCAGTCCCATACCGAGTCCGTTGATCGCGGTAGTTGTGACGGCAAGCACCGGACAGAGGCCCAGGAGCATCTTTGTTACAGGGTTTTCTCTGACAAACCCTCTGGTGAAAATATTTAACGCTTCGTTCATTCTGCTGAAGATTTAGGGTATTGCTCTTTAATGAATTCAAGGCCTTTGACGACAGCATTGGCAACGGCTTCCGAGGAGATCGTTGCAGCAGTGAGTTCGTCGATGTCTCCACCGTCCTTTTTGACTTTCCAGTTGGTGTTTTCTAGTGTACGTCCCTTGAACTGCTCTTTAAATTTGGGTTTGTCGATTTTGTCACCGAGTCCGGGGGTCTCACGATGAAAGAGGACTTTGTAACCGAGGATTTTCTGGTCGGGCGAAACGCCTAGCAGGATTTCGATAAGTCCGCTGTAACCTTCCTCTGTTGAGGTCTCGACAGCTATGCCTTCAAGCGTGTTGTCCTGGTTATACGCTTCGTAAAAGGTTGTTTGTTCGGTTGCAACCGTGTTCAGGCTGTCAAAAGTAAACGGAAAAATCTGTTGGATTGCTTTTCGTTTCATTTGTTCCTTGGCAACTGCTATCGGTTCGCGCGTGAGGTCCTCCACGACAGCAAGCAGCGAGGCGCTCAGTATGCCGACAATAGTAAGGATAATTATTGGTCTCATGGTGTTTCCGGCTTCTTTTTATTTTCGGCTTTTCTGTCGTTAAGATCCCAGCGATCGATGAGAGGGACGAAAGAGTTCATGATAAGGATGGCGAATGAAATGCCTTCAGGATATCCGCCCCAGAGGCGGATGACGGCCGTCAATAGTCCGCAGCCAAGGCCGAAAAGCAGCTGGCCACGAATTGAAAGCGGAGAGGTCACCATGTCGGTTGCCATGAAGAATGCTCCGAGAATCAGTCCGCCTGTGACCATATGGAAGGCAGGTGAGGCATAGGTTCCCGGATCGATCAGGTGAAAAAGGCCGGTGAAAAGAAAGACGGAACCCATGATGGTCAGAGGTATGTACATCGTGATGTACTTCTTGTACCATAACCATGCGGCGCCTGCAAGCAGGGCAAGGGCTGAGGTTTCGCCAAGGCTGCCGGTCATCGTGCCGTAAAAGCCGTCCATCAGTGAAAGTGAGGCGAGCGCAGCTTGAACACCATCCGTCTTCAGGATGCCGAGAGGCGAGGCTCCGGTCTCCATATCTACCATCACGTCAAAAGAAAAAGGTGCAGGCATCGGCCAGCTTGTCATGGCAGCCGGAAACGAGATAAGCAGGAATACCCTGGCTACAAGGGCGGGATTGAAGACATTATAACCAAGCCCTCCAAAAGCGTGTTTTGTAGCCACAATGGCAATAAATGATCCCGTCACTGCCATCCAGAGCGGCAGATTTGCAGGTACGTTCAATGCAATAAGCAGGCCTGTAACCAGTGCGCTGCCGTCAAGACAGGAATTCGGTTTTTTTCTTGCCTTGTCCATGAGCCATTCGAAGGCTATAGAGCTGAGAATGCATACCACTGTCAGAACAAGGGCTCTCATGCCGAACAGGTAGACCGACATGACTGTTGCCGGAGCCAGAGCAAAGGCGACATTGTACATCACCGATTCGATGGAGTCCTTCGAGCGGACGAATGGCGCATTTGAGACTTTGAGGTTGACTGATTCCATAGAAGTAATACTGATATCCTTTAAGCTGATTTGCGTTTTTGGCGGTTGTTGACAAGCGCCTTGGCATATTTGATCCAGTGAACAAGCTCGCGTTTCGATGGGCAGACATAGGTGCAACTGCCGCATTCCGTGCAATTGGCAAGGCCAAGAAGTTGTATTTCATCAAACTCCCTGAATTGCGCGACATTGGCAAGAAGCCACGGTGCAAGTCCCTGTGGGCAAACATCAACACATTTGCTGCACCTGATACAGGTGCGTTCACGGGCTTTTTCAATCCCGGTGTTATTGATAAAGAGAATGCCTGACGTGGTTTTTACAACCGGTACGTCAAGCGTAAAAAGTGCTTTGCCCATCATCGGGCCGCCTGAGATAATCTGGTTGGTGCTGTCCTTCAGATCACCACAGAACCGCGAAATATCCTTGAAACTCGTGCCGATTACCGCGCGGATGTTTTTCGGTTTTCCTATTTCCAGACCTGAAACCGTTACGATTCGGTCGACCAGAGGCTTGTTTTTACAGACGGCTTCATAAATGGCTACTGCCGTTCCGATATTCTGTACAAGACACCCTTTGTCGAACGGCAGCTCACCTTGCTCAATTGTTCTGCCGGTAATTGCGTTGATAAGCTGTTTCTCCGCACCTTGGGGATACTTGGTTTTCAGGGAGACAACTTCGATGCCTTTGGATGAAGCAAGTCGGGATAATGTTTCGATTGCATCTTTTTTATTGGACTCGATGCCGATATAAGCCTTTGCCTCTGCACCGAAAAGTGATGCAATGATCTCAAGTCCTTCGATGACTTCTTGCGGTGATTCCAGCATAAGACGGTGATCGGCTGTAAGAAACGGCTCGCATTCAGCACCGTTGAGAATGATAGTATCGATCTGCTTGTCAGGCGGAGGGGAGAGCTTGACGTTGGTCGGGAAACCTGCCCCGCCCATGCCGACGATCCCGGCATCTTTTATTTTCCCGACGACCTCTTCTTTGAAAAAGTCGTGCCAGTCAACCGGCTCGGTATTCAATCCTTCTTCCCATTCATCCTGTCCGTCGGCGGTGATAAACACGGTCATGGCATATTGCCCGCCCGGGTGGGGGTGCGGTTTGACGGCTTTAACCTTGCCGCTTGTGCTCGCATGAACTCTTGCGGAAATAAAACCATCAGCGTCACCGATCAGCTGCCCCTTTTTAACTTCGCTTCCGACCTTTACCAGAGGTTTGGCAGGTTTGCCGAGATGCTGGTTCAGGGAGATGGCCAGTTCTGCCGGAACCGGCATTACTTCTATGGGAATATTTTCTGTAAACTTGCTTTCAGGAGGATGAATGCCTCCCGTTTTGAATGTCTTCATTTATGAGGCTTTTTTTTGTTTCACTTCATTAAGGTCCTGTTCCAGGATAATGCAGTTGACCTTGGTCGGACAAACTTCGATGCATTTACCGCAGGCGGTACATTTTTCCTGAATGATTCTGGCAAGGAAATTCTCGATGACAATTGCATCATCATCGCAAACCTTGACGCACTTCTGACAGGCAATGCAGCCTGCATCACAGGCCTTCTTTGTGGCAGCGCCTTTGTCATGCGAATTGCAGGCGATATAATAGCGTTCGGCTTTCTTTTCCTGCATGACAAGTACGCCGGTGGGACAGGCTGGAACACAAGCACCGCAACCTGTGCAAAGATCCTTGTCGATAACGATAAGTCCGTTTTCAAGGCGCATGGCCCCGAAATCGCAGAAAGCAATGCATGAGCCAAGGCCTAAACAGGAGTAGCGGCACTGTTTAGGACCTACAAAGGTCTGGGTGGCAGCCCAGCAGTCCTGGATGCCGTAATATTCTGCTGTTTCCCTTGCTGTGTCGTTGTCGCCCTGACAGAGCACGACAGCGGTAATCGGTTTGGGTTCAGCCATGGTTATGCCGAGCGTGGCACTAAGCTGGGCGGCAAGATCCGCTCCCCCGACAGGACAAGACATCGATGAATCCTTCGTTTCTACAAGAACTTCGGCAAACTGCCCGCAGCTCGGGTATCCGCAGGCACCGCAGTTAACACCGGGAAGGATATCATTGATGATAACTACCGTGGGGTCTTCTTCAACGTGAAATTTTTTTGAAACATAGAAAATTATGAGACCGAGCGCGAGTGCAACGGATCCAAGGCTTGCAACTGCCGGTATGAATGCTTCACTAATCATGCGTTGTTATTTGATTCCTGTGATATAGTAGTACGTTTTATTCTTCAGTAGATACCGGAGAACGATATAGGTTATTACGAGAATCCCGACTCCGAAAAGAAACGATTGCCAGAGCTCCAGATTCAGGGCATTGGCGAGTCCGAGTGCGATCATGAACAACACCAGCGGTCCAATAAAAAGCAACAGAGCGGCTTTAACCTCAGCACGTTCTTTCAGGCTGCATTCGACCATATCGCCGGGTTTTGCCTCTATCCTGTTCTGAGCAAGAACCGTTTCGGCTTTTGCCGACGGCTTTTGACCCATGCTGCATGCCCCACAATGCACGTTGTCGTTTGACGCATCAGTGCAGACGATTTCGATTTCTGCTTTTCCTTTATATGTTTTCAGTACCTTAGCATACATAACGCATAATCTTCTCATGTGTTATTATCGACGTAATAACCTGCATTACAATAATATGATCCAATGGCTGGTGACAGTGAAATGTGAGATGTGCCATGCCGCTCCAACCCCTGCTTATTGCTTCTGGTTCAGGGACAAAGCGACGCAAAATTTAATAATATCCGCAGATATTAACAAACCGGATAACAGCGTTAATTTTTCAGAGCCCGTTACGGGCAAAGATGATGTCAACGCTTTTTCTGAGTTTGTTCAATATGTTTTCCGATGAAAAGAGTTTCTCTATTTCTTCGGCGGAGACATGGCTGAGAATGTCCTGATCCTGCAGGACATGTTTCTTCAGTTGAACCTTGTGTTCCCAGCTTTTCATGGCATTACGCTGTACAAGCTTATAGGCTTCTTCCCTGGTCAGGCCTTTGCCTGTAAGAGCAAGCAGCAATGTCTGTGAAAGGGTGAGACCGTAAGAGGTGTTGAAGTTTTCTTCCATCCTTTCCGGATAAACAAGAAGGTTTTTCAAGGTATCCGTAAAGGTACGAAGCATATAGCAAATGGCTATGGTCGAGTCGGGCATGATAACCCTTTCAACGGAAGAGTGTGAGATGTCCCTTTCATGCCAAAGGGCAACATTTTCCATTGCGGCAATGGAGTTTGAGCGGACGATCCTTGCCAGCCCTGTAAGGCGCTCAAAGGTAATGGGATTGCGTTTGTGCGGCATTGCCGAACTGCCTTTCTGTCCCTTGCTGAAAAACTCCTCTGTTTCCCTGACCTCTGTACGCTGCAGGTGGCGAAACTCAACGGAAAATTTTTCGATTGAGGAGGCTATGATTGCAAGAGTCGTAAGGAATTCAGCATGGCGATCACGCTGAAGAATCTGTGTTGAAATCGGTGAAGGCTTCAAGCCGAGTTTATTGCAGACAGCGGCTTCGATTTCAGGCGAAAGATGTTGATACGTGCCTACAGCGCCTGAAATTTTTCCTACGGAAACATTTTCAACGGCCCTTTTCAGCCTTTCGAGATTTCGGAGCATTTCCTGGCGCCAGAGCAGGAGCTTCAAGCCGAACGTCGTTGGTTCGGCATGGATGCCATGGGTTCTGCCCATTTCCAGAGTGTATTTGAATTCCACGGCTCTTTCGGCAAGTACTTCGATAAGCCTTTCGACATCTTTGAGAAGAATTCTGCCGGCGTCACGCATCTGCATTGCAAGGCAGGTATCGCCGACATCGGAAGAGGTCAGCCCCTCGTGAATATAGCGTGACTGGGGACCGACATACTGGTTGACGTTGGTGAGAAACGCGATGACATCGTGCTTGGTTTCCTTTTCGATTTCAAGGATTTCGTCAACATTGAATCTTGCGTTTTCTTTGATCGCCTCAAGGGCTTCCCGAGGAACAATTCCTGCTTCGAAACGTGCCTCGACAGCCGCTATTTCCAGTTGCAGCCAGCGTTCAAACTTGGCTTCATCCGTCCAGATGGCTTTCATGTCTTTCGGTGAGTAACGTGGTATCACTGTGCTCTGGTTTTTATTGGATCAGTTCCGTCTGTCGATCCTGATTTTTGAAAAGTTTCAATATATCATTTACACCGGACTTCCGGCTACCCTAATGTTGCTATGAGTCTTGCATCTCCCGATACGTTTTTTTTATGTAGTCAAGGGCAGCTTCACGGTCATAGGGTATTTCTCCCTCAATTACGGCTGTTTCCATTTTTTTCTTTATGATTCCGACAAGGCGCCCTTCGGAAAGACCGAGGGTTTGCATGATATCGGTGCCGCTGATGGGCGGTCTCCACTTTGCAAGCAGATCCTTTTCGGCAACCTCCGTGATTTTCTTTTCCACGATTTTGAAGTTGTTCATGATCTTCTTGACTTTGCGCGGGTTTTTGCTGGTTACATCAGCCCTGCACAGCGTCATCAGATCATCAAGGTCTTCTCCTGCTTCATACATCAGTCTTCTTACGGCAGAATCAGTGATTTCACCCTTTGACAACGGGATAGGGCGATGATGCAGGCGTATCATTTTCTGTACATAAGGCAGGGGTTCAAGCGGCCAGCGCATGGAGTGGAATATTTTTTTGGAAAGCTTTGTGCCGACGGCGTCATGTCCGTGAAAAGTCCAGCCGGATGATTTATTGAAACGTTTGGTTAGAGGCTTTGCTATATCATGCAGGAGCGCGGAGATTCTCAGCCAAAGATTGTGGCTGTTTTCGGACAATTTGTCGACTACCTGAAAGGTGTGAAGCAGCGTATCCTTGTGACCCAGACCGTCAACCTGTTCTACTCCGGCCATGGCGGTAAGTTCCGGGAAGATTTTTTGCAGGATCCCGGTTTCATAAAGAATCATAAGCCCGACAGACGGCTTTGGGCTTGCCATGATTTTCAGAAACTCCTGGCTTATTCGTTCTTTAGAGACAATAGTGATTCTCTCTGCCATTGAGGACATGGCGCTTATTGCCTGTTTGTCAAGATGAAAGTCAAGCTGGCTCGAAAACCTTGCGGCTCTCATCATGCGCAAGGGATCGTCCGAAAAGGTTTTCTCAGGTTCAAGAGGAGTCCTCAGGACTTTTTGCTGAAGATCGTTGTAACCGTTGAAAAGGTCGACAAGACAGTTTCGCTTGTTTTTGTTCAGCGGTATGGCAAAAGCGTTGATTGTAAAATCACGTCTTGAAAGATCATCCTCGAGAGAGCCGATTTCGGTGATCGGTTTTCTTGAATCAGGATTATAGCTTTCCTTGCGGGCTCCCACAATTTCAAGCAATATCATTCCGGTTTCAGGTTGTTCCAGTTCGAGGCGTGCTGTCCGGAATCGTTCGAAAACGACAAAATTTTTCCCGTTCAATTCTTTTTCAACCAGTTTCGCAAATGGTATGGGTTCACCGATAACCATGATATCCATATCACTGCTTGTTTTATGCATCAGGACATCTCTGACATAACCTCCGACAAGATAACAGGGGGTAACAGTCCGGTCGGCGATGTCGCCTATCCGGTAAAGAATATCGGGGAGGGAATTGTGTGGCAGTTTTTCCTTGCAGGACATAAACGTATCAGGGTTCTCTAAGAATGTTTTTCCTTGTAAGTGTCCGCTATTCTGCTGTTTGCGGATCGGCCGGGGATTCGGGTTGTGCATCCAGTGCTTCTATCTCGTACCTGAACAAACTCATTGATATTATGGTTCCGGCCAACATGAGGATGCCAGCGACAATAAACGGCATGGATGGGAATATACCATAGAGAATGCTGCCGCTGAATGGTCCAAATATTCTCGCAAGGGAGTTGATGGACTGTCCGTAACCCATGATCTGTCCCTGCTTTTGTGTATAGCTGTAAAGGGAGATCATCGAAATGTTGATCGGGTTTACCAGACTGGTTCCGATTGCAAAGAAAAGAAGGATTCCGAGGCCAAGGGTGAAAAGAGTCACCGGTGGAATGAATGGGATAAAAAACACCCCGACGAAGGTGATGATATGTCCCCAGAGAAAAAGCTTGTGCTCACCAAAGCGCATGTTCAGTTTTCCGATCATTCCTCCCTGGACTATGACCGATATGAAGCCTACATAGGCAAACAGGTAACCGATCTGCTGGTCTGTGGTGTGAAAATATTCCTTCCATAGCAGGATAGAGGCTATCTGCATGTTGGCGACACCAAACGTGAAGATGAAATTTGCGCTCATGAGCAGGGCTATGGGAGGGGAGCTGAATGCTGTTCTGATTCCGTCAAGATAGATGGCCGACTTTTCTTTCATCGAGGCAAAGAGGGGTTGCCTGGAACGATTCATTAAACTGCTGATAATGTGTGAGATTTTTTTTGCTTCCCGATTTGATTCCGGAAGGAAAAAAACAGCGAGGATAAAGTCGATTCCAATCAGGGCCGAAGCAACATAGCCCACCATTTCAATGCCGAAATTGGTCTTGAGAAAGCCGCCGATCAACGGCCCGATAATAAACCCTATACCGAACGCCGCTCCAAGCATGCCCATAGCTTTCGACCTGCTTTTGCTGTCGGTAACATCAGTTATATATGCCTGTGCAGCCGCAATATTTGCCGAGCCTATACCTGAAAGAGCCCGGGCAAGGATCAGGAGTGGGATGGTTGTTGCGTGGGCGAAAAACAGATAGGAAACCGAGGCCATGAAGATGCTGACCAGCATGACGGGTCTTCGGCCTATGAAGTCGCTGAGCCTTCCCCAGACAGGAGAAAAGAGAAACTGCATACTGGAATATATCGCAGCGATAAAGCCGATCATGAAAGGGTTTGCCCCAAGATCTTTGGCGTATGTCGGGAGAAGAGGCAGGACAATGCCGAACCCTATCAGGTCAAGCAGCACGGTCAGAAACAATATCGCCAAAGGTGATTTCTTCATGCAGGGAGGCAATTTTATAGTAGTAAAGCCGGAAAGATAAAAAAATGACCGCTCTTTTCCTCTTTCAGAGTTCATGAGGCCCGGTCGGCTCAAAAGCAAGAAAAAATACTTACTCCTCAGCTTCAGCCTTATCAATAATGCGTCTGAGCTGTTCTATCCCTTCGAGTACTCTTGGTCCCGGACGAAGAAAAATGTTGTTGTCGAAATCATCATAAACCCTGCTGTTTTTCACGGCAGCTGTATGTTTCCAGCCGGGTCTCGATGATACTTTTGCAGCGACACCGCTACTTCTCGACATGTACATGCATGCGATGATGTCCGGGTTTTGTCTGATGACCCATTCGGGCGAGACTTCGAAATATTCCTTTTCAACAGTGTCGCCAATATTGCGGCCTCCGGCGTAGGAAATGAGAGCGGAGACATAGCTGCTTTTTCCCCCTGTCCAGAGAGGGTCATCCCATATTTCCAGGTACACTTTCGGGGACGAAGCTGCAATATCAATCCGGCTCCTGAATTTTTCCAGGCCGTTTTCAATCAGGTAAGCAAGACTGTCCGCTTTTTCAGGATTACCTGTCAAAGCTCCAAGCTTGCGGAGCGCCGGGGGAATATCCTCCGGGGTGCGAACAGTGAGCCGTTTCCGCTTGATCCCGAGTTCGGTTATTTTCGCTCCCATGTTTTCATCTGCGAGATCATTATCCAGCACAAGGTCCGGCAAGAGACCGGCAAGTACCTCAAGAGATGGTTTGCCGAAAGCTCCTACAACCTTCACCTTTTTTACGTTTGCCGGCCAGTCGCATGCACTGGTTCTTCCGACAAGCTGTTTTTCCGCTCCGATCGCATAGATCATTTCCGTAATGCTTGGGGCCAGACTGACAATCGTCGGTTTATCGGAAGAAGAGGCCGGGGTTTGCCTTGTTCCGGTTTCACTACATCCGCCAACGAATCCCCAAAAGACGAAGAATAAAAGAAAAGGGAGCCTAAAAGGAAGAAAGATGCTTTTCATAACGGTTCAGAACTTCCAGGTGATTGAATGCCAAGCCAAAGTTACGGGCCTCCTTAAGGGGAAACCAGCCGATATCCGATACTTCACTGGGTTGAGGGCACAGTGTCCCTTTTGCGGTTCCGTAAAACATCAGGACAACGGCATGGAAACTGAACTCGGGAAATATTTCATCGCAGTAACCGAGAAAAACAGGGGATTGCAGCTCAAGGCCGGTTTCTTCGGCGGTTTCCCGTATGGCAGCGTTTTCAGCGGTTTCGCCGGAATCGATGTGCCCGCCCGGAAAACACCAGTGGTGCTTGAACGGGTCTATTGTTCGTCGTGTCAGAAGAACAGTGTTCTTTTCTGTCTCGGAAGGTGAGAGGATTGCGGTTACTGTTGCTTTTACCATTTCCGGGATGAGCTTTTCAAATTGTTTTCAGCCGGCACCAGTTCATATCTATAAAGGGATATTTTTGTATAGTTGTGCTGTTGTATAGGATAAATATCAGCACCATGATGTGCGACAAATCGGTATGCAACCATGAATGTCAACAAACTGATATATACACAGAAAATTCCTGCAGGAATAGAAGAAGTCTGGGATTTCTTTGCCAATCCGCAGAATCTTGCACAAATAACTCCTCAGGAGATGCATATGAGAATCACCAACGAGGAGGATATCGGGTCTTTGTATGAAGGAATGACGATCAGCTACAAATTGTTTCCTTTCTTTGATTTACCTGTAAAATGGTCTACCGGGATAATCCGTGTTGACAAACCTCACGAGTTTGAGGATGAACAGAAAAGCGGTCCGTATGAGTTCTGGCGCCACAAGCACCTGTTTCGTGAGATTTCCGAGGGCGTCGAAATGACCGATATCATCGAGTACAGGCTTCCCTTCGGCTTTTTTGGAGAAATGTTTGACCAGCTTCTTATCCACAACCGGCTTGAATACGTTTTTACCTATCGCCGGAAAAAAATAGAGGAAATTTTCGGTGTTGTTCAGCATGTTGCATCATAATCGTTGACGATTACAGTTATTTTTGCTATATAAAACGTCATATGACGTTTGTTCTTTCTTTTATGACTGGTGCCGGTTTAAAAGCCGGATAATAGGGAAGTACGTGAAAGACGTACACTGTACCCGCAACTGTTAAGCGGTTCACTGCCTTTTTCAGCTCATGGCCTCATGTAGTGAAAAAGCAGTTGCTGATAATCACTGCACTTTTCCGCCCGGAAAAAGCGGGAAGGTTGTCAGCAGGAATTCCGTGATAGTCAGGAGACCTGCCAGTCAAATGTTGCCTGGATGTGATGGACTACGGGTTTTAGTCTTCATGCAGCATTACAAAAACTTTTTCTCTTTAACGAATCATTTCCCGGATACTACGGAAGGGGTGTTTCCCTTGTCCTGCTCTGTATTGCAAGTCTTTGGGTTTGTTGTCGGAGCGTTTCAGTCTGGAAAACGCAGGTTTGAAAAAAGAAGAGATTCAATCGAAAAAAAGACTCGACATTGAGAGCTAAGGTGTACGGTGTGTCACTGGGACCTGGAGATCCGGATCTTGTGACGGTCAAAGCGATGAAGGTGCTGGCCATGGCTGACAGAGTCTATTATCCGGGAACCATAGCCGGATCTGGAGCAGTCAACAGCTTTGCTCTTGAAATTTTGCAAAAGCTCGGTGTTCCTGAGACAAAGCTGAAAAGCATGCTTTTTGCCATGACGATGCCCCGGGACGAAGTGGAAAAGGTTTATGATTGTGCCTTCGCTTCTGTCATGAGGGATCTTGAAAAAGGTTTGTGCGTTGCTGTCGTATGTGTTGGCGATACAGGGATTTACAGTACGTTCGCTCACCTGCTTGAAAGAATAGCCGCTGCATCCGTAGAGGTGGAGATGATTGCCGGAGTTCCTGCATTTATCGCCGCCGGGGCATCTGCCAGGGTACCATTGGCTCTTCGGTCGGACAGGGTGGTTGTTCTGCCTTGTCTTGGCGATGTCAATGAGCTTGACAGATACCTTGACCGGTATGAAACTGTTGTTGTCATGAAGCTTTCGATGATTCGCAAGGGGCTTTGCTCATACCTTCAAAAAAGGGACAAGGGTTTTGTATATGCCGAATATCTGGGTACGCCACGTGAGTTTGTCACCCGGAACCTCCAAGACCTTAAATCAAGGCGGATACCATATTTTGCACTGATAATTTTTTTCAACCGAGACCAATCTCCATCACGTTCATGTCCGGAAAGGTAACTGTTGTTGGGCTGGGCCCCGGAAGCCCGGATCTGATTGCGCCACGTGCGTATGCCGCAATTCAGGAGGCCGATGCAATTATCGGGTACAGCTATTATGTGAGATTGATACAGCACATCATACCTCATGGAACTCTGCTCATTGACAGTGAAATGAAAAAGGAGCGTGAACGGGCTGAGCGTGCGTTTACCCTCGCTCTTGAGGGTATGGATGTTGTGGTTGTCAGTTCCGGCGATGCAGGGGTTTACGGAATGGCTCCTCTGATCATGGAAATGCTTCAAAAAACAGATTATGACAGCGTGACAGTCAGTATTGTGCCCGGGATAAGTGCTTTTCAGGCGGCTGCGGCAAAGCTTGGCGCCCCGACAGGACATGATTTTTGTGTCCTTTCCCTTTCCGATCTTCTTACACCCTGGGAGGTTATCGAGTGTCGTATCAAGGCCGCGGCCAGCGCCGATTTTGTGACGGCGGTATACAATCCGAAAAGCAAAGGACGTTACTGGCAGATTCACCGGCTTAAGGAGCTGTTTCTGGAGAAGCGTTCGGGCAATACTCCTGTGGGAGTCGTTCGTCATGCAGAAAGAGACAAAGAGACGTCGTTTGTCACGACACTTTCCAATTTCGACCCCGAGTTACTTGACATGTTCAGTATTATGATCATCGGCAATCAGCAGACATTTGCTTTTGGCAGCAATATGGTTACTCCAAGGGGTTACTTTGCAGGGAAAGTGCCGGACAAAAAGAGTACGGGTGTCGGGCAGTCGATCATGGCAAGCAGCTTCAGAACGATTGAAAGGCAGTTGAAACGAAATGATCATCCGTACGATACAAAGTGGGCAATGATACATGCCATTCATACAACTGCCGATTTTGATTATGAAGATATTTTTTATGCGACCCCCGGTGCAATAAAGCGCCTGCATGACAAACTGACCGCAGGAGGAGCAACCATCATTACGGATGTCACCATGGTTCAGTCCGGTCTTCGCAAGGGTGCGCTTGAAAGATATGGCATCGAGACGATCTGTTATCTGCGCGATCCAAGGGTTTCTGTTATGGCAAGCGAGTTGGGTATAACCCGTACGCAGGCGGGTATGCGCCTTGCGGTACAGGAGCATCCCGAAGCACTCTATATTGTGGGCAATGCCCCAACCGCTCTTATCGAGCTTTCCGATCTTTTGTATCGTAAACAGTTTAATCCTATGGGCATCATCGGAGCGCCGGTTGGTTTTGTTAATGTTGTCGAATCAAAACTCAGACTGAGGGCGGCACGGGGATCGAGGCCTGTAGTTATTGTCGAGGGCAGAAAGGGGGGCAGTGCCGTTGCTGCAACAATTGTCAATGCAGCGCTGAGTCTCGACGATGCAGCAACCATGACACCGGGGAGAGATGTCTGACAGGATTACCATTGTTGGATTGACTGATAAGCCCGAGCCGAGATTGACACAGGAGGCAATGAAGGCTGTAGGAGATCACAGGGTGTTTGCCGGTGGTGAGCGTCACAGAAAGATTGTTGCCGGCATGCTGCCTTCAGGCAGCAGGTGGATAATGATCAAACCGCCTCTCAAAGAAGTGTTAAAGGCTTTCGAGAAGGAGCAGGAACCTGTTCTGGCATTTACATCAGGCGATCCCCTTTTTTACGGATTCGGTACAACATTGCAAAAGGCTTTTCCTGACGCGAACTATATCTACTACCCGTCATTTCACAGTCTGCAGTTGCTGGCGCATCGCTGCAAGATGCCTTATCAGGAGATGCGGTACGCGTCGCTTACAGGGAGAGACTGGGATGAGCTTGACAGCGCTCTTATTGAGGGTGCAAAATTGATAGGAGTACTGACCGACAGACAGAAAACCCCGGCATTTATTGCCGGGCGAATGCTTGAGTTCGGCTTTTCGGAATATTCCATGATTGTCGGCGAGGCTCTTGGGGGTACAGAAGAACATGTTGCCGAGTACACTCTCGAAGGGGCCGTTGAACGAACATTTCATAAGCTCAATTGCATTATTCTGCGAGCTTCAAGATCTCATACGCATCTTTTCGGGATTCAGGATGAGGAATTCGAAGGGTTACCGGGGCGTCCCGGCATGATTACCAAAATGCCTGTTCGTATGGTGACACTTGCCCGACTTGACCTTGTCAATGCAAGGAATTTCTGGGATGTCGGGTTTTGTACAGGTTCGGTTTCAATCGAGGCGAAACTGCGGTTTCCGCGGATTGATATCACTGCTTTTGAGAGGCGGAGTGAGTGTTCCCTTCTTCTTGAGCGTAACAGCCGGAAGTGCAGCGCTCCGGGTATTCGAAAAGTAATGGGTGATTTTTTCGTGCAGAACCATATCGAATATGCCGGTGACGGAGGGCAGGTTGACGCAGTTTTTATCGGAGGACATGGCGGATGTCTTGAAGAAATGTTTGCCTGTATCGATCCGTTTCTTTCCGACGGAGGGCGGATTGTTATCAATGCTGTGCAGTGTGAAAGTCTCGAGCGGTTTCATGAACATGCCGGTCGATACAACTACAAGATTTTTGACGATATGGAGGTTGCTGTAGACAAGTACAATCCGATTACAGTTGCGGCAGCGGAAAAAACCGGAAAATCATGACGATACAAACTGTGGCGGTTCTGGCTTTTTCTGATAGCGGTGCTTTGCTTGCTTGTTGTCTCAAGCGGCAATTGGAAACAGTGGCTTGTTACAAGGTTGAAATTTTTTCGTCCCGCAAGGTGGAAGGGGTAACCTTGGTTACAGGGGTTGCCGATTACATCCATGATAATTTTAACCGTTACGATGCGTTCGTGTTTATCGGTGCTCTCGGCATATGCGTGCGCACAATCGCACCTGTCATCGGGAATAAATATTCAGATCCCGCAGTACTCAATTGTGACGAAAGCGGGGTTTTCGTGCAGACCGTGCTTTCGGGTCATGTCGGCGGAGGGAACGAATTTGCCCGGCAGGTTGCCCGTCTGATCGGCGCTCGTCCTGTTATTACGACGTCGAGTGACGTGCAGGGACTGTGGAGTCTCGATATTCTGGGGCGCGAGCAGGGGTGGACGATGGAGTTTATTCCAGGAAAGTCCCGGCTTACGATGGCCGGGGCAATGTCGAGATTTGTCAATCATGAGCCAACGGTTCTGCTGCTCGAGACGAGGGATGAACAGACGGATTATCTCGAAAGTCATAAACCGTCTTTTCTGTCGATCGTTTATGACTATCAAGAGATTGATTTTGAGGCTTTCCGTTTGTTCCTCGCGGTGACTCCGCGCATTTTTTCAGCGCCGGTCCCCTCTTTTTTCTATCGTCCTAAAGTGCTTTATGCCGGACTCGGGTGTGAAAAAAATATCGATCCTGCAGCTTTTCTATCCTCATTTACGGAAGAGATGAAAAAAAGGGGACTTTCACCTCTTTCTCTCAAAGCTTTCGGTTCCGTCGATTTCAAGACAGAGGAAAAGGCTTTCAGGTTCGCCTCTGAAAACCTCGGTGTCTCCCTGCATGGATTTGCAGCAGCGCTACTCGAGGGCGTTGAAAGTGTACCGAACCCATCTGAAACCGTGTACCGGAAGGTCGGCGTACATAGTGTGGCGGAAGCCTCGGCGGCATTGCTTGCAGGTGAGGACCGGTGGTTTGTCGAGAAGCAGAAGGTCGCTCTGTCGGGTTTCAGCCAAGGTGATCCCAGGCATTATACGTTTGCTGTCAGTATGGACCGGACAGCCGTTCGCAAGGGTCGTATCGCCATTGTCGGCGCGGGGCCCGGTGATCCCGAACTGGTGACGGTCAAGGGAAAGCGCTATCTGGAAACTGCCGATCTTGTTCTTTATGCGGGCAGTCTGGTGCCTGAAAAGCTGACGCGTTATGCTAAACCTGGTGCAGAAGTCAGAAGTTCGGCATCCATGACCCTTGAAGAGCAGTTATCCTTTATCTCCGAATTTTACCGTCAGGGTAAATTTGTCGTCAGGCTGCATACCGGCGACCCCTCGATATACGGTGCCATCCAGGAACAAATAGCTTATTTCGAATCAAAGGATATGGATTACTGTATTGTTCCCGGTGTGTCGTCCTTTCAGGCAGCGGCAGCGGCCCTTAAATCACAGTTCACCGTTCCCGAAAAAGTGCAGACGATTATCCTGACCCGCTATAACGGAAAAACGCCTGTGCCTGAAAAGGAGGCTCTTGCCGAGCTTGCCCGGTCTCAGTCAACTATCTGTTTGTTTTTGAGTGCCGAGTGGACGGAACAGGTTCAGGAAGAGTTGCTCACCCACTATGCCTCGTCGACACCGGTGGCGGTCTGTTACCGGTTAACCTGGGATGATGAACAAGTGTGGCGGGGGTCGCTCGGAGAGCTTTCGGTTCTGGTCAGACAAAGCGGGAAAACACGCACTATCCTTATTATCGTCGGAGAAGCGGTTGGAGCCAGAGGAAACAGGTCAAAACTCTATGACCCGTCCTATTCACATGGTTTCAGACATGCTTCGAATGCAAATGAAAGGGATGAATCATGATAATGGTCTTTGGGGGAACAACTGAAGGTAAGCAGGTTGCACGATTTCTCGATAAGAAGGGTATGGAGTATATCTATTCCACCAGGACAGAGACCGAGCCGTTTTTCATGAAATGCGGTGAATACCGTTTCGGCGCTCTTGATGAACAGCTCATGGTGAGTCTTTTCAGGGCAAGGAAGGTAGATGCCGTCATCGACGCGGCACATCCCTTTGCATCCCTTCTTCATGAAACCATTGCCCGGGTTTGCCGGCAGTTCGCTTTGACCGTTATAAGGTTTGAACGTAACTATGATCTTCCGGAAGGTGCCGTCCAACGTGACAATGTGCATTATGCGAACAGCTTTCCCGAGGCGATCGATCTGCTGAAAGCACTGAGCCCGCAAAGAGTCCTCGCCATGACAGGTGTGCAAACTATAAAGCTGTTGCGGCCTTACTGGAATAAGTATGAGATGAAAGTCAGAATTCTGCCTTCCGGTCGATCGGTTCTTCTGGCAAGTGAACAGGGGTTTCCTCTCGGCGATCTCATTCTAATGAAGCCTTCAGGTGTTCTGGAGGAAGAGTGTCGAATTATCATTGCATACGGCATTGACTGTCTGCTGGTGAAAGAAAGTGGTGCATCAGGATTTTTGCCGGTAAAAACAGGTGCAGCAATTGCCTGTCGTATTCCGGTCGTTATCGTAAAACGTCCTCTGCTGCCGGAATCTTTTATAACGGTAACAAACGGAGATGGATTAAGCAGGGAAATTGAAAGAATCGGTCAGGTTAATCATGCGTAACACTGACTCTCAAAAACCGAGGCACGGTTATACAACCGGTTCTTGTGCAACTGCAGCAACAACCGCGGCGCTCATGGCACTGCTTACACAGCAGTCTCAGGAGTCCGTGACGATAACGTTGCCATCAGGAGCCTGTGCTGGGTTTCTTGTTGAGGAATGTGAATTGATGCCTGAAAGCGCTCTCTGTGGTGTGCGAAAGGATGCAGGGGACGATCCGGATGTGACCAACGGTATGATAGTGCGCAGTGAGGTAAGGTTTATGAGAGGCCTTGCGCATGGTGACGTTCTTTTTTTGCAGGGAGAGGGGGTCGGCAAAGTTACTCTTTCCGGTCTCGGTATCCCGGTGGGTGAGCCTGCCGTTAATCCGGTCCCCAGGCGTATGATAACAGGTTGCGTACGGGCATTACTGAAGAAGTACAGAGTTGGAGGAGGTGTTGCCGTCACCTTGTCGGTGCCGGGAGGAAAACTGGTTGCGAAAAAAACGATGAACGAGAAAGTAGGAGTGGTTGATGGCTTGTCGATTATCGGGACAAGCGGGATCGTCGTGCCTTATTCCAAAGAGGCATATATCGAGAGCATCAGGCGTGCCCTGCAGATTGCTTCGCATAACGGATGTCGGGAAGTGGCGGCTGTTTCCGGGGCAAGAAGCGAGAAGTCCCTTAAAAAGCTTTTGCCGGATCTGCCGGACATGGCGTTTGTTCATTACGGTAACCGGATCGGCAAAACGCTGGAAATAATCAATGAATGCCAGAATTTTGAAAACGTTACAACAGGTGTCATGCTGGCGAAAGCAACGAAGCTGGCTCAGGGAGAACTGGATACGTCAAGCAGAAACGTGCCGGTGAATCGGAAGTTTATAGCAGATCTTGCCGAAAAAGCCGGATACAGCAGCGGTACTTGCCGGAAAATACTTGACGTTACCCTGGTAAGAAATGTTAGCGGGATTGTTCCCTTCAGGAAAGAAGAGCCTTTGTATCGAGAGTTGGCAAGGGCGTGCTACCGGGTGTGCAGTTGTCTTGTTCCGGAAATGCAGCTTACGTTTGTGCTCATGAACATAGAGGGGGTCTGTATCACCTGGAACTCTTTAAAAGACCGGTCGGAATAGCTGATAACAGGATTGCTTGAACTACCCTGGTCGGACCGGGGCAATTTGTTGTAAAACAAGGTAAAAACAACTTTTTTCTCATGGGTGGAAAAAATAAAATACGAAGACAGATCAATAAAAAGGCCATCCTACTGGCGCATTTCGGTACCAGTTATCCGGTGGCACTCGCATCACTCGACAATATTAAAGAACGGGTTCAAGGGTGCTTTCCCGGAATCGAAACGAGAATATGCTTTACCTCGAACAGGATCAGGACTATCTGGGCGTCGAGAAGGAAAAAACCGGAGAAGTGGCTCGAAAAGGGAGTTCCGCAAGAGATTATGTGCGCGCAAAGTTTTCTCGGGGCAATCGGTAACCTTCAGGACCAGAACTACCGCACCATAATTGTCCAGCCGACACATATCTATCATGGAGAGCAATACGAAGATCTGCAATCATATGTCAGGGCGCTCCAGTCTATCAGGACAATAAAAAAAGCATGGGCGCCTTTTCATACAATTGTTTTATCGCGCCCTGCGCTGGGAACTTACGGAGTTGAGTACGATTACGCCGAAGACATCAATGAGGTTGTGCATGCCCTGGATGCTGACTTTACAAGGACGAAAAGATTGAATGCTTCATTGATATACGTTGGTCATGGGAATGATTTTTTTTCATCCGGCGCTTTTCTTGAAGCACAAAAAGCAATGCGGGACCTCTATCCGGATCTGGACATTTATATAGGCATGGTCGAGGGGTATCCGGGAATTGACGAAGTGACCGAAGAACTGAAAAAAGATGGCGTTAAAAAAGTGCTTTTAAAGCCGTTTATGATTACTGCCGGAGACCATGCACATAACGATATGAACAATGCTGACCCTGGTTCATGGAAGAGCAGAATAGAGTCTCTCGGTATTCATGTAGATGTCGTTATGGAGGGATTGGGGTCGAATGATGATTTTGCAAGGATTTTTGCAAAAAGAATCCGAGAAACCGCCGATGACAATGGTATTGATCTGCGTCCGGATGTCCTTGAGAGTTCTTTGCATTCCTCCGGAGTTGGGCACGGGGGATAAATGGAGCACGAGAAGCTTTGAAATACTCTTGGTGAATAGCGTGTTTTTTGGTAAATAAGCACGTTGTTAACGAGTTCTTTCTTTTATAGCTGGTGCCGGTTTGAAAGCCGGAGAATAGGGAAGTGCGTGAGATTCGCACACTGTACCCGCAACTGTAATAACGGTTTGCCTTTGCCAGGTGCTTCATGGCCACATGAGCATCTGCAGAGGTTTTTTCGATGTCACTGCGTATTGATTTCGCCCTGAAATCCGTGGGAAGACCCGAAATACACGTTCCGTTGAAAGTCAGGAGACCTGCCAGTTATCATATTGTGCCGACAATTGGACTACGGGTTATAGTTCCAGGCAATGCTGTACATCTTCTATGGCTGTTTAGCCCCGTATGTAAGGGATTTATTTTCTTCGTTATTTATCTACGGTTTCACAGCTTTATGCCTGTCATGTGCATTCAGAGCCAAAGGACGGACCTGTATGTCAGTTGTAGTATTCCAAACTGATAAAACAGGAGAAATGAAATGATGGTGACAAGAATTTACAGGACCATTCTGTTCGCTGCATTGTTCAGTCTGATCAGTAGTAATTGCTTCGCGTCAGGGGTAGAGAAGGAGATTCCCAGAAAAGAGGGTATCCTCCTCGTTGCTTTCGGATCAAGTGAAAAATCGGCACAGGTATCGTTTAAAAATATCGACAGGAGAGTAAAAGCTGCCTATCCGGGTATACCGGTCCGCTGGGCTTACACTTCACGTATTATTCGTGATAAACTTGCCAGGCAGGGCACGTATCTCGATTCACCGGAAACGGCGCTGGCAAAGATGCAAGATGAGCAATTCAGCCATGTTGCCGTTCAGTCTCTTCATACCATAGGAGGCGCGGAATTTCATGATCTCCGTCGAACCGTAAGTGCATTCAGGATGACAGGAGGATTCAAGAGCCTGGTTTTAGGATATCCTCTTATGAGTACACAGGAAGATATGGAAAACGTTGTAGAGGCCATTAAAGCAACAATCCCGGCCAAGCGCTCAAAAGAAGATGCAGTTGTTCTGATGGGACACGGTACACACCATCCGGCCAATGCGTTTTACGCTGCCTTGATGTTCCAGTTGCAGCTTGACGATCCTAATATCTTTGTTGGTACGGTAGAAGGATATCCTGAAGTGGGTCTGTTGAAAGAGCTGTTACTTGAAAAGAAAATCAAAAAAGCCTATCTGATCCCTTTCATGTCGGTAGCAGGTGATCATGCTAAAAACGATATGGCCGGTGCTGAAGACGATTCATGGATATCGATATTGACAAAAGCCGGGATAGAGTGTGTCCCTGTGTTGAGAGGGACTGCCGAATATGATGAATATGTTGCTATCTGGGTCAATCACGTCGGTGAATCATTGAATCGCTTAGAGTAGGACTGCGAGTATCAGACGGGTGACTGCGATCTGGCAACCAGCCCCGTTCCAGTTCCATGTTTTCCGGGTTGTTCAACTTTTTATGGCAATTAAGTTATTGATTTGGGGTTATATTTCTCACTGCCCGAGGTGGGGATATTTACAGGATATGCCACTCAATAATGAAATTGGAATAACCTTATGTTGAACACAGCACTTTTTTTCGATATGAAGAAGCTACTTGCTCTCCTTGCATGCATAGCGGTGCCCGCATTGCCTGCTCATGCCGGGCAAAAGATTGGAGACAACATCGAGCTGAGCGGTCTGGTCGAAGTAGAAGCATCGTATAGCGAAGCCGATGGTGACGATTCATCCGATATTGTTCTTGCTGAGCTGGAACTGGGCATCGATGCAGGGATCACCGACTGGTTTTCAGTGCACATTTTGTTTCTCTACGAAGAAGACGAAACCGACGGCATCGAAGTTGATAAAGCATTCGCCAGCATTACTCCCGGTGACTCAGGGTTTTTCATCAACGCAGGTCGTTTTACACAGAGCATCGGATCGTTTCCCTCGTCGTCAATGATCACCGACCCACTGACGCTTGATCTCGGTGAAACAACCCAGAAATCATCGGTCGCCCTCGGTTGGAATAAGGATGCAGTAAAAGCGCTGGTCAGTGCCTACAAGGGCGATATCCAGAAAACCGGTGACGATCATATCAACACCTGGGTAGGTGCCCTGAATGTGAACGGTGAGCTTGGCAACCTGACCTGTGAAGCCGGAGTATCCTATACCAACAACTTTGCCGACAGCGACGGCTTGGTGGATGATTTTGCCGGTGGCGAGACAGACGATTTAGTTGGCGGCTATTCAGGTTATGTCGTTGTCGGGCTCGATTCCGTACAGTTGAGCGGCGAGTATATGGCAGCGGCTGAAGAATTCAGCGACGGCACAAGAGCGGGAAGCAAACCGGCCGCATACAATGTGGAGCTTGCCTGGGATGCGCCCTCGCCGCTGGCGCTAGCAGTCCGTGTAGGCGGAGGGGATGAGTATGATGTCGATAACCAGTACGGCGCAACCGTCTCGTATGACCTGTATGAAGGGGTCTCACTCGGTGCCGAGTACCTCCGTAACGAAAACAGCGACGACACAAGCGAGGATATTTTCACCCTCCAGCTTGCTGCCAAGTTTTGAGCAACACAGGTGTGCTCCCGAACTGAGCGTTTTACATTGTCCATGTACACAGCACACAAGAGAGCAGTATGAGCTATGAATGTATGGCAGGATGATATGACATTTGTGATCACTTGCAGAATTGGAGTTTGCAGAGAGAGTTTATTTTTCGTAACTACCACCACATTGTTCTTTCATTTTATAACTGGTGCCGGTTTGAAAGCCGGAGAATAGGGAAGTACGTGAGATTCGTACACTGTACCCGCAACTGTAAAGCGGTTTCCTGTTTTTAATGAAGCATGGCCCCATGCTGAAAAAAAACAGGTGTTGCCAACCACTGCGATGTTTCCTCCCGGAAATGCGCGGGAAGGTCGCAACAGAAGTATACCGCCAAAGTCAGGAGACCTGCCAGCTATGTTTTGCATAAAAATCAGACTACGGGTTTATAGTCTCAGGCAATGAAGTTCATGATGTATCAACTGTCGACACATTTCATTTCGTGATAGCTGCTTTTTACCGGGGGTTCTTTGCGGCGTCATGACGCTTTTTGATTTCCGGTATTGTGGGTCTCTTTTTCTGGAATGATTTCTGTTTTTGACAGTTGTATACCCTCATCCTGTTTGCTTTCTGCCGATGGACAACCCTGTGGTTCAGTTGTTTTTTTAAAAAAACTGATAACAGGCCAACACATGAAAAAGAAAATTGTCGCACTTCTGATGGCGTGTGTTTTCTGCCAGCATACGCTTTACGCTGAAAATGTAAACCAGAACACCGTCTTACCTTCTTACACCGGTGATGAACTTGTTGTAACCGCTACTCGATTCCCGATCAAGGAAAAGGAAAGTTCCCGTTTCGTGACGGTGGCGGACAGCGAGAAGCTCAAAGAGACAGGCGCTACGAATGTTATGGAAGCTCTCGGGCGGATAGGCGGTCTGGGTTACAAGTCGCTTGCACCTATAGGGATAAACAAGCAGGGGATGAACAGTGCGGTGTACGTTCGGGGTATCGAGGATGGAGAGCTTATTCTTGTCAACGGTTCGCCGATCCAGCAGGCAGCCAGTAAGGGTTATGATCTCAGTGCCATTCCCATTGAGCAGATCGAGCGTATAGAGGTACTTAAAGGCGCGGCCTCCACACTTTATGGTGCCGATGCAATGGCCGGGGTAATCAACATCGTGACGAAAAAACCGGTTTCGGAAACCGGTGGAACGGCATCGATGGAATTCGGAAATGAGGAATGGATGAACCACGGCATCAGCCTGAGTTTTCCAGGGATTACGGCCGGAGTAAGATACCAGCACCTTGGTGAACTGGATGATGTCGGAAGGCAGTTCAGCAAGAAGTATACAAACGCTCTTGGTGAAACGGACAAGGTCATGGTGAACGTCAACGCGTCACCTTTCACCAATACCTATATCGATTACCAGTACTCCTGGTACGAGACAGCATTTATCGATCTGTATGATTCCGGAAAGGTCGAGCGGACAGATCAGGAGAGCGCATTTCATTTCCTCAACCTGCGATATGAAAATGAACGGTTCAGAGCAAAGGTGTTTGGCATGCATGACAAGCGTATCACGGCTGATTATGTTGATAATGTTTTCGATGAAGAAAAAGAGCGTTTGAACTACAACTACGGGGCGGAAAGTGATTACCGCTTTGTTTTCTCCAAAGGAACAGAAGTCGTCGCAGGTGTGGACTATGTCCATCGTTTTGCAGACTACAAAAACAACTATGGTGAAAAATACCGGGACGATTACGGTATCTTTGCCGAGTTGAAGAAAGATTTTAATGATGAGGTGATTCTTACGCTCGGAGTCCGTGAACAATTTATAGATAATGAAGAAAACACGACCGACTATGACTCGTTTCTTCCGAGCGCTGGGGTGACCTGGAAGGTCAATGAAGACTGGAATCTTTTTGTGAACGCAGGTAAGGCTTTTCAGGCACCTACCTTTACTCAACTGTATTATGAAGGGCGTATTATCGTTGGAAACCCCGACCTGGAGCCGGAATCAGGGTGGACTTATGAGACAGGTTTCAAGTGGGATTCAGAGCATATGTCAGCCAGGGTTGCAGGGTTCTACATGACTTACAAGGACAAGATAGAGATCGACCGTTCACAGGGCAGGCCCTATCATTATTTCAATGCAGGCTCGTTCAACACCAAAGGTGTCGAATGGAACCTCGCCCTGTATCCTTTCTCCGCCCATCACGATGTTCTTTCAGATGTCTCATTTTCCGCTGCCGGTTACTGGGCAAACCCTGTAGCTGAAAATCCGGATGGTGACGATTACCAGCCGGGGCCGAAATTCCAGAACACGTTCGGGATTTCCTACGCGACATCACCTTTCAATCTCGATCTGAAATGCAGGATTCTTGCCGGCAGGGAAGACGATCTCGACAACTATGCTGCTTTTGACATGACAGGCAAGGTGAAAGCCTGGAAAGGATACGTTACGTTTGCGGTCGAGAACATTTTCGATACCGAAGTTCAGACGACGGGAAACCTGCTCGAGGATGCCAAGAGCCGGTTCGTGTATTACGAGCCCGGCAGACTTGCCAGGCTGGGTTACATGGTGTCATTCTGATTTTCACGGAGTGTTTTTCTTCGTCAGTGCTCCCTTCCCGAAAGGGAGGGGAGGCTGACGGTTTATATAACAGCAATGTATAAAAGCCAATGAATGACTCCCCGAAGAGGAAAAGGCGTCGGCGCCTGAGGGTGCCGAGGGAAGAAATCGCATGGTTTCCTGTTATCGATCCTGATCTATGCAACAGTTGCAGTTCCTGTTATGATTTTTGTCCAAAGGATGTTTTCGCATCCGCAAAAGTTGAGGAAAGTCTGAGGCGTCGTCCAAAAATGACGGTGGCCAATCCTTACAACTGTATTGTTCTTTGTAGTGCATGCAGAAAAGTTTGTGCTGCAGAAGCCATCTCGTTTCCGTCAAGAGAAGATTTTGAGCACTACGTAGAGTATCTCGATTGAGAATGATTGCAGAGTCCTCTATAAAGAGTTTGACAGATCGATTGTTTTCGGTATACTTTGTTCAATGTTATGGCGCCCTGCATTTTTGCCGGGCTTAAAAGGGAATCCGGTGAAAATCCGGAACAGTACCCGCTGCTGTAATCCCGCATTGGCTGATTGCCGATGAAAATGTTCCGATAATGATGTCACTGTTCCGGGCCACTGGGACGGGAAGGCTGTCGGAGCCGGGAAAGTCAGAAGACCTGCCATGAATACAATCGCTTCGGGTTAAAGCAACAACTTACACGAATGAAAAGGTTTGCATATCCTTTAAGGGTGTTGGTTCACCATCTTTTTTCAAAAGCGAAGCGCTTTTTTGTCGTGCTTTTCGTCATGCTTTTTTTGGGCGGAGGCATATGCGGATGCAGTGACAAAGAGAAGAACCGGATCCACGAGACAACGTTACGATCGAGAGGGGAAGCTGCAGGTGTACTTTCTGATGTCACCCTTTCCCATGCCAAAGGTTTTACTCTGCATAACCACGATGGTTTCAAGACTTTGGCCGTTACTGTCGATCTCGATAGCCGGTCTGACACACTTCGTTATCTGCTTCTTCCCGGAAATGCTTCCGTACCTGATGGTTTTGACGACTACCTCACGGTCAGAACCCCTGTTGAACGTATTGCTCTTTTTTCAACGACGCATATAGGTTATATCGATCTGCTTGGTTGCGCCGACAGGATAATTGCCGTTGCGCGTCCCGAATATGTCAATAACCAGTCTTTGCAGGCAAGGATTAAAAACGGTGACATTTCCGAAATAGGCATGCCGTTCAGTCCCAATGTAGAGGTCATTCTTGAGCTGGATCCTGATGTCATAGTGGCGACTGCTCTGCCGACTTCAAGAAAAACCGATTATCAGGCTTTGGTAAGCGCCGGAATTCCTGTTGTCGTTGTCGCCGAGTGGCTTGAACAGTCTCCCCTTGGAAGGGCTGAATGGATGAAACTCTACGGGGCTTTGCTTGGCCGGGAGAACCTTGCCAGGGAGAAGTTTGCCGCCATTGAACGTTCATATACTGCACTTGCCTCCACTACCGATACGATAACCCGCCGTCCTTCGGTCGTACCGGGAATGCCTTTCAAGGACGCATGGTTTGTCCCTGGAGGAAAAAGCTATGTTGCTCAATTGCTCAGAGATGCCGGTGCAGAGTATTACTGGAGCGGCACGGCTAAAGCCGGCAGTATTAAAATGGATATCGAGGCAGTGTATCCGGTCGCACTCGACGCTGAATTCTGGCTTAATCCGGGCACGGTCCTCTCTCTTGAAGAACTTCTGGCGAGGGACGCCAGATTCAGGGATTTTTCGTCGGTGAAATCGGGGAAGGTCTACAATAATAATAAGCAGCTCAATCCAGCGGGAGGGAATGCATACTGGGAGCTGGGTGTGGTTCAACCGGACAGGATTCTTGAAGATCTCATAAGAATTCTTCATCCCGATATTCTCCCCGGGGGGAGCCTTGAGGATTCATTAACGTTTTACAGGCATATACGGTAGGATGGTTTCACAGGCAAGTTGTCATACAAACAGTTCGGAGCACCCATGGCCACTTCTTTCACCGCAAAACAGTCTTATTGCCTTGCTGTTTGTGGCTGTTGTCTTTTTCTTCCTGCTTGACCTTGCGTTGGGATCGGTGAAAATCCCTTTTGGAAGTGTTATCGAAATCGTGCTCGGTCGAGGTTCCGATAATGAGGCGTGGGAAAAAATTGTCACGTATATCCGTGTTCCGAAAGCCTTGACTGCGGTTATTGCTGGTGCCGCTCTTGCAGTGAGCGGCCTCCAGATGCAGACTCTTTTTCGCAATCCCCTCGCAGGTCCTTCTGTGCTGGGTATTTCCGCCGGAGCAAGTCTTGGTGTCGCGATGGTCATGCTTGCATCCGGCGCAGCGGCAAATGCGTTCGCGATAAGGCAGCTTGGTCTCGGAGGGAGCTGGCTTATTGTCATTGCGTCTACACTTGGTGCGGCGTTCGTTTTACTCATTGTGCTCGGTATCGCTGTAAGGATAAAAGACAATATAGTGCTGCTTATTGTCGGTATTATGGTCGGCAATATCACCATATCCTTTATCAGTATCTGGCAATATTTCAGTGAACCTGAGCAGATTCAGGATTACCTGATATGGACATTCGGGAGTCTTGGGGGTGTTCTTGGCAGTCAGTTGTATGTTCTCGCCATTGTCGTTGCCATTGGGCTTCTTATCTCGTTCGCGGCATCAAAATCTCTCAACGTGATGTTGCTTGGAGAGAATTACGCACGCAGTCTTGGAATGAGTACGCTCTATGTCAGGGTGACCGTTATTGCCGCTACAAGCCTTCTTGCCGGAAGCGTTACCGGTTTCTGCGGACCGATCGGTTTTATCGGTATCGCGGTTCCTCATCTGACCCGTTCTATTCTCAACACTTCGGATCACCGCTTTCTTATGCCGAGCTCCTGTCTTGTAGGCGCAATTCTGATGCTGGTGTGTGATATCATAGCGCAGATGCCCGGCAGCCAGACCATGCTTCCAATTAATGCGGTAACAGCCCTCATTGGCTCCCCTGTTGTCATATGGGTTATCATGAAGAACAGAAATCTCAAGTCGTCGTTTGCGTGAACAAGGAAATATTGCAGATAAAAGACCTCGCCATCGGTTATCATAGCCGCCGCCTTGCACAGGAAGCAAAAAAGCATGGCAATACATTCAGGGGCAAGGTTGTCGCTGAAAAGCTGTTCCTCAACCTTGCCGAAGGTGAACTTGTTTGTTTGCTCGGACCTAACGGATCGGGTAAATCAACATTGATGAGAACAATAGCCGGGGTTCAGAAGCCGATTTGCGGGCATGTGACGCTTGACGGGAAAAGACTCGAGAAACTGTCGGCGAAAGAGGTTGCAAAGTATCTGAGTATCGTGTTGACCGACAGGGTTACGACCGGTAATCTTTCGGTCTATGCACTTGTCACTCTCGGCCGTTATCCCTACACCGGCTGGATGGGAAACCTTTCACCCGATGATGAAGCCATTGTCAGGGAAGCTATTGAGACGACCGGAACACGCAGGTTCGCACACCGCCACATCAGTGATTTGAGTGACGGTGAGCGTCAGAAGGTCATGATTGCACGTGCTCTGGCTCAGGACACTCCCGTTATTCTGCTTGACGAACCCACAGCTCATCTCGACCTTCCCAACCGCATAGAGGTTGTTCGCCTTCTGAAAAAGCTGGCCAGAGGACAGAGAAAGTCCATTGTCATGTCAACTCATGAACTGGACCTTGCCTTACAGGCTGCGGATCGAATCTGGCTGATGAGCCCTGGCGGCGGGGAGGACGGCAGACAGGGTATTGAGATGATTTCGGGGATGCCTGAGGAGCTTATCCTGGACGGAAGACTCGAGAAAGCGTTCAAACGTAACGGATTTGAGTTTGATCGTACGTCCGGCTCGTTCAGGATACACCAGCACCATGAAGGCAGTATAGGTCTGGTGGGAAAGGGAACGCATGCTTTCTGGACGAAAAGAGCTCTTGAAAGAATCGGATACCGGGTAGTTCCCGATGCTTCATCGCCTTTCAGGGTAGAGGTTTCAAGTGAAGGCGGTATCAGATGCTGGCATTATTATAATGGGAAAAACAGCGAGCCGGTAGAGCTCAGGGATATAGGTGGCGTTATTGATATCATCAGACAAACCAGGGGAAGGGAGGTTATTGCATGAACGTCTGGTTTAGCGGGTTCAGGAACGGCGTTGTTTTTTTTCTTCTGTTGACGGTTACATGTGTTTGTTCGTGCTCTTCGGTATCTGAAGACGGCACCGTTGCTGTGAGTGGGGAAGAAAAAGAGGAGAGTGTCAGATACGCAAGACGTTTTTCTCTGGAGAAGCAGGGGGACGGATATACGCTGATAAGGGTGCTTTCTCCGGAAGGCACGGATATCGGAATCGAATACGCTTACCTGCTTGTACCGGATAACCTTCCGGTTCCCGACCACCCTGCCGGTGTCAGGGTGGTAAGAACTCCCCTTGAACGCGTTACCTGTGAGAACGGTTTTCAGGTATCGCTGATAGAAATGCTCGGGTGCTTCGATGCAATAGCTGCGGTTTCGGGTAAGCAGAGGGTCGGCCAGGACAGGGTGCACAGAATGATAAACGGGGGGGATCTTCCTGTGACCGGTTATATGCGCAATCTCAATATGGAGACAATGCTCAAGGTGGATCCGGAAATTGCATTTGTCAACGTTTCCAGCGTTTCTTCGGATACGTTTGAAAAAATGGCCGCATATGGCCTTCAGGCAGGATTTTTCTGTGCATCACTTGAGGAACATCCTCTCGGCGCGTTCGAGTGGATCAAGTTTATGGGCGCCTTTTTTGAAAAGGACAGTCTTGCTGCAAAAATTTTCAGGGAACGGGAGCAGGCGTATCTCGATATGCAAAAAAAGACAGCTCATGTGAGTGGTCGGCCTTCGGTCATTGCAGGGTACAGTAGAAAGGGGGCATGGTCTACCATGGGTTCTTCACGCTGGTTTGTGACAATGCTCGATCATGCAGGGGGGAACTATCTGTTTAGAGGGCAGGATCTCGACCGGGGACATATCTTGAGTCATGAAGTTGCAATGGATGCCGGAATGAAAGCGGATTTCTGGGTGAATACACATTTCAGGGTCACTGATCTCGAAGGTTTGCTGCAGGAGGATGAGCGCTACAGATTGTTTCGTTCGGTTCAGAACAGTACGGTATACAACAATAACAGGTACCGGTTTGAGAACGGAAGAAGTCGTTTCTGGGATACCGGAATGACAGAACCACATATTCTGCTTCAGGATCTGATCGCTATTTTTCATCCCGAGCTGTTACCGGATCATACATTGAGGTATTACAGGCGTCTTCAGGAAAAGGAGCCGGTTTTCGAAAAGCAGCAATGATTCAACAGGATCAACAGGAGTATTGTATGAAGCTTGGAACCTATGGAAATGCGGATGTGCATCGTATCAAGAAAATGCTGGTGGTACGCTTCATGAAACCGCATAGAGTGATTTCAACATGCAGAGTGAACGGAGGCCTTCATGATGATCTGGAATGCGTATTCAACCACCAGTCATGCGAGCCTGCCGGTCACAGCAGAAAAGAACTGAAAACCATAGTCACCTCACCGGAGATTTATCTGAAAGGGCTTTGCGATCGTTTTGAGCTGCCTGAGAAAACAGCATCTCTCGGTACAGCAGCCAATATGAACTACGCTGCCGTCGAAACGGAGTCTTTCAGGGGGCTGGAAGTGACGGCGATTTGTACCGGTGGCGTGGAAGGCAATGCGGGAAGAGCAGGTGATCCGGCATCCGTTTATGAAGTCGAGGGCGGTTTCGAACCGCTCGATCGCATTGGTAAAGAACTTCACGGGACGATCAATACCATTCTCCTGATTAACCGCGAACTTTCAAAGGGTGCCATGGTTCGCACCATAATGACGGCTACCGAGGCAAAGACGGCCGTCCTGCAGGAGTTGGCTGTATCTTCAAGATATTCGGAAGGACTGGCTACAGGTACAGGAACCGATCAGATAGCGGTTGCCTGTTCACTTGACGGCGGCAAGCCCCTGACCAGCGCGGGAAAACATTCGAAGCTCGGAGAACTGATAGGGCTTTCTGTTTCAGGTGCGATACGCAAGACCCTTGCGCTTCAAAACTCTCTGACCCCTGAAAATCAGCGTTCCATCCTTGCTCATCTCAGGCGTTTCGACGCAAATCGTGAAAGTATGACTGACGCAGTTGCCGGAAAGCTGCAGAAAGAGACGGCGGAGGTCTTCAGGAATAATTTCCCGAGTCTCGATCGCGACCCCATGGCGGTCGGGGCCTTGTGTTCTCTGGTTCATACGAGAGACAAGATTGTATGGGGGATTCTTCCGCAATCATGCATGAAAGAAATATTTTCCATGCATGGTGCGCAGCTTGCCGCAGCCATATGCCACAGGACGGATCGTTATGAGGAATTCTTCAAAACGCTCTCTATGAAAAGTATTGACGTGAAGGGGGATGATTTTCTTCAATTTGTGTACGCTTGCTGTGCGCTTGGTTATAGTGAAAAATGGAAAGACTGAAGCTGGCTCTTGTACATCTCGATGTCAGGCATGGTGAGCCTGAGCGGAACCGCGATGAACTGGTTGCTTTCAACACAAGGGCAGCGGAAAGCGGAGCGAAGATCATTGTCAACACTGAACTTGCTGTTTCCGGCTACAGTTTCAGCTCGCGTGACGATATTGCATCTCTGGTTGAGTCAAGGAAGGGAGTGACGATCAAGGCTTTGCAAAAGGTGGCATCCCGTTACAGTTGCTTTATCGTGCTTGGCTATGCCGAAAGAGATGATGAAACGGGTATTTATTACAACGCAGCTTCAGTTGTCGGTCCTGACGGAAAGCTGCTGTTGAACTACCGAAAAATAACAGCCGAGGTACGGTGGGCGTGTTCAGGAAACCCGTTGCAGCGCAATACATTTTCAACTCCCTGGGGAACTGCGGGAGTGATGATCTGTTCGGATACCTATTACGGCGCTCTTCCGAGAATGTCTTCACTCAATGGGGTCGACCTTCTTCTCGTACCCGCGAACTGGCCCGGGGGATCGCTTGACCCGAGAGAACTCTGGCAGGTGAGGGCAAAAGAGAACGGTTTTTTTCTTGCCGCCTGTAACCGGTCGGGAAAGGACAGAACCATGTCATGCGAGGATGCATATTCCTGTGTTTACGGGGCAAATGGAGAAAGGATTCTCGAGTCCTGCAATTGTGAGTCGGATATCTTTTACACAGAGCTGCCACTGGAAGACGGCAGGCTTCTTTCTCATCGGGAAAAACAGCTTCAGTCGAGGAAACCTTCAATGTACGCGCCGATGTACCTTGATATGCGTTATGCCGCCGACTTGACGAGCTATTACGAGCTTCCTGAACCGGCCGGGCTGTGTCTCGCCTGTTACCCGGTTGAACAGAGTAAACTGTTTGCCGAAGATGTGCTTGAAAAGACAGCCAGGGGGTATAGAGAAGAAAAGGCGGATCTGCTTGTTTTGCCGGCAGGTCGTGCAGATGATGAAGAAATGGTGCTGAAACGTCTGTCTCTTGCTGCGGTGACAAACAAGATCGACATTTGTGCGGGTTTTTTGGGGGAAAAAAACGGAAGCGAAGTTATTGTGTTTGCCGGAAAAAACGGAGATCTCGTGCAGAGATCCTGTGAAAGCAGAGATCTCGAGTTCATCGATCTCGACAATGCCAGAATTGCCCTTGTCTGCAAGGGTGAGCTTTATCATCCCGAAACGGTCATGGCTTGTGCGAAGCAGGGATGTGATGTTGTGGTCTGTGCTTCTTCCGCACTGGACGATCTTGATCAACTGGTGCTTGGATCCCGTTCAATCGAGCAGACGGCAGTTGCCGTCTGCGGCAATGATCGAGCGTTTATCTGCCAGCCTCCTGAAGGACATTACCGGTGGGCGGAAACCACTGCTGACCATGGAAAGGGTTGCGTTACCACGCTCGATATCGGAAAACTCAGAGAGAAAAAATTCTACGACAGGCTCGATTATGAACTATTGCTCAGAAAGCGGTGAAAACAACATGAAAACAACGGTAACCATTGCCGGGGCAGGCCCCGGAGATCCTGAACTGCTTACACTTAAAACGTTAAGGCGATTGCAGGAAGCCGACGTTGTCCTGCATGATTCTCTCATATCCAGGGAGATACTGGCCCTTGTCCCGGAAGGCACAGAAGCAATCAATGTCGGCAAGCGTTGTAACGACGGCCAGGACCAGACAGAGCGGCAGGAACGTATCAACGCGCTTATGATCCGTTATGCCCTGGAAGGAAAACGATGTGTTCGTCTCAAGGCAGGTGATCCTTTTGTTTTCGGGCGTGGCGTCGAAGAGGTTCGTGCGCTTCGGGAAAAAGGTATCGATGCCGAGGTTATTCAGGGTATAACCGCCGGTCTCGCGGCAGCAAACATGCTGCAGATTCCCGTTACTGAACGTAACAGAACCAGTTCACTGCTGTTCTGTACCGGTCATACGGCAAACTACTCGTTCGAGCAGTTTCAAGGTATCATCTCTCTGCTAAGGGAAGGAAGCCCTGTCGTCATGTATATGGGGATTGAAAATTTTGATGCTATCGTCAGGCGTCTGCTCGATGCTGACATACCCGTTACCCTTAAGGTCAGTATTGTTTCCAGGGTTTCGCTTCAGGATCAGAAACTGATTACGGGAACGCTCGAGTCCATCGTCGGAATCGTCAGGGAGCAGGGAGTTGAAACACCGGCAGTTTTCTTTATCGGCGAACATACTGTGCCGGTCGGTGAAGAGTTTGCCGGGCCGATTACGTTTGAAAGGGCATCTCGACCGGGAGAGACCGGTGAAACGATATATGAGAACATGGGATGATGGTAAGAAGAGAAAAAGTGTACTGAAAATGTATAAAACGGCATTGATGCTCGCCGCACCGTCCAGCAATTCCGGGAAAACCACCCTGACCCTCGCTTTGCTGCGTCTTTTGGCCCGTGAAGGTTTACAAATACAGCCGTTCAAGTGCGGTCCTGATTACCTCGATACATTTCTGCATTCCCTTGCGGCAAGCGTTGGGGGTGTGGCAAGACAGGGGAAAAACCTTGATATTTTCATGGCATCGCCCTCGCATATGCGGGAAGTTTTTTTTCGTTCTTCAGTGGGGGCGGATGCCGTGGTGATCGAAGGTGTTATGGGACTTTTTGATGGAGCCGTGAAATCGGAAGGGAGCAGTGCCGCTATTGCCAAGATGCTCGACGTTCCGGTTGTACTGGTGGTTGACGCAAAAGGAGCAGCATACTCCGTTGCACCTCTTTTGTATGGCTTCAGGCACTTCGATCCCGCCGTGCGTTTTGCCGGGGTCATTTTCAACAGGGTCAATACCCGTTCTCATTACGAGTTTCTCAAAGAGGCGTGCCGTGATGTCGGGGTGGAAGCTCTGGGGTATGTTCCCTCCCATGACGCCATGGAAGTGTCCGGAAGATATCTGGGGCTGAATATATCAGCCGATGCCGATCAGGAGTCAGCCATAACGGCAATGGCGGACCATGTGAGTCAGACCGTCGATATCGATCTGCTCAGGAGAATCTGCAGGGTTGACATCGCGCAACCATCCGCACCTGCTGTGACGAATTATGACGTTCATGCGGTTATCGGAGTTGCAAGGGACGATGCTTTTAACTTTTTCTATGCAGAAAATCTGGATGTGCTGCGACGCTACGGAAAAGTAGAGTTTTTCAGCCCGCTCGATGATTCCTGCCTGCCGGATGCGGATATGCTGTATTTTTCCGGCGGGTATCCCGAGTTGTATGCCGGGCGCCTTGAGCAAAACGTTGCCATGAGGCAGAGTGTCAAGGAGTTTGCTTTGCAGGGAGGCATTGTTTATGCGGAATGCGGAGGCATGATGTACCTCGGCAATTCCATTACCGGCAAGGATGGAGAGCGCTGCAGTATGTGCGGTGTTCTCGACCTCGATACTTCGATGCAGGAGGGGCGCCTGTGTCTCGGCTACAGAAAAGTCGATCTGTCTGCAGCCGGTTACCCGGAAGAGCTCAAGGGACACGAGTTTCATTATTCACGTCTTCTGAAAACGGGCGATATCGAGAATGTGGCTGCGGTAAGCAGTGCCCGCGACAAAGCGGTGGATACCGCTGTGTTCCGTTGCAGGAATACTTTTGCTTCCTATATCCATCTCTACTGGGGTGAAACGCCCGGCTTCCCCGGATATCTGCTCGAACAGCGCAGGGGAAGCAACAATGATCAGAATGATGACTGTTCTCAACCCGTCTCCTTGCAGTCATGACGCATTGTTTGCTTCTATAGTGAACGTACATGCATGTTAATATTATTGTGCAACCATTGATGGAATTGATTTTAGCAATTTTACATGAGAACGCGATGCTTACCTTCCTCCGCGATACCCTGCTCCTCAAACTCATTTCCGACGAACTGCGTGTCTTTAATGCCGAGGTATGACATACAATCCCGATATTCATCACCGCCGCTCTATACGTCTAAAAGGATACGATTATTCACAGGCGGGGGCATATTTCGTTTCCACTTGTACAAATAATCGAGAATGTTTATTCGGTGAAATCACCAACGGAAAAATGGTGTTGAATGATGCCGGGCAAATGGTTGCCGATTCATGGGAATGGTTGGCGGAACAATATGACCATGTTTCGTTGGATGAATGTGTTGTCATGCCAAATCATCTGCACGGGATTATCGTTGTCAATGACGGTTGTAAGGGCGGTTCGCGAACCGCCCCTACGGGAAAACGCAAATCCATCGGTCGTTTAATAGGCGCGTTCAAGACCGTATCAACCAAACAAATAAACCAAACCCGCAAAACACCGGGCATGAAATTATGGCAACGCAATTATTACGAACACATCATCCGCAATGAAGACGAATTGAACCGCATCCGGGAATACATCGTCAATAATCCAATTAAATGGGAATCTGACCGGGAAAATCCAGATGTTTCCATTTAGGAAACAGTTCGCCGGGAGTGGCTCACACTTAACAAGGCGCTCAAGAAAGGACACGCTAACGCGATCCGCTTAGCCCGAACGTTAGCTCAGGGGATATTGCTATCTTTTTTTCTGACAACCTCCGCCAGCGCTACCACTTCAAGTCGATCCTCCTGGTTTGATGATCACGTCGCAGGCTGGGTGGGTGAACACGAAGCGTTCGATTACGGATTGCGGTATTCGTCCCGCTGACAGGTCAAGCTTTTCAAGATCAGGCAGCTCGATCAGGGCACAATCGACTGAACCTCTGTGCCGATGACGTTCAGCGCTTAAAGCTCTTTGAGGTTTGCAAGGGATTCGTTGTGGAAGATGCCGGTCTCTTCGCGGAGCCTTTTTTGAGTCGCTGGTGGTCAGTGAATTCATCAAGGCGCATACAACAAAGGGGTATCTGCCGATTTGTACTTCTGGAGAGACAATAACGGCGTTGAAGCCGATCTGGTTTTTGAAAGTGGAGCAAAACTCCAGCCGGTCGAGATCAAGTCAGGAAGCACGGTTACGTCAGATTACATCAAAGCCGGTCAGCGAGCAGGACGCTTCGCCGCTGGAGAAACCGAACCGCCATGGCTGATATACGGAGGAGATGAATCGTATGAGCGTAGCGGCCTGAAGGTCATCGGTTGGCGCGATGTCGTGAATTGGCTGTAACTGAGTCGGACCCGGGACGGGATAGGATGTCCCCAAGTGCGGAGCACAACCTTGCGCTATTCAACCTAATAAACCAAGTCCCCTACTCTATAATGATATCCATAAAGTTAAATTTATAATTACCTTGATTTTACTCAACTTTCATGGTAATTTTTAAACGTTCATGGCAGAACAGCCTCACAAGGCACTGTTGATTTGCGTCGATGAAACGAGATATGTAGAAACGAACTAATTAATTGTTAGGTTTGCAGATGGAACAATCGAATTATCAGGATCAACCAAGAAATGAGTAACCGTACCAATAGCGGATTCTTCTCTGATTTATATAGTAAAGTCAGTGATAACTGGGCTATTCTCGCTTCTGTAGGATACATTTACTTGACAGCAACAGGAATGCTTCAAAGTTATCTACAGTTGAAAGCTTTTAACATCAACGTCTTCGATTTTGCAGAACTCAATGACTTCCTCCTAGCAGCATTTAGGGAACCATTGGCAATCATTGCGGGCATGGGGATGATTGTATACGTTCTAATTGTCGGTGGTATTAGCTATGCCAATTTGAAGAAGAAAGGAATAACTCCTCGGTATACGGCATGGAGCTTTCAATTGATGCTTTGGTTCGCACTCATAGCATCTCCTTTCATTTCACCGCTAGTGGCTCACACATCGCTGTACGGGAAGAGTTGGGTAAAAAAGGTGGTTGAGGATAAGTCACGGTTGGTGTGTATTTCGCTAAGAACTGCAAAAGGAAATGATGAGCGTCAATTAAACGATCTCACATTCATTGGAAGCACAGAGAAATTCCTATTCTTCTATAACCATGAGGAAAATAACACGCTTACAATTCCGATACAGAATATAATCGTCATTACAAGCAAACCTAACAAAAGCTTCCAGCCGACCGCCGAAAGCGGCGGCTGAAGCTTGTCGTTATAATGATAAAATCATCAGGATCTCAAATGAAACAGATTAAAGAATTAAAGCTTGGGTTTAATGATGCTGAAAATTACAAAAAAAGAGATAATAAAAGTCTTTTTAATGAAATTTTTGTGAAAAATCAATTTCTTGATGAGCTGCTTGATCCTAACAGATATTTTTTAATTGGTGAAAAAGGTACTGGAAAAACAGCATATTCAGTTTTTTTATCAAACAATTACTATAAGAATAATATATGTGATTTGAGGTATATAAGAGAGACTGAGTATCAAAAATTTGTAACTCTTAAAAAAGAAAAACATCTTGGGTTATCTGATTACACTAATATATGGCAAGTTATAATTTTACTGCTTCTTGCAAAAAGTATTAAAAAATCAGAATTAGATCATTTTTCTTTTAATAAAACAGTTAAAATTAATGCATTGATTGAAGCTATCGACGAATACTATCTACATGCTTTTTCTCCAGAAATAATATCTGTACTCAAATTTGTAGAAGATTCAAAACTAGCGGCTGAATTAATTACCAAACATTTGAAGATTGGTGGAGAAGAAACGCTAACAACCTCTTTTTCTGAATCAAGATTTCAGATAAATTTAATGTACATTCAAAAGCAATTTGAGCATGCTTTAGGTGATTTAAAAATTAAAGATAATCACACGTTGTTTATAGATGGAATTGATATTCGACCTGGAACAATTGATTATTCTGAATACATTGATTGCATTAAAGGCTTAGCCAACGCCGCGTGGAGTTTAAACAGTGATTTTTTTGGAAATATAAAAGACTCTAAAGGAAGATTTAAAGTTGTATTGTTATTAAGACCAGACATTTTTAATTCAATAGGCTTACAGAATCTGACGAATAAAATCAGAGACAATTCAGTATTCCTTGACTGGCGGACAACTTACCCAGATTATAGAACATCTTATTTGTTTGAAGTAGCAGATAAACTATTGGCAGCCCAGCAAGCCACCAAACCTCTTTCAGGTGAAGCTTGGGACACTTATTTCCCATGGAAATCTAACTCTAGTGCTCCAGAAAGAGAATTTGACCCATCATTTTTTAAATTCTTGAAATTATCATATTCTAGACCAAGAGACATAATTACAATGGTTCAAATCCTTCAAGATGAGCATGTAGGAAAAGAATCAACATATATAGAATTTAAACAAAAGAAATTTGATAATTACTCCTTTCAAAATAAATATTCCGAATACTTAATGGGTGGAATTAAAGATCAACTGTCATTCTATTATAATGAGGCTGACTACAATATCTTTCTCAAATTCTTCAATTTTCTAAATGGTGCTAACCAATTCGATTATGAAGAATTTTTAACAGCATACAAAAAATTTGTTGATTTTGTTCTGGACGAGCATGATGACATTCCCAAATTTGTAGAAAGCGAAAAAGATTTTCTTCAGTTTTTATATGACTCAAACATCATATGTTTTATAGAAAAGTACGAATATGAAAATTTCTTTAGATGGTGTTACAGAGAAAGATCTCCATCGAATTTATCACCTAAAGTCAGTCCAAATGCAGTGTATCGTGTCCACTATGGTCTAAACAAAGCCTTAAACCTAGGTAAACAAAAGAAAAAATTATAACAAAACGCATCAGCGGACGCGCTGATGCGCACCGCTGAACTTCCCGTTATGTGTAAAAAATGGCATTAAGCGAATTCGAGATAAAAAAAGCAGAAAAGGAGGTTTCGGCATTTGTCGAAAAAAGGCGGCCGCATCCAAGCATTCGCAATGAACTGGATATTGGTTATCGAATCAAAGGTCAGAGCGTCGAAATATTTGAGGTTCGGCCTTTGTGGCGAGGCAAGCCCGGAGAAACCATCGAACATCCGGTAGCAAAAGCCACGTACGTAAAAACACAAAAAATATGGAAGGTTTATTGGCAGCGCGCTGATCTCAAATGGTACGGGTATGAGCCAAATCCAGCGGTTGATTCCCTTCAAGAGTTTTTAGGCATAGTGGATCGCGATGAATATGCGTGCTTTTTTGGCTAAAACCGAGCAATACATAACAAGCAGCTCATGTCGCCACCCTGCGGATGGCTGGAACGCTGGCGTCACCAGAGTCCCATAGCATGGGCGTCACGCTTCCAGACATATAACCTTCTACAGTGATTGGTGAAAAGGGTGATTTTTTGAGAAGGTTCTTTTTGCTATATAGGATTGAGATAACGGTTTTGGCCGGCGAAAGCCGGCTGATGAAAAGGGAATCCGGTGAGAATCCGGAACAGTGCCCGCTGCTGTGATCCCGCATCAGCAAACGCTGATGAAAGGTTTGCCGAAAATGCCACTGTCGTGACGTTAAACGACGGGAAGGCCGGTAAAACCGGGAGAGTCAGAAGACCTGCCGTGATGTTGTTTGCTTCGGGTTAAAGCAGTTGTTGTACATGCGTGTATTCTTTTTCTCCGCAGGAAATCTGTCACTGCATTCCGATGGATTGGCATGCCCTGCGGCACATTCCGGTTTTATCCTCCATTGCCTCTACCGGCAGGAGCATCTTCGCCCGGTTACTGCTTTCCCGGATTATGACATGTTTCCGTGTTTTTATTTCTGGAAATCAACGGTACCGAGATGCGTTTTCTGCTGAACATAAGCACCCATGCTCAAGACCTGTCGCTTGCCGGCAAAGACTGGCAGGATGCGTCGACATTGCTCCAGGAGACAGGATTCGATGGTTTCGAACTGTATCCGGTTGGCGATTATGACTTCGATGCCATACCGAAAGAGCTGATCGGCGGTATTCATCTTCGTTTTTTCGTGATGCTCAAACAGATATGGCATAACGATACCAAAGGCCTTCTGGACATATTTGGCGATAACGATACCCTTCGACATTACTACGGCGGCTGCGATCGTCAGTCGGTGATCGACTATTACAGGAAACAGCTTGACCTTGCGGTAACCTTCGGTTGCCCTTACGTGGTTTTTCATCCGGTTCATTACGAACTCGACTATGTCTTCAACTGGCAGCCACCTTGGCGATGGGAGGATACGGTGGATCTTTCGGCCGAAATCATCAACGAGGTTGTTCGTGACAGCGCCTACAATGGATGGATTCTGTTCGAGAATCTGTGGTGGCCCGGCAATTTCAGGCTTGACGACAGAAGGGAAATTGACCGTCTCTTTGAAAGGCTCGACTACGGGAAATCGGGAATCGTTCTCGATACCGGACATCTTCTGAATAAAAACCAGTCGCTTGAAGAGGAAGAGCAGGCAATTACGTATCTGCTCAAAGAGGTCGACAGGCTTGGGGCGAGCCGTGAACTTATCAAGGCGGTTCATCTCTGTAAAAGTCTTTCCGGTGAATATGTACAGGAAAGTATGAAGCGGTCCGATCCGTTCGACGGTGCCGAGTCATTCTGGGATCGTTTCTCCGTTGCTGTAAACCATGTGCGCCGGATCGACGTACATGACGCCTTCGATCATCCATCCATTGCCTGGCTCTATGAGAAAATAGAGCCGGAAACCACTGTATTCGAGTTTTCTTTCCGGTCAAGGAAGGAGTGGCTCGATAAAATATACCGTCAGCAACGCGCACTGGGGGACGTTTTTTCGGTAAAGGGGGCTGCGTCATGAGCAGGGCCTCATATACAAACCTCATGCTTATGGTGACAAAAGCCTGTAATCTTTCCTGTGCTTATTGTTATGAAGGAGGAACGCATGCCGATGACGAGGTCATGAGTATTGAAACAGCCGTCAATGCATTGCATATGGTTGCGGCAGGAGGCAGGCCTTTTCATGTCCAGATTACCGGCGGAGAGCCATTGCTTGTGCCTGAACGTGTTTTCGACATTCTTGACCGGATAGAACGAAACAAATGGCCGGTCGCCGTATCGTTGCAAACAAACGGTGTTCGGCTCGACAGGACAACTGCCCGGCAACTGAAACGCCGCAAGGTCGGGATCGGTATCAGTCTTGACGGATCACCCCGTGTCCAGGAGATGCTGCGCGGCGGGAGCAATGCAACCTATCTGGCATTGAAAGTGCTTGAAGAAGAACAGGTTCCTTTCAGGGTTACTACCGTGCTTTCAGACCGGAATGTCAAGGAACTCTGCAGTCTCGCGATGGCCTTGCACCCGTTTTCTTCGTCATGCGGTATCGGTTTCGATCTGCTGGTGCAAAAAGGGGCCGCCGTCGATTCCAACTGTGCCCTGCCGGATGTAAAGGTGTTGAAAGAAGAAGTGCCGAGGTTTCTCGATGTGCTCGATGCGCTTAACAGAAGCCGTAAAGTTCCTCTGGAGTTCAGAGAGAAAAAACAGGTGCTGCGGTCTCTCCGTTCGGGCAGGGTGTCATTGTATTGTTCGGCATGCAGAGGGGAGAGTCTTGCCGTCACCCCGGAAGGAAAACTCTACCCCTGTACCCAGGCTGTGGGAGATCCTTCGCTTGAGTTCGGCACTCTTGATAACCCCATGTCCGGCACCTGCTCACTGTCGGAAATCAAACTCTCGACAAACGGGTGCAACAGCTGTCCTCTTGAAGGCAGATGTCCCGGAGAATGTCCTTCTCGTCTCCTCTATAATGGAGATGCCGGGCGAAAGCTCGTCTGCGCACTCTATCAGACGATCTATGAATACGGTTTTCAAAAAGGAGAAATCAAGCAGTATGAATGATTTTACGATCAGTTATTTCAGCACCAGCCCTTCGGAAATACCGTCATTGAGCGCAGCTGTGCGCCAGTATAACCGAAACGGTGGCTCGGTAAACGTTGTGGCCCGGCTCCGTCCGCAGCTTTCAACCCCGGTTCAGGCAGAAGCGTTTATCCGTCATGCGGCTGAAAGTGATGTGGTTGTCCTGCGTCTTATGGGAGGAAAGGCTTCTTTTCCCTCTTTTGATGAGCTCATCGAGGCATACAGGCATAGAGAGAAAAAAGGAATGAACGTGCCGCTGCTGATGATTCACTCGGCAGGTGGCGATGAAGAGGCTGCGGAGCTTGCAGAGGCGCACAGCACTCTTTTCGGTACCGAAGAAGGTAACACCGTGCAACGCTACCTCATGAATGGTGGTACTGTCAATTTCATGAACATGTTTTCGTATCTGCACAATGTTCTTTTTTCGACGGATCATCCTGCGGCTCTTCCCGAAAAGCTGCCCCATGAAGGGGTGTATCATCCCGATTATCCCGCATATGACGATCTGGAAGGATACCTTGAAAAACATGTTGACCCTTCAAAGCCGACCGTTGGACTCTGGTTTTATCAAAGCTACTTCATCGACGGCGACCTGGCGGCATTCGATTGTATGATCAGGGAAATCGAACGGCAGGGAGCAAATGTTATCCCGGTTTTTCATTTGCGTTACAAGGATGCCATGCGCGGCAATAACGGCTCGGATTATGTTGCCGGAAAGTTTTTTATGGATCGGGAAGGAAAAAGCAGAATTGATGTCCTTATCAATCCGCTGTTGTTTTCTCTTACCCTGAATTCGCCGGATTACAGAGATATTCTGCCTGGCCTCGATGTGCCTTTTATACAGGCTTTGATGACTTTTCAGCCCTTTGAGCAATGGAAAGAGAGTCTCCAGGGACTCGGTACGATGGAAGTGTCTTTTTCTGCGGCGCAGCCGGAATTTGACGGTGCTTTGATCACCGTTCCTTTCGCTACAAGAGAAGAAGTAGGGATTGACGACTTAACAGGGGCCCAACTGGTAAAGATAATGCCTGTAGAGGAGAGAATACAAAAGCTCGTTTCCCTCGCTCTCAGGTGGGCGGCTTTGCGGCGCAAGCCCAATGGTGAAAAACGTATTGCCGTTGTTTTTCATCATTATCCTCCCCGCAATGACCGGATAGGGTGCGCGGTCGGCCTCGACAGTTTCGAGAGCGTCAAGCGATTGCTTCAAAGGATGCGTGAAGAAGGGTACAGTGTTGAAAGAGAGTATGAAAACGGTGATGAGCTTGCCGGAGAACTCCTCGATGGCATGACGTGTGATCGTCGTTGGTGGACGCCCGAAAGGATGGCGGAAAAAGCGGAAGCTGTGGCCGGTCCTGATGAGTTTCTGCCATGGCATGATGAGCTTCCGGTTGCCGTCAGGAAAAAAATGAACACAAACTGGGGAGAGATGCCCGGAGATCTTTTTGTTCATGACGGTAACTTCCTGTTCCCCGGTACCCTCAACGGTAATGTCTACATAACAATTCAACCCCCGCGGGGTAAACTCGAACGCCAGGATCAGTTGGTCCATGACCCTGATATTCCTCCTCCGCATCATTACCTTGCCCATTATCGCTGGATACGTGACGTGTTCAGGGCGGATGCGGTTATGCATGTAGGCAAACACGGTTCACTGGAGTGGTTGCCCGGAAAGGCACTGGGTTTGTCGGAGGAATGTTTCCCGGATCTGGCCATTATGGATCTTCCGAATATATATCCTTATATCATCAACGATCCGAGCGAAGGTACACAGGCGAAACGGAGATCGTACTGCTGTATCGTCGATCACCTGACCCCGGCCTATACCAATGCGGATCTTTACGAAGAGATGGCCGGCCTGGATAACCTTCTGCGCGACTATGCAAACGCACGTTTAAGCGATCCCGGAAAGCTCGATGTACTGAGGCCGATGATCTGGGATGCTTTTGTCGAAGCGGATCTCGACAAGGATACGGGCTATGATCACCGGAAAGCCATGGAGGATTTCGACGGATTTCTCGAAAAACTGCATGCTTGCCTCGAAGAGGTAGCCGATACGATGATAGCCGACGGACTGCATACGCTCGGTGTGGCACCTGAAGGAGAACGGCTGTTGGAAATGATCGTTCAGATGATGCGCCTCGACCAGGGCGATGTTCCTTCCCTGCGGGAGTCTCTTCTGAAGGTCATGGGTTATGATTACGATGATCTTCTTGCCAAAAAAGGGTGCCCGGTTGTTCCCGGTTCATCAAAAACCGGAGGGCAGGTGATTCGGGAAGCCCATGACAATTCGATCCGGATGGTTCGGCAGCTTTCAGAACATGATTATTCTCCGGACGCGCCGGAAAAAGTACGTCAATCGATGGGTGAACTTGTATCCGGAGAGGTGATGAAAGGACTCGAGTACATTTGTAGTGTTCTCGTTCCTGATATCAGAAAGGTCAGCGATGAACTCGATGCCTCATTGAAAGGGTTTGAGGGAAGGTATGTCGCGGCCGGACCTTCCGGAGCTCCGACACGTGGCCAGGTGGATATCCTGCCGACAGGACGAAACTTCTACTCGATCGATCCACAAAAAATTCCTACACCGGCCGCCTGGAAAGTCGGTATGAGTCTCGGGGATGCCCTGGTTGAACGGTATCTCCAGGAGAACGGCGACTATCCGAGAAGTATCGGGATCATTTTGTTCGGGGGTGCGACCATGCGTTCCGGCGGAGATGATCTTGCCGAGATCCTTTATCTGATGGGCGTGCGGCCGGTCTGGCGAAAAGGCAGCGGTTACGTAAAGGGGCTTGAAGTTATTCCCTCGAACGAGTTGAAATGGCCAAGGCTTGATATCCTGCCGCGTATTTCGGGCTTTTTCCGTGATGCGTTTCCGCTGCTTGTAGACCGGATCGACGATGCCGTAAAGATGGTTTCGGCCTTAAACGAACCTCCGGAAATCAACCTGCTCAGGCGAAACGTCCTGAGTGATGCCGATGAGTACCGTAAAGAAGGCATGGGCGAAGAAGACGCAATGCGTGAAGCGACATTCCGGGTTTTCGGTTGCCCGCCTGGTACTTACGGTGCAGGAGTTGAAGAGTTGATCGAGTCGAAAAACTGGGAAACACAGGCAGACCTTGCCGACAACTACGTTCGTTACTCATCTCATGCTTACGGGCGAGGGGCCTACGGCCAGCAAAAACCGGCGACTTTCAGAAAAGTGCTTTCAAGGCTCGATGCAACCGTTAAAAATGAGGATTCCCGTGAGTACGATATGTTTTCCTGCACGGATTATTACAACTATTACGGCGGCTTGATTACTGCCGCCAAGAATGAGCGGGGCGGATTGCCTTTTGCGCTTGTGGGGGACAGTTCGGATCCAAAGAGGGTCAAGGTGCGTAGCACGTTCGAGGAAGCAAAACATATTTTTCGTTCACGTCTGCTCAATCCCAAATGGCTCGAAGGATTGAAGCGGCACGGTTACAAGGGGGCGGGAGATATTTCCAAAATGATGGATGTCATTCTTGGGTGGGATGCGACTGCCGAGGTTGTCGAGGATTGGATGTACGAACGGGTAGCCGGGAAATATGTCTTCGATGAAGAGATGAAACAGTGGATGCAGGAGGTTAATCCCTACGCCCGTCAGAACATTCTCGACAAGCTGCTTGAAGCTATAAGCAGAGGGATGTGGAGTGCAACTGATGATATGAAACAGCGTCTACAAGAGGAGTACCTCGAGACAGAGGGCGAGATAGAGGAGATCAGCGAATGAGTCCGGGACGTTTTTTCGTGATTACCGTTGCAGCCGTGATTGCGCTTCTTTTGCATCAAAAGCCATCCTCTGCCGCCGACAAGCAGGAACTCAGAACGGTCATAACGGCAGAGGAAATCCGGGTCATGAATGTTATGAAGATCAGCGATCTCATGAACCGTATCCCCGGAGTCAAGGCGGGAGAGACCTCCGTTTCGATTCGTGGATCGAGCAATGTCAAGGTTCTGCTTGACGGACGTTCGATCAACGACCCTACTTCCCGTTCCGGTGCTGTCAAATGGTCGATGATCTCACTCGATACCATTGAGAAAATAGAGGTATACAAAGGGAGCGGCAGCACTTCCTACGGCGATAATACCGGAGGAGGCGTTATCATAATCACGACGAAACCCGCAGATCGTCTTGGAGGCACGGCAGGCGGGTATTTCGGAAACAATGGCCAGAGAAGCGCAACCCTGAATCTCCAAAGCAGAAAAAACAGCATGTCCGCAACTTTCTCCGCAGGACATGAAACCTATGACGGTTTTACGGTTAACGATGACAAAACCAGGAACCGCCTTGGCGGCAGGGTTGACTACCGTTTTACACCCCGATTCTCTCTTTTTCTTTCAGGTGAATACAATGATGAGAAAAAAGGCCTGAGGGGATACCCGGAACGGCGTACCCCGAATTCACGCAAGGAATTTGATGCTTCTTCGCTTCTCTTAGGGCAAAAATACGGAGCAGTTACCGGCAGAACCTGGTATTCATCGTCAAAAACCGTTACGACGGACCCTGACAGAAGTCTGTATGCTTCACTCGAGGTGCTTAAAGCAGGTCAGAAAATCAATGCGCCGTTTGTCCTCCCATGGTTTGGGGAGATCAACGGCGGAACCGGCTATGAATGGCAGCGGGCTTCGGGCATTAATTTCAGTACGGCGAGGGAAGAACGGGCCTGGGTTTTCGCTGAAAAAAAGCTCGAGTGGACAGAAAGCCCGTGGTCATGCTTGCTGGGGATACGCGCCAATTATTACTCGAAATTCCATAATACGCTGAATCCGGAGCTTAGGGTCGGTTATGCGAGAAAAAACTATGACCTTGCATTTACCGCCAACCGTTCAAGTAATCTGCCAACGTTCAGGCAGCGCTATTACGAATCTTCGGTAACCAAGCCAAATCCGGCTCTTCAGATGGAAAAGGCGATGAATTATGCGTTTTCGCTGTCGGTCAGGCCTGATTCCGTTTTCTCGTTTGATGCATCGGTGTTTCACCGGAATATCAGGGACAGGATTACCTATGTCCGGAAGCCCGACAACACGGGGTGCTATGAGAATTTCGGGAAAGTTACTTACCAGGGTGTCGAAACCTCGCTGAAATGGACGCCATCCTCGTGGGTTGATATCGTCCCTTCTTATACCTACCTGCATGCCTTGAATGAAGAGACCGGTTATTGGCTTCCTGCGAAACCTTTCCACACGATATTGACCGATATCGTTATCAGGCCGTTCAGGGATTTTTCGCTGAGGGTATCGGCGAAATATACCGGACAGGTGTATGTTCGCTCGGACAATTCCGAAACGATTCCCGCTTATACGGTCGTGGATGTCAGGGCGGACTACCAGTACGGACCGGTGCGTTTCTACATCGATATCGACAATCTGTTCGATGAGGAATATCTGTATGTCGACGGATACGACGCGCCTCCTCGAGAATGGTTCATCGGTATGAATTATAACTTCTGAAAAGTTTATGCAGACACGTTTGTACCCGTTTTCGGCTATTGTCGGTCAGGAAGAGCTCAAACGTTCTCTCCTGCTCAATGCGGTCAACCCGAAGATAGGCGGTGTTGTGATCCGTGGAGAAAAGGGAACGGCCAAGTCAACGGCAGTGAGGGCGCTCGGAGCCCTCCTTCCTGCAGAAAACACGGCGATTGATGAAGCCGGCTTTACTCAGGCTGTTGTCACATTGCCCTTGAATGCGACGGAAGATATGGTTGCCGGAGGTATTGATTTTCAGCGGACAATGAAGGATGGGCGGCGGGTTTTTCAGCCCGGCCTGCTCGCAAAAGCGGACAAGCGTATACTCTACGTCGATGAAGTGAACCTGTTGGACGATCATATTGTCGATATTGTTCTCGATGCAGCAGCTTCAGGGGAAAACCGTCTCGAACGGGAGGGGATTTCTTTTTCTCACCCGGCATCGTTTGTGCTTGTAGGAACCATGAATCCGGAAGAAGGTGAGTTGAGACCACAGCTGCTTGACCGCTTTGGTCTCTGTGTTGAGGTTACTGCGGAGAGCGATAGCGATAAGCGCGCTGAACTGATGGTTCGGAGGGAGGCTTTCGATGCTGACAGCCGTGGCTTTATCCTGAAATACCGCAAGGAGAATGAGCGCATATCGGAAAAGATCGCCGCTGCCCGCAGTCTGCTGCATCGGGTGTCAGTGCCGTCACATCTGCGTGGTTTTGTGACGGAACTGTGCCGTGAGAACAATGTGGCCGGTCACAGGGCGGATCTGGTGATGGAACAGGCTGCAAAGGCTCATGCGGCCTACAGGGGGACAAGCGAGGTAACTGTTGACGATATTACGGCTGTGGCGGGATTGGTGCTTGCCCACAGAAGAAGAGACCCTGTGCCGCCCCCGCCTCCTGAGCAGCCTCAAGAGCAGCGGAGTGAGCCGGAAAAGAGCGATCGTGAAAACGATAAGCGGCAGGAACAGCCCCGGGAAGAGCCCGGACAGGGGAGGAACGAGGATCCAGAGAATGCTTCCCGACAGGAAGAGGTGGATGAGGGGAATCGGGAAGAAAATAAAACGGATGACGCAGACGGTTCTTCCGGAACCGGCGATAGCTCCGTGACACCTGAAATGGAGCAGTTTTTCGATGTCGGGGCGCCGTTCAAGGTGCGCAAAATAAGTTCTCCGAAAGACAGGAAAACCCGAAGAGGCTCGGGGAGGCGTTCCCGTTCAAGAGTGTCTCAAAAACAGGGGCGTTACACCAAAAGCACCATGACGCGAAAAAACAACGATATCGCGCTCGATGCCACATTGCGGGCTGCAGCGCCTTTTCAGCGCTATCGGGAGAACGACCGGGGAATGGCCGTTGTGCTGAGAGATCAGGATATACGTGAAAAAATCCGTGAAAAACGGCTCGGCAACCTGTTGATTTTTGTTGTCGATGCAAGCGGGTCCATGGGAGCCAAAGGCAGGATGGCCGCATCAAAAGGAGCGGTCATGTCGTTACTTATCGACGCTTATCAGAAACGGGACAAGATAGCGATGGTTTCGTTTCGTAAAGACGAGGCTCAGGTGAATTTGCCGGTTACCTCTTCCGTTGAACTGGCGGCAACCATGCTTCGGGAGATGCCGGTTGGAGGGCGGACGCCTTTTTCCGCAGGCATGGTGAAAGGCTATGAAATCGCACGCAATCATCTCATCAAGGAGCCCGAAAGCCGGCCGATACTCATAGTGGTTACCGACGGCAAGGCAAACAAGGCTCTCGGGCCGGGAAAGCCCCTTGATGAAGCTTTTGAGATTTCCAGAAAGATTTCGAGGGAGGAACGAATCCGGTTTCTTGTGGTGGATACCGAGGACTCCGGCCTTATCAATTTCGGACTTGCCGGAAAAATCGCCGGGCTGCTTGGCGCGGAATATTATAAAATCGACGATTTGCAGGCGGATTCGCTGCTGAACGTCGTAAAAAACGTTGCATCATGAATAAAAATACACTGTATACCTACCCATTTACAGCCATTGTCGGCCAGGAACAGATGAAGCTCGCCCTGATTCTCAATATCATCAATCCTACGCTTTCAGGAGTGTTGATCCGGGGAGAAAAGGGGACGGCAAAATCGACAGCGGTGCGCGCTTTGGCCGATATTCTTCCCGAGATCGATGTGATCGAAGGGATTCCGTTCAATCTCGCACACGATGAAGATCCCGATGTTGTTCGTGAATGTTTCGGGGTAGCGGGGCAGGAAATGCCATCGGGAGACACGCTTTCTCTGAGGAAGCACAAGGTCAGGGTTGTAGAACTGCCGGTGGGGGCAACGGAAGACCGTGTTGTCGGTACGCTCGATCTCGAACACGCGCTGAAGGCAGGAGAAAAAAGAATCGAGCCGGGACTCCTTGCTGCGGCACACAGGGGCATTCTGTATGTCGACGAAGTCAACCTGCTTGATGACCATGTTGTCGATGTCCTGCTCGATTCGGCTGCCATGGGCGTGAACACCATCGAGCGTGAAGGTGTGTCGTTTTCTCATCCTTCACGCTTTACGCTTGTCGGTACGATGAACCCTGAAGAAGGTGAGCTGAGGCCCCAGTTGCTCGACCGTTTCGGGCTTTGTGTTCACATAGAAGGGATTTCGGACCCGGTTGAACGGGTAAGCGTTATGGAGAGGCGCTTTGCCTTTGAGGAAAATCCCGGAGCTTTTTGTTCTCAGTGGTCGGAAGAATCAGCCGGGCTTGTTGAAAAGATTCGGCGTGCAAGGGAACTGTATCCTAAAGTGACGGTCAGCAGGGATAACCTTCTTGCAATCGCGAACTACTGTCTTGAAGTTGGTGTTGACGGGCACCGGGGAGATATCATCATCATGAAAACCGCCAAAACAATCGCCGCATATGACGGGCGCGGTGAAGTTGAAAAAGCGGATATCGATCAGGCAGCCATGCTGGCTCTGCCGCATCGTATTCGCCGTCAGCCGCTTCAGGATATCGTCATGGATGTGGGTTCGGTTTTGAAGAACAAGGTATGTGGAACGGGGTAGTGGCATGACAACAATCGCTTTTTACAATAATGTTCACAGCTCGGCAATCTGGTATCAGCTTGCCGCTCCTTTGAAAAAGGATGGTATCGACCTCCGGATATTCGGGTACGGATCACAGGATGACCTCTGCTCACACATTGAAAAAGGGGAGGTCGATATTCTGCTTGCCGATGTGTCGAAGGACATGCCCGGGTTTGATGCACTCTACAAGACACTGCTTGCTGTTCAAGCCAGGGTTGCATTGAACCTGCAGTTTCCAAAGGAGTTTTCGACAATTTCCGATAACGAGCTGGAAAAGGTCAGAGAATATTTTGCTGTTCTGTCAAAGGAGAATTTCCTCAATGGCCTGAAAAGAATTGCAGGGTTTGAATATGGGCCATGCCGCCCTGTCAAGACCTATGGAATCTACCACCCCGGCGCTGCTGACGTTTTTCAGGAAACGCCTGCATACAAGCAATGGTTGCAGAACCGAAGAGCTTGGGACGGGACGGTTCCGGTGGCAGGTATCATTGTACACTACAGCCAGCTCGCGGAAGGGAACTGCAGCGATATCGATGCTCTTATTGCAGGGCTTGAAGGGCGTGGTGTGCTCCCTTTCTGTGTGTTCTGCGACAATATGCCGGAAAAATCCGTTGACCCGGAAACAATGTATCCATGGTTCCGGTATTTCAGGGAGCCGGGTTTTCAGCCTGACATCATTCTCAGCTTTCTGATGGGTAGGCTGCTTGTTTCCATTGAAGAACGTTCATTGTTGCGGGAATTAAATGTTCCTGTTATACAGCTTCTGCGTAACTATACCCTTTCACCCGAAGAATGGCTGAACGATCCGGTCGGGATCAGCGCAATGAGCCTGACGCACTCACTCGTTCAGCCCGAGATGTTCGGTGTCATCGATCCGACTATGGTGTCAGGAACAATCCGCATACTGGAAGAAGCAGCCCCATCATCAGTTTCGGTGCCGATTGAAGAGCGGGTGGATATGGTTGCACGCCGTGTCAGGCGGTGGGCCGAGCTGCGCAGGAAGCCCGCAGGAGAAAAACGGCTCACCATCGTTTTACACAACAATCCATGTAAAGGGGTTGAAAACACCGTCGGTATGGCTTCGGGTCTCGATACGTTCGAAAGTCTGGTCTCTTTCCTGTGGCGGTTGAAAAATGCAGGGTACAGGGTCGGAGATATCCCGGCTACAGGCAAAGAGATGCTCGATACAATACAGGATCGTAAAGCATTTAACGAGTGCCGTTGGACGACCGTCGATGAAATTGCACGGAAAAGGGGTGTGCTCCATGCCATGAAGCATGAAGAGTACAGGATCTTTTTTGACTCGCTCAACACGAAGGTTCAGGAAAAGGTGAATGCGGACTGGGGAGAATTTCCCGGTCAGGGTATGGTATGGAAAGAGGATGGAGAGGACACGCTATTGATAACCGGTATTCGTTTCGGCAACATCCTGATCATGTCACAACCGAAAAGGGGGTGCTACGGATCCAGGTGTGACGGAGAGGTTTGCCGGATACTTCATGATCCTGAAATATCACCGCCGCACCATTGGCTTGCGACCTATTACTACATTCAGCGGCAATCCGATGCTGTTATCCATTTTGGGGCGTCAGGAGCGCTCGAGTATCTCCCAGGTAAACGTGCGGCGCTTTCTCAGCGATGTTTCAGCGATATTTCACTGGGCGATCTGCCCAATTTTTATCCTTATGTCATGGATGTGCCCGGTGAAGGAATGATCGCCAAGCGCCGGGGCCGTGCGGTTATCATCGATCATCTCACGCCGGTTTACCGTCCTTCAGCCATGTCGGATGATCTGCTCCTGTTAGACGACTATCTGACTCAGTACAAACGGGCTGAAGACGGCAATGATCGTTCGCGAAAAGAGGCTTTGCTCGGGTCCATGCAGGATGTTGCGGTCAAATTGAAGTTCATCGGTGAACATGACCGCAGGGAAGTGCTTGAGCAAAACATTGAACGCTTTTCACGCCAGATTGAAGGAATCAAGAGATCCATGGTTCCCGACGGTATGCATGTTTTCGGCAGGATACCGGACCTTTCTGCAATGGCAGCGATGATAACATCCGCTCTCGACCGTGCAGGTGAAGGAATTCCCGGCATGAAAGAGCTTGCCTCAAAACATCCTGTTCAGGGAGAGGTACTTTTTGACATGGCAGCAGAGATTATTCATGTTGTTCTCGATGATAGTGCGGATAAAACATCGTTACGGCACGTTGTCGAAAATCTTCCTGAATATTTCAGAACGTGGTGCCGTGAGATGGCCGGGGCACTCATCGGGGCTGAAAACGAGTCTCTCAACCTTCTTCGCGCGCTTGATGGGGAATACATCGATGCAGGGCTTTCGGGGTCGATCGCGTCGGGAAAACCGGATATTCTGCCGACAGGCAGGAACTTCTATTCGGCGGATATCATGTCGCTTCCCTCAGAAGCGGCCTGGAGTATAGGCAAACGCCTTGCCGATCAGCTTCTGGAAAAATTTTACCGGGAAGAAGGGCGTTTTCCTGAAAGTATCGGATTGAGTCTCTGGAGCTCGGATGCGTTCAAGTCGGATGGCGAGATGCTTGCCCAGGTTTTCTGGCTGATGGGTGTTTATCCGGTTCGCAAGCCGAACGGGCGAATCAGCGGGGTTGATGTAGCCGGCCTTGAGGAGCTGACTTTAGAGGTTGACGGTGTTGAACTGGCCCGTCCCCGTGTTGACGCAACGATCGAAACCAGCGGGATAGTCAGGGATATGGTGCCGCATTTCATCGCACTGCTCGACAAGGCGGTAGCAACGGTAAGCGTTCTCGAAGAGCCGTTTGAAAGAAATATGGTGAAAAAACATACCCGGGAACAGCTCGAAACGTTAAAACGGGAAATGGCCGGGCGGTTGAACGAGAAAGAAATGCAGCGTCTCGCCATGTTCAGAGTCTTTTCCTCAGCTCCCGGCACTTACAGTTCAGGCGTCGGGCTGGCGATCGATGCTTCAGCCTGGGAGAACGACAGCGATCTGGCCGAAGCATACATAAACCAGTCCGGTTATGCCTATGGTGCGTCATCCGCAGATTTCGGGTTGAAGGCACATGACATTCTTTCGAAACAACTCACAAAAGTCGAAGTTTCCTACATGAAACAAACTTCACCCGAATATGACGCGCTTGACTGCGGATGCTACGCTTCGTTCGCAGGGGGTATGGCGGCAGCCTCAACCACACTTTCGGGCAGGAAAACAAAAATGTACTGGGCCGACACCACAGTGCCGGGAGAGCCGGATATCCGTGATTTCAAAGAGGAAATCGAACGTTCGACACGCAGCAAACTGCTGAACGAACGATGGATAGAATCCATGAAAAAACATGGATTTCAGGGGGCGCAGGGGATCGCGGGGTGTATCAACAATCTGTTCAAATGGAGCGCAACCACCAAAGAGGTCGAAACATGGCTTTTTGACAGTGTAGTTCAAACATACGTGCAGAACGAAGAGAACAGGGAATGGATACGTGAAAACAATCCTTACGCCCTCGAGGAAATAACCCGCCGATTGCTCGAGGCCGAGGCAAGAGGGCTCTGGCAGGCTCGTGAGGATCTGCTTGAAAAAGTGCGTACGGCAGCCCTGGGCCTTGAAGGGGATCTTGAAGAACGTATTGGGGATGTTGAAGAGGAATACCAAGGTGGACGCATCGATGTTATTACGCGCAAAGACGTTGAAAACTGGAAAACAAAATGGAAAATGCCTGGGGGTAGTGAGTAACAAACTGCTTTGTTTGCAGGTGAAAAATGCTTATATAATCACTCATAAATGTTCTTTCATAGATAACTGGTGCCGGTTTAAAAGCCGGAGAATAGGGAAGTACGTGAGATTCGTACACTGTA
>OFHR01000006.1_pt1 | contig 107519 bp, 106 predicted proteins | sample 1522041 | NCBI WGS metagenome assembly OFHR01 (sample SAMN04272335, study PRJEB24112) | coral metagenome | biome: Coral reef; feature: Shallow seawater; material: Coral tissue | host: Coral | place: China: South China Sea | collected 2014
CGAAATCCTCACGTACAATCAGTACGCTCCGGTTTCTGCGCTCCATCCGCCTTGCTCTCGAACCGCTCATGACACTTTTTAGAGGTGCCTATGAATTTGTCATACGATATTTTCTGGGCAGCCTCTGCAGAGCATGACCTGACAGAAATCATAGACTTCATAGCAAGAGAAAACCCGGAAAATGCTTTGAAGATATTGACGGAAATCCGCAAAAAAATCTCTGAATTGAAAAGCTACCCTGAACAGGGTAGAATTGTTCCTGAATTACAGTCCCAGGGCATTTTTCTTTACAGAGAGCTTCTTGTCCCTCCGTGGAGAATTATCTATCGGATCAAAGATACGCAGATCAACGTTCTTTCTGTTCTCGACAGCCGGCGGAATGTGGAGGATATCCTTCTTGAGCGCCTTATAAAGAGAGGTTAGAGTACATCCCCCTAAAACCTCAACGCGCAGCCGAGATGGTAGGATGCCGGGGCGCTGGTGTCCCGTTCGTCGTTGCCGCTGCTGTAGGTATCGCGATCGTCGTACCAGGTCTTCGCATATCGTGCAGTAAGTTCGAAATTCTTCCAGAGGTCATAGGAAAGAAGTGCGAAAAACGCACGTCCTTCGCCATAATAAGATTTCAAAGTAAAGACCAGCGGCAGGTCATCTTCATAGACGTAAATCGCCGAATCATAATCATCGGTATCAAACTGCGTATACCTTGCCTTGAAGGCGACAGGCCCTTTTTTCAGAACAGCCTGCTGGTAGAAGAGCCATCCGTTAGAGTGCTCCCCACCGTCCGGATATTCTCCCTCCACAAACTTGATCTCTCCCCTCGTCTTAAGTGTGAGCATTCGGGATACCTTGCCGATCAGGTCAAGACGCGCCCGGTTCGATGTAAATGGAACCGGCATGTAGTATTTGAGCCCTGACCCGTCAAACAGCTTTTTGGCTTCTTCCTTGTACTGGTTCTGCAGCAGCAGCTCCGCCGTCAGTAAAGGCGATTGTTTCCAGGTAAGAAAAATTTTCGACTCGTCACCCGTCGAAGGCAGCCTGTAACGGCTGCTGAGTTCAGGGAATCTGAAGATATCGTAGTAAGCTCCCACATGCAGGTTCTTCAGAATATCGGCCTCAAGACCGATATAGTACCCTTCCTCGTTCGCCGCGTCATCGGCTCGTTCGGCAAACGCACCGGCAAAAGGGGAGAAAAAGATATTGTGATAATCTCTCAATGCCATCACGGTCCGGATATCCGGCGTCAGCGGAAACCCCACACCGCCGATCCACGAGACATTGTGCTCTTTTCCTGCCAATGCCGCTTCGGCAAACACGTTAACCTTTCCTATCAAGAGATCCGCTTCTACGCTCCCCATATCATGCCATCCCGGTTCTCCCCCGACATCTTCAAGCGGAACGGAGTAGTCATACCGTGCCCACGTTCCGCCAACCGTACCGCTGGCCATGCCTGAACCAAACGTGTACAGGAGGTTCACTCCGGCAACCTTTTCCGTCACGTTATCCTTGTGTTCGATTTCGCTGTCGGTACGGTGGTAGCCCGAGGTACGGATTGTCGTCACCACTCCGTCCTTGACAGATGCATCAACCTTGTTGCTGGAATAAAAGGCAGTGAATGTGAACGGCTCCAGATTGAACGCTGCCGCAGCCCCCTGCATAAACCCGTTCTCTGCGCTTGAAGCGTAAGCTTTCAGCCGGCGCCCTGCAAGCTTTACGCCGAGCGGATCGACACCTTTTGAAAAATACCTGCTCTGACCGAACAACAGCCCCTGACCGAGGTTGACCGCGTAATTGCCGATAATGAATCGTTCAACAGATCCGGAGCCGTCATATGCCATACTGAACGAGGTGAAATCATCGATTTCAGGTTCTCCAATATCATTTTCCATAACACCACTAAAGGAGATCCCGCCATACCCTATGGACAACCGGTTGTACAGTTTGTAATTGTCGCCCCGGTATTTACCGGAAAGAACTCCTTTTCTTTCAGGAATTTCACTGAAGTACCTGCCGTACCAGCTGCCGCTTATCCTGGCTTTTTTTTCCGGCTTTTTCAGCATCAGAGGCTCGAAGGAAAGAAAAGGAGCAACCCTTCTTGCGGTTTCAGCGCCGATAATTGTCTCAAGCTGCTCCGCCGACCTCAACTGCCCTTCTGCCTCCCGAAATGCGATGATGCTCCGGGCATCGTCGGCTGAAAGAAACGGTATCAGAAGAAGGTCTTCCTCAGTTGCCGTATTGACGGGGATTTTTCGCTGTTTCAGCTGTTCGAGTTCCAGGAGTAGCTGCTCGATATCACCCGGCATGTCACTTTGATCAAACAGTGCCTGAATGTCATCTTCAGCATTGGCAGGACAGGCAGAAAGGAAGGAAACATAACAAAGGATCAGAAAAAAAAGCGCGGCAACATTCAGTTGCCGCGAAAAAGATGGGATCAAACTCATAACCGGAGAAATTTTGTGCGTTAGCAGTCATGCGTTCAGGGCGGGGCGCCCGCCTGTCTGAGCTGTTCGACCTCACCGGCGGTCAGATAACGCCACTCACCTCTGCGAAGCCGGCCAGCCCGCAACCCTGCATAGGCAGTTCTGTCAAGCTTTTTCACTTCATAGCCCAGTGAACGGAACATTCGTCTCACCTGATGGTTCTTGCCCTCATGCAGGGTCAAGAGTACCTGCAAACCTCCCTGCAGAATTTTCGCCGTGCACGGGCTTGTCTTTTCACCCGTATCTTTCAGCCGCATCCCGCCGGTCAGCAAAGAGAGTTGTTTTGCCGAAAAAGGTGTGTCCAGCTCTGCCAGATACTCCTTATCCACTCCGGATGAAGGGTGCATCAACCGGTGTGCCAACTTCCCGTCATTTGTGAGGAGAAGCAGTCCGGTGGTTTTCCGGTCAAGACGACCGACCGGAAACACACGTTCCCTGACATCAACCAGATCAAGAACCGTTTCACGGTCTCTCTCATCACGGTTTGTCGTGATGTAATTCCTGGGCTTGTTCAGCAAAATATACACTTTTTTTTCTTCAGGCAAAGCAAGCATTGTGCCGCCAACGACAACCTCATCAACTCCGGGACGTATGGTAATTCCGGGCGTGGTTTCAACACGTCCGTTGACCATTACCTGTCCGCTTTCAACCAGCCTGTCGGCGGCACGCCTCGACGCCACACCGCAAAGTGCAAGGTATTTGTTGATTCTTATCGCAGTGCCGGTATCCGTCGGAGGGGTACTCCCGTTATTGTTTTTCATAACCTTCGTTGCTTTCCGATGAAGCAAGATAATCCCGGATCTCCTCATCCTGAACAAGCTCTCTGATCTCTCTGAGCCTGGGAAGATCCTTGAGGGACTGAAGATTGAAAAAATCCAGAAACTCTCTCGTTGTTCCGTAAAGGAGAGGTTTACCGGGAGTATCGGCTCTGCCGCGAACGTCGATCAACCCGCGCTCAAGCAGCTTGTTAACCGCATAATCCGGGCTGACTCCGCGTATCTGCTGAATTTCTCCTCTGGTAACCGGCTGTTGATAGGCAATAACAGCCAGAACCTCCAAAGCGGATTGAGAAAGTTTTCTCTGGATTTTCGGTGCGAGCATTTTTTTCAGGGTAGGCTCAAGCGAGGAAAGCGTCAGGAAACGGAACCCCCCGCCTATCCCGGCAATCCTGAAACATCTTCCGGTTGAGGCATAGGTCTCGTTCAGCCTGTCGATACATGCATCAATGTCGGCTGCTGAAAGCTCTTCATCGAGCACCTGTCTGATAGACTGCGGCGAAACGGCCTCTTCAGAGGCAAAGATCACCGCTTCGATCTTCTGTTCGATAGAGGGGGCCTGCTGTGACACGTCACTCCCGGAATAATGATGGGATCCTCTATTAATTTGCTGCGCACCATGATTACTTCGTTGATCGGTGCTCAAAACCCTCATGTACCTTGTGTACACTCCGGTATCTCTGGCTCCGTTCGCCTTGTACTCATGCTGCTCACGACAATTTATAGCGGTACCCTGATGTTCTTAAGGCATATGGATCAACGACAGCACTCTTTCCGTAATGCGGATGAAAAGTTACGGTCAATATCCATACATTTCTCGAAATTATACCAGAGCTTCTGACAAGGGAAATTGGTTTCGTAAAGAGCTTTGCCGATAATAACCGAGTCAACTCCGTATTTTTCAATCGTACGAAGCTTTCTCAGATCTTCGGAGCTCGTAACGCCGCCTGAAGCAGTGACTTTCATCCCTGCTTTCATCGCAAACTGTTTTGTGCTTTCGAAACCAACCCCCTGCATCATCCCGTCACAGGAGATATCGGTGTAAATAATCCTTTTGACTCCGCGTTTTTTCATCTCAAACGCGAGCTCGTAATCCTTCATCCCGCTGCTCTCGGTCCAACCCTTGATCCTGGGAACACCGTTTTGAGCATCGATACCCACAACAATCTGGGAAGCGGAATACTGTTTGAGCAGCTCTTCAACAAGCTCAGGATTCGTTACCGCAGCGGAACCGATAACAACTCTGCTGACACCGATTTCAAGGTATTGAGCCACCGTTTCGACAGAACGGATTCCACCGCCTACCTGCACCGGAATGTCAAGTGTCGAGACAATCTCCTTTATCTTTTCGAAGTTAACCGGTTTGCCGGTTAAGGCAGCATCGAGATCAACAACATGGATCATTTTGGCGTTCTGCTTGCGCCAGATGATCGCCATGTCACGCGGGTTGTCGAGGTATATCTTCTTTTTGTCAAACTCCCCGCGGGTAAGCCTGACGCACTTTCCATCCTTTATATCTATTGCCGGGATAATCAACATATTCCTTCTCTCCGTACAGTTACCAATTAATACTTCGCAAAATTTTCAAGCACCTTCAACCCTACCTCCGAACTTTTCTCAGGATGAAACTGTAGAGCGAAAATACCATTTTTTTCTATGGCCGAACAAAAATTCTTTCCGGCAAACACAGTCGTTGCCGCGATGTCTTCCTCACATTCCGGCTCGCAGTAATAGGAGTGCACAAAGTAAAAAAACGAGTTATCCGGCACACCTTCGAACAGTACGCTCTTCTTCCTGCAAGTCACTGAATTCCACCCGATCTGAGGAATTTTTTCCCTGTCACTTCTGAAACGAAGCACCTTCCCGGGCACGAAACCAAGTCCTTTATGCATCCCTCTTTCTTCGCTCTGTGTCAGAAACAGCTGCATGCCCAGGCATATCCCGAGCACCTTTCGTCCCTTGTCGACATGTTCATGAAGCGCTTCGCTGAATCCCGAAGCATTAAACGAGCCGATAGCGTGGCCGAATGCGCCGACTCCCGGCACCAGCACCTTGTCAAAGTTCGACACGAGTGAAGCATCACTGCTCACGACTGTTTTAACCCCGATATATTCAAAGGCCTTCTGCACAGAGTGCAGGTTTCCGGCCCCGTAATCTGCAATAAAGATCATGACAGAAATTCAGTTCATATTACTCGCCGCATGCACAGGCGCACCTCGGCTCATACACCCCGATGGCGCTCAAATGAGCGGCAAAGGCTTTCTCCCTGGAATCAGGCAACACGTTTTTCAGTACAGGTTCAAGACCGGAGAAAAGCAGCCTTTCTCCAGCATCGGCGTCGCGTATCGCCGACAGCTCCTCTATCTCGTCCGCCAATGCATTCCGTAACGTCTGAAGTTCGGCAAACGAGTCTCCACCTGACAGCTCAGCAAGCAGCGCGTGACAATCAAGCACCTGATCCGGTTTTGGCAGCACTGCACGGACTATACAAAGATCACCGTCACGGTTGAGCGTCAAACCTTCTGTCTGTAAAGGATGAGGCAGCACAAACCAGCACTCTGCATCGCCTTTCGAAGGGTTGATAGCAATTACTTTCCGCCCGTCCGTTTTTTCAATCTCCGCACCGACAAGGAGCAGCGTATCGGCTTCCGGCTGTTCACCGCTACTGACACCTTTTGCATGCAGACGGTCAAGAAGTGCGATATTAGCTTCTCCGGCTATTTTACTGTATTGCACCGAAGTCTGGTTTTCCTGTGCGGCATCTTCTCCAAGGAGATAGAAAAGCTCTCCATTGAACTGCCTTGCAAGGCGTGCGGCAGCATAGGTCTGCTCTATGGTGAGCCTTGGTGATACCACAACAGCGAGCGTTCCTGCAGATGCAAGTATCTCTTTTGCCTCCTGAACCGCCGACTGGTCGTTCTGTTCCCCGCTGTCATCGAGCAGTTGATAACCGAAACGTCCCTCCGCACAAATAACCGCATTGTTGACAGGATCTGTGTCGATACTCTGAATCCTGACAACTCTTTTCTCGGCTGTTGAAACCATCAATCCGCATCCCCGGCTGCATGCAGTGCAGGCAGTTGCGGTTTCTTCCGCCACCCAGGGCCCGGCTTCCTTCCCTGTATTCGGCGCAAGCGCACCGGTCGGACAGACGTCGATACACATACCGCAGGCATCGCAGCCTGTCGCCTGCAGGGGATCGTCAAAGTTCGGCCCGACACGTGTCCCGAAGCCGCGGTCGATGAAACTCAATGCACCGATACCCCTGACCTCGAGGCACATCCTTACACAACTGCCGCAGGTAATACACTTATCGCCCTCGATCTTTATGAGCGGATGGCGGGCATCGTCATTGTAGTCTCTTTTTTCACCGGTAAAACGGCTCTCGTCAGCGCCATATTCGGTCGCGTACTTTCTCAGGTCACAGTCAAAGCGGGCGTTGCAACCGCACTCGATACAACGTGATGCTTCGGCCATGGCCTGCATCCTGTCCAAACCCCTGTTGATCTCGTTCCAGCCTCCGTCCTTGAGTCTTGCTTCAGGAGAAAAGACACTATCCTGCACTCTTTTGCGGTGGGTGTAACGTGGAGCAAAATCTTCCATATCGAGTTCCTCTATGCTGCCGAGAGATATGGTGTATTCATTTTTCAGCTCGACAGTCGCACCTGCAAGGTAGAGATTGATTGCCTTCGCAGCTCTCTGCCCTTCTCCTACGGCCTGAATGACCGTATCAGGCCCGAACGCACAGTCACCTGCTGCAAAAACCCCTTCAGTGGAAGTTACATTTGTCTTTTCATCGTACACAAAAGTGTTCCAGCGGGTGGTTTCGGGTTTTTCAGGGTCCTCTTCTACACAGGAAGTATCCGGATCCTGACCGATGGCACTGATAATCAGGTCGAAAGGCAGATCTTCTTCAGATCCTTCGACCGGAACCGGGCGCCGCCGGCCCGACTCGTCGGGGTCACCCAGCTTCATCGAGATAACCCGAAGATGCATTGCCCGTCCCTTTTCATCGACGACCACTTCGGTCGGTGCCGTCAGGAAGCGGAATTCAACCCCCTCTTCCATGGTTTCATCCTGCTCCATCGGCAATGCCGGCATCTCAGCCTGGGTACGCCTGTAGAGGAGAGTGACATCCGCTCCGAGGCGGCGCGCAACACGCGCGCAATCCATCGCCGTGTCGCCGCCGCCGATAACAGCGACGTTCTTTCCGACATCGACTTGCTCCCCCAGCACAACTTTCCGCAGAAAATCAATGCCGCCTATCACGCCCTCTGCATCGTCATTCTCAACTCTCATCGGCTTTGCCAGATGAGCACCGATCGCCAGCAGAACGGCATCGAAACCATCTTTTTTGAGGCTGTCGATCGTAAAATCTTTCCCCAACTTTTTTCCGGTCCGTACCTCGACACCAAGGTCGAGAATTGCCTGGATTTCGTTGTCGAGAAGATCCCACGGCAACCGGAATCTGGGTATACCGTAGCGCACCATGCCGCCCAGTTCCGGCAACGCTTCGAAAATAACCACCGCGTGGCCCATCTGGCGAAGGTAGTAGGCTGCGCTCAGCCCGGCGGGGCCGCCGCCGACAATCGCAACCCGTTTTCCCGAATCCGGCGCTGTCTCGGGCAGATAAGCCCCCTTCTGCAACTCGTATTCGGAGGCAAAGCGCTTGAGCGGGTTGATTGATACCGGTTCGTCAACCAGGCCCCTCCGGCATTGCGACTCACAGGGGTGGGGACAGATTCTGCCGCAAACCACCGGCAGAGGGTTTGATTTCTTTATGAGCCGTACCGCCGCTTCCGGGTTGCCGTTAGAAATGTGCGCTATGTATCCCTGAATATCGATATGTGCGGGACAGGTGGCTTCACATGGTGCTATACAGTCCCCTGCATGGTCCGAAAGCAGCAGCTCAAGCGCCATTTTCCTTGCGATGCGGACTTTTTCACTGTCTGTCCGGATTACCATACCGGGTGTAACCTGGGTGCTGCAGGCAGGAAGCAGGCCTCTTGCCTTCTCGACTTCCACCACGCAGAGAAAACAGGATGCGTAAGGCTTCAAACGGTCATCATAACAAAAGGTCGGAATGCGTATACCGCTGGCCTCGGCAACTTCACGTATCGTAGCTCCTGCAGGTGCCTGAACTTCTTTATCATTAAGGGTAATGGTAACGATATCACTCATGTTTAATCACCTCGATTGGTCGTTTCGGATTATCATTCAACACGTATAGCATCGGAGTTGCAGACCTCCACACACATACCGCAGTTAATACAAAGCTCCTTGTCAATAACCCAGCTTTCGGGTTTTTTAATGACACCCGTGATCGCATCCACCGGGCAGTACCGCTCACAGATCGAACAGCCGGTACAGGATTCCGGCATGATGGTATGGGTTATGAGACCTTTACAGACTCCGGCCGGACATCGCTTCTTTTCCACATGGGCAACATATTCATCCCTGAAATACCTCAGTGTCGTCAGGACCGGATTTGGGGCAGTCTGCCCGAGACCGCAGAGGCTGGACGCTCTTACCTGATGGGCAAGTTCTTCTAACGTATCGATGTCTTCCATCGTTCCTTCACCGTCGCAGATCCTGGTCAGCAGTTCTTTCATACGCAGGGTTCCCACCCTGCAGAACGTACACTTGCCGCACGATTCAATCTGGGTAAACTCAAGGAAATAGCGGGCAATATCAACCATACAGGATTTGGTGTCCATGACAACCATGCCGCCCGAACCCATGATGGCCCCCGTTGCATTGAGCGCCTCGTACTCTATCGGTGTATCGAAAAGCGATTCCGGAATACAACCCCCGCTCGGGCCGCCGAGCTGAACCGCTTTTATCGGGCGGCCGGTCGATGAACCGCCGCCGATATCGTAGAGCACCTGTCTGACGGTCATTCCCATAGGCACCTCGACAAGGCCGCCGCGCTGTATGGTTCCGGCAAGAGCGAATACTTTTGTTCCCCTGGACTTTTCGGTACCGATCTCTGCATATGCCGCCCCGCCTTTTTCAACAATCCATGCAAGATTTGCAAGTGTCTCGACATTGTTGATAATCGTCGGTTTTCCAAAAAGCCCTTTGACCGCCGGGAAAGGAGGACGAATACGGGGCATGCCTCTGTTACCCTCAATAGAAGCAATCAGGGCCGTCTCCTCTCCACAAACAAAGGCCCCTGCGCCCTGTTTGATTTTCACATCAAAATCAAACCCGTGCCCGAGGATGTTTTTACCAAGAAATCCTGCCTCCCGGGCGTCCCTGATTGCTTTACCGAAATGCTCTACCGCAAGCGGATACTCCGCCCGGATATAGGCATAACCCCGGGAAGCTCCGATAGCATATGCGGCGATAAGTATCCCTTCAAGAACACTGTGAGGGTCGCCTTCGAGCAGTGACCGGTCCATGAACGCTCCCGGGTCTCCCTCATCGCCGTTGCATATCAGATATTTTTCATCTCCCCGGGCCGAACGAGCGAAGTTCCATTTCACGGCAGTCGGAAACCCTGCTCCGCCCCTGCCGCGTATACCTGCCGTACTGACCTCGTCAATAACCTGCTCCGGCGAGATATCTCCTTTCAGTATTTTTTCAATCGCCTGGTAACCACCTCTTTTCCGGTACTCTTCAAGGGATTTCGGGTCAAGCCGGCCAACATTACGTAACACGATTCTGGTCTGACGGGCAAGATAATCCGCCCCATTCATAGAGGTACCGGAGCGAATCAGGTGATCGAACTGAAGTTCACCCTCTCCCTTGTGGAAACCGAGAATCGAGGGAATATTTTTTTTATCCACCTTTCCGTAAAGAAATGCTTCCCCTTTCCCGTCGATGATCTCAACCATTACTTCCTGGTGACACATCCCGACACAGCCTACGGTTTTCATCTCGGCATCCGGCACCAGCGATCTGAATGTCGTATAGACCTCTTTGGCTCCCGCAGCGATACCGCATGTTCCTTCACCGACAATAACCGTTAACGGCTTTTCTCGTTGTACGCTCATTGCCGAACCTCCTTTTTCTTGTTGTCGGGTGCTTTCTTTTGAGGAGCATCGGCTTCAGCCTTCTCCTCTTCGTGGCCCGGCAGAAACTCTCCATGCTGACGTGCATGTTTTTTAAGGCTTCTCTGGGCATCGGCTCCCTTGAGGTTCCCGAACGTCTCTTCTCCTATAACCATGACCGGAGCAAGACTGCAGCATCCGATACACGCCACGTCCTCGACGGTATAGCTTCCGTTGGAAGCCGTATCATCTTCATCACCGGTTATGCCAAGGCTTTGACGAAGCGCGGTATTCAAACGATCGGCGCCGCTGACATGACAGGCGGTCCCATGACAAACCTTGATGACATGCCGCCCTACAGGGTCCAACCGGAACTGGGAATAAAATGTTGCCACCCCAAAAAGCTGGCTGGCACTGATATCTGTTTCGGAAACAATGATATCCATTGCCTCTCTGGGCAAATAACCGTACTCGTTTTGAACAGCCTGGAGCAAGGGAACCGCCGCAGAAGCATCGCCTCCGTTTTCAGCAATCCATTTTTTTACCAACGCCTTATCGACGGTAGCTGCCAGGGAGTTTTTTTCCACGAAATATCCTCCTTGTTAATAATTCGCTTGTAAGCTAACGACTCAGAACAACAAATGCCCACTCACGAATACCGTTCAACAGACACGATCGGTAGAGGTGAAACAGGCAATTGTTTTTCCAATTATCTGTGACCCTGGCCCGGGAAAACTGTTCCGGCCAAAGTTCTTTACGCAGAAAACGCATGTAATAAACAAAAATCGCTGTCAATCAAAAAAAGTTGCAGCAGCTTCCTGTGAGCAAACCGTCACTGCTCATTGCTTTTTTCCGTAAACCTTCTGCGGATTTCTTCCACACGCCCCCTGTTTACGCCAAGATCCGAAAAACCAAGCCTCGACGCTGAACGAACCTGAATCACCCCGGCAGTTTTGTCCAGGCGAAACTCAACATCGTCCGTAAACCCGAAAAGAGGCACTGTAAATGTTGACCAGAGATACTCTTCCTGGTCACTCTGTACCTCTCCATCCATATCGTCAATCACTTGTTTCAGCAACGCCCAGGCATCACCCGGCTTCTTGTGCTTAAACGCTATCGGTTCTATCCATTCCGGCGAACCGGAATATTCACTGCACACGCAGTTTGGCGTCCCGGAACAGGGCCTGAGCTTTCCATCAGGACGTTCAGGCTTTTCGGCGGGCTGAGGCCACAAACCGGAAACTGTGCCTGTAACAGCTTTGAGCACATCGTTGATCATATCCATGGCTGTATATCTTGTATGGCAAAAAGCATTCTCTCTTTAAAGTACACAGCTTTTATTGTGAATAAAACACCCCCCCCACAGCAACCATCAGATTGGCGCCACCCGGACAACCATACCACCGAAGCCGAAGAGCTGAACAGAGAGAAGACAGAAAAACGCTCAGCCCCGGCACAGGTTCATTATCTGCTTTGCTGCAAAAACAATCCTGTCCGAAAGATATCCCACGAACGCATCCGAATCGTTGATGCAGGGAATATAGGAGGTGGTACCTATTCCGCTTTTCAACAAAGCCTCTTTTGCCTTCAAAAGGGTTTCGTTACCGTCGGAAAAGTAACCTGCGGAAAACAGCGCAACATGTTCCGTATTTTCTTTTTTCAACCTGTCAAGAGTCTGCTCCAGAGAGGGCTTTGTCCACTCCCCCCCTACGTCATGGTTTAAAAAAGAAACATGGATTTGTCCAAAGGAATTTCTTGCATCGCTCATGATGGTCTTTTGCAATATCCCGGAAAAAGCCATCGTTTCTTCGAGTCCGTTATGAAACGCAGGGGAATTTCCCCTGGCGTCGGCAACAAGAGTTCCATGAAAAACCAGAACAAGAGCCGATCGAGCCGTATCACTATCCCCGCGCGGAAGGGAATGCCGAAAAATATGATCACGGTACACATTCAATAACCTCCCGTCCTCCCGGAAACGGCTGACAACTTTTACACCTGCAAGTTCGTGCCCCGCATAGTTATCCTTCAGATAACCGCATATGGCGCCGCAACTCAGACTGTTTTCAACCGGTGCCATATACAGCATAATCTGTGCGTCATAGCGGCGGGCATTGTCGATAACCTCCTCAAGAAACGGGGGGGTTGCGGAAAAGGCAGGAAATACCTCAAAACAGAGGCTCTGCTTTTCAGGATGCTGCGCAAGCTTACGGCCGACAGCGGCAGCCTGTTTCCGTGTAAGCTCATTCTGCGGTGAAACATAGTTGATCCGCCTGAATCTCGAACTGTTTTTCAGGCCTGCACCCAATGATATCAGAAACTGAAGCGGCCGGGGAATGCTCATTGCTTCTGACGCATGTGCCAGGGTATGACGGGTCATGGCAAAATTATCCAGAAAACCTGCTGTTTCCGCCTCTCCGTGCGCCACCATGATAACAGCAATTTTTTTCATCATCGATGTTACTCTGCCTTGCTTTATTACCCTCTACACGAACAAACGCACGCCTGCCCCTTCAGTTCTTTCCCGACCCGCCGGGACAGTTGCATACTGATTTTTCCGGCTTCAATCTGCCCGATCCGCTCTGATTTTCGCTTCCATGCCCTCCTTGAACTTCTCTTCCTGCTTTACAACAACGCTGTCGCCCTCAGACAAACCATCGAGAATTTCGACATAGCGAATATCAGAAGCACCTGTTACTATCCTCTGTTTTTTCAGACGTCTTTTCTCGATCTTCCACACGTAGTTCTGCCGGGCTTCCTCAAAAACAGAACTTTTCGGAACCAGTAATGCGCCTTCCTGGACATTGTATATAATGTTTGCAGTTGCCGTCATTCCGACCTGTATACTCTCCACATATTCATCAAGCGCCAGAAAAACTTTTGAGGTCTTGGTTATCCTGTCCGTCTGCGGAACCACCCTGGCAACGCTGGACGAAAAGCGTTTTTCCGGAAGAGCATCCAGCGCCACGGTGGCGGGCTGCCCTGTCTTCAGCCGGGGAACATCAAGCTCGTCAACCTCAACGTTAACGATATAACTGGTTGTATCGATCACTCTTGCAACAAGGGTATTCGCGACAATGTAATCACCTATTTTTGCTTCCTGAAGAGTCAGAACACCTGCAATAGGAGCTGTGACAACCTGCTTCTTCAAATCATCCTGACGGCTTTTCAGTTGAAGTTCACGCTGCTGCAGCAGCTTCATCGCCTGAGTGTATTCCTTTTCGGCATCGTCAAGCTCCTGTCGTGCAATCGCCCCTGCCCTGAAGAGGTTGCGGCTTCTTTTCCGCCTTGCGCGTAAATCATACGTCTCCGATCTCTGCTCTGCATAAGCAGCCTTTGCCTCTTCTACTGCCAGTTGCAGCCGGCGCTCGTCAAACACCAGGATTGTACTGCCTTTATCAACCCACTCACCCTCATGAGCACCCACAAAACCTATTGTTCCGGATATCTCGCTGCGAAGATCGGCCATCGCGTCGGCGTCAACATAACCCGTTGCATAAACAGCCTGTGCAAGTTCCATTTTCTTAACGGGATGAGCTTCTACAACCACTGTATTGCCTCTTGTAACGAGATAGATAACCGTTGCCAGAAAAACAATCCCGAGAGCAATGGTATACTTAGGCAGTATTTTCTGCAGTGTCTGCATAGATAAAGGGCAAGCTTTAGAATAATGATGTGGAAGTTAAGAGTTTCCTGATTTTTCTCCTTATCAACCTTGGTTTTTCCATAATTTTATCAATCTTTAAGGTCAATAAAATATATCTGGAACTGCTTGACGGCGGGTTCAGGAAAACAATGACATTAGGGCACCTCTAATTAATCCGCACCGTATATGAGCGAAAATCAGGATCTTCAGAAAAGCTTTTTAGAAACCGTCAGGTTTGACGACAACGGGCTGGTACCGGCTATCGTTCAGGACCACGAGACCGGTAAAGTACTGATGATGGCCTGGATGAACCGTGAGAGCCTTGAAATGACACTGAAAAAAAAGAAAGCCTGTTACTGGAGTCGAAGCCGCCAGAAATTATGGCTAAAAGGCGAATCATCCGGCAACATGCAGGATGTTCATGATATCCTGATTGATTGTGACGGTGACACGTTGCTCCTGAAAGTTTCCCAGAAAGGTGGAGCCTGCCATGTAGGCTACCACTCCTGTTTCTACCGGAAAGCAAAAAGCGATCTTTCCCTGGAAATCTGTGATAAGCTGATGTTTAACCCTGAAGATGTTTATGGCAAAAAAAGCTGAAGAATCGCTTAACCGGTCAAAAGAAACTGCCCAATCTCTTTTCAGATCGAAGTCGCATGCCTCGATACAGCATATGTTTGATGAAGTCGCTCCCACTTACGACTTTCTCAACCATCTCCTGAGTCTCGGCATCGACAATTACTGGCGATCCTGCACCGCCAGAAAAGCAAAGCAGCTGGTCGGCACAAATAGCGAACCGGCTATTCTGGATGTAGCAACCGGAACCGGCGACCTTGCACATGCAATGTCCGGAATCCCCGGCTCAAAGGTTACCGGAGTTGACCTTTCCGGAAACATGCTGTCCATTGCCAGAAAAAAATATCCCGCCATAACCTTCAGGGAGGGATACGCGGAAAAACTATCCTTTGAAGACGCTTCTTTTGATATCGTCAGCGCAGGATTCGGAGCAAGAAATTTTGAGAACCTGCTGCAGGGTCTCAGTGAGTTCCACAGGGTACTCAGGCCGGGAGGCCATGCCCTGATTATCGAACCGATGATACCCAGGAATCCGGTCATGAAGAAACTTTACCTTGTGTATTTCAAAAAGGTGCTCCCGAAAATTGCAGGACTCTTCAGCAAATCAAGTTTTGCCTATGACTACCTGCCGCACTCGGTTGAAGAGTTCCCACAGGGCGAGGGGTTTACAGCCATCCTGAAAGACGCCGGGTTCCGTACGGCAGAGTACCGCCCGATGACCTTTGAAACTTCGATACTCTACACAGCACAGAAATAACAGCTTCCTGCCGGGGAAAGTGGCCGACGACATAATTCATTTGGTGCTTTTCGCCTTGACTGTCAAAACTCCGGCTCATATTCAATACCTTCGTACACGAACGGACGCTGGTTTTGCCAGACCGAACACATATGGCTTAAAAGTATTTTGGCAATTCTGATAATAGCCGCATCCCTGTCCATTCGGCTGCACAGTTCGCTGAAAATCATCGTTAGCCTTTGCTCTTTTCTCACTGCCATCCATGATGACTCTATCAGCAGGGTAAATAATTCATCGTACAGACTACCCATATTTTTGCTAACGGAACGCTTATCCGAAGAGTATCCCGATAATGCCATGTCGACATAATGAACAAGTTCTTCAAAACGCCTGAAACGGCTCATGTCTATAATCTCAGTTATGAACAGAAACGCTGTCAGAAACCCTACTCCCGGAACCGTCTGTAACAACGACACCGCCCGTGAAAGCTCTGGTTCTCTCCTGGTCACCTGCTTCATATTCCGCAGCACTCTTGCCTGTTTCCAATGGTTTTCCTTCAACTGATTCAGCAACAACACATGCGCCTCACGGGCATAAGGAGTTGGAAACCGCAGGTTTTCCAGCCATTTCAGACAAGCACCTGACCAGCGGCGGCTGTCATCAAAATCCGTCGGGATCCGGTAGTCGTACTTTGCCAACAAAGCCCTGATACGATTTTTCAGATGTTTTTCATCTTCCACAAGACGGCCCCGACTCCTGTTCAGGTACCGACATTCTTCCGCCAGAGATTGAGCAACATCAGTCCCGCCCAGCGTTACTTCTTCCAGAGCCCATCCCGTCTCCCCGCTGTCATCCAGCACGGTTATTATGAACCGCTTATCAGGATCCGGTGAATCAGGCTGCCAGATACGCTTGAGCATGGGAATTTTTTTAAGCAAAGGCACTGATAAGTAAAAAAGCGACATACCAAGGGTATTTGCTGCCATGTCAAGAAAAGAAAAATCCCTCCCTGTTGTATACCGCTGAAGGACCTCGATAGTTACACCGAATAAGAGCAGGCCACTCAGATTGAAGAAAAGAAACTTTTTTTCAGGAAATGAAAGATCGGCAAGCAAAGCCAGAATATAAAATGCACAAGCATGGAGCAGCTTGTCACTGTGAGGGAATAGTTCAGCAATTGAATAGGCGCTTAATGCTTCACGTAAAATCAACCCTGCTGTTATGAACAGTGTCACCCGTTTTGCAAACTTTATCAGCCTGTCGCCTTCAATCATACTCACTCTTCCCCGTTGCTGTTGTCCTGTAAATCGAAAACCACCTTGTACCTTTCATAATTGGTGCATACGTGACCGCCTGATGAACGATCACTGTGGATTTTGCGGATAAGATCAACAACTTTTTTCACATCGTTGACATGAAAAATCATTCTCAGATCACTTTCGCTGATCATTTTCCTCGACAGCACTTCAGCCTTCAGCCACTCAAGCAACCCTTTCCACATAGCGCCGAACAAGATAACAGGGGTTTCACAGATATGCTGAACCTGTGCCAGTTGCCAGGCATAAAACAGCTCGAGCAACGTACCGATTCCGCCCGGAGCAACAATAACCGCATCAGAAATCGACATAAACGTATCGAGGCGGTTGCTGAACCGGTCGAACTCATGCTTGATGTCGAGGTATTGATTTGCAACCTGCTCGTGGGGCAGTCTGATGTTCAACCCGATGGAATGAGTGCCGGAGCTCGCGCTCCTGTGACCTGAGTTCGCCGCGTTCATGAGCCCTGGTCCACCTCCTGTTACAACATCAAAACCTGACTCGGCCAGCGCTTTTGCAATGGCAAACACATCCTTGTACTCCTGGTCTCCCTCCCTTATCCGGGCGGAACCAAAAATTGCAATACGATAATGCGGATCCATAATTATGTTTTATCATTAGTACTTTATGGACTCAGTTACAGCATCTCTTTAAATTCGTTTTCAAAAATCACTCTGATACCAAGTTTTTTTGCCTTCTCCAGTTTGCTGCCGGGATTTTTTCCGATAACCACAAGGCTCGTATTGTTACTCACGGACGAAACCGTTTTCCCGCCCCGTTCATGAACAAGTCCTGCTGCTTCATCACGGGTATAATGTTCCAGGCTTCCGGTAAAAATCACTTTCAAACCTTCAAAGTTGAGGTTGACCGGCTTGTTCGTCTTTCCAGCCTCCAATCGCAAACCTGCCGATCCGAGTTTTTCTATTATTGCATCTGTGGACGGTTTACTGAAATATTCGTGAACACTCACAGCGATCGCCGGTCCGACATCGGGAACTTCCGACAACTCTTCGACCGACGCATTGCGAAGCGTTTCAAGCGAAGGATACACCGCCGCAAGCTCGCGGGCAGTAGCAAGACCGACATGACGGATCCCAAGCCCAAACAACAGGCGATCGAACCGCTGTTTCCTGCTCTCATCAATAGCCTTCAGCAACTTTGCCGCCGACTTTGCCGCCTGCCGGTCAAGGCTCATAACCTTGTCGGTGGTAAGGCTGTACAAGTCTCCCGCATCACCAACCATGCCGCTGTTAACAAGCTGTTCAACAATTGCCTTGCCCAGCCCGTTGATATCCATTGCATTGCGCGAGGCAAAATGCTCAATACGTGCCCTGACCTGTGCAGGACAACCATCCTCGTTCAAACAATAATAGTTTACTTCGTTTGCAGGTTTTTCAAGGGGAGTTCCGCATGAAGGGCAAACATCGGGAACGACTATGGGCACAGTATTGCCTTGCCGCTCTTCCCTGATGACGCTGATAATCTTTGGAATGACATCTCCTGACTTTTCAATAACAACGGTATCGTTCAACCGTACATCAAGACGCGCCACTTCGTCAAGGTTGTGCAGGGTAGAACGGGAAACCGTTGTTCCGGCAAGCTGTACAGGCTCCAGTTGGGCAACCGGCGTGATGGTCCCGAGCCTGCCGACCTGGAAAACCACGTTTCTGACAACAGTTTTTGCCCTCTGCGCAGGGTATTTATAGGCAATTGCCCATCTCGGGCTTTTCGAGGTTGCCCCAAGCTCGTCCCAGAACGAAGAGTCGTTGAGCTTCAGCACAATGCCGTCGATCTCGTATGGCAGTTCCTGGCGCTTCTCCTGCCACTCGCTTATAAAGTCCCGTATCTCATTGATTCCACGGCAAACCCGAAAGTTTCCGCCGGTATAAAAACCCATTTTTTCAAGACAGGAGAGGTGTTCTGCATGAGTGAGTCCTGCCTCCAGGGGATCTTTCAGGTCGTAGGCGACAAACATCATTTTCCTGCGGGATACTTCCGCCGAATCCTGCAGTTTCAGTGTACCTGCAGTGGCGTTTCTCGGATTGGCGAACTGCTCTTCCTCCGGACGCCCTTCATTGAGGCGGGCAAAGTCCGCTTTTGTCATGAACACTTCACCCCGTACCTCGATCTCCCTGCCTGCATATTCTTTCTCAAGCTCTTTTTCGGAATACACATACTCTCCCAACCGCAAAGGAACAGAGCTGATGGTACGGATGTTCGGGGTAATATCATCACCCTGTGCACCGTCGCCGCGTGTGGCTCCGCGAACAAGTATACAATCCCGGTAAAGAAGACTCACTGCAACTCCGTCAAACTTCAGTTCGGCGACAAATTCCGGGTTGTCACGATGTTGTTCGGGCAGCATTTTGTGCACTCTCCCGAAAAAATCTTCGATCTCCTCAAAAGAGTATGTATTGGAAAGGCTCAACATCGGCCTGGTATGGGCCACGGTCGGGAACTCTTTGGTAATCTGTCCCCCGACCCGCTGGCTGGGGCTGTCGGGGGTAATCAGATCCGGAAACTCCTGTTCGAGCGTGACAAGCATTTCAAGCATCGTATCGAACTCGTAATCTGAAACCTCCGGTTTTGCGAGAACATAGTAGCGGTAATTGTGACGATTGATCTCCTTGCGTAATCTTTCGATCTCGGCAACAGCCTGCTGCTTGTTCATCAATCTCCTGTAGTTGATTATTTTGTGGAAGACAATGCCCAACCGGCAAGGTTCTTTAAAAACGAAACCGAACCTCCAACCCCAAGTTTATCATAGGTGGCCTTCAATACTTTCGGGTAGCGCCATGCCACTTTCAGAAGAACGGTTACAAACTCTTCCAGCCTCATCTCATCACGGAACATGGCCTGGCGGTAACGATGCGGTAGTCCGTCAAGAACGATCATCACCTCGTTCATCAACTCATTGACAAAACCGGGTGTATCGGTTGCTGCATCATAACACATGTACTTCATCAGGTTTGCCATCGATGCAACATTGGGTTCATAAGCGCTGATCTTTTCAAGATCAGCGCGAGAGAGACGACCTGCAACCAGGGCCTGGTAAAGACCAGCCGTCAAATGCTGAAGGTTGCGGACCATTGACCCAAAACCGCAGAAAGTCAGTGGTGAATGGAGCGTCGCCGCATCCCCGAAAAGAATAATATTATCATCGGCTATCTCCCGTGCTCTTGAGAATCCTTCATGGGAATATGCCGGAATAATGCCGAAAACCGGACGGTGAATAGTGAAATCATCGGCAAGCTTCTTGTAACCGGGAAGCTTCCGGAAATATGTTTCGAAAAGGCCCAGCAGGGTTTTGTCATTGTCCGAGTCAACAGCATCATAGAAAAAGAGATAGGTAATATACTCCTTTCCGGCCGCAGGGAACCCTTCCCAGATCAGTTGACGCCCGCTGCCTGCCGATGTATCTGCCCGCTCGGTACTGACAAGGATCTCCCCGGCATCATAGTCTGCATCCTGAAAGCCGCTGGCGACAGTACCCACTGTCGGACAGACATGCGTCTGGGAACGTCCGTCGTTAAGCTGCATGGCGATCGGCGACAGAATACCCATAACATCAACAAGTACCTTGGCCTTGAAAAAGAGAATCTCGTCTTCGGGACCGGACGCCTCTACGATAACATGGTCCGGAAATTTATAACAGCGCCTGAAGGTTGTCCGGTCAAGAATACCGTTTCCTTCTTCAGCAAGTATTTTCCGTCTGGCGATTCCAAGGAGACGGTCTGCATCAACTGCACAGTCAAGCACGTTATCTATATACAGCCTTTTCTGACGCCCATCTTCGACGAAAAACTCAACCCAGCCGGTCTTGTAACTCCGGACAATGGCCGAGTCAATCTCTCCAGTGGAAAACACACCTGTTTCCTCAAGTCTTCGAAGCTCCTGCCGCGATATATTCCAGTCCCTGGTCGATGTGCCCGCAACATGCCTGTCTACAAGCACCACTTTCTGGCCGTAACGCTTTGTCATTACAGCCGCATGGAGCAGCCCGAGCGTTCCGCCTGCATAAAAAATATCACATTCGCCGTTCACAGGCGTCCCTTCCAGAAAAACACTGCCGGGTAAAACCGCACCATCCGAAGAAAACATATGCGCATGTTCCCAGTAGCGATCGAGCTCAACAACCCGGTGCAGATACGCCTCACCGTTCCGGAGGGTGGAAAAGTTCCTGTAAACAAGCGGATGGGTGTGTTTTATCTGTTCGAGCATTATTCACATATGTTTTTCCCGCGACGACCTAAAGCAGTCTGTCGCTGTCAATTTTTCCATCAACAAGATGAATACGACGCTTCGCCCTGTGGGCAAACTCTTCATCATGAGTCACAAAGATAACAGTCTGATTAAACTCTTTGTTCAGTGTCTCGAACAACTCGTAAACCTGGTTCCCTGATTTTGAATCAAGGTTACCGGTCGGCTCATCTCCAAGAACAACCTTCGGGTTGTTGGCAAGGGACCGGGCAACGGCAACCCTTTGTTGCTGCCCGCCGGAGAGCTGGCTTGGCCTGTAATCGTAGCGGTCGCTCAAACCCACCCTGTCAAGCAGCATCTCAGCCCTAGTTCGGATTTCGGTTTTTGTTTTGCGGTTGTTGATCATCATCGGCATACTGACATTTTCAACAGCCGTAAACTCGGGGAGAAGAAAATGAAACTGGTAGATAAACCCGATTTTTTCGTTGCGAATCCTCGACATCTCATTCTCGTTCTTGTCCGTAATGTTTATGCCGTCAAGCCAGACCTCTCCAAACGAAGGCTTGTCAAGACCCCCCATAATATAGAGCAGTGTTGATTTTCCGGAACCGGACGGGCCCGTTATTGAAATAAACTCGCCTTCCTCGATCTCCAGTGAAAGACCGGGGATAATGGTCTGGCGGATGTCGCGGGAAAGTTCAAGCTCCCTTCGGACAGAGACAAGCTTCAAAATGGTTTTATTCATCAGTAAAAGACATCGAACATACTGTTTGGCGTTTGCAGCACCTGCCTGAACGCCATGTCGAAATAACCGGGCGGACAGCCTTTATAATAAAAAAAACTCCTTAACATTATCCGCACACCGATAACCGGAACAGTCCACGCTTTTTTCCTGTCCGGTTACAACTTTTTAATCATTTGTTATGTTATTCTGAAGCAAGAGGTTAAAATACAGATGGCATTACCCGGCAAAAAAGTATGTTTTATAACCGGCGGCTCAGGACGTCTTGGCAGTGAGATTGCTTTTTCACTGGCTCAAAGCGGGTACTCTGTTTTCCTGACCTACAACAAATCAGAGGAAAAAGCAGAAGAAACCCTCAATAACATCCTTAGCTTCAGTCCTGAATCGAAAATGACGCAATGCGATGTCTCAAAAGTTCCCGATATCGAAGAAGCGTTCAGGTTTTTTGCGGAACATTTCAACAGGCTCGATCTTCTGATCACCAGCGCGTCCAATTTTTACAGTACAACGTTACCTGATGTAACCGAAGGCGAGTGGCACAGTCTTGTCGATACAAACCTGAAAGGAACGTTCTTTACCATGCAGGCCGGGGCGAAGCTCATGACAGGACAGCCGTTTGTCTCACGCATCATCACGATGACCGATATTTCTGCTGACCTTGTATGGAAAAACTTTACACCGTACACAGCTTCAAAAACTGCCGTTCAGCATATTACAAAGGTATTTGCAAAGGTATTCGCCCCGAAAATCCTGGTTAATTCAATTGCTCCGGGTACCGTGACGATAAATCCGGAATGGAATGACGGTCCGGAAGATGAGCTTTCGAAACACATCCCTTTGCAGCGCATTGGGGAACCCGCTGATATCATGGAAGCAATTATGTTCCTGACGAGAAGTAATTATGTAACCGGCCAGGTTATTACCGTTGACGGCGGGAGGATTTTGCACTGATTTAGCCAAAAACGTTCATTTATATATATTTTTTACTATACAGAAGCCCTTATGCCTAACACCAGGGCACCTTTATACAAAGCAAGCAGTTCTACAGGTGCTCTACAATCAGCAGATGATGATGCAGGAAATGCAGGACAATCAGCCCGTAAACGGGGAATCCGAACCGTCGCACTCAGGGAGAACCCATATTCCGGAGCAGGTCGAGGTAATAAGTGATAATATTTCCAAGATGTACAATCAGTTCAAGGACAGTGAACAGTACGAGGAGATCCAGAACAAGGCACTGAAACTCAAGGAATACATAAAGGAGAACCCTGTCCCCTCGGTGCTGTACTCTCTCGGAGCCGGGTTCATTCTCGGGCTGCTGCTTCACAGAAAGCGATAACCGTCGATCGGCACGTGCTGCGTCTCGCAGAACCGAGGAAAAAACAACCGGTTACGACCGCCTTTTCGGAGCATCGGATCCCTTGCGTGTTACCTATCACTATCCTTGCAATGAAAAGAACCCAAAATATTCCAAAAGCTTATGTCCCAGGAAGAGAAAAGGAATCCCGAACAGGATGATCAAAGCGGGAAAACCATAGGAAAATTGATTGACAGCACGGTAACATCGAGCTATGAGGATCTTCTGGCAATTATTGAAGCAAGAGCGGAACTGATCAAGATCGAAATCACCGAAAAGCTCGCCGTTGTCGCCTCACTTCTCATAATCGCAATTTTTCTTGTAGCAGGGCTCATCTATCTGATTACAACCATTGCCCTCCTTATCGGAGAACTCCTCGGCCATTACTATCTCGGCTATCTTATTGTCAGCTCATTCTTCTTGCTGGCTTTCCTTGTTTTCACCAAAATACGACCGGGTCTTCTGAAAAATCTCATCCACAAAATTCTTCTCTCCTCTCATGGACAAAAAAACTGAGCCACTGAAAAATATAGAAGCAAGAATTCACGAACTGGAAGACAGTATTCATGAACGTGAAAAACAACTCAAAGAGAGGGCAGGCCGGTTCAAAAAAGAACTTCAGGAAGAGCTCTCTCCTGCTGAACTGGTTAAAAAATACCCGCTGCAGACAACCGGTGCGTCACTGTTGTTTGGATTTTTTGCCGGAAAAGTGATGCGTTCCATCGTTTCTCCTTCGTCTCATAACAATGCTCAATCTGCCAAACCACCAAAAAACGAACCTTCTGAACTCAAAAGCGCTGTCAGTTCCATAGGAATCGACATTCTCCGGTCAGGCAAAGACCTTGCCTTCAATTACCTCAAGTACTATCTGGACGATAAAATGAAGTCGGGCAAAGGGTAGGCTTTTTTTACTATATTCCTGCACGGGAATCGTTGATGCATCAATGATCCGGCAGGAATAATCAGTCAGACTCTACCGTGAAAGTACATCTGGACAGAACATCGTCAGGATTCTGCATAGGAGTTCAGGGCACCATACACCTTGCGGAAGAAAAACTCAAGGAACTGGACGGCAAACTGTATTGTCTGGGAGACATTGTCCATAACGAAGTCGAAGTAAAACGCCTTGAAAACCTGGGTTTGATCACCATAGGCAACGAGGAATACAGCAGGCTCACTCATGCCCCGGTGCTGGTTCGTGCGCATGGGGAACCGCCATCAACATACAGGACAGCAGAAATAAACGAGTTATCGATTACCGACTCTACCTGCCCTGTAGTCTCAAAACTTCAGCGCACGGCAAGGCTGTTGCATGAGTTGGGATTCCAGGTAGTCATTTACGGCAAAAAAGCTCATCCGGAAGTAATCGGCATTAACGGACAGTGCGACAATCAGGCGATCATCATTAAGCACGCTGACCTTTCGGCTCACGAAGAAACAGAACCCATTGATTTTACACGCCGAACCGCCCTGATCTCACAGACCACAATGGATGTGCCCGGCTTTCATACCCTGAAAGAAAATCTTGAGCACTTTTTTTCCGAAAAAGTTGACGCTGACTACCGCAATGAAGCTGCCTCATGGAAAGATATCCGGGATATCGACCTTACAGCCGAAATGACCGGCGTTCGCCCATTGCCCCGTTTTGTCTATAAAGATACCATTTGCCGCCAGGTTTCAAGCAGAAACAGCAAGCTGCATGATTTTGCTGCAGCAAACGACGTAATAATCTTTGTTGCCGGTAAAAAGAGCTCCAATGGTCAGGTTCTTTTCAACATCTGCAAACAGTCCAATCCCCGCAGCTACTTTATAGTGAATGAAGCCGACCTCAGGGACGAGTGGTTTTATGAAAACGGCAGTCCGGTCGGCAGTGTGGGCGTATGCGGAGCGACATCAACACCTATGTGGCTGCTGGAAAAAGTCGCCCGGCACATTGAAAAAACATATGCCTCCTGACTGTCGGCCGAGTTGAACGTTTACAAGCTTTTCACTTCATCATTATGAGCACTGTCACTTTCACTCTCAACGGAAAAGAGGCTACTGCCGAAGCGGGAATATCCATTCTGGAAGCAGCAAGATGCAATGGCGCAGCTATTCCCACCCTCTGTTTCCATGACTCGCTGCACTCACCCGGTTCCTGCTGGATGTGTATTGTTGAAATCAAGGGAAAACACCGTTTTGTTCCCGCATGCAGCACCAGCATAACCGATGGAATAGCTATTGAAACCGACAACTCTGAGCTTTACGAAATTCGCAAGAAAAATCTTGAACGCATCCTTGAGGGTCACTGTGGGGACTGCAGCGGGCCGTGTGAAGTGTCATGTCCTGCAGGATGCGATATTCCCGCATTTGTCTCGGCCATAGCCGACGGCAACGACAGAGAAGCAATACGAATCATCAAGGAAGATATTCCTCTTCCGGGTATTCTCGGCAGGATCTGCCACGCTCCCTGTGAAGATGAGTGCAGAAGGCATGGTGTTGACGAGCCTTTGTCAATATGCGCCCTGAAGCGGTTTGCCGCTGACAGGGATAACGCATCGGGCAACCGTTACCTCCCTTCGTGCAAACCAAAAACAGGCAAAAAAACAGCCGTGATCGGAGCCGGACCGGCAGGCCTGACGGCAGCATACTATTTATTGAAAGAGGGGCATAGTGTCACCGTATACGATTCTCACGAAGCCCCGGGCGGAATGATGCGATACGGCATCCCCCGTTTCAGGCTGCCTCTTGACATCATAGAAGCAGACCTCGAACCACTCAAAGCCATGGGCGCAGAATTTGTCTGCAACACGGAGTTCGGCAGGGACATTTCTCTCGACAGCCTCAAAAAAGAAGGTTTCGATGCACTGTTTCTTGCTTTCGGCGCCCAGAAAGCCGATCACCTGGAAATACAGGATAAGGATAGTGACTGCGTGGTTTCCGGTATCGATTTTCTGAAACAGGTCTCATCCGGCAAAAATGTCCAGCCGGGTAATCGTGTACTTGTAGTTGGCGGCGGGAACACCGCGATTGATGCCGCACGCACTGCACTTCGGCTGGGAGCTGCCTCTGTCCGCATTCTCTATCGCAGAACAATTGATGAGATGCCTGCAAATCGTGCAGAAATACAGGAAGCCCTGCACGAAGGAATTGCAATCGATTTTCTCACAGCTCCGGTCTCGATCAGACAAGTCGGGGGCAGTTTTCAGGTTACAGCGCAGAAAATGGAACTGGGCAAACCTGATGAAAGCGGAAGGCGGCGCCCTGTCCCAATTGACAATGCGGAATTTTCGATCTCTGCAGATCTGGTTGTGTCTGCCATAGGGCAGCGTGTTGACAGCTCCGTTCATGCAAATCTGGGTATTGCCCCGGCGGACAACGGCACTGTGGGTGCCGACCCTGAAACATTTCAAACGGCCATCCCCTGGGTATTTGCCGGCGGAGATTGTGTAACCGGTGCCGATACGGCCATTAATGCGGTCAATCACGGCAAAAAAGCTGCACAGGTAATGAACCTGTATCTCAGAGAAAAACCGGTTGCCGCATCTGCCGGTGCTTTCAATTCAAGTTACGGCGCCAGAGACAAGGCACCTGAAGCATTTTACCGGCGGGCGACTCCCGCACCCAGAGCAAAGACTGACGAACTGCCCCTGAACCGGCGGGTTTCAGGTTTCGACGAGGTTTCAGCCGGGCTGAGGGCTCAAAGTGCAAGAGAGGAAGCACTGCGATGTATGCGCTGCAGTTGTGTAAGCGGAAGTGATTGCAGGTTGCGCGAACTCGCTTCAGCGTATGCCATGATCCAGAAGCACAGCAACAGCCCTGACGACGGGTTCCTGGTTGACCGGAGTGAAGAAATACGGTTTGAAAGGACAAAATGCGTTGACTGCGGTATTTGCGTCCGGACGCTCGAAGAGGCCGGAAAGAACGGCAGCAGGACAATGAAACTTCTGGTTGAACGCTGTCCTACCGGAGCATTGAGCGGGTAAAAAAAGCCAGCCGGTTTACCTTCCTTTCTCACCGGTCACTCTGGAGCCCTTAGAGCTATAGTTTTGAAAAATCAAAATCCTTTGCGGCAAACTTTCTCACTGTGGGATTGAACGCCTTCGTGCCCACCACAACGACATCCCCTGCCCTCAGGTTTTCTTTCTCATCCGAATCGATAACCACCTCCACAAGGTTGTTGCCTATGGCAACAACTGCTACATAGACCGCATCAACAGCTTTTATCTCAAGAATTTCACCCTTGAACGCAAATTTCTGGGTTGTCGCTCTTTCGACAAAAAGCTTGCGGGGCGACGTATCGGCAACGATTCGACCCTTTTCAAACAGAAGGACGCGGTCACAAAGCTTGTACATCTCACTTGAATCATGCGTAACGATAAGTATGGTTACACCAAACTCGCGGTTTATTTTCAGCAACTCATCCTGCAGCATTGCCTTCATACTTTCATCAAGCGCTGAAAGGGGCTCGTCAAGCAGAAGAAGCCGCGGCCTCTGCATGAGGGCACGCGCCAGAGCAACCCGCTGTTTCTGCCCACCTGACAGATTTGATGGTTTGACATGCTTCAGCTGCTGCAAGCCCACCATGTCAAGAAGCTTCTCAGCCATATCCATATCCCGGGATGCATAGAGCAGATTCCCCTGAACGGACATATTCGGAAACAGTGCATACCCTTGAAAGACAACCCCTACCCTGCGCTGCTGAGGCTTGAGATCGAGCTCTGGTTTTTTACCTGCTGTAGCGCGGAACCATATATCACCTTCCACTTCGAGCAGACCCTCGTCAGGAGAGGTCAGCCCAGAGAGTATCCGTAAAAACGTAGTTTTCCCGCTACCTGAAGGCCCGGCAACAGCGGTAATACCGCCGGAAGCAATTTCCACGTCCGTTTGAAGAAAAAAGTCTCCTTCCGTGCCGACGAGTTTTTTTTTCAACGATGCAAAAACCATAATCATCCACCCGGCGCCCTGTAACGATGATTGAGGACATAGACAACCATCAGCACCACAAAACTGAACGCAATAAGTATCAGGGAGTAAATATGAGCCGTTCCATAATCCAGCAGTTCCACCAGTTCGTAAATCGCTATTGAAGCGACCCTTGTTTCACCCTGAATACTGCCGCCGACCATCAGCACAACCCCAAACTCTCCTACCGTGTGGGCAAATGTAATGATAACCCCGGTGAGAATTGAAGGCTTGATACCTGGCAATATTACATGCAGAAGCGTTTCAAGCTTCGACTTTCCCAGAACGTATGAAGCTTCCAGAAGTTTTGCCGGTATCTGTTCCATTCCGGACTGAAGAGGCTGCAGCATAAAAGGAAAAGAGTAAATACAGGAAGCGATAAGAACCCCCTCGAATGTAAAAACAAGATCCATGTTGAACATCTCTTTCAAAAACATCCCCACGGGGGACCGGTCAGAGAGAACAACCAGCAGATAAAAACCAAGAACTGTCGGAGGCAATACAATCGGCAAGCTTATAAGCGCCTCCACAAACGGCTTTGACCGGGATCTTGTCTGCGATAGCTTCCAGGCAAGCGGAACCGAAAACAAAAAAAGCAGTATCGTGGTTATTGCCGCAAGCCTGAAAGAGAGCAGGAAAGGCTCTGTATCAAAATGGTTCATTGCTCTTCAGCTTTTGAAAGATAAAGGTCGCTTGCCTTCATGAGCGCAGTAACGGTATCTCCGGGACTGATATCCATCCTTGCAACCGCCTCCGTTGTGGTCAGTGCATAAAAATTCCCGACATTGCTGCCAAGCAGAATGTCGGTAAGCAGTTTTCCCCTTTGCAGTTCAAGCACGGTTGCTTTTACCCGGTTTGCTATGCTCACTTCGCCTGCCACGTTTTTTGCAAGTGCAACATGAGCTGATTTAAAATGTATTTCCACTGACGCACCGACAGTATAGTCCTTGCCAAGTTCAAGGGTTATCGCCGTAAACACCTCGTCACCCGCGGCAAGGGATACCTTGTGAAGATTTCCGCTTGAATCTATTCCCGTAACCACAGCCTGTATCCTGTTCATTCGACCCGGTATCCGTTTTTTTCCAGGATTTCCCCGGCCCTTTCCCCCTGCATAAACCTGAAAAAAGCTGCTGCTGCGCTATTGGAAGAATCCAGGAGCACCATTGCCTGGCAGAGCACGGCCGGATTATATGCCTCCGGTGGAAACCCGATCCATTCCAACCCGGCTTTTTCCAGTTCCCTGCCACCATCACCGTACAAAAGAGATGCTGCAATGAAACCGGCATCTGCCGCTGTAATAACATGCTGAAATGTCTGGGTTACAGAGGTTCCGTAAACAAATTTGCTTTCAACCTGCTGTAAAACACCGGCACGGGAAAGAATTTCGACCGCAGCTTCACCGTAGGGAGCGAGTTCAGGCTGTGCAATTGCAATTTTTTCAACCGATGCATCCGTCAGACACTCAACCCCCTTCTGCCCGTCGACCCCGCTTTGGTAAACCATTATCGGAACCCCCCGGGCATAGACTAAGGGAGGCCCAACGGTCAGCGATTCGTTGTAAAGCAACTGAGGGTAGAACGTATTTGCAGCCAGAAAAAGATCGAATGGAGCACTGTTGCGAATCTGCGCCGTAAGACTGCCACTCGAAGCCCTGGTGAGCCTGATATCCAACATCCCATACTCACTGACCTCTTCCCTGAACGCCTCGACAAGCCGAGGCATCACGTAACTCAGATTTGCCGCTGCAGCGATATACAGGGTTGCTGGTTCATCCGTGGACCGCCGAGGCTGCTCGCCTGCTCCCCGGCAGGAGACCACAAGAAACGCAACGAGCAAAAACGGTAAAAAAAAGCACCTGCTTTCCTTTTTCATAATGGCAACATTGAAATTCATTATTCCCGGAAAAACATAATGAATAACCTAAAAAAATAAAACAATAAAAATATAAAACCTTATTTTTTTAGGGTAACATTTATTTTCGAAAGGAAAAACTCAATCAGTATCACCAAAATTTCTTAAAAAGTCCGCCCCTTTCCTGAGCGATTCATCAACCGCCTGTTGGACGCTTTTAACCGTTTCAGGGATATTTTCGCCCGACCAATACAGGTAGGCAACATAAAGAATAGAGACAGCCGCCGCCACAGCAAGCAGTTTCAGGATTTTTTTCAAAAACAGCAGCAGCACGGCGATCGATACGATAACCGCTATGACAAGATAGAGAGGGTTTTCAACAAGAAGTGTGACAAACTGTTCCATAATGGGTTTGTTTAAACAATAGGTGGTAGCCGCAGATAGTTGCAGATAACAGAAGCAACCGCTCCTGACGGCGATACCGAACCCAGCTTTTCTCCCGCGGCAAGCAGTTCCCGGCGCATATTCCCGGCCCCCCTTGCGTCGTCCAGCAGTCGTGATGCTTCCCTGAAAATATTTTCGGGGGTCACTTCATGCTGGAGCAGTTCGGGCACTGTCCGCTCCCTGGCATACAGACCTTTTGTGACAAGATTGGCAAGCGAGATACTGTGCAGGCGAACAAAGCGCTTGCCTATAGCATAGTTCAACCGGCCGGTTTTATACAACACAACCATAGGAACCCCGAAACAGAGCGCCTCAAGCGTAGCCGTCCCCGATGTCACGAGCACAAGATCACTATAGTTCATCACATCATACGCCGAACAATCTACAAGCGGAACTCCTGCATTTTCAGCCCATGCATCATATAAGCGGTGATTGACATGCGGGGCTCTGCCGAGCAGAAAAGCTGCATCATATTTTTTCCGAAGCATTCCTGCCGCCCGAAGCATTTCAGGAAAAATCAGGGATATCTCCTGCCCTCTGCTGCCAGGGAGCAAACCGATCATCTTTCGTTCCGCCGGTATTCCATGCTCATGGAGAAAGTCCCTTTTCGGGCGGAGCTCGAGCCTGCCGATCTCTTCAACCACCGGATTACCGGCGAACTGTGCGTTTATATCATGTTTTTTGTAAAAGCCCACCTCAAAATCAAAGATCACCATCAGGTGATCAACATATTTTCTGATCTTCCCGATACGGCTCTCCTTCCATGCCCAGACTTTCGGGGAAATATAATAGATCACAGGAATATCGAGACGATGGAGATACCGGGCCATGACAAGGTTCATTCCCGGGTAATCCACAAGCAATGCCGCATCAGGCCTTTCGCGTACAACCGCCTGTTTCAATGCGCGAATCACTTTCCGGAAAAAAAAACCCTGCTTGACCACCTCAACAAAGCCCATGACGCCGAGATCTTCAACATCATAGAGCAGATCAACACCAAGTTCCCTCAGCTTTCGACCGCCTGTACCGAAAACCTTGATCGCAGGGCATCGCGCATGCACAGCCGCAATGACTTCCGAAGCATGGAGATCTCCTGAAACCTCTCCGGCCAGAACAAAAAGTTTCTTCTCTCGCATACGTCACCCCAATTGGAACATCAACCAGCAAACTGTATCTTTGACCTAAAGGCGGAAAAGCCTCGGTAATCGCATGTTTTTAAATAAGTTCCTCCAATTATATCAAATTACCCGGAGAATGCAAGTTAAATTCGGCACGGACGGCTGGAGAGCGATCATAGCGAAAGACTATACTTTCGACAACCTGAAACTTGCCACGTTGGCAGCTGCCGATTATTTCATCAATCACCCAAATAAAGCAAATGGCGTCTGTGTCGGATACGATACACGCTTCCTGTCTCCTGATTTTGCTCACTATGCCTCCCGGGTACTTTCTTCCCGGGGCCTCCGGGTTTTGCTTTCAGACAGTTTCATCCCCACGCCTGCCGTATCGCTCTATTGCAGGGACAAAAAACTTGCAGGCGGCGTAGTCATCACCGCATCTCACAACCCCCCGGTTTATAACGGCTTCAAAATCAAAGCCTCTTATGGAGGGTCGGCACTTCCGGAAACTGTCTCGGTAATCGAGAAACATCTGGCCGCAGTAAACCCCGACAGCACAATCGAGCCAAAAGAACACCTCATCGAAGCGGCAGATATACAAAGCTATTACCTTGAACATCTTCAATTACATGTCGATCTCGATGCTATCAGGGATTCACGGATACATATCGCTCACAATGCAATGTACGGCGCCGGGCAGAACATCATTACCCGTATCCTGGATACGTCACAGGTACACTGCTACCATTGTTCTCACAACCCGGGTTTCAGAGGAATAAACCCTGAACCTGTGCCCCGCTACATCAATGACTTTGTCGACTTTTGTAAAAACGCAAAACCGGATGTAAGTATTATAAACGACGGCGATGCCGACCGGGTAGGCATGCTCGATGAACATGGGGCCTTTATTGACTCCCACAAGCTTTTCGCCATTATACTCAAATACCTGGTAGAGGAAAAAAAGAAGACCGGTGAAGTTGCCAAAACATTCGCCCTTACCGATGTCATTGACAAGATCTGCAGAAAACACAACCTGGTTCTTCATCTGCTTCCGGTAGGGTTTAAACACGTGAGCAAACTCATGACAACAAACGATATACTCATCGGCGGGGAGGAATCAGGCGGAATAGGCATAACGTCATACCTTCCGGAAAGGGACGGCATTTTCATAGGGCTTCTGATACTCGAGATCATGGTAAAGCAAGGCAAAACCCTTTCATATCTGGTTCAGGAACTCTTTGACGAATACGGCAGCTTCTATTATAATCGGCTGGACCTTCAAGTCGACGAAGAAAAAAAACAAGCCATTATCGCAAAGGCATCCAAAGGCAGCTTCCGAACGCTTGCACAGTACGGTGTAACCGGCTTCAACGACCTTGACGGTTATAAATATCATTTTGACGGAGGATGGTTGCTGATACGACCTTCAGGCACAGAGCCGGTCCTGAGGCTGTATTGCGAAGCTGATTCACCTGAAAAAGTCACCAGCGTACTGAACTACGCAGCCAGTATTGCATGAATGAACTCCAAGCAGCCATGACACCTGACACACTACCGAAAAGAATTGTTATTTTTGACGGCGTATGCAATTTGTGCGAATTTTCGGTCAATTTCATTTACGAAAGAGACCGCGATGGAAAGTTCACTTTTACTCCGGCACAGTCATCCCTTGGAAGCAAATTGCTGCAGGATTATAAGCTCAATGACGAAACACTGGACACGGTAGTCCTGGTTAAAAACGGCCGTGCTTATACACGCAGCAGCGCTGCACTTGAAATAGCATCGGAACTGGATATTCCCTGGAGTTTCCTGCAGCTTTTTTCAGTCATTCCTCAGTTCCTGCGTGACCAGGTATATGATGTCATTGCCCGAAACAGGTACCGGTGGTTCGGGAAAAAAGAAAGCTGCATGATCCCGACTCCGGAAATCAAGGCAAGGTTTGTTGAACAACCGCCGCCCTTTGACGGTAGTACCAAATTGTAAGGCGAAATATGCAGGAAGCATTCAAAGACCGGTTTTCGAATCATGCTTCGGAGTACCGCCTGTACCGCCCCCGCTATCCTGAAGCACTTTTCAGCTACCTGGCGTCGCTTGCACCGGAACGGGAAGCCGCATGGGATTGCGCAACAGGAAATGGTCAGGCTGCAGTCTGTCTTGCAGGACATTTCAAACAGGTCTATGCCACCGATGCAAGCGCCGGACAGATAACACATGCCATACAGAAAAACAACATCCGGTATGCAGTATCACCGGCACATAAAACATCTCTGCCGGACAGATCCATCGATCTGGTGACCATTGCTCAGGCAGTTCACTGGTTTGACACTGAACCCTTTTATCGTGAAGTGTGCCGGGTCATGAAAAAAGACGGCGTTATTGCTGCATGGGCCTATCATCTTCCGGTAATAGACCCTGAAACAGACAGGATCATCAGGCATCTGTACACAGTTATACTTGATCAATTCTGGGAGGAGGAGATCACACATATCCAGTCCGGTTACAGCAAAATCCACCTCCCTTTCCCGGAAATACCGTCTCCAGCCTTCACGATGACGGCAGATTGGACGCTCCATCAGTTAAACGGGTATCTTGAAACATGGTCGGCACTGGACATATACAGACAAACAAACGGAAATAACCCGCTGGAGACCACCTTTACCGAATTGCTCGAAGCCTGGGGAAATCCGGTGTCAGTCAAACGGGTAACGTGGCCGGTCATGCTCAAAACAGCTATAGTTGCAGACTCATAACCGTATTGCAGAAACAGTTGCAGTCGCAAGAAAATCAGAAAAAAAGCGTCAAACCTCCGGATGTTTTTACGTAAAAGCAAGTAAGCCGCGCCTGCGTATTTCAGTACACACTGAATGACTGTTGTTATAATCGTGCATGCAGCCTGTGAAAAAACACGACATCCTTACACATAAAAGAACATATATTGGAGCAAAGCGGGCATTCAATACAGGAAGATGATTTCAGTACTATCGTCGCCGAGCATCAGGATATGGTGCTCAATACCTGCTACCGTTTTGTACTGAACCGGGAAGATGCTGAAGATATTGCGCAGGAAGTATTTCTTGAAGCATATCGTTCGCTTGACAGCTTCAGACAGGAGTCAAAGCTTTCAACCTGGTTATACAGGATTGCCGTAACAAAATCACTTGACCATCTCCGAAAGAAAAAGCGAAAAAAAAGGTTTTCTTCACTGAAACGGGTAATGGGGTTCAATGATCCTGCCGAAGAGCTTGCGCTTCCCTCATCCATAGAGACTCCAGCGGAAGCGCTCTCGGGAAGCGAGAGGACAGAGATTCTGCAAAGCGCACTGGACTCACTGCCCGACAATCAGAAGACCGCCTTTCTTCTCAGCAAATATGATGGCTACTCCAATCAGGAAATCGCCGATGTCATGCAGACAACGGTATCGGCGGTTGAATCTCTTGTTCACAGAGCAAAAAAAAACCTTCAGAAAAAACTGGAAAAACACTACAGAACACAATGACATTTCGCTCTTTCCCGCTCCGACTTTTTCGGGATGTTCAACAGCCTCTTGAACAGGGGACTTTCACTTTTTTCCCTTTGTCGTGCAAGGTTTTCAGCTCAGAAACGTCAAAATAACAGGAACAGACTATGACGATGGATACAAACGATCACATAGCAGCCGAAGTCCGGAAAACCATAAATATTCTGGATAACCTGCCTGAGCTGGAGGCATCATATCTTTTCCGGGCGCATCTTCTGGAAAGAATTGCACATGAACCGGCCAAGGCGGTTAACTCGGCAACAAGCGGGTTGAAACTCGCTCTGATGGCGTTCCTGCTCATTGTCAATATCGGTTCTGCGCTGGTTCTCATGCTCTCAAACGGCAATGAACAGATGTTCAGCAAGCACGACATACTTGAGAGCCTGACTGACGAATACAGCAGCCCCGCCCTTTCCTATTACCTGGAAAATGACAGTGCAGAGGATACAACTGACTAACCGGAGCGGAGACAGATGTCCAGGAACATTGTTGCAGCCACGACGGGCGTTTGCCTGGCTGTCACTCACAGACGAACTCTCCAACTATGTTCCTGATCGCTACGCGAAAGCTCAAGGAGAAATGATGTTACGTCGTTGAAGGATAGCATGCGAAAAATACGAGGCCGCCCCGGCAGGGCACATTTCCAAGCTTGAACCAAATTACACTTGAATGGATATTCTTTCATCCAGACGTTTTATCTCAATTGTACTTGCAATACTGGTTGTTTTAAATCTTGCCCTGCTCGGCACACTCTGGTGGCAAAACGCCCACACACAACAGAAACATGAAAAGGCGGCAGGCACAAGCAAATACAAAAACAAACAATCATTTTTCGAAAAGAAGCTGAATCTTACCGATGAGCAGAGCAAGCAGTTCAATTCGCTCAGGCGCCAGCATTTTCAGGGCTCTCTCCCCGCACTCGTTGCAATCTCAGGCCTGAAACGGCAACTCATACAGGAAGCGATTAAAACCGAGCCGGACACTCTGGTAATCAGAACTCTTGCCGGACGCATCGGTAGACAACAGGCAATTGTAGAGCACAGGCTTGCATGGCACTTCAACAATCTCTCAAAAGTCTGCACTCCTGAGCAAAGAGACTCCCTGCAGCAGGTACTTGAGAGAGTAACGGCAAAACCGTATAAGCTGAAACGAAGACTGTTTCTCAAGCGAATACGGTTTACTCCTCTTCAGCAAAAAGATACAACCGAACAGCAAGAGAATAAACCGGAGAAATCGAAATCGTTGCGGTAAAAAGGAAAACATTCAGTTGGAGGGCTTTTATAAGCCTCGGCCTTTTCCTGGCGCTCCTGATGCTGCTTGTTTCCGGCATTATACTCTACCTTGCTCCTCCCGGTAGAGTTGCGAACTGGACAAACTGGCAGATCCTCGGGCTCAGCAAGCAGGATTGGCAAAACCAGCATACCATTTTTTCTCTTGCCCTCGTGGTACTTTCAATATTCCACCTCTTTTCCATCAACTGGAAAGCTTTTTGGTCCTACATTGCCGCAAAAGCTCATGCGGGACTCGGTAAACCTTTCGAGATTTTCAGCATCCTTCTTCTTGCACTGCTTTTCGGGATCGGCACACACCTGAAGCTTCAGCCTTTTTCGACAGTGATTGATTTCGGCGCATATCTTTCGGAATCATGGGAGGAGCCGCAAAGTCGGCCTCCCGCCCCACACACCGAAAGAATGACCCTGAGGGAAATCTCCGCAAAGTTCGCCGGCGGGAAAAAACCCGAAACTCTGCGCGAAAAGCTTGAAACGGAAGGCATAACAGTCCAATCGCTGGACCAGACGCTGGAAAACATCGGTAATGAAAACAATACCTCCGCACAGAAGATATACGAGCTGCTGGGCATAGACGCATCTCCAAACCCCGGCAAGGGAAGAGGTCAGGGGAAGAACCGGCAATGAAAGAATCAATAAGACAGCTTGCAGTCCTCGGCATCCAGCAAAGATAATCCACAACGAGGCCCTGTGCTGATGTGCAGAGTCTCTAACCTACAATGTTTTCAGGTCACCTCTATTTATTCCGCGCTTCAATTGCCAACTGTTTATTGACGACTGCCAACTGGTTCACTGCTTGTCACTACGTATCAGCTTTGACCGCAGCTGCCTGAAAATATATTCCACTTCGTTCCTGAACACAACTACAATGACTCCGAGATAACATACGGTCAGGACAGTCTCAAACCATATATCCTGCTTTCCGGCCAAAACCGGCAGACGGCTGAACACAACACTTGTCACAAACAACAGAAACAGTTTCAGCCACTCATACCTGTTTGGATAAACTTTCAGCGAGAAATACCCCATACAGATGCTCATCACAATAGTACCGGCAAGAATCGAAATCGCAGCGCCCTCCATTCCCATGACAGGAACAAGCAAAAGACAAACCGCTGTTGTCACACCGGCACCGGCAAAGGTAACAAGAGGCAAATACCTGGTGCTGCCTGTAATGAGAATACCCGCCGTAAGATTGGTTGAGATCATGTCGAAAATATAACTGAAAAATATCCACGGAAGAATGGACAAACCTATCCAGTAAACAGGCGGCAAAATATACAGCTGATCAAAGTAGTGATACCGTATAAGATCGGGGACATAAAAGGTTGCGGCCAGTGCGATAACCATGGCAAAAACGGTTGAAATACTCAACACATGGCGAAAGAGTTTCTTCGCCTCGGGATCGTCGGCATGCTGCAGGAAAAACGGTTGCCACGCGAACCTGAATACCTGGATAAACAGTTGCAAAAGAATACCGAACGCCGCGACGCGGCCATAAATCCCTACAATATCAGACTGTACATACCCTGTTCCGTAAATTCTCTCAATGTCCTCCAGCCGCATTCTTATAAGAACATTGCGGTCGATCAGGTGAATCAGCAGCCCGGCAATCCCGGTCGGCACGTAGGGCAACCCGATTCGCAGCATCTCGCGCAACACTGCAGGAGAAAAAAAGTGCTTGAACTGCCTGAAAACAGGCATAACAAAAAGCAGACTGACAAGGGAACCCACAATATTCGCAAGAAAAGCGCCGTGTAAACCGGTTTTATACTGTACTATTAAAATAACAGCACTGATGACAACGGCGACAACCCCGAGAACCCTTGCAAGCGCGAACCGTACTGCTTTTCGTTTCAGGCGGAGATCGGCAAACGGTACCACCAGCATTGCATCAAACCAGAGGATTACAGCAGCATATCTGATAAAATCTTTCTGGTTGTCCGACAACCCTATCAACTCTGCAATCCCTGGAGCAAAAAGCACTATGCACACTGTAAAGAGTGTAGAAGTAAGAAAAAGTGCGATAATTGCCGTTGAAAAACACCGTGAGCTGTCACTTCCCGAACGAGCGTTGTCCGACGCGACTTTCAGATAGGAGGTCTCCATACCATAGGCGAACAATACGTTCGCGAGGGCTATGTTCGCATAAATAAGTGCGTGAACCCCGTTTTCAAAGGTGGTGAGAAGATTCGCGTAAAGAGGAACCAGCACATAGTTGAGGCCCCGAGCCAGAATAGTGCTTGTGCCATAGATAACGGTATCCTTTGCCAGAAGTCTCAGCTTGTCAAGCATACAACTTCAGCCTTGTTGAAATGCCGATAGCTAATCCTGATCAGCTTTCTTACCGTCACCGGATGATTCTCCTGACTCCTCATCCTGAAGTTTTTTCATTTTATCGAAAGCCGGACGGAAACGGCCGTCCTTTTCTTCAACGGGAATTTTGGAGATAACCTCCTTGAGGTGTTTCTGCGCTTCGGCCTGCTGCTGCTTCAATTTTTCCAGCTCCGCTCCCGATAAACCGACAGGGTTTTGCTCGTCAACCAACGTATCCCTGATTGATTCTATTTCCATATTCTGTTCTTCCTGCATATACTTGACAAACTTCGACATGACAAAAAGGAGACCGAAAAAAATCGGCAGGGCAAAAGCCATGATGATAAGCCAGCTCATAAGTCCTGATGTTTTCTTGAAAAAAACGCAAAATCCGTAACAGCCCCTCTGATTGCAACAAAATATTAATATTTAGTAGTTTTTTTAAATATTTCACATAACACAGGCACGGACACATGGCATTATCTCAGGACAGGCAAGCAGTGCTGAATACAGGAAGAAACATTATACTCAGGGAAGCTGCTTCGCTTTCCCGTATTGCCGAACTGCTTGACCGGAATTTTTATTCCGCCATAGAGCTTCTCAGCCAATGCAGGGGTAAAGTCATTATTTCCGGCATGGGAAAATCCGGCATAATCGGTCAGAAAATAGCCGCAACACTTGCGTCGACGGGCACTACAGCACTTTTCATGCATCCTGCTGAAGCTGCGCACGGTGATCTGGGCGTTGTTTCGAAAGACGATGTCGTCCTGTGCCTCTCGAAAAGCGGCATGACCGAAGAACTCAACTTCATCCTTCCCGCGCTGAGAAAAATCGGTGTTTCAATTGTCGCGTTCACCGGCAATAAACGATCATATCTTGCAGAGAAAGCCGATATCGTTCTTGATGTGAGTGTAGAGCAGGAAGCCTGCCCTTTCGACCTTGCTCCGACGACATCGACCACCACTATGCTCGCTATGGGTGATGCACTGGCAATATGCCTGATGCAGGAAAAGCAATTCACACACCGGGACTTTGCCATAACCCACCCCAAAGGCTCTCTCGGCAAACGGCTTACCATGAAGGTTTCCGACATCATGGTCAGGTCGGATGCCCTGCCTCTTGTTCTTGAAACAGCCCGCCTCACAGACCTTATTCTTGAAATGACATCAAAACGGTTTGGAGTCAGCGGCGTCGTTGATGACGCAGGAAGGCTTTCAGGGATATTTACCGATGGCGATCTTCGCAGGCTCATTCACAGCAAAAGAGACTTTCTTTCGTTACAGGCACAGGATGTCATGACGAAAGATCCAAAAACAGTCTCTGCTGATACCTTGGCGGAAAAATGCCTCAGGATTCTTGAAACCCACAGGATAACCCAGTTGCTCGTCTGTGACAAAGAAAACCGCCCTGTCGGCCTGATTCATATTCACGACCTGATTACCCTGGGACTGTGAGTAGTGACAAGTGACAGGTAACGAGCAATGAATCAGCCTACAGCAGGCAGTCGACAGGAGAACTTTGCTCCTAAAAAAATAAGTCCCATAGGCCTTATGGGGCCTATGGGACCTCTATCATTCTCTCAGAGCAAACCCGGGACAGTCTCTAAAACTTCTTGTCACTGATTACTCGTGTCATGCCATCAGGCCTTTCCAAGCGCCTTGAGCATCATGTCACCGATATCAGCAGGGTTCTCGACAACATGAATACCGGCCTTCTCCATTGCCGTGATTTTGTCTTCCGCAGTACCTTTGCCACCCGATACAATTGCGCCTGCGTGCCCCATTCTCCGTCCGGGCGGCGCAGTACGCCCTGCGATAAAGCCGACAACCGGTTTTTTAAAGTGCTTTTTAATATATTCCGCAGCTTCCTCTTCAGCGCTGCCGCCGATTTCTCCGATCATGATAAGGCCCTCCGTCTCGTCATCTTTGGCAAACAGCTTTATTGCATCGATAAAACGGGTGCCGATGATAGGATCACCGCCGATACCGATGCATGTTGACTGTCCCAGACCAACTCTCGTCAGTTGATGCACGGCTTCGTAAGTCAGTGTTCCGCTCCGGGAAACAACACCTATTGACCCTTTTTTGTGAATGAAGCCGGGCATGATACCAACCTTGGCTTCATCAGGAGTTATCACTCCGGGGCAGTTGGGACCGACAAGCACGGCATCTTTTTCCTGAACATAGTTATAGGCCTTCATCATGTCGTTAACCGGAATTCCTTCGGTAATACAGATGATTACCTTCAAACCTGCATCGGCTGCTTCCATGATTGCATCCGCAGCAAATGGAGCGGGGACAAAAATAACCGATGCGTTCGCACCGGCAATTTCGACAGCATCCTTTACGGTATTGTACACCGGCACAGGACGCAAGAATGTGTCGCGGTCATTCCCCCTGTACTCCAGCCCGCCCTTGCCGGGGGTCACGCCGGCAACAACATTCGTCCCGTATTCAAGAATCTGTGATGTGTGAAAGGTTCCTTCCCCGCCTGTAATACCCTGAACAACAAGCCGGGTATCCTTATTGACTAATACGCTCATACTATTTTCTTTTCTGAGTTGGTATATAAAAGATTGTTGATTTGTTGAAACCTGTTATCCCTTTTGCATTTTTTGAATTTTTCTCGCCACTCCGAGCAGCTTCCCTTCATCAAAGAAATCACCAATAAGCTGAAGACCTACCGGAAGCCCGGAGCCATCAAAACCTGCTGGTACGCTGATCGCCGGCATCCCTGCAATGCTTGCCGGCACCGTAAACACATCGGCAAGGTACATTTCCAGCGGATCGTCCATTTTATCGCCTATTCCGAAAGGAGGAAACGGAGACGTCGGACCGGCGATAATGTCCACCTTGTTCAACGCTTCCTGGTATCTGTTCAGAAAAACCCTTCTGACCTGCTGGGCTTTTTTGTAATAGGTGTCATAATAACCAGCGGAAAGCACATAGGTACCAAGCATGATTCTGCGCTGTACTTCACTGCCGAACCCTTCGGTTCTCGAGTTCACATACATGTGCCCAAGATCCTCGGCGTCCGCCGAACGATAACCATATCTCGCTCCGTCGAAACGGGCCAGGTTGGAAGAAGCTTCAGCGGTTGTGAGAATATAGTACGCGGCAATCGCGTAATCACTTTCAGGCAATGTAATTGCCACCAGCTCGGCACCGGCTTCCTGCAATTCGTCAAGGCGGTTCCTGACCACCGAGGCAACTCCCTGATCAAGGCTTTCCGGGAAATATTCTTTAGGAATACCGATTTTCAAACCCTTTATCGATACAGTATCCATCTCCCGGGCATAATCGGGAACAGCGTGATGAGACGACGTCGTATCAGCCTCGTCTTTTCCCGCGATTACATTCAGTACAAGTGCGGCATCGTCGCAATTTTTCGAGAGCACACCTATCTGATCAAACGAAGAGCCAAATGCAACAAGGCCGTAGCGGGAGATTCTGCCATACGTAGGTTTCAAACCGACCACATTGCAAAAACCCGCAGGCTGTCTGACGGAACCGCCGGTATCGGAACCAAGAGCAACCATAGCAAGGTCTCCGGCAACAGCAGCGGCGGAACCGCCCGAACTGCCTCCCGGAACCCTTGATTCGTCGTACGGGTTGGGAACCGGCCCGAAAGCTGAATTCTCGTTGGAGCTCCCCATGGCAAACTCGTCCATGTTGACTTTGCCAAGAAAGACCGCATCCTCGGCAAGAAGCCTCTCTACGGCAGTGGCATTGTAAACAGCCGTATAATTGGACAGAATCCCTGAAGCACAGGTAAGCGGACAGCCCTTGACAGACAAGTTATCCTTTATAGCCATAGGCAGCCCAAAAAGCCTGCCCGGCGGCAAGCCTGCTTCGAGTTTCCTGTCAAGCTCCCTTGCCCGTTCCAGAGCACCATCGTTAAAAACCGTTATATAAACATTCCGGTGTTGGTTTTCCCGGATTCGCTCCAGGTACTCAAGCACTGCAGCCTCGCAGCTGATTTCACGATCAAGAAGACTTTTGCGCAGGTTCTGATATGAGGAGAAATGCACTACTCTGATTTCAATGAATTGTTGTGACCGGATATACCCAAACGATGACGCTATGCGCACCTCGGCGGAAATGTTTGGCTTGTATAATAATAAATAACTGCATATAATTCAATTTCATGTATTCTGATACCCGCTGAAAAGTGCGGCTTTGTTTTCCGACTGCAAAGGCAAGGAACAATGATGGAACGGACGTTTAATGTCTCGAATGTCAACTATGGATTTTTCTGCTGCATTTACATCCCGCTGGTTCAAGTCTGCAAGTGATCCCCAAGACGAACACATCCGTCATACTCTTAAGGCCACCGGTGACCTTCCCGGGCATATTGCAATCATTATGGATGGTAACGGCAGATGGGCAAGACAAAAAGGTAAAACCCGCATCGAAGGACACATTGCGGGCGTCGATGCTGTGAGAGACGTGGTTGAAGCCTGTGCTCAACTGGACATACGCTACCTTACTCTGTTTACCTTTTCAACGGAGAACTGGAAACGACCTGAAAAAGAGATTTCCTCGCTCATGCAGCTCCTGATAAAAGTACTGCAGAAAGAGACAAGGACACTTTATCGTAACAATGTACGGCTCCATGTTATCGGCAATACTTCACAGTTACCAAAAAAAGTCAGGGAAACACTTAACGAAACTGTAGAACTCACAAAAAACAATACAGGGCTTACACTATGCATTGCGTTGAGTTATAGTGGAAAATGGGATATCTTACAGGCGTGCAAGGCGATCAGTCGAGAAATAGCGGCAGGAGAAATCTCCCCTGACGAGATTGACGAACGCCTTGTAGATGCGTTTCTTTCAACCAGAGGCATGCCGGAGCCTGAACTGCTCATACGAACAAGCGGTGAATTTCGTATCAGCAACTTTCTTTTATGGCAAAGTGCTTATTCGGAAATATATTTCACCAACATCTACTGGCCCGATTTCCGTCGAAGCCAGTTGTACGATGCCATAAGGGATTTCCAGAAACGAGAACGCCGTTTCGGTCTGACGAGTGAACAACTAAAAGACAAAAAAGCTTTACAAGACTGATTATAACAACGATGTGCACTTTCATGAAACAATTACACTTATTTCGGCGCAGTTTTTACACAAGCTTACTACTTCTGTTCGCAATAACGATCAATCCATACTCTGTTTCAGCAGAAACCGCCCCTTCAGAGAAAAAAGCAAACCGTTACACCGTATCCGACATATCGTTCAACGGCCTGCAGACTATCAGCGAGAATGAACTCCTCAACAGCCTCCCCCTCAAGAAAGGGGACGTCATATCCATACCGGGGCCCGAGATCCCTCGAGCCATCGACTATCTCTGGAAACAGAAAAAGTTCAGCGATATCCAGGCTGATCAGACCCTGTCGGGCAGGATGGTTGATCTTCGGTTTATCGTCACTGAACGCCCCCTGCTTGACCGGGTTGTCTTTGAAGGCAACAACAAGCTGAAAGACAAGGAGCTTGACAATATAGCAGCTCTGTACCCGGGCAGACATGTCGATAAACAGAGCCTCCTGACCGCATTGAGCAAAATAAAAAACGCCTACAAGGAAAAAGGTTACCTTCGGGCCGATGTCAAGTATACGCTGAAGCAGCTTCAGAACAACAGGGTTGCAGTATTTTTCTCGATTGACGAAAAATCAAAAGTCATCATCGAAAAAATCCGGTTCCACGGGAATAGTGCGTTCAAAGACGGAAAACTTCGGGGAGTCTTCAAGGAAACCAGCCAGAACGCATGGTGGAAAACAATTTTCGGGCGGCCCAAACTCGATACTGAAAAGTACAACGAAGACAAAAAACTGCTCATTGATTTTTACAAGGAAAACGGCTACCGTGATATAACAATTGTCAGAGACTCCATTTCGTACACAAAAGACAGGAAAGGACTGAACATTGACATTTATCTCGAAGAGGGACCGGTTTATTTTTTCAGAAACATCACCTGGAGCGGCAACACCAAGGATTTTGCAACAACCGACATCCTGAACAATGTTTTCAGCATAAAAAAAGGTGATCGTTACAACGGGAAAAAAATTCAGGAAAAGCTGAACTTTTCCAAAGACAACCGCGACGTGGCATCGCTTTACCTTGACCGGGGTTACCTCTCCTTCCGCAGCTCCGTGCAGGAAAAGGTTGTTCCGCCGGATTCGGTTGATCTTGACATTGCACTCCGTGAAGGAGAGCAGTTCAGGCTTGGAAAAATCAATATCAAGGGAAACACAAAAACCAAGGATCATGTCATCCGCCGCGAACTGCGCACTGTTCCGGGAGACATGTTCAGCCGAAAAAATGTTGTCAGGAGCGTCAGGGAAATATCAATGCTCAACTACTTTGACCCTGAAACAACAAGACCTGATATTCAGCCGGATGAAGCAAGCAAGACTGTTGACATCACCTACAATGTCACCGAGAAACAAACCGACACGTTCAACGCATCGGTTGGCTACAGTGGTAATATCGGTTTTACCGGAGCCCTCGGCGTAACCTTCAATAATTTTTCCCTCCAGGATCTTTTCAACGGAGAGTCCTGGGATCCCCTACCGCATGGTGACGGTCAAAAACTCTCTTTCCAGTGGCAGTTCGGCAACGAGGATTACCGCACGCTGTCACTCTCATTCACAGAACCCTGGGCGTTTGGAACCCCAACAGCAGTAGGCTTCTCTGTATTCAGAACACAACGTAACTTCACGGATGATGACGACGATGAAGATGACGACGACAACCTGCTTAAGCAGACTGGTGCGTCACTGAGCATTGGAAGGCGCCTGACCTGGCCGGACGACTATTTCTCGATCAACTGGAAACTGAAGTACCTGCACAGTGAAGGTGAATTGCTCAGCTTTGTTGACTCCGAAAACCAGCCGGATACGGCTGATGAAATTTCCATCACACAAACGATAACCAGAAACAGTATCGACAACCCGGTATATCCCCGCAGGGGGAGCAAGAACTGGATATCTGCGCAACTTGCAGGGGGACCGTTGCCGGGAAGCGTCGATTTCTACAAATTCATCGGTAACTCAAGCTGGTATGTGCCGCTTGGAGGCGACCTGGTGCTTAACCTTGCCACCCAGCACGGCTACCTCGACACATTCAGTGACGACGACTATATCCCTTATACAGACTCCTTTTACATGGGCGGGAGCGGGCTTTCATCGCTTTCCACCGTTCCGTTACGCGGCTATGATGATCGCGCCCTCGGTGTGCTGAATAATGATACCGACTTGTACACGGGAAGAGTGTATTCGAAATTCGCAACAGAACTCCGTTACCCGCTTACACTGTCGCCAACAGCAAGTGTTTACGCACTTTTATTCGTCGAAGCCGGCAACCTGTGGGGTTCGTTTGAAGACATTGACTACAGCGACCTGAAAAGATCGGCCGGGCTCGGGCTGAGGTTTTACCTTCCGATTATCGGGCTGATCGGGCTGGACTACGGCTACGGGTTCGATCCTGTTGCAAGTAACCCCGGCGAAGATAACCAGGGATGGAAATTTATCTTCAGCTTTGGTCAGTTTGCCCAATAGCAAAACAGGTAACAAACAATTTAATTCTTCTATGAATCATCGAAAAAATCCCTTATATTGGTGATGTATTACAAGGGCTTAGCCCTTATTTGCAACTTTTCCTAACCAGTTCCTACAAACAAATGGAGACAACAATGAAAAAAGCACTTTCACTTCTTGCTGTTTTTCTGGTTGCGGTCATGTGGTCCGCCTCCGGTTTCAGCGCAGACAAATACGTTAGCGGCAACATCGGTATTGTGTGGCTTCAGGACGTTACTTTTGATCCGGCTTACGAGTACGTGATCCCTTACCCGTCTGTTGACGCTGATTTCGATTCAGGCATAACCCTTCTTGGTGCCTTCGGTTGCGATTACGGTTCTTACCGGGTTGAAGGCGAGCTGGGCTACCAGTCGGGCGATCTGAACAACATAACAATTGATGGCGAGGCACTTCCTGTTTCAATGGAAGGAGATCTTAAAGTTCTTTCCTTGCTTGCAAACGGCTACTATGACATCGACCTCGGTGGCGTTGAATTGTATGGTACCGCAGGCGTTGGTGTTGCCAGAGTCTCTTTCGACGATATCAGCTACGGTCTTCTTGGCAGCCCGGAATACACAGAGCATGCAACCACTCTTGCTTACCAGGTTGGTGCAGGTCTTGCTCTTCCGGTTGCTGACGATGTCATGATCGATGCCCGCTATCGCTACTTCTCGACAACCGAGTTCACGCTTGATGATGTCGGCATTTTTGAAGAGAACGCCACTGTTTCAAGCCACAGCGCACTGCTCGGTCTGAGAATCAATCTTTAAGAAGTAACAAGAATTCTTACCAGCAAAAAAGGAGGCTTTTCGAAGCCTCCTTTTTTTGTTTATGTCACAGCGCGTGATATGTACCTATGAACTGCCTTTAAGGCGGGTTATTTCGTCGCGCAGGCGAGCAGCTTCCTCGTAATCTTCGCGCTTAATGGCATCCTCAAGCATTTTCTGCAAATCGTTGAGTGAAGACTCTGCCTTACCTGCGACCTCTTTCGGAGCGCCCGGCTCCGTTTCCGTCACCCCGGCTTCCTCCTGCTGTTCCTCCCTGATTCCGGCCTCATTCATAATCTCTTCGGATACAAATATCGGAGCCCCGAATCGTACCGCTATAGCGATAGCATCGCTGGGCCTTGCATCTATCTCATGAATCTCACCATTCATTTCGCAGCAAACCTTCGCATAGAACGTTTCGTTATGCAGTTCATCTATGAATACCTCTTTCACACTCAGATTGAAAGTTTCGGCGATTGTTTTAAACAGGTCATGAGTAAACGGCCTGGGAGGCTTTATATTTTCGAGCTTCAACGCAATAGCCTGTGCCTCGAATCCACCGATAATGATCGGAAGCTTCCTCTTGCCCTCTACCTCATAAAGAATAAGCGCATATGCCCCGTTGGTATGCGGGCTGGTTGACAGCCCAAGTATATCGACCTTTAGTTTATCCATCTGAACTACTTTTTATTCCTGTTCCAACCATCACCACAATCCGGAAAGGTCACAGCTTCACCAAACAAAATCAACTAACAATAAAACCACATAAATCATTTCACGCGTTGAAAGCCACAAATGGCTCTTTCCAGTTGCGGCACGACATCGGCAATGTCGCCGACAATTCCGTAATCCGCAGCCTTGAATATCGGAGCGTCCCTGTCGCAGTTTATCGCAACAACCGTTTCAGCACCGGTAATCCCTGCAAGATGCTGTGGAGCACCGGAGATACCACATGCGATGTAAAGCTTCGGAGCAATGCTTTTACCTGTCTGTCCAATCTGGTCGGCATGCGGACGCCACCCGTCATCGACTGCCGAGCGGCTCGCACCGACTGCCCCTCCAAGAACATCAGCCAGTGACTCGAGCATGGCAAAGTTTTCATTGCCGCCTACCCCCCTGCCGCCTGCAACTACAATATCCGCTTCGGCAACATCTTTTCTTCCTGTATGATAGATAATCTCCTTCAGAACCGGATTACCTACGGAATCACTCACGTTCATGCCCTTAGCATCAAGCACTTCAACCTTGTTTTCAAAGGGCTCTTCAAAGCGGCATACCCTTGGTGCCAGGCTGTATACCACCCTGTTCCTCAAGCCCTGTATCACTGCCGAGACGGTGCCGGCATACATTGTGGTCACTGCTTTCAACACACCGGCGCTCCCGGCATCGACAATGCAGTTCGATGCAAGAGCCGCATCCAGTCTCATAGCGACGCGCGGGGCCAGATCCCTGCCCATTGCCGTATTGGCAAGAAAAATGTTTTCCGAACCTGTACTCTTGATTATTTCCACTATTGTTCCGGCATATGCTTGTGGGGCATACTCATCAAAAGCCTTGTCTCTCACAATATATACCTGCCCTTTTCCAGCACACCTGCTTTTGATGAGATCCGTATCGACATCACCCATAACTGCTCCGTAAACCTCTTTCCCCCCCGAAAACTGTGCAAGATGCTGGACGGTACGCCATACATCGACAGCAGCCTCCTTGATAATCCTCTGTCTCTGTTCAAGAATCACGAAAAAGCTCATCGTTTATCCCCACCTCCTTTCCTTATACAGCATACGGACAAGTTCTTCAGCGGTTTCCGAAAATTTGCAGTTTCTTTCGCGGCTTACGGGAGAAAAGCCCCTGTACAACACTCCAGGGGTCTTTTCAACCGAACCGTCAAGGTGCAAAACCGTTTGTTTCCGGGCTTTCATCACAGCCTTAATATTGGTCTTCCTTGGAACATTCAGCCCTTTTTCGGTACTTATCACCGCCGGGGTATACAGCATATACTCCTCGACACCACCTTCTATTTCACGCCATACCCTCAACCCGCCTTCATACATTGTCAGTTTTGTCACATCACTTACGGCAGCCACGCCAAGCATTTCAGCAAGCATGAGAGGAACCTGAGCACGGTTGCTGTCCGAGGACTCCCTGCCACAGAAAACAAGATCGGGAAGCCCGGAATAGTGTGACCTGATTGCCTTGCAGAGGCTTGCCGCGACAAGATAAGAGTCCTCATTACTTCCGCCTTCTGCCAGACAGACCTGGTCAGCCCCCATTGCCAGAGCTTTGCGGAGAACATCGTAACGCTTTTTCCCCCCGGCAGAAAAAGCCGTGACGGTTAGACCGGCATGCAGTTCCTTGAGCCTGACAGCTTCTTCTATTGCATACTCGTCATATGGGTTCAGCACCATGTTGAGACGCGAAGCGTCCACAATACCATTCTGAACATCTATTCTCGAACCTGTGTCAGGCACACGGTTGATGCAAACAGCTATTTCCATGAACCCTGTTTAATCTCTTTGGTTATCCATCCCGCGAAGTTTCAGGACACTGAGCACCTAAAGGCATCTCGATTTATTTATTCCGCGTTTCATTTGCCTCGTTGAGCGGATAGGAAAGGGTTTCTGCGCTCCGTTCGCCTTGCACTTGAACCGCTCATGACAATAAATAGAGGTACCCTTAATTTCAAGTAACAATTTTTTTTACACTATGTTTATACTACAAAGTTTAATCATCCGCAACTCCTAAAATGTGATGTTCCATGAAGAATCAGTCAAGAAGAGATTTTCTCAAACGTTCACTGCAGGCCGGGACGGCATCATTGGCCTTGAGCTCTCCTGTAATAGCAGCCGGATGCAGTGAGCCCTCTTCAGAACCTGTACATGCCCCTGCCGTTCAAACCGGCAAAAAATTTCGATGGAAAATGCTCACTACCTGGCCGCCGACATTGCCGGTGTTGCAGGAAGGGCCGAAGCTGTTTGCCCAGTGGGTAAAAGAGATGACTAACGGGCAACTTGAAATTCAGGTATATGGTGGTGGAGAACTTGTTCCGGCTTTTGAGGCCTTTGACGCTGTAAGCCAGGGAACTGCTGAAATCGGCCATGGTGCATCGTACTACTGGGCAGGGAAAATACCTGCTGCACAGTTTTTCGCGGCTGTTCCTTTCGGAATGAACCCGCAACAGATGAACGCCTGGATCATAAGTGGAGGAGGGCTCGAACTCTGGGAAAAAGTTTACGCTCCCTTCAATCTCCTCCCTTTGCCGGGCGGCAATACAGGAATACAGATGGGGGGCTGGTTCAACAAGGAGATCAATTCCGTCAATGATCTGAAAGGCCTCAAAATGAGAATCCCGGGCCTCGGCGGCAAGGTAATATCGAAAGCCGGAGGTTCTGCGGTATTGTCGGCAGGTAGTGAAATCTATACCAATCTCGAGCGTGGAGTCATCGACGCAACAGAATGGATCGGACCATACCACGACTATATGATGGGCTTTTACAAGGTAGCTCGCTACTATTACTACCCCGGCTGGCATGAACCCGGTCCAAACCTGGAATTCTTCATCAACAAAGGCGCTTTTTCAAAACTTCCTTCTGATCTGCAGCAGATTGTCCGCAATGCCGCCGCAAAGGTACATCACTGGATGCTTTGCGAGTTCGAATCCCGGAACAATCTTTACCTTCAGAAACTCATCCACGAGGAAAACGTCGATCTTAGACCGTTCCCTTCCGAAGTACTCGAGCAATTACGTTCCTATTCAGAGGAGGTTATCGAGGAGATTGTCCGTAGCGACCCGCAGAGCAGAAATGTTTACGATGCATATACTTCTTTCCGCAACCAGATAACGCCATGGGCGGATATTTCGGAAAAAATCTACTATACGAAAAATCTGTAAACTGAAATACTCATGAAACGTGCCCTAAAGATCACAGAAGGTGGAAAACTAGTCCGACCCTGAAACCCGATACCGACCCCGATTTCCGATTCTCTTCTTTCGGGATTCGGCGTCAGTATCGGCATCGAAAAATTTTTCGCGACCTCATACTATTTTCCCGACAACACTTCCGGCAACCGGGTAACCAGTTCGGGAAACAGAATAACCAGCACCAGTACGATAAACTGAATAATGATGAATGGTATGATCCCACGGTAGAGGTGACCGGTGGTTACTTCTTTTGGGACAACGCCTTTGAGGTAAAACAGTGAAAATCCAAAAGGGGGAGTCAAAAAAGAAGCCTGAAGGTTCATGGCAAGCAGCACGCCCACCCATAAAAGATCAACCCCGAATAGCGTGAATATCGGTGCGACAACAGGAACAACAATGAAAATGATTTCTATGAAATCAATAAAAAAACCGGCAATAAACACGCCTGTCATAACAATGACCAAGAAAAGTTCCGGCTGCAAATTTGCCTGAACAATCATCTCGGACAGATAGCGATCCCCATCCATGCCCCTGAAAACCAGAGCGAACGCGCTTGCCCCTACAAGAATGATAAACACCATCGAAGTCAGCCACGTAGTCTCACGCATCACTGATTTCAACACATCAAGCGAAAGCTTGCGCTGAAACAATGTCAGCAGCAAAGCACCGAAAGCCCCTATTGCAGCAGCTTCTGTGGGTGAGGCGATCCCTGCGAAAATTGAACCGAGCACCGCAATAACCAGCATAAATGGAATAACGAAAGCCTCGACAATGGTTTTCCAGGGCTTGTCGCCTTTAAAAGCCTGGATTTCTGCAACGGGCATTGCGGGCATCAGCTCCGGACGGAAAACACCAAGCCCTGTAATATAAAGCAGATACAAGCATACGAGAAGAAAACCCGGCACTATTGCCCCGATAAACATATCTCCAACCGAAACGTTAAGAGTACTGCCCAGAAGAACCAGCACAATACTTGGAGGAATTATTTGGCCGAGTGTACCCGAAGCAGCTATCGTCCCGGTAGCAAGTTCAGGGTCGTATCCTCTTTTCAGCATGGCAGGAAGACTCATCAACCCCATGGTAACTACCGTTGCACCGACAATACCTGTTGAAGCAGCCAGCAATCCCCCGACAATAACCACCGAAATTGCCAGCCCTCCGCGAAAACGACCGAAAAGCATTCCCATAGTTTCCAGAAGTTTCTCGGCAATACCCGATTTCTCAAGCATAACCCCCATAAAAACAAACAGAGGAACCGCCAGAAGCACGTAGTTCGTCATCGTTCCCCAAATCCTGAGCGGTAGCAACGAAAAAAAATCCGTCCCGAAAGCCAAAATGCCAAAAATAACCGAAACGCCGCCAAGCGTCAAGGCAACCGGATATCCAAGCAGCAGCATGAGAAACACTGCCGCAAACATGATAAAGGGAAGCATTTCCATCGCTGATTACCCCTTATCCGGTTTATCCGTTATGACAAGAATGGAACGAAAAATCTCGGCAACCCCCTGAACCAGAAAAAGCATGAAACCAAGAGGTATGGCGGCTTTCAGCACAAACCTGTACGGGAGCCCTCCCGGGTCGGGCGACGACTCAAGAATGAAAAACGAGTTGCTTACATATGACCATGAAGTAAAAATGATAACCAATGTAAAAGGGAGAAGAAAAAATATGCCGCCCATGATGTCCACCATTGCCTGTTGTTTTCTGGTCAACCGGACATAAAAAACATCGACCCGGACATGCCTGTTATGTTTCAGTGTGTAGGACGCGGCAAGAAGAAACAAAAGGGCGAAAATATGCCATTCCAGTTCCTGCACAGCAACGCTGCTTGCTGAAAGCACATAACGGGTAAAAACATCATAAACCACAACCACAACCAGCAGAAGAGCCAGCCAGCTGACGACACCGCCCGAACGTTCGGTGAACATATCGATTGCACGGATATATGCTTTCAGAAAACCCACTGTGGTGGTGCCGGGTTAAAGGGTATCACAAAAAAAGCCGCTTCAAGCGGCCAGTAAAAAAAGATATTACGATGTGCCCGAGAGGAGATTCGAACTCCTACACCTTTCGGCGCTACCCCCTCAAGATAGTGTGTCTACCAATTCCACCACTCGGGCTCCGAAAATAACGGTACATCCAGTTAAGACACCTGTACCGAATCGTGAGAATAGAAGGACTCGAACCTTCGACCCACTGCTTAAAAGGCAGTTGCTCTACCAACTGAGCTATATTCTCAACCGTACTCCCCTATATAAGACAGAATGTAGCCAGATCGTTATTTGTTCTGGTATCTCAAGCGCTTCTTATGACGGTTTTTACGACGCATCTTTTTGCGTTTGTGCACCGCCATCTTATGACGTTTTCTTTTCTTTCCGCAAGGCATATAGTAACGACTTTACTCTTGTTTTAAAGGCCAACAATATACGGGCTGCCCCCATAAAATGCAAACATCCTTGTAAAAAGCTCAAAACTACAGTAAATGATCAGGAGGCAAAGAAAAATTTACAACTTTATGCCTTAACATGAAAGTTCCAAAGCCGGGAAGGGATCCCGCAACAAGCTTGAACTGCCGATTACGAGTACCGCTTCGCTGAGTACGAATACGATCTCGTTCCTTCCACCGGTTCAACAAAAAACAATATTTCTTCAATTCGACCCCGAATACCGATCCCGACCCCGATTTCCGGTTTTTCTTCTTTTTCGGAGTTCAATACAACACTGCCAACTTGCCGACTGAGAACTGCAAACTGATTCCTCAGGCGTTCATATACTTGAAAAACTCCCTGTTATCTTTCGTTTCGACAATCTTTTCGCGCATGAACTCCATGCATTCGATCGGGTTTTTGTCCGCGAGATATTTACGCAACAGCCATGTTCTGGAGAGCTCTTCCTGGGAGAAAAGCAGCTCCTCCTTTCGGGTACCGGAACGTAAAATGTCTATTGCCGGGAAGATACGACGCTCCGAAAGACGCCTGTCAAGCACAAGTTCCATATTTCCCGTCCCCTTGAACTCTTCGAAAATAACGTCGTCCATCCTTGAACCGGTATCGACAAGTGCAGTCGCTATGATGGTCAGACTGCCTCCTTCTTCAATATTTCTTGCTGCACCGAAAAATCTTTTTGGCTTCGTCAATGCGTTCGCATCAATACCTCCGGAAAGAATCTTTCCCGAATGAGGAATAATGGTATTGTGAGCTCTTGCAAGACGGGTGATCGAATCAAGCAGGATCACAACATCTGTTCCGACTTCAACAAGGCGCTTGGCCTTTTCCAGTACCATATCCGCAACCTGCACATGACGCTCCGGATCCTCGTCAAACGTCGAACTGACAACTTCCGCAGGAACGCTTCTTTGCATATCGGTAACCTCTTCAGGGCGCTCATCAATAAGCAGAACAATGAGGAACACCTCGGGGTGGTTTTTAATAATCGCATTTGCAACCGTTTGCAACAGCATTGTCTTGCCTGTTTTGGGCTGAGCGACAATCAAGCCTCTCTGCCCTTTGCCGATAGGCGTATAGATGTCCATAATCCTTCCGCAGTACTCGTTCTGCGTGGTCTCAAGTGTCAAACGCTCGTGGGGAAAAAGAGGAGTCAGGTTGTCAAAAAACGGTCTCTCCCTGGTGATCTCGGGATCTTTGCCGTCAATGGTATTGATTTTCAACAGTGCGAAAAACCTTTCTCCCTCTTTCGGAGCGCGAACCTGACCGGAAACCGTGTCCCCGGTTCTCATGTTGAAGCGCTTGATCTGTGATGGAGAGACATAAATATCATCCGGAGAAGACAAATAGTTGTAGTTGGCGGAACGAAGAAAGCCGTATCCTTCGGGAATAACCTGAAGAACACCTGTATTGACCATTACCTGACCGTTCTCCGCACTGCTTCCTTTCTGAGACTGTGCCTCTATAATTTTGTATATCAGCTCTTCCTTTCGCAATCCAGCGGTAACAACACCAATCTCTTTCGCTAAAGCATTCAACTCATGAACCTTCTTCTTCTGGAGCATGCTGATGTCCAGACCTTTAGTAACTGAATTGTTCGACATTATTGTTTGTTTATTTCATCTCTTGATTGTTATACAAAAACACAGGGCTTGCCTGAAGCAGGTATACGTAACGGAAAACCGGCTATTAACCATGCAACAATGAGTGACATCCGTAAAAAAAAGTGTTGCGATCGGCTGTGACAGCCCGAGCAGAAGCTATAGATGGAAGTTGTAACGTTGATAATCGGCCTGGCTGAATTCCTGATTCATCTGGTGGCCACAACCCTGTAGCATGGAAGCTTGATATCTGGAGCATATGATGCTTTTAATATAAAATTTTTCCCGAAAAAAGCCGTCTGTGTAGTTGTCAACTGTCCAGAACCTTCAGCACCTCTCCCGCAAGATAAAATGACCCGGTAATCAGAACCAAGTCATCCTTGCCTGCAACTCCACGAACAACATCCAGCGCTTCACCGGCGGTTTCAGCAACGGTAACCCGAAACCCCTCGCTGCTGCAGAGGGAACCAAGTTCAGAAGAAGACATTCCCCTTTCAGAAGGCAGATTAACTGTAATAACGGTATCTGTAAGTTTTTTCAAACAGCGAACCATTCCCGTTGCATCCTTGTCGCGAACAACTCCCAGCACAACCAGAACATTGCGGTAGACATCCTGAAAGCCTCGAAGGACTCCCACACTTTTTTCAATCCCGTCAGGGTTGTGTGCAACATCGAGCAGAAAATCGGGTTTCCGGGATAAACGCTCGAGCCTTGCCCTGTAACCGTAACCTTGTATCGATAACAGCCCCTCCCGGATAGAACTTTCTTCAACACCGGCATCACATGCAACCAAAGCGGCAAGAGAAAGGTTCGATACATGAAAATCTCCCGTCACCGGAGTCTTGAGGTTCTGGAGGCTTATCCCAGGCGCCTTCAGGGAAAAATCGAGTTGACCGACAGAAGCCGAATGCACAGCGCACTCTGCCGTACCCTGAAGCACTGTTACCCTGGCACCAACCGCATCCACCCTTTCAAAAATAGGCCCGAGCGCCTCAGGGTCCTGTACAGCCGTATACACTCTGGAACCTTTCTTGATGATCGCGGCTTTTTCAGCAGCGATCTCCCCGATTGTCTCACCAAGCCACCCGGTATGATCTCTCCCTATACTCGGAATAATGACATAATCAGGCTCGACAACATTCGTGGCGTCCAGCCTTCCCCCCATACCGGTCTCAATAACCGATACATCCACCGCCATATCGCTGAAATACATAAACGCAATAGCTGTCGCTGCTTCAAAAAAAGTTGCTTTACCGGCGATGATATCCTTTTTCAGTACAGTGCTGTATGCCGCAACCCGGGATTCGGGTATCTTGCTGCCATTGACGCGAAAGCGCTCTGTAAATGAAACAAGATGAGGTGATGTATACAGCCCCGTCGTATAACCCGCGGCAGAGAATACGGCGGCTGTTGCACACGCAACGGTACCCTTCCCGTTTGTGCCGGCAACATGAACAACTTTTCCCAGACTTTTCTGAGGATCGCCTGCAGCACGTAAAAGCCGAAGCACTCTTTCCAGACCGGGTTTCATGCCGAACCGGCACAGAGGGAAAAGAAAATCGATGGCTTCCTGATACTTCACCGGCGTTGACTCGAGGGTTCCATGAATTGAGCTTAGGGAGTTCGAATAGCAAACAATGCGTCTCTTACCAGATCCTCAACCTGCGGGTCCTTGAGAGTTGCCTGTGATCCGGAAACCGCTTTTTGTGCAACAGATCGTGAAAAACCGAGAGTCACCAGGGCATTTATCGCATCGTCCCGCATGGAACCTTCCGATACACGCGAAGATGGCGTTGCCCCGCCCGAAGGACGAAGCTTCAGTATCCTGTCCCGCAGTTCAAGAACAATTCGTGCCGATGTTTTTTTACCGACTCCGGAAATCGCAAACAGCCTCTCCGGCATATTCGATACTATCGCTTCCTGTATTTCCTGAACCTGTAAACCGGAAAGAATAGCGAGCGCAAGTTTTGGACCGACTCCTGAAATCGAAAGCAACAGCCTGAACAACTGACGTTCCTCCTCATCGAGAAAGCCATACAGCTGCATCAGATCTTCCTTGACATGAAGGTGCGCCAGAACCAGCACCTGCGATCCCGGTTCAGGAAGTTGATGATAGGTTGTGGCAGATATCAACAGACGATACCCCACACCGGATACGTCAATAACAGCATCATCCGGAGAAGCCTCGATCAGCTCGCCGCGAAAATATGTAAACATGACAGTGTATAAAGAACCTCAGCGCCGCATATTTACAGGATTACAGAACACATGCAACGCAGGTTATCATATGAAGAATCAAAATGCAAAAAAAGAGGGGGCAAAAAACTATCCTGCCTTCATATAGTTGTTCAGCAACCTTGAAAGCTGGGATTTTTTGCGTGATGCCTTGTTAGGATGAATGTAGCGTTTCACTCCCAGCCTGTCAAGTTTCTGAATGGCCGAACGGTATGCTGCCTCGACATCTCCCTTGTCGGCACTGGTATCGATTAACTTCTGAACGTTTTTCAAAAGCACCTTCAGCTCTTTCTTCCTTGCCCTGTTTCTTTCATTGCGCCTTGCAGATTGACGGAGCCTTTTTTCAGCTGATTTGTGTAACGGCATAAAACGTAACTCTTATATAACTAATGTTGTGATAACGGGATCGAAGACGGCCTGCGCGGCTGAAAACCCTTCTGTGCCGTCCTATCGAGTCCCTTCGGAATCAATTTTCAGATCAAAAGGTCTTAAATATATAAAACTGTTCTTTTATTACAAAAACCAATTCGCTCGAAACGACCATTTCCGGATAACCCTTGTCTATCGACTTTTCACTATATTGGTTCGGCCTCTGCCGTCATGCACCTGGGACACGCCCGGTTACACAACCGGCTTCATTCGAGGCTCTGGTTCGGTGGAATTTGAAAACTCAACAACAGATTAAAAAAACATCCCTTATGAGCTTGATGATAAGCGTATCCGGTATCCGTGGTATCGTAGGAACAAGCCTTACCCCTGATGTTCTCACGACGTTCGTGCAGGCATTTGCAACCTGGCTGCGCACACAAAGCCGCCCGGAAAAAACAACAGGAAAAGACACGCGCCTGAAAATCGTTATAGGAAGAGATACGCGCCCAACCGGTGCCGCCGTTGCCGGTCTTGTAGGGAGCACTCTCGCGCTTTGCGGGTGCAAGGTTATCGATCTTGGTATTGCAACAACACCAACCGTTGAAATTGCCACTGCTGCGGAACAGGCCGACGGCGGCATCATTATCACTGCATCACACAATCCTGTTGAATGGAACGCCCTTAAGCTGCTCAACAGACAGGGAGAGTTCCTTAACGAACATGAGGTTCGGCAGATGCTCGACATTTACAGGAATGAACAGTTCAGGCTTGCCGACTGGGCGCATATCGGGTCAACGAAGGAGAACCTCCAGTATGACAGCGTGCACATCGACCGGATTCTCTCACTTTCCTCTGTCGATGTTGAAAAGATCTCTGCTCAGCGCTTCAGAATACTGGTGGATGCGGTTGAAGGTGCTGGCTCATCAATCGTGCCTGAATTATGCAGGAAACTGGGAGTCGAGCAGGTTGAAACCATATTCTGTAATGGTACCGGAATATTCCCGAGAAACCCTGAGCCCCTCCCTGAGCACATGGCCGCAACGGTTGAAGCCTTGAAAGAAAAACAGTGTGATTTGGCGATAGTCGTTGACCCCGATGTCGACCGTCTGGCACTGATATGTGAGGATGGCACCCTGTTCGGCGAAGAATATTCGCTGGTTGCCTGCGCTGACTTTTACCTGCAGCACAAACAGGGACCCGTTGTCAATAACCTCTCAAGCAGCAGAGCACTCCGGGATATCGCTGCAAGACACGGCCAGGCCTGTTACAGCGCCAAAGTCGGCGAAGCAAACGTGATCGATGTCATGAAACAGCAGGGCGCCGTGATCGGTGGAGAAGGTAACGGGGGTATCATTCTTCCGGAGCTTCACTACGGCCGGGATGCTCTTGCGGGCATCGCTCTTATGCTCCAGGCATTCACAGACTGGCGCGAAAAGAATGTTCAAAACAAAAGGCTTTCTGGTTTCAGAAAACATTTTCCGGATTATTTTATGGCGAAGCAAAAGGTTCGGCTTGCATGCAAACCGGAAAACCTTGACGACATATTTTCAGCGATCGCAAACAGGTATCCTGAAGCAGCAGTAAACCGGGAAGACGGTATGAAACTCGACTTCCCCGATGAATGGGCACATATAAGACCGTCAAATACAGAACCGGTTCTCAGGATATACACTGAAGCAAAAAACAGGGATCGTGCGGAAAGCCTGGCAGAAACATTCAGTCAGGAAATTGCGTCGTCGATCAGCACCCTGTAACAAACATGACTCGATAGTAAACGGTTTGTTTTATGAGTAACGGCAAAGCAACGGCGAAAGGTTTTGAGCAACAGAAAGACGACCTGCTTTTTTCAGGCAGAAAGGGCTCGAACGACCGTTATATCATCTCACGCCTTCTGGAATATGTCAAGCCATACAAAGGATTGCTTGTATCGGCAATCGTCATAACTCTCGTCGGGTCGATCCTCGGGCCGCTCAGACCTTTCATTACCAAGCTCGCTATCGACGACTATATCGCAAAGGGAAACATCAACGGACTTGCCCTGATAAGCCTTGTGCTCCTGATAATCATACTTTTGGACGGCCTTAAACAGTATGCCGCCACCTATCTTACACAGCTCCTCGGACAGAAAGCAGTACTCAACCTGAGAATGGATATTTTCCGTCACCTGCAAAAGCTTTCCATAAGATTCTACGACCGTAACCCGGCGGGCAGGCTCATCACCAGGGCAACCAATGATGTCGAAGCTCTTAATGAAATGCTCTCCAGTGGTGTTGTCACGATTATCGGCGACATCATGCAGATCCTGTTTATTGTTGCCCTCATGTTCATGATAGACTGGGAACTGACTCTTATCGTCCTGAGCATTCTTCCGTTGATGGTTTATGCCACACTTACCTTTAAAAGTAAGGTGCGCAAAGCTTTTCAGGATGTAAGGGAGCATCTTGCAAGGCTCAACTCCTTTCTTCAGGAACATATCTCGGGAATAAACATTGTCCAGTTGTTCAACCGGGGCAACAGCGAATACAACAAGCATGTTGCTATAAACAAGAAGTACAGGGACGCTAACATCAAAACGGTGTTCTACTTCTCGGTCTACCACCCGCTGATTGAGTTGCTCAGTTCGATCGCAGCAGGGCTTGTTATCTGGTACAGCGGCGTCCGGATGCTCAAAGGGGACATCACTCTCGGCGTAGTTATCTCGTTTGTACAGTACATCTGGCTTTTTTTCCGTCCTCTCCAGCACCTGTCGGACAGGTTCAATATTCTTCAGACAGCCCTTGCAAGCTCAGACAGAATTTTCAGACTTCTGGAGGAGAAAGATACCGTCAAGGAGCCTGAGAAACCCGAAACTCTTGAATCCTTCAGGGATGAAATCGCATTCAACAATGTCTGGTTTGCGTATACCGGCGACAACTGGGTACTCAAAGACATTTCATTCAAGGCAAAGCGGGGCGAAAAAATTGCGATTGTCGGCGCGACAGGAAGCGGGAAAACAACCATCACCAATGTTTTTTCCAAACTTTACAGCCTGCGGAAAGGCTCGATCACGATTGACGGAAATGCACTGTCCAGAATACCTGAACAGTCATTGCGAAAGATTGTCGGCGTTGTCATGCAGGATGTCTTTCTCTTTTCCGGTACAATCAGGGAAAACCTCTCGTTCGGGAAACCGGAAGCCTCCGATGAAGAAATCCGCAATGCCGTGGAGGCCGTTGGTGCCGACCGCTTCATAGAAAAACTGCCGGGACGTTACGAGTACCGGGTCAACGAAAACGGATCAGGACTTTCCGCGGGTCAGAAACAGCTCATCGCTTTTGTACGTGCACTTCTGTATAACCCCGAAATACTCATTCTCGACGAAGCAACCAGTTCGGTCGATACTGAAACGGAACAACTCATTGAAGCGGCAACCGCAACGCTCATGAAAAACCGCACATCGATTATCATCGCACACCGCCTCTCTACCGTGCAGCATGCGGATAGAATCATCGTAATGCATAAAGGCACCATTAAGGAAAGCGGTTCCCACCAGCAACTTCTTGCGAAAAAAGGTTTGTATTACAAACTGTACCTTCTGCAGCACCCTGAGAACATCCACCTGCGGACGGGATAGAACAGTAACGAGTGACGAGTAACAAGTGCCAACAAAATAAGCACCTACCCGAAAAAGTCATGCACCCTATGACAATAGTAAAGATATTGTCGGGAGCGGCCCGAGTACGAAGCGACCGGAAAATTCTGAATGAAACGAATGACAAATCCAGCTTTCTGGCTCCAGCGAAAAGGGACCTCGAAAAACCGTAGCGAGCAGTTTGAGAGCAAGGCGGACGAAGCGCAGGAACCGGAATGTACAGAAGTACATGAGGATTCCGAGCATCGCCCAACGCAGCAATCAAGCTGCGCAGCAGGTTTTTCGAGGTACCTTAAAGGCTGCTGTCACGGAGGACTTGGACAGGTTCGAGCTTTGCCGCTCTGGTAGAAGGGATAGTTGCCGCGACGGTGCTGATAAGCACCGTTACGAAAATAACGAAGAAAAAATAAAGCGGATTCCATGACATGCTGAAGCCGCTTTTGGTGAGCGGGCCCTGTGAAGTTTCTACAGGGATATTGGCAAGCAAATTGATCGAGCCGGTCGCAAGAACTCCTCCGAGAAGAGCACCTGAAAAGCCTACAAGAAAACCTTCAAGAATAAACATCCCGACAAGTGCTCCGGCCGGAAAACCGCAGGATTTCATAATTGCTATATCACGGCTTTTTTCAAAAACCGTTGTCACAAGAATATTTGCCACACCAAAACCCGATACAACCCCCACAAAAGCAACCAGTGAAAGCACAATGTAGCCAATACGGTTAAACAGGGAAAGAACATTCGCGTTTTCTTCCTGCCACGTGGCACAGTCATATCCCGTGACGTTCTCCAACTCCCTGGCAAGTGGTTCATTGGCAAGAGGATCCCCTACCTTGAGACCTATTCCAGTGACCTTGTCCGCCGGCAAGTTCTCCAGAATCTGACCGAATTTAAGCGACACGAAAACAGTATTGTCCACCGCGTTGACACCTGAGAAAAAAACACCGGCAACCTTGCACTGGCGAGCCGGCCCTGAAGCCGGCACCACGGAAATCTCGTCATGCAACTCGAGCCCGAGATCCAGAGCCACTGTTTTTCCCACAAGAAGAGCATTGGGCGTCTTTTCAAAAAAAGCAAGATCCCCTGCAACCAGCCGCTCCCCTACTCTGCTGATAAGGTTTTCCTGCTCTATCATCACGCCTTTCATGAGTATCGGCTGGTTGGTATTACCTTTAATCACAATCACCCGGGAATCAACATAAGGTGAAACCGCAACAACCTGTTCAGCGTAATTCACCGACTCCAGAATATTCACAATCTGCCGATAGTTGCGCACCTCTTTACGGTCCTCTTTTTGTATATTTTCATCGACAAATGCGTAACGCAACTTCCCTGAATCACTCATAAGATCAATCGGCAAAGGGTCGACGGGCTCTCCCTTGATTGTGATGTGCGGTGCAACGTCTACAATTGTTTCAACAAAAGAGTCCAACAGCCCTCTGGTCAACGAGATCGTTGTAATCAGAACCATGGTACTGACGGCAACACCGGTAATTGTGGTCAGGGTCTGCCTCCTGCGCCCGGACAGGTGCCGCAATGCTATGGTAAGCAGGGTTCTGAGCATATGTTGAGATGAAGAATCTTCAGAAAATGTTTATTGCGATATATTACATTGTAATTTATACATTTCACACAGGCACGACATGAACAAACCGTCGTTATCACCGAAAAACGGCATGAACGAATCAAAAATCATCACGGTAAACCGTAAGCAAAGCCATGTTGAAACCTGTCTGAACAGGAACGTCGGTTTCGACAGTAAAACCACCGGTTTTGAAAGATATGAATTCACTCACAATGCCGCCCCTGAGATAAACCACAGTGAAATAAACCTCTCCACAAACATTTTCGGTCACCGGGTTTCTTTCCCTTTCATGATCTCTTCCATGACGGGCGGCTACGACAAAGCAGAGCATTTGAACCGCACGCTGGCTCAAACCGCAGAAAAGCTTAACATTCCTCTCGGAGTGGGAAGTATGCGCCAGGCGCTTGAAAACACCTCCTACAGAGAGAGCTTCAGTGTTGTACGTCAAGCAGCTCCGTCTGTTCCTGTCCTTGCAAACATCGGGGCTCCGGAAGTCTCACAAGGCCTTACGGATAAAGAGCTCAACATCCTGATCGACATGATCGATGCTGACGGATTGATCGTCCACCTCAACCCCGCCCAGGAACTTTTTCAGCCTGAAGGGAACACCAATTTCAAAAACTTTCTCACGCAACTACAGAAACTCACGCACACCGTAGAAGTTCCGGTTATAGCCAAAGAAGTTGGCTGCGGCATATCTCCCGGGACGGCAAAAGCCCTCATGGATGCAGGGGTTCACATCATCGATGTTGCAGGAGCGGGAGGAATCAGTTGGCAGAAGGTTGAAGAAGAGCGCTATCTGCAACAGTTCCAATATGAAAACCGGTTCAGCTCTTCCGCACTCCAGGAACTGCTCAACTGGGGGATCCCGACCGCCCAATGCCTTACCGGCATTGCTACGCTGAAAGCGGAAACACAACAGTACCGTAATATCGGAATCATTGCATCAGGCGGTATTTCCAATGGCATTGATATTGCAAAAGCAATTGCCCTCGGTGCAGACATCTGCGCCTCTGCAGGCTTCATGCTCAAAGCCCTCCATGATTCCCGGCTTGAAGAAACCATTCTTACCTGGATGAACGATCTCAGGGCAGTGATGTTTCTCACGGGAGCAAAAGACATAAAACAGCTGCAACAAACCCGCATTTCATTAAAAAAAGTATAGCCTTGTAATGAATATCAGTGTCTCTCTTGAACAGGTTGAACAAAAATACCAGCAGTCTTACAAGCTGATCAACGATGCACTCGGCAACTGCTTCACAAAAAACACGCCGGAAAGCCTTTATGAACCCGCCCGGTATATTCTGAAAGGTAAAGGGAAAAGAATTCGTCCGTTTTTCACCTTGCTGGCTGCCGAAGCCGTATGCGGGTCCAGCGCAAATGCAATACATACAGCACTTGCAATTGAGATCCTTCATAACTTCACACTGGTACACGACGATATCATGGATCAGGCTGACCTCCGCCATGGAAGACCGACAGTACACGTGAAATGGGATGCCACTGCCGCCATTTTGTCCGGTGACATGATGATTGCGTTCGCCTATGAGTGCGCTTTACAGACAAAAACGTCACGCCACGATGAACTGGTGCATATCCTCAATGAAGCAAACATAACCATTTGCGAAGGACAAGCGATTGATATGGAGCTTGAACAACGTAAAGATGCCACTATCGACGATTATCTGGGCATGATCGCAAAAAAAACCGGGAGACTTATATCGGCTGCTCTCGAGGCAGGCGGTATTGTCGGTAATGCCACGCCTGAACAGCTTGCAAAACTGATAACTTTCGGTGAAAAAATCGGACGTGCTTTTCAGGTACAGGACGACTACCTTGACATCATGGCCGAGGGCGGAAAGTCCGGCAAAGTCCCAGGTGGAGATGTTATCAACGGGAAAAAAACCTACCTGCTTCTCCGCTCTCTTGACCTGACAAACGGGAAGGAACGGGAGATGCTACAATCTGTCATCAACAACAAAGGCACAGTGCCTGAACGGGTACCTGAAATCAGGGCAATTTACGAACAATGTGGTGTCCTTGATGAAGCCCGACAACTCATCAACTCTGACACCGAAGCAGCCCTCTCCGCTCTTGATTCTCTTCCTTACGCCGAGGGCAGGGAATATCTGAAGGGCTTTGCCCTCAAACTCATGAAACGTGATTTTTAGCGCTCCCTCCGATAATACATCACAGAAAACTGTTTTTCTGGTTTTATCGCAAATTCCAGGACTCGGGCCCGCAAGAATAAACACGCTCCGGCAACATATCGATTGTTCCAACACCATTCTTCGTGCCAAGGAAGCCGACTTTGCAAACGTTCCCGGTATTGGTCGGAAGCTTGCTCAAACCATAGCCGGATTCCTGCGAAACTCCAGCTACCTTGACCTTGCAAGGAGATCTGCAGAACATCAGCTCTCCCTTCTCGATCGCTACGATGCACAACTCATCACTATCGAAGACCCAGCCTATCCACCGCTTCTCAGAGAAATCTATGATCCTCCTCCCTACCTGTTCGTACGCGGTGACATTCAGACAGCACACACACCATGCATCTCTGTAGTCGGAACAAGGCAGGCAACACAATATGGCAGAAAAGCTGTTGAACATATCTGCAGGGATCTGGTTTCCGAAGGATTCACCATTGTCAGCGGACTTGCCTACGGCATCGATACGGCCGCTCACAGAGCTGCTCTCGACAACAGTGGAAAAACCATCGCCATTCTGGCCGGAGGAGTGAACAACCCTCACACGGACCCACAGGGCAAAGTCTGGCCCCACATCATAGACCACGGTGCAATACTGTCCGAAGAATGGTTTGAAAGCACAATTTCCCCTGCAAAGTTCCCGAAAAGAAACCGCCTGATATCAGGACTTTCGAAAGGAACACTAATAGTTGAATCAAACAGAAAAGGCGGTTCTCTGATCACCGCATCCTATGCTCTTGACCAGAATCGGGAAGTCTTTGCGGTTCCCGGCAGTATATTCTCCAACGCTTCCGGCGGGACGAACACCCTTATCGAGAAAGGCCACGCAAAGCTCGTATCAACAGCAGAAGATATCATTGCCGAACTTTGCCCGAAACCCTCAGGACTACAAAGGAATAACCCTGCCGAAAGGGAAGAACCGGCCGTGACCCGTGAGGAAAGGGGTGTACTCGATCAGATGGATAACGAACCTGTACACATAGACACACTGGCCGACAAAATCGCAATGGACCCATCAACCTTGCTCGTTCATCTTTTTGAGCTGGAACTTAAGCAACTCGTAAAGCAAGAGCCCGGACAAATGTTCCACAGGTTATGAAATTATAGCATGACATAGCTTTACAAACTATTATTACAATGCCGCAAATAGGTTTCTTCATGAATTAACGAATATTCTCTTGCTTTTTCTGAAATGTTAAATATCCTGTAACCTGCTTCGCGTAGTTTGAATAAGGCCTCCTTGGTCTGTTGAACCGAAACGGATGGAAAGCGATGATGAAACTCAACAATAATCTGATAGACAGGTGCCTTATCCTTGAGAATATCACTAATCACATCGTACTCTGCTGCTTCAATGTCAATTTTAAGGATATCGATAGTGTCAACATTAAGTTCCCTGAGCACAGAAACAACTTTTTTTGCGTTTACATATATGCCGCCGTTCTCTTCACACCCTTGATTCACGGTAGTCAACATGGTGTTTGATCGCCTGCCTTTTCTTGACATACGAGGAAACATTCTCCTTGATCCATCATAATTAGAAATTGCATATGGATAAAAATGAAACTGCGAGGGGAGTTCAAGAGTCTTGATCCATTCAATGCATTTAGGAGTAGGGTCAAATGCATGTACCTGACAAGCAAACCTCTTGATCATTTCTCTATCGAACCGTATATCACTGCCTACCCCTAACGACATGATCATGCTTTTTTCATTGATACCGACGGGACAAATACACCATCCGGACAAGAACAACTTTTCACAATCCATCTCTTCACTTGTCCACAGCTCTTGCCCTATGAGTTGGCGAACTAAACGTTTGCTTCTATCAAAAACTTTACCCATAAACCTCTCCGGTTAAGAATTTCAACTCCTCCCCCCCATCTTTTTTAAAAAGATAGGCCACTTCAACTTTATGTCAACATAGAAGCCGCATTTTTTAAAAAAACCATGGGTTACAATTCCTGCACATGTTCCCGCTTCATTTGACGTCATACCCGGTAGGCAGCAAAGAAAGCCTACATTTCAATCTTTTTTCCCGCCTGCCGAGGCTTAGCAAGCATAGTTTATAGTTTTTTATAGGGGAATTATTACCTTTTGAAAACCGTGAAAGGGAGGTATTACACGGTATTATTTCAACCAAAACAAGAGATTCAGTTATGAAAATGATGTCCAGAAATTCAGCGTTTACGTCACTGTCACGCACTATGATCATTGCCGTTATTTTAAGTTTCCTTGCCGCTGTTCCCGGCGCACAGGCAGCAACCGGCGGACAGAAAACCGGCGTTGTCGATGTTGCCAAGGTTCTCAATCAAATGCCCGAAAAAAAGAAAGCTGACAACATACTTAAAGCAACAGGAACTCAGTGGGAAAAAGGTCTCGATAATCTTAAAAAGAGTTTTCAGACAGCGGCCGCAAGTTATGAAAAACAGAAAAGCTCTCTCTCCAAGGCCGCAAGAGAACAGAAGGAAAAAGACCTCAGCCTGAAATACCAGGGTATCCAGAAATATCAGATGGAAAAATTCGGTCCGGGAGGTGCCCTCGACAAGAAAAAGGCTGAACTCTTCGCACCTATTCGTCAGAAAATCCTCAACGCAGTGAAAGCTGTGGCTGCAAAAGAGGGTTTTTCGGTAATTATTGACAAGCAGGCAATGGTCTACGGAAACCCGTCCGCAGACATCACGTTCAAGGTCATCAGTCAGCTTAAATAACCCTTAACGCTCTTGTCGCGTTTTATTGCCCGCATTTTTGGATGCTGCCTCATGATCTTCTGTGCCGGCTGTGCTGAGTCACAAACAGAAAAACGTGCAGCCGATACCAGATTTCTTGGTGAAGAGCAACCGCTTCAGGAAAGCTGGAACGTCAGCATGAAGATATTCAAGGAGGACAGGGTCCATGCCGTAGTAACCGCGGGTCATTTTGCAGAGTATAAAAAAAACGATATAATCACCCGTCACCTTGATAAAGGACTCACGGTTACTTTTTTCGACGAGACTGCAAACCCTTCATCCACTCTCACAGCAGATAAAGGGACTGTATACGATAACAACGACATGGAAGCTTTTGACAATGTTGTTATAACATCCGGAGACTCGACAGTTGTAAGGACCGATTACATAAAAAGGTTTGAAAAGGGAAAAAGGCTTTGGTCGGACAAGTATGTAACCATACATAAACAAAGTGAAACCATCAGGGGTTACGGTTTTGAAAGCGACGAACCCCTGAAAAACTATACCATTTTTAAAGCAAGCGGTGAAGCCGATATACAGCGGCAACAGTGACAAGGGAAAATCATTAGTCCCGGTGGGTAGGGATACATAATTTGAAATAGCAAAACCGGTTAAACGTTTTTCATCTCGATGAGATTACATCTGTTGAAATCAAAAATTCACAACGCTGTTGTAACCAGCGGAGACCTCGAATACGAGGGTAGCATTACCATAGACAGTGAACTGCTCAAGCTTGCCAACATGCTTCCCAATGAAAAAGTCCTCTGCGTTAACAACAACAACGGCGAACGTTTTGAGACATATATCATCGAAGGCAAGCCCGGCTCAAGGGAAATTCAATTGAACGGTGCTGCGGCAAGATGCGCTTTGCCGGGTGATGGGATAATTATCATGGCTTTTGCAGAAATTGAAGCTGAAAAAGCAAAATCCTTTAAACCCATGATACTCATCGTTGACAAACACAATAATCCGAAACGCCGACATCTGGTTGGTGAAGAGGATAAACCATTGTAAAAAGATCAAGGTTGCTGACCTGTTGAGCAGCCGACTTTTACTTTTGATTTTTGACTCTCCTTGTATGTCCTTAGCAATCATTATCATGGCCGCCGGCAAAGGCTCCAGAATGAAGTCGGATCTTGCCAAAGTGCTGCATAAGGCAAACGGGCGTCCTGTTATTGAGTATGTTCTTGAAAAAACCAGCGCTCTTGATCCGGAAAAAATTGTTTTGATTGTCGGCCACCAGGCCGAAAAAGTCAAACATGCCACACAACAATATCAGGTTGAATGGGCTCTTCAGAGACCCCAGCTTGGCACAGGCCATGCTGTTATGCAGGCTGAACAATCTCTTCACTCATTTCAGGGCGATATTCTCATCCTTTCCGGTGACGCGCCGCTTGTAACTATCACAACGCTCGGGCAGCTTATTGAATGCCACCGTATGGAAGATGCGGCAGCCACAGTGCTTACTGCAGATCTGCGGGACCCGTCCGGATACGGAAGAATTATACGCAACGGTGAAAGCAATGGTGTATCGAAGATCGTCGAACATAAAGATGCGTCATCCGAAGAGTTGTTGGTGCAGGAGATTAATTCGGGTGTTTATGTATTCAGGGCAGATGTCCTTTTCGACGCCCTGAAAAAAATCAGCAACAACAACGCCCAGCACGAATATTACCTTACCGACGTTTTTTCCATCTGTTTCGATAAAGGGAAGAAAGTAAGTGCATACAAAACAGCAAATGCTGATGAAATCAAGGGTATTAATACCGTAGAGCAACTCCGGGAAGCAGAAAAGATTCTCTCTACAGAATCATAAAGGCCGCGATCCTGAACAACGACATTGGCTGAGCATACCACACGCAGCTTATGCAAGAGGACTGATGGACGATGGTGAAAACTTTTCTGTCCCTGCAGAAGGGGGCTCCCTGAGGTTTTTTTCCAGCACAGAAACTGTCTCAGAAAAAAACACCTGAAGCTCCTGTCTTTTTTTCTCCAAAGAATTCAGGGCCTCCATAATCCCTTCAAGACCGCGACTGCATACCTCGAGATCATGCTGTATCCCACCGAGAGATGCTGCCTTTTTTATTGGATCACACCCGCTGACACAAAATCCGGTACGTTTCCTGCATTCTTCAACCTGTTTGCGAAGCCTGGCTATTTCTTCCTCGAATATCGTGACGGCGGTTTTAATTGATTCTTGCTCCATCTCCCCTCTGTTTGCTTTTTTCCCGAAACGGGGATTGCCACGGGATCGGCACTTGTAACGTTCTCACTCTATAAAAATGTACGTATTAGGACAAAACATTGAAACAGGAAAGCGAAATACTCCTGCCTTTCATTGAAAAGCAGCAATATACACGTGATCTGAAAAGCGCAAACGTTCCCTGCAAGCGGAAATGCAGACTAACAGTACTTTTGGGTCAGCCAGTAAAAAAACGGGCCTGCCAGAATATAGAAGGGGTAAGCAAACAGTGGAATATGAATAATGGCTGATCCAAAGATTCCAGGATCACCGGCAATCCTGCGGATTTCAAGGAGATAATATCCTATGTATTCGACAACAATCAATCCACACCAATACATTGCCGCAACCCTGGGCATTGTTTTTAGACTGAATTTCCTGGCAAGCATCGGAACAAACGTGAGCCCGGCGGTCCACATCAGGACGGGAGTAATGTTGAGCGGGCCCACCCAGAAGTTGTAACGGTTATACACATAGATCCCACTCAGGGAGACCCACAGCAAAGAAATGATAAATGCCGGAACAATGAAAACAAAAATCTTCAAGCCCTCCTGCATCACTTTCTGCTCCGCCTGGTTTTTTTACCGGAACTTCCCGCAGCTATTTTTTTCCTGGCGGCAGCAGCAAGCTCATCAGTAGAACTGCTGTCTATAGCGCTCTCTGAAGCATCAAGTTCCCTTGATTTCATCGAGTAAAACTCAATAAGATTCCCGTCCGGATCCATCACGAAAAAAGCTCTCCCCTCCCTGCGCTGAGCTGGCCTCGTGACAAGGTGAATACCCTGCTCTTCAAGGTAATCGGCGGACTCATCCACCTCCGAATCAGTTGGAAGCCTGAACCCGAAATGATCGACCCGAATATCACGAGCCTCTGGAACACCGGGAGTTTCGGCTTTAACAAGAACAATCATATCCGAGTTAACCCTGAGATAGGAAATGTTGGCACCTGCCCGATACTCGACCTTCAACCCCAGAACCCCCACATAAAAGTCTTCAGCCAGTCTGACGTCGTTAACCCTGAGAGTAATCTGATTAATCCCTGTCAGCTTCATTTTCCTGTTCATCCTGAGTTTTGGCCGGGCTCCCCTGATCTTTCAGGGTGTAATCATATTTGTTCTGAAGGAATTGGGTAATAGCACGCTGAGCGGTTTTCTGCCGGCTTTCAAACTCAAGACTAATGGCAACCTGTTCAGGGAAAACCTTGTCCGACTCTGATTCACTGGCAGGATTACGAATCATCTCCTTGTACGGAAGTAATTTCTCTTCAAGTTCAGCACGCTCCTCTTCATGTATCACTTTTGCTCTTTTTGATATAGCCACGACCGTTTCATAAAGGTTTTCGTGTCCGGCTCTCAGCTTGTTCAGATCAACTGGTTTAACAGACATATGCTTGCCAATATTTTATTGTTTTGAAAGAAAATCAGTAATTACCGCCGTTACTTCCTCTACTGCGCGGTTCAAGTCGTCGTTCACCACCTCCCGGTCAAACTGATGGGCAAAAGAAAGTTCAAACTCAGCTCTTTCCAACCGCTCTTTAAGAGCCCCTTCATCCTCGCTATCTCTGCCTTGCAGTCTTTTTTTCAGTTCCTCAAGATCCGGTGGTCTGAGAAAAAGCAACAGGGAGTTGTCCGGGAAACGCCTCTTAAGGTTCAAAGCCCCTTTCACATCCAGATCAAACAGCATATTTCGCCCGGCGTTGACAACCTCTTCTGTTTTATCCAGCAATGTCCCGTAAAAGTTACCAAAGAAGTGCTCATATTCAATAAACCCCCCACTTCTTATCTTATCCTCAAACGCCTCCTTTGTCAGAAAAAAGTAATTCTTGCCGTCAGCCTCCCCCTCCCGCTTTGGCCGGGTGGTTGCGGATACTGAAAACTCGAGTCCATCAATGCGCTCCAGCACATGTTTCGCCACGGTTGATTTTCCAGTACCCGAAGGTGCCGAAAAAACGATCAACTTACCTGATTCCCCTTTCATTCCTCTCTCAATGATTACAGAAGCATGCGACGAGTCAAAAAGGCAGACTATTCGATATTCTGGAGCTGTTCACGGATTTTTTCCAGCTCTTCCTTGATCAGAACGGCTTTCTGGGATATATCGGCATTCTGGGATTTTGATGCAATCGTATTGGCTTCCCTGAGCTGCTCCTGCAGCAAAAAATTGAGCCTTCTTCCCGAACCGCTCTGACTGCTCACAAGCTCATCAATAAAGAACTTGTTGTGGCTGGCAAAACGAACGCACTCCTCGGTGATATCCAGTTTATCAGACATCAGGACAAGCTCCATTTCAAGACGATCCTTGCTGTATGCGATATCATTTCCTGCAATTGCGGCTATTTTTTCCGACAGACGCTGTCGAACCGCAGACACATTGTCGCGTGACAATACCTGCACTTCTTCCAAAGCGGCAGTGATCGATGCTATCCTGGATTTAAAATCCCTGGCAAGCTCCTCTCCCTCCTGAAGCCGCATTTTCTTCATGCCGTCAATTGCCTGACCAAATACATCTTTGACAAAAGGCCAGATTTCGTCCGTCTTTTCAAGCAGCCTGTTGTCGGAATCAAATATTTCAGAAAAACGTAAAAGGTGGTCAAGAGTCAGGGGGGCATCAATACCCGCCTCGGTTCGGACAGTGTCAAGCAGTTCCCTGAACATCCTGGTTTTTTCCCTGTTGACGGTAACCGGGATCTGCACTTCCTCATCGAGCCTCACCTGGATAAAAGCAGACACCTTCCCTCTCTCCAGGGATGACCTGACAAGCTCACGTGCCTCAAGCTCATACGAGGAAAACTGCCGGGGAAGTTTTACACTTATCTCGGCAAACCTGTTGTTTACCGAACGCACTTCCGCAACGACATGCACTCCGCTCTTCACACACTCTGCACTACCAAAGCCGGTCATGCTTTCCAACATAGTCCTAAACGGTTACATTCATCCGATGAGCGACCCTCCCCGCGTGTATCAGGGCAAGGTGACAGTGATATCCTGCACGAACTTTTTATTTACGAAGATCCAGATCAGCAAGAACCTTGCGGTAGCGCTCGATATCGGTCTTCTTGAGGTACGTCAAAAGACTCTTTCTTTTTCCGACAAGCTTGAGCAAGCCATGACGGGAATGTTTGTCTTTCGGGTGCGCTTTTAAATGTCCGGTAAGATCACTGATACGTCTGCTGAAAAGAGCAATCTGTACCTCAGCCTGCCCGGTATTCTGCTCACCCCCACCAAACTGTTTGATAATATCTGTTTTTATTTTCTTTGTGACACTCATGGCCTGTCGTTTAACATTTAGAATTGGATGACTGGTAATGTAGCATTATTTATGATATTGTTCCACCCATTTCTCATCTTTCTTCAACTGTTCCTGCAGTGCCTGAAACGATTGGAACTTCATTTCATCCCGCAACCTGTCAAGAAGATGAAAGGTAAGCGTTCTGCCATACAGCTCACCGCTGTGACCAAGAATATATGCCTCTACCGCGGGAACTGTATCAGCAGCAATCGTAGGCCTGACACCAATATTCATCATAGCTTTAAACTCTCTGCCGTCTATGACAGTAGTTGCAACATACACTCCGTATTTCGGCAGCAGCTTGTCTGGCCCACCTATCCGGAGGTTGACGGTTGGAAATCCGATCTCTCGCCCCCTTTTTGCTCCGTGTATCACTTCCCCGGAGATCAGATACGGAGCTCCGAGAAAAAGGTTCGCATCTTTGATGCGCCCTTCACAAAGAAGCGTACGTATTTTTGTGCTCGAAAAGTGTTCGGCACGAAGGCGCACTTCGTCAACGACCATAACGTCAAACCGGTTTTGTTCCGCCATACTGCATAGCGTATCGACTCCGCCTTTGCGATCGCGTCCGAAACCATGGTCGTATCCTATGACGATGGCCTTTGCTCCTATTCTGTCCAGCAATACATTTTGAATAAATGATTCCGAACTCTGTGCTGCGAAAAAGCTGTCAAATTTCACAACAAAAAGCCATTCCACGCCAAGGCCCTCAATCAACATGGCTTTTTCTTCAAGCAGAGTCAAAAGCCTGAGCCTCCCGGACGGGTCCCGGTTGACAATCTGCCGGGGATGGGGCTCGAACGTCACAACAACACTCCGAAGACCAAAGGAGGCTGCTGTTTCGACCATTTGACCGATAATACGCCGATGACCTGCATGAACTCCGTCATAGGACCCCACTGTAACAGCTGAAGGCTCATGGGCAAAAACGATCTCTTCACCGGAATAATAGTCCTTAACCTGCTGGTCCTGATATATGACAACTCGCATAAACCGCCTACTCCACTGAATCTTTTGCTTCACGCATAATAACCTTGATAGTCTCGGTAACACTTTTTGCATCTGCCACACTGTACTCGCCGATAGCAACTCTCCTCAGCGAAGAAAGATATCCTCCCACCCCCAGGCTCTGGCCAAAATCGTGAGCCAACACTCTTACATATGTGCCTTTGGAGACCTCCATTCTGAAATGGACAAAAGGAATGTCTATCGCCGTAACCTCAAAGCTGTTGACACATATCTCGCGCGCTTTTCTCTCTTCGACATGTTTTCCCTTTCTGGCAAACTCATAGAGCCGCTTTCCCTTGTGCCAGGCCGCCGAATGCATCGGAGGCTTCTGCATGTGCCTGCCTTGAAGCGTACCGGCAGCAGCCTTTATATCCGCAACAGTAAGATGGTCGACGCTGCAGTGCCCATACTCAGGCATCTCGGTGTCATGGCTCTCTGTCATCACCCCGAGTTTTATCAGCCCTTCGTACACCTTGTCAAGTGTCTCAAGGCTTGCTATCTGTTTTGTTTTTCTGCCGGTTGCAAGAATAAGCAGCCCGCTTGCCAAGGGATCGAGAGTGCCACAATGCCCGACTTTTCTGCGAAATCCTGCTGCAGTATAGGTATTGCGAACTTTAGCCACGACATCAAAAGAAGTCCAGCCAACCGGTTTGTCAATCAGCAAAAAATCCCCGGCATCACTGACAGTAAAAACTCTTTGTTCTTCAATCATTGCCCAGCCTGAGTCGCATAGTCATCATGCATTATGAGTTGATGCAAAACATCACTTTGCGCCATTAAGCGCTTGCTTCAACAACTGCTCTATTCTGTCAGCCTTCTCGAATAACCGGTCTTCATAAAACTCAAGCTCCGGTATTCGCCGGAACTGATGGCGTATCCTTGAGGAAAGCAACTTACGGATATACTTTGTCTCTTTCTGCAAACGAGCAATAGCATTTTCCCGCTCTTTCTGACTACCTATAATGGAAACATACACCCTCGCAATACCAAGATCAGCAGTAACCTTTACTTCCACTACAGTTACAATCGGCCCTTTTCGGGGCAACTCTTTTTCAAAAATCGCGCTTAGTTCCCTCTGTAATAACGATGCGACTTTTTCCGTACGAATCGACATGTATCAAAATATCTATATACCTTGGTCAAACTATTCAGCTCCCCTATCGCAAAACATAACCGGTGGCAAGAGGAAACCGGTAAGCAGGACAATGTAAAACGCTCAATTCAGGCTCTTCAAAGTTTTCGTCTTTTCTCCACAATGCGGTATGCCTCAACAACATCTCCCACCTTAATATCACTGTACCCCTTAAGATTCAATCCACACTCATACCCTGCATCAACCTCTTTGACATCATCCTTGAAGCGTTTGAGCGAATCAAGCTCACCGTCATAGATCTGAACCCCTTCACGAAGAAGGCGAACTTTAGAATCACGGAACACTTTCCCTTCAAGCATATAACAACCTGCGACATTGCCTACTTTCGGGACTTTGAAAACCTGGCGTATTTCAAGGGAGCCTATACTTTCTTCATGCAGCTCGGGAGAAAGCATGCCTTCCAATGCCTGTTCAATGTCCTCTATCACATGATAGATAACGCTGTAAAAACGTACATCAAGATCCTCTTTTTCGGCCAGTCTCTTTGCGTTGACATTGGGCCTGACCCTGAAACCTATAATAATTGCGTCAGATGCAGCAGCAAGCAACACATCCGTCTCTGTTATCTGACCGACGCCCTGGTGAATAATCTGTACTTTTACCTCGTCATTATGAATTTTCATCAATCCGTCTGCAAGAGCCTGGATAGATCCATCCGTATCAGCTTTGATGATCACACTCAGTTCTTTCATCAGGCCCTCCTTGATCTGTCGGGCTATACTGTCGAGCTTAACGCGTGTACTGCGTCTGAACTCATGTTCACGACGGATAATCTGTCTCTTCTGGGCAATTTCTTTTGCTTCCCTGTCAGAAAACATTACCGTAAATTCATCCCCTGACTGAGGCAATTCTTCAAAACCCAGTACACTGACAGGCTGGGAAGGACCCGCTTGCCTGATTCTTTTGCCTCGTTCGTCCATGAGCGCTCTTACACGTCCCATGGTATGGCCTGCAACAAACGGATCTCCGACTTTCAAAAAACCCCGTTGCACAAGAACAGTTGAGACAACCCCCTTTCCCTTGTCGAGTTCCGCCTCTACAATAATCCCCCTGGCCGGTACATCTATCGAGAAGTTCGCCTTCAGTTCCCTGATTTCAGCTTCGGTCAATACTTTTTCCATGAGTTCGTCAATACCTGTACCCTGCTTGGCTGAAATCTCCTGGCACTGATACTCACCACCCCAATCCTCAACCAGCACACCGGCTTCGGAAAGTTGCGTTTTAATTTTTTCCGGATTTGCATCCGGCTTGTCGATTTTGTTGATAGCAACAACAATCGGCACTTCTGCTGCTTTCGAATGGTTGATCGCCTCGATTGTCTGCGGCATAACACTGTCATCGGCTGAAACAACGAGAATAACTATATCCGTCACCTGGGCCCCCCTTGCACGCATTGCTGTGAAAGCCTCATGACCAGGCGTATCGAGAAAGGTTATTTTACGGTCACCGTCAAGCGACACTTCGTATGCCCCTATGTGCTGTGTAATACCTCCGGACTCACCGGCCACAACATTACTGCTGCGAATATAGTCCAGAAGAGATGTCTTACCATGATCCACATGCCCCATGATGGTAACAACCGGAGGCCTGATCTCCAGATCCTCTTCCACGTCCTCCGCATCAGTAATCTCCGTTGCCTCAACCTCTGACACAAACTCAACCTCAAAGCTGAATTCCAATGCAACAAGTTCGATAGTCTCTTTATCGAGCCGCTGATTGATCGTCACGAACTTTCCCATCGTAAAACAATGCTGAATAATTTCCTTTGGGGTAATGCCCATAAGGTCAGCGAGTTCATGTGCAGTGGCAAACTCCGTGACCCTGATAATGCTGCGTTGCGCCTCTTTAATCGCATCGGCTGCCTCCTGCTCTTTCTCACGTTCCATCTTGCGCATCTTGCGGAACTTCTGCCTGGAACTCCCTCCTGCACTGGCGTCATCCATGCCGGAGATGGTGCTGCGGATATTTTTTTCGATAGTCTTTTCATCAACTTCCGGCTTCTTTTTCTTCTTGCCTTTTTTCCGCTTTGCCCCTCCGGAATCATCTGTGATTTTCTGACTCTCTTCCGAACTCTTTTTCAAAGGCTTTTTCTTCGAAACAACACCCTCTTCCTTTTCCAGCGCTTCATCCTTGACCGTTATATCGAACTCGTCTTTCAGTTCATCAGCCTGTTCCTTAAAGCGTTTTTTCCGCTTTTTCTTTTTATCGGTCTCACCGACCATGCCGGAAGAGCCCTGGGCAACATCGATAGTTCCGAAAACAGTAAGACCGCCGATATTCTGGGGACTGGCAAACGTAATCTGCCCTTCTCCATCACTCATCTCATCCTCTGCATCACCTGCCTCGTCAACCGGTGGGGTTTTCGCCTCGACCGGTTGATGAGCATCTTCCCTGACCGGCTCTATTTTTTCATCGGGTTTCGGCAGATTTTCCGGCACCATAGGCGCTGCAGGCTGTTCATCTGTTTCCTCCCGGACCGGAACGGGCTCAGGCGATTCAGGATGAATCCCTGTTTTCGGCTGGGTTGGAGCTTTTTCCGGACGACCGCTGATTATATCCTTGAGCTGCTGTTCTTTCTCATATGTTTTTCTGGACTGCTCTTCAAGCCGGGACAAGCGAATCTGCTTTTCTTCGCGAATCTTGCGGGTTTTATCCACAAGTTTCTTCTCATCACTGAACTGATCCAGGATCAAGTCACGCATAGCTCCCTTGACCATAGAAGATGTTGAAGCAACCTTTCCTCCTGCCTCTTTGACAAAATGCAGCACCTCCTGCGGGCTGACCTGCAGTTCTCTGGCAATATCACTTATCCGAAATTTCATCTCCTTTCCCTCAGGGGACATACAACCTCCTCTGGATTTAATAACCGATTACCCTGTTGTTTATCAGCTGTTCAGATCGTCACCGTCAACACCTGCCGCATCGCCACTTTTTGAATCGTCATCATCTTCATCGATAATATCCTGCAGGTCTGCATCATTAAATTGATCTTTAACCGTTTTGTGTATGTTTTCAGCGATCTTTTTCCAATAACGTTTCTCATCTTCGCTGAGTTTTTTCTCTTTCTGCCTCACGGCTGTGCTCCTGCCCTTGCCGAACATGGCCGACTCATCACCTTTTGAAGAACCGACAAGAGCTTCTTCAATCTGCTCCACCTCTGCCTTGAGTACCTTTTTCGCTGTATCAAGTCCATTATCGAGAAGCTGATAGATCATATCATCACCAAACTCTTCGCGGAACTCAATAATATCGATGTCGTTGGGATCCTCCATCGATTTATCGATAACATCCCTGTACACATCAACCTCATAGCCGGTAAGCCGCTCCGCCAGGTGAATATTGTTGCCGTTTTTCCCTATTGCATACTTGATCTGCTCGGGCTTGAGCATAACCCTTGCTTTATGTGTCTTCATATCGGCATGAACCGTCATAGGGTCTATCTTGGCCGGCTGAAGTGCCCGAGCTATAAAGATCTGGGGATCGTCCGTGTAATAAATAACATCAATATTCTCATTATTCAGTTCTTTGACGATACTCTGGATACGCTTTCCTCTGTACCCCACACTTGCGCCGACAGGATCAATCCGTGAGCTCGTTGACTCAACAGCCACCTTTGCCCGTTCACCCGGCACCCTTGCAATCCCTTTGATTACAATAAGCCCGTCCAGAATTTCAGGCACTTCGCTCTCAAAAAGCTTGTAGAGAAAACGATCATCAATCCTTGAAACAATGACCTTCATACCGCCATCGGGCTTCTCCTTCTCGACAATGGCACCATCATCCTGCCTGACTTTTACCTTCTCTCTTTCAATACGCTTGACATACAGTTTCATTCTCGGAGTTCGCCTGGGGTTGTCTTTTCTCATCATCTCGGACTTCGGAAGCACAAGCTCGACACGGTGATCCTTGGAGGTATTGTAGGTAAAAATCACCTCATTCTGCCGGATTTGATAGACCTCTCCTGCGACAACTTCACCCACTTTCTCAAGACACTCCTCATACACAACCTGTCGCTCCAGATCCCGCACCTTTTTCTGAACAGACTGCTTGATAATCTGTATTGACTTTCTGGTAAGATAATCCTCGAGCTTTACAGGCCCCTCCTCATAGTAATCCCCAAGCTCAAGAGATTCATCGATCTTGCGAACCTCGTCCAAGCTGATCTCAATGGAAGGCAGGTCAACCTCATCAACTATTGTTTTTAAAATATATACCTCAAAATCGCCCCGCTCGGGATTGATAAATATATTGGCCTCAACCTCGGGATCGTAGTCTTTCCGCAACTGCTTCTGTATTATATCCTTCAGGAGATCCGCGATATCCATCTTTACAGCAGCACTTTCCGTACGTTTGTCCAGAAAAACCTTCGACTGCTCAATCTCCCCAAAAGCGTTTGCGATCATCGCCTTACGGTCCTGCTTTTCTCCTTTTACCTGCTTTCTTGCCATCTGTTTGTAATTCCTTTATTTTAAAGAAAATACGAATTCCCTTATATCCATTTTCAGAACTCAACTTCCACTACAGCCCTGCTGATCCGGCTGAGTTCCAAGCGTACCTGGTCAAGGCGCTCTTTTTTCCTGCTTTTGTCTGTCTTTACCGGCTCCAGAACAATAAACGGCGCTGTTCCTTCAAGAACTTCCGCCTTGAGAAGCCTTCCGACAATCTCATGCGAAACATTACCGGCATCAGTGTACCGAACACTCAGCAAGCGACCCATGTGACGCCTGTACTGCCGGACATGTTTTATCGGCGCTCCGATACCTGGAGATGAAACCACCAGTTCATAATCATCACCGACCAGACTTTTTATCTCTTCATTCGCTTCAAGAGCGTTTCTCAGCCAGCGGGTAATCGACATGCATTGTGCTATCGAAATACCTGCATCCGTATCCACCAGAATTTCGACCCTTCCTGAAGGAACATAACCCTTCACGAAAACGTCAACAAGAAAAATATCCGGCTCACCGGAGCCGCCTGCCTCACTTGAATAACGTTCAAGAGTGCCACGAATAAACGATAACAACTTGTTTTCTACCACGCCATACTGTCGTTATATCAGAAAAACAAAAAAGTGGGCGCAACCCACTTTCAAAAAAGTCCTGTCCTCTCTCCGCACGTGTGATTTAATGTATAAAAAAGGGCCAAATTGTTCAAACGAAACAGGAAATCATCTCTTTCTTACGTTGTGCGGTTATCTGTCTCGTGAATATTCGTCTCGATCACCTCAAAATCAGCCTCCTCAGCAACGCCGGATGCCGATGCAGCACCATTATTGCTGTTTCGATTCAAGGTCTGAAAAGGCCATTTCTGTGTCAAAAAGCGGCTCGTGAGGAAACGCATCACTGCCCTTATCAGCAGAAAAATTACAATAATGAGTAACAAAAACCGCAGCATGCCGTAATGTAATGATTGTGAGATTCGCTTATTAACGGCACAAACAAACCTCGAAGCTGTATTGTTCCCCTACTTCCCGGCGCCGGAAAGCCGGGACCGAAATTTTGCTTCATCGACATGAAACCTGAAAACTTCGACACCGTCAATGCAGACAACCGGAATATGCAACCCGTACTCCTGGATCAGTGCAGGAGACCGCGTAATGTCAGTAACTTCAAGATGAAACGGTATGTCCTCCATTACCCGGCTTACTATGACCATCGCTTTTTCACACAGCGAACATCCCGGCTTTGTATAAAAAGTAACATTCTTTTCAGAATTTCGCTCAAAAGTCATTACCCACCTGCCGTTCCGCCCATTCGAAAGTTCCAGATCCTTTCCCTGGTTCCTGATGCTTCACTACAACAAATCATCAACAACTCTCCTGCTCAGCCTGCAAGTCCTTTTCTGCCTGTTCTGCCCCCCAGACTTGATAGGGCATCTCATTTCTTCCTGCCTGCGCTGCACGAGGGAAGCTGATTATTACTCTCGCGCGGATCTTGTCACGACATCTTTGCCGATCCTTGAAACAATCTCCTGCAGCGAGAAACACTCCTGTTCGGCTGTCTTGAGATCTTTCAACCCGTATGCCCGGGACTCCACCTCGTTGCGGCCTACAAACAGAGCATAAGCAGCACCTACCTTGTTAGCTTCACGCATCTGGGCTTTAACGCTTCTCCCGCCAAGATCCATTTCCGACCTTATCCCCGACCTGCGCAACGAATCGCAAACGTCAACGGCATAACTTTTCAGTTCACGATCCTGAAGTACAACATATACCTGCGGTCCTTCCGGCTCGATATGCTCAAGCAGGCCTTGCTTTTCCATGGTGATCAGCAATCTTTCCATGCCAACGGCAAACCCTACTGCGGGAACATCGGATTTACTGCCAAGCTGTTTTGCAAGACCATCGTAACGACCGCCGCCGCCTATGGCATCCTGTGCCCCGAGTTCCGGGCTTACAACCTCAAAAGCTGTATGACAGTAATAATCCAGCCCCCTGACAAGCAACGGGTCAATGGTATATGTTATGGCTTTCTGATCCAGATAAAGCAACACCTGATCAAACTCTCCAAGAGTCGGCGGACTCAGAAAATCCCGGAGTTTCGGAGCATCTGCAATGACTGCCTGAATATCAGGGTTCTTGGAATCAAGAATGCGAAGGGGATTTTTATCCATACGCTCTCTCGACTGCTCGTCAAAAAGAGAGGCATACGGTTCGAGATACTCTCTCAATGTCTTTCTGTAACGGGCACGGTCTTCAAAATCACCGAGAGTGTTTATCCTCAGCCTGAGCCCTGTCACTCCCAGAGCTGTAAAAACATGCATCATCATGCCTATAGTTTCCGCGACAGCCTCGGGAGAAGACACCCCCAGCATTTCAGCACCGAACTGTGAAAACTGGCGCTGACGCCCCGCCTGCGGACGCTCTTTGCGAAACAGTTCAGCGATATAATACAGTTTGCGAATCGGAGAAAGGGCTAAAAGATTTCCCTGAAGACATGCGCGCATCACCCCGGCCGTCATCTCGGGACGCAATGTCACAGACCGCCCGCCCGGTTCAGGCTTGAAGGTGAACATTTCCTTACCGACTATGTCGGTCGTCGTCCCTATGCTGCGTTGAAAAAGTTCGGTATACTCAAAAACAGGTGTGCGGATTTCCTGAAATCCGTAAAGCCCTGCAACCCTGTGGATAACCCCCTCAATGTGTTTCCACGAACTGATTTCGTCAGGAAATATATCTTTCGTTCCTTTTACCGCGCGGTATTGCAACATAGTTACCGTTTTTACAAGCCACGTTGATGGTTTAGATCTGTGGGAAATCTTTTTCCTCTTCCCTGAACAGCTCAAGGACATCGGATGAAGCAAGTGCGGTCATCAGTTTCTCCCTGACATCCGCCCTTCCGGCAAGGCGGGTAATACGACCCAGAAACTTCAGGTGCTCTGCAAGCATCTCTTCGGGAGTAGCAAGCAGAAACACAACTCCAACAGGCTCGTCATCTATCGATTCGAAGTTAATCCTGTTTTTGAGCGTAGCAAGAGCAAGCACCGGAACTGATACCGCATCGGTTTTTGCATGGGGAAGTGCAATCTGTTTGCCTATCCCTGTTGACATCTCTTTTTCACGTTTCAGCACATCATGGCGCAGCTTACTGAGATTTTGCACGCCGGGATGCGTGCCCGCAATCAGGAGCATTCTATCTATCACCTCAGCCTTGGTCGCCAGCTCAAGATTTAACTTTATGTATTTTTCGGAAAGCAAACCTTCAATCTTCATTATGACAGCAAACCTGATGTTGTCCCCGCAAAACCGGAATTGATCATTTCAAATTGCCCTGACGTTGTCGGTGAGCCGAACAATCGCTCAATACAGACAAAAGAAAAACGGCTTGTAATATACACAAGATTCCCTACAATCCAGTCACAGCCTCAACGAAATACACATAGCAATACAGCAGCGGCGACATAAACATAACCGTATCAAAGCGGTCGAGAACCCCACCATGGCCCGGAATCAGCGAAGAGGAATCCTTAACACCTGCATCGCGTTTGAACATCGATTCCACCAGGTCACCCAGAGGGCTTAAGAGCCCTATAAAAAGACCGGTAACGAGAGCAAAATCAACACGAAGATCCGTATCAAAATAAGCAACCGCAGCAGCCCCCAAAACACTTCCTGCACACCCGGAAATAAACCCTTCCCAGGTTTTATGCGGACTCAAACGCTCAAAAAATTTTCGTTTGAAAAGCTTTCCTCCAAAACGGCTCCCCCCGAAGTATGCCATACTATCCGCGGACCAGATACAAACGAACAACAAGAGAACATAGGCAAAGCCCATCGGTTCCATTTGCCTGACTTCCACCAGCGAACCGAACGCGATGTTCACATAAAGCAATGCTGTCATTGAGGCACCGATATTGACGATGCTTGACCCGTCTGTCCTGAACAGCTCCAGCACAAGAAAGCACATCAGGATAATCAGGAAAAGAATCCAGGGTTCGACAACCGGTAAAAAAAAATTCAACTGCACAGCAAACGAAAATAACAGAAACAGCGATAACGCCGGAGGGGCTGACCGGGCAGAAAGAAGCCTGTGAAATTCATTGACCGCACACAGCACACAGACAAGCATCAAAACAAAAAAATACCCTCCCCCCATCCAGGCAAACCAGACAATCAGAGGAATGCCCAACACACCCACCACGATTCTCTGCTGCAAATTTGAGATACCTGCTCCTGCCATAGTTCTGTCATTCTTGCCTTAGCGTACAGCTCTTAGTATAGCGAGAGAGACTACACAAGCCAAAAATGTATCTTTGTTTATCGTTTCAGATTTCACCGGATTGTCCGAAGATGGCTATTTCGAACGAATTTGCCAACCCGACATTGCTACTAATTATACACCGACTCCCCAACCCGACTTCGCCATTCACCTTTCGCCGCCACTTATTGCACCGGCAGGAAACAGTCTGTTGAAACGACGAAACACAAGCGAAAACAACAGAAGAGAAATTCCGACAGAAAGCAGACCAAAAACAGTTGCTGCACCTGACATTTCCATACCATCCAACATATCAGGATTGGTTCGCTGCACCTGCAACACGGCAAGCGACAAAAAATTGTTGCAGAAATGAACCATAACCGGCACAAAAAGATTTTGTGTTTTATAGTATACATATCCCAGATACCAGCCCATGAGTGTCAGAGGCACAAGATTGGCAGGACTCAGGTGAAAAAGACCGAACACAAAACCTGTAAACAGAATGCCCCTGACAGGAGAAAGTGAATCCATATAGTTTTTCTGGATATAACCCCGAAAAAAAATCTCCTCGCAGACCGCAGGAACCACGGCAACAACAACGGCGACAATGATGAATTCGCTCGCAGAATCAGCCCCGGCAAGAAACATCAGAAAACGTTCGAGCTGTTCCTGGCTATCAATGAGACTCCTGCCAAAAGTACCAAGATGCGAAAGGAGGTAACCGATAAGCTCCATCACACCATACATAAACGGCTGCAACAGCACTACTCCCATAACGGCAAGGATCATTCCGGGTTGTTGCTTGTGCAACCGTATACCGAGAAACTCGAGATTGTCTTTTGAAAAAGGCATCTTGCTGCGTGTATGAACTCCCGCAAGGAAAAAAACCGGCAGACAGAGCAGCAGAACCTGACCGGCTACCTGAACAATCCGGATTGCAGGCAGTACATCCGGGGTAAACCTGACCATTGAATCTTCAGCTTCGGTTCCCTGCAGCACCAATGACATCATTACCCCGCCAAACAGGGGATACAGCACAAGTGCAACCAGCAAGACAACACTGGTCCAATAAAAAACAGCATTCCTTTTTGTCAGAACACACATTTTCAACCAGTTTTGCATATTATTAGGAGAACTTCCGGTTCCGGGTAAATTATTATTTCTTTCCCTGCTTAAAAATCGAACTGAAAACTCTAATTGGCTGGATTTAACAAGTAACGGAACCATCGAGGTTGTATCTTCCAATACCCTCGGGAAACATCAGTGATTTCAGGGTTGTACATATACGTTAAAAGCACAGCCTGTAGCAAAAGGATCAGAAAAGATGGCTTTCCATCCCTTGATATCTGCGGTAGTTGCAATCTATAAACCCGATAAAAAATACCTGCAGCAAGCCGTTTCTTCGGTTCTGGAACAGACTTATCCCGTGGAAGAACTGATTGTCGTCAATGATGGGGATACTTCTACTGTCGCAAAAAACTGGCTTCCGGAGGATCATCGTATTCGTTTTTTCTTTAAAGAAAATGGCGGCATTGCTTCTGCAAGAAACTTTGCAATAGAAAAATCAAGAGGAGAATACATCAGCTTTGTCGATCAGGATGATTACTGGTATCCGGACAAACTTGAACAGCAAGTCAACCTTATTCCTCTCTCCTGCCGAGAGTGCATGGTATGTTCAACCGTTGATATCGTTGATGAAAAAAACAATAGGCTTGAGAAGGAAACCCGGAAAAGACAGGCCTTATATGATCGGAACTTTTCAGAATATACCGTGTCTGAAGCCCTGCTCAAAGAAAACATCATCTACTCATCCACCCCCCTTATTCACAGGGACATATTCAGGAAAATTGGAGGATTCGACCCGAATGTCCAACCGCACGATGACTGGGACATATATCTGAGAATTGCTTTTTCCAGTTACCCGATCCACCATCATAAGACCCGGCCTTTGTCGACCTGGAGAGCCCATGAACTCAATGAATCAAAAAAAATGCCTGAAATGATCCGGTCAAGGTGCAGGGTAGAAAAAAAAATCATGACTTATACCGAAAACCCTGACATCAGGAAAGCACTCGAGCTGAACTATCTCCTCGACACCATTGAAAGAGATCACTGGCTGCTTTTTAAAAATCAAAGATACCGTTTGTTCAGAAAACATATTCTTCATGATCTTTATCAGCTCATGGAATATGCACGCCACACCCCCCGGGAACATGCAGGCAACGCGCGGATAAGAAAAACACTGCTTAAATCAATACGCCGTTATGTTTATTCATGCCTCCTTAATGGATCACAGACAAAGGGATGATAAAAATACTTTGCCTGCATATCGCAAAAAAACAGGCGAGTTACCGCTACAGGGTTGAGCAATTTCTCAGCTATTGGAATGAATATGATATCGAGCTGCACCCTGTAACCATAGTCGGTAAAAAATACGGATCAAAAATCAGGCTGGCGCTTCAAAGCCGGTATTATGATTTTGTGTGGCTGCAGCGTAAAACCCTGTCACCCTTTATTATCAATATCATTACAAGCCGCACAAGACTCATTTATGATTTCGATGATGCCCTGTACACAAAACAGACAGGTCATGGCGGGAAACTCAAAGACAAGCATCCCGGCTCACAGCAGACAATAAAGCGCATGAATCATATTCTGAAAAAATCCAGCCTCATTTTCGCCGGCAGCAAAGCACTTGCTAGATATGCGGAAATATATAACCCCGCAAACGTTCACCTGTTACCGACATCGCTCGAAAAACCGGACACAGGTGTACCCGGGAACGCCATACAAAACCGCGTCACCATCGGCTGGATCGGCAACATCGGTAATCTGCCCTATCTTGACTTGATTGATGAAGCTGCTGCTCAAGTGCAGAAAAAATTCCCTGGGGTCAGTTTCTCCGTCATGAGCGGAAAGCCACCTGAAAACCTGAAAACCCGTTGGAATTTTGTCCCTTGGTCCGCTGCAACCGAACATGCATGGCTGCAATCCATAGATATAGGGATCATGCCTTTGGCCGATGACGAGTGGAGCAGGGGCAAATGCGCATTTAAACTGTTGCAGTACATGTCACACCAAAAACCTGTCATCGCTTCCGCTGTCGGCGCCAATACATCAACCGTGCAACACGGTGAAAACGGTTTTTTGGCAACAACGGCCTCTGAATGGTACCGGGCATTTGAAACCCTTATCAATAGCAGGTCATTGAGACAGCGTATGGGAAAGGAAAGCCTGCATATTTTTGAAACCCGCTTTGAACGAAGTATCATTCAGGAAAAGATTGCTTCAATTGTCAGGAGCTGCATCTGCAGTTCCCCCGGCTGCAACGGGAAATCATGAGATCCTGATGAATATTCTTTTTATCAACAGCGCAAGGAGCTGGGGCGGTACTGAAAAATGGACACGCATGGCTGCCGAGTCCCTTGCAGATAATGATAGCAACAAGGTTTGTCTGGTTTACAGGAAAAATATTGTCGGGAACACTTTTACTATCACCAAATACCGCCTCCCCTGCGTCAGTCATATCGACATGTACTCGCTTGTCCGGATCATACAGATCATAAAAAAAGAAAACATCGAGATTCTTGTCCCCACCAAACGTAAGGATTATGTCCTTGCGGGCATTGCCTCAAAACTATGCGGAACCGCAAATGTTCTGCGGCTTGGCATAGCAAGGAGGCTGAAGATCCCGGTCTTTCACAAGCTTGTCTATCACACACTGGCAGACGGGATCATAGTAAATGCAAAAAAAATCAAGGATGAGCTGATGCTTTCCCGGTTTATGGATAACGGGAAGATCCGGGTCATCTACAATGGACTCGATACAGAAAACATTGACCGCATGAGCCGCCCTCCTGCAGAAAAACCATATGCATTTACGATCACGGCTGCCGGGGCACTTACGTCCCGCAAGGGCTTTGATTTCCTGATCCGGGGTTTCTCCAGGTTTCTCGTTCTCCTTCCCGGTGTTGACGCAGGTCTTGTCATCATGGGAGACGGTGCCGAGAAAAAAACATTCCGTGCACTTGCCGAAGCCCTGAACATCGATGACCGTGTGGAATTCACCGGGTTCCTGCAAAACCCTTTTCCCCGCCTTGCATCAAGCGATGTCTTTGCCATGACCTCAACTAATGAAGGAATACCCAACGCCCTTCTCGAAGCGATGTATCTCGGAAACGCACCGGTCAGCACTCGTGCAGGAGGATCGGCAGAGGCTATCTGCAACGGAGAAAACGGTTTTCTTCTGGATTACGGTGACGAAGAAAAACTCGCGGAAGTGCTGATTGAACTCTACAGAAACCCTGACCTGAGGGATAAAATTGCCGCCAGGGCTGCCGAACGGGTCATAGAACAGTTCTCTACCCACGCAATGGAAAAAGGCATCACTGCGTTTCTTGGAGATACCCTGTCAAAAAAATCATGACCGCACACGGCTCAAAAGGTCTTGTAATAAGGGACTATGCGAAAAGTCGTGTTGAAGATGGCAAACAAATTTTCGCCATTTCTTGGACAATGTTCTCTTCGCAAAAAGATCAGAATAGTTTGCAATGGGAAGAAACTCGTTATTGCCTAATCCATCCACGAGCACAAGTTTCCCTGCATCCCGGCCGTAACGCTTGTAGACAAGATTGTCAGCTTTCAGTTCCCTGACTATTATCCGTTCTCTGAAAAGATATTCCCTGAAAGCCTTCACTGCACGACAGAAAACCTCAGCTTCCGGCGCAGCCAGACCGGAATGCAGGTAATGCGCCATGGTCTTTGATATTTCACCGTCAAAATCCCTGGGAAGACTGAAAACAGCCCCTTCTCCAGCAGAAGTCAACACTGTTCCGAAACTTTTCGCCATCATATCCCAGGACACCTGTCTTTTCTCACACAGACGATAGTGTTTCAACTCTTCAGAAACTATCGAACAATTTTTTGTGTAAACGACCTTAATGCATTTTCCGCCATCTCCTGGATGCTCGTAACAAAGTCTCGATGAGCCTTTTCCGATCAACCGGGCATCTGTAATATCAATCATGTCAAGTCTTCCGGTAGAAAAAATTCACATACCTTTAACAAAAAACTCTTAATAATTCAAAAAAATTTCATATAAACAAAGCCCTGGCATTCACAAAAAACATCCCTTTGAAAATACAGGGTAACCACACGTTCAGATACGCAACAGCTTTTTCATTAACGGCGGATCATAAGATTCAAACAGTGTTCAACACTATCCCTTCCAGTTTTATTAATCCCGGGTCTATGCTATTTTTATCCTGGCACCAACGATGTATCAAACACAACCACTCATGAATGTACTTTTCATGAATTCAGCCCGCGCGTGGGGAGGAAATGAAAAATGGGTACGTCTGGCCGCGAAAGCATTAAACCGAAAGAACAATGTTTTTCTTGCTTACCGCAAGGACATTGTTGGGAGCCGTTTTACCGTTCCGAAAATACGTCTTCCCTTCCGCCATGAAGCTGACATTGAAACCATCGTCAAGCTGACCTTATTTGTAAAAAAACACGATATCGAGGTTCTTATCCCTTCAAAGCAAAAGGATTACGCTCTCGCCGGACTTGTGAGCCGTGCATGCGGATGCCTCAACGTGCTACGCCTCGGGATCGTTAGAGATTTGAAAAAAAATCCCCTCTCCGCCTTTGTTTTCAACAAACTTGCCGACGGGATTATTGTCAATGCCGAACCGATAAAAAAAAAGCTGCTTGAATCAGGCTTCAGGAAACCTGAAAGAATACGGGTTATCTACAACGGGATTGACCATGAAGAGATTATCGGGCTGGCGGAAAAACAGGAAATACAACTCCCTTTCAACTTTATTGTAACGGCAATGGGTGAACTGAGCCCCAGAAAGGGATTCGACACGCTCATCAGAGGCTTTGCCAGGTTTATCGCTCACCCGTCTGTTCAAAATGCGGGAGTTATCATCATAGGAGAAGGGAACCTGCAGAAAGAACTGCAAAGGCTTGCAAAGTCACTCCATATTGAAAAACATGTTATCTTTACAGGCTTCCTCGATAACCCATACCCGTTTCTTTCCGCCAGCAATGTTTTCACAATGACATCCCGGAACGAAGGCATATCCAATGCGCTGCTCGAAGCCGCTCTCCTGAACAACGCGATCATAAGCACCATGGCGGGAGGAGGCATCGCCTCGGTAATCAGCGAAGGGAAAAACGGTTTTCTTCTTGAATACGGGGATGAAGAAAGACTTGCGACTCTTCTGCTGAAACTCTATGCAAACCCTGAGCTGATGAAAAAAACAGCGACCGAAGCATACCGCACAGTAATGAAAATGTTCTCACTCCCGCAAATGACCGAGGAGATCATCTCATTCTGCAATGATCTCCAGAAAAGCAAAAAACGCCAATGAACGTTCTGTTTATTAATTCGATCGGTAAAAACAAGTTCGGCGGCGGTGAAAAGTGGATGGTCAACGCCGCCAGGGGGCTGCACGAAAGAGGCCATCAGATTACACTTGCAAGCAGGAAAAACTCCAGAATCCTTAAATATGCCGCACAAAAAAATGTGCCGACAAACGTTATCGAGATACATTCCGATATCAGTCCTTTCAAAACTTTACAAATTTCAACATATCTCAGGCAGCAGAAAATCGATATCCTGATCTGCAACCTCAACAAAGACGTCCGTGTTGCCGGGCTTGCAGCTCGCATTGCCGGAACCCCTGTAGTCCTGGCACGCCATGGTATGCTCCTATGCAGCCGGAAATGGAAACACCAGCTCACGCTGACAAGGCTGACAGACGGCATTATCACGAACAGTAAAACCATTCAGGACGCCTATGCCGGCTATGGATGGTTTGGACGTGACTTTGTAAAGGTCATCCATAACGGCCTTGACATACCCGAACATGTCATCCCCCATAATTTTTCCCGGGACTTTCCGGGAAAGAAAATCATATACAGCGCAGGACGTCTGGCTGAACAAAAAGGATTCAACTACCTGATCGAGGCCGCACGTATTCTCAGGCAGAAGCGGGATGATCTTGTTTTTGTTGTTTCAGGAGAGGGAAAACTCGAAACGATGCTTAAAGATCAGGTCCGGGCTGCCGGCCTGGAACGGTCTTTTGTCTTCGAAGGTTTCACTCCTGATATCTACCCCCGGCTCAAAGGGTGTGACCTTTTTGTGCTCGCTTCGCTTTTCGAAGGCATGCCGAATGTCGTGATGGAAGCGATGGCAATGGCAAAACCGGTCATTGCTACCGATGTCAACGGCGCACGGGAACTTGTCGAGGACGGAAAAACAGGCCGCATCATTCCTCCGAAAAATCCTGAAGCCATTGCCCGGACAATCGATACTCTCATTGATTCTCCCGAAGCAATGAGCGAGCTCGGAAAAAACGGCAAACAGAGGGTTGCAGACCTTTTCACCATAAAAAAAATGGTTGACAACCTGGAACAACACCTCGAGCATATGCTCAGCGAAAAAAAGACACGGTAATGAAAAAAGACTGGAAAAAAAAGAGACGGTTCCGCCAGTCGTTTGCCCGCTTTCTCCAGAAAGTGCTCAGAAAACATTCCAAAACCGGAAAATACAATGGACCTACAGGCTCTTTCGCCATCCTTGCCCAGGAAAAGTTCGGAGACGCCATCCTGCTGACCCCGCTTTTGAAAAACCTCAAAACCTTTTTTCCGGACAGTTTTGTTACCGTGATCACGTTCAGCAAAGCTGTTTCCGGCTTTTTTCAATCCGACCCCCATGTCGATGCCGTATATTACACAAAAGGCAATCCGATTCGCTATAGCAGCTCAGTGCTCTTTCAAAAACACGATATCCTGTTCAATACAAAAGACAATCCCTCGATCAGTTTTCTGATTCAATCGCAGCTTGTTCCCGCCCGCTGCAAAGTTGGCATACAGAACGAGTACCACACCGGTATCTACGATTATCTCGTCAAAGCTGATTTTCATACCCCGATCGCTCTTAAAAACTGCGGGCTCCTCGAACTGCTCGGAGCCGATGTCCGTAAAAAGCAATGCCGCCCGTATATCCCTCCCATGACGGTATCCGAATCAGTACGCTCTTTTGTTGTCTCGATGAAAAAACACACTTTCACCGGCATCAACATCAGCGCGGGCTTGCCGACACGTCAGTGGACCGAAAACAACTGGCAACAGCTTGTCAAGGCCTTTCCCGGTGACACATTTATCGTGCTTTCCGCACCCGGAGATATCGAACAGAAAAAACGCATTGAGCAAGAGTGCGGCAATGTTTTTCCCTCCCCTGAAACAAAAAATCTGCATGAAGCAAACCTGATACTGGAAAAGCTGAAACTGCTCGTAACCCCCGACACTGCAATGGTGCACGTCGCATCTTGCGCCAACATCCCTGTCATAGGACTCTATGGAAAAGCACCGCAGGACCAGAGCCGTTTCGGTCCTTTTCTTATTGATTACAGAATGGTAATCTCACCAACAGCGCAGGTGCGGGATATCAGTGCTCGGACAGTTATCGACACCTTCCGCGATCTGAAGGAATCCTGACAAGAAATCTTTTTCAGTACAGGTATTTTTTATGTACCATTTAACCTGGCAGCCGGAAAACCTGAACAAATATTGAACACACTTGTCATTCATCATGGGAATAGGAATCGAGGTTCATGAGTTCGAGAAAGAAATTCTCGCCATTGAGCGGCGTCAATGGCCTGAAATAGCTCTATGTGAACTGGGAAACCAGAAAATAAAATTCCTGAAACGTCGGATCCCCGCAAAAAAATTTTATACCCGAATGGGTGTCAGGGAACATGTTTCCCTTGATCTCAACCGGAAAAACGGCGCCCGGTGCGTGGACCTCGACAGACCGGTTCCCGATGACCTTCTGGAACGTTTCGACATCGTCACCGATTACGGAACATTGGAACATGTCAACAATCAGTACCAGGCATTTAAAAACATGCACGATCTCTGCCGGACGGGTGGTCTGATGCTCCATTCCCTCCCGCCACCCGGACACTGGCCGGGTCATGGCCGTTATTATTACCCCGAACAGTTTTTCGAGGAGCTTGCACTCCTCTGTGGTTATACCATCATCGGAAGCATTCGCAGAAAAGCACGCGAAGGAAGGGCACTGCACGACATGCTTCTCGTCGCATTCCGAAAAGGAGAAGCTACGTTTCCGGAAAAAGAACAGATTCTGCTGCTCCCACTCGATGATTCAGGCGACACCTCGACGACCGGCAATTACACGCAGAGAAAAAAAGCCTCGCTCATGAAAAGAACTATCGAAAAAATAAAAAGCCGTCGAAAATCAGCTCAAGACGATCAAGGCATGCGAAGTAATAACCTTTGAAACACATGCCGCAAAAGCCTCTTTGTTATTGACTTGAATTAGGCTTAAGTTTAAAATTAGGCTTATGAGTTGTGCCCCATTATGGGATACCACCGCACAAATCTGAAAAGAGCCTGACGAACCGTATAAAAAGATAAACCAGAGAAGGTATTTCGAGGTATAGTATCGCATGAAGATTCTCTTACGAATATTACGCTACCTTGCACCCTCCAAAGGCAAGATCGTGCTTGTCGTTGTGCTCAGCATACTGAGTTCACTTTTCAGCGTCGTCTCGATTTACTCGGTATTGCCCCTGCTGAACGCAATTTTTTCCCAGAATGAGCTGGTACAAACCCCTTCCGGGACTCTTGCCGTTAATGAAAAGCCCGCTGCAGAAGTCAGCACTAAACTCACTGCCGGGCAGCATCCCGGAGAAACACCTGCTGAGAACCAGGGCGGCATAGAGTCACTCAAGAAAAAGATAACAGAGGTATTTGAGAGTGTTTTCTACGCAGAAACCAGGGAGCGAACATTGTTGAATATCTGCCTGTTCCTCATCGCTGCATTTTTTTTCAAGAACCTTTTTCTTTACCTCAACAAACAGATCATTTATGCGATTCAGACAAGGGCAACAAAAAAACTCCGTGACAATGTTTTCAACTCGATTATTGAAATGCATCTGGATTATTTCAATAAACAGCGGGTTGGGAATCTCATGAATTACGTCTACAATGATGTGCTGAATGTACAAGCTTCTATCAGTACAACCTTCATCAACCTTGTTCAGAATCCCTTTGCCATTTTTGTCTACCTGACTGTCTTGTTCGTTCTCAGTTGGAAACTGACACTGTTTGCATTCGGCGTTTCGGTGCTCATTTTTTTCGTTATCCGGGCTGTCGGAAAAAATGTCAAAACCCTCGCAAGGTCCTTCCAGAGCCGCATGGGAGACATGAATTCCGTACTGCAGGAAAAATTCAACGGCATCAAGGTCATCAAGTCCAGCGCATTCGAGGATATCGAGCTGAAACGTTTCCGGTCATTTACCAGGGATTTCAGACGTCTCGAACTGCAAATCAATCGCCTTCGCAACATCATCACACCACTGAATGAAACCCTTCTTGTTACAGCTATTGCCTTAGTGTTGTGGTTCGGAGGTCTGCAGGTTTTTTCCGGGGACATGACAGCCAATGAACTGATAGTGTTTGCCTTCAGCCTCTATTCCGCAATGGGCCCCATCAAAATGATCGGCGAGGCAAATACCTCGATTCAGATCGGACTGCTTTCGGCTGAAAGACTTTTCGAGGTCATGGATGCTGATTCGGAAGTTGTCAATGGAACCCGTCCCATCAGCGGCTTTTCGCATACCATCAGGTTCGATGATGTCTGCTTCAAATACCGAAAAGACGAAGACGCGCCCAATATCGTTGATCACGTATCTTTTGAGATTCAAAAAGGAGAAATGGCAGCCCTTGTCGGGCAATCCGGATCGGGCAAGTCAACCATTGTCGATCTCCTTCTCCGGTTTTACGATGTCGATTCAGGCAGCATTACCATAGACGGGGTGGATATCCGTGAATTCGATTATAAACAGTTGCGACGGATCATAGGGGTGGTGAGCCAGGAAGTCATTCTTTTCAATGACACTATCGAGCAGAACATCGCTTACGGAATACATGGCGATATCGGTCACGACCGAATAACCGAGGCAGCAAAGCTTGCCAATGCCCATGAGTTTATCGTGGATAAACCGATGGAGTATGAAACGATTATCGGCGACAGAGGCCTGCAACTGTCAGGCGGACAGCGACAGAGGCTCGCCATTGCCAGGGCAATGGTTAAAAATCCCGATCTGCTTGTCTTTGACGAGGCAACCAGCGCCCTTGACAATGAATCTGAAAAGGTAGTACAGAACGCTATCGACCACGCACTCGAAAACAGAACCGCTCTCGTTGTTGCCCACAGGCTGTCAACAGTCAAGAACGCCGACACGATCATCGTCATGGAAAAAGGCCGAATTACGGAATCCGGTTCCCATGAAGAGCTCCTTGCACGGAACGGACTCTACAAGATGTTTTACGATATACAGTTTCAGGAAAAAGTTGCTGGATAGAAACCTATGAAGCAGTGTCTATGACCCTGAATTCATGAACAACCCCAGAACAACAGGAAAAGCAGAAGAACCAAAGCCGCCACCAAAGCACAGCAGTAACCCTACAGCACAGTGACCATGAACGCGCCGAAAATATCCATTATAACTCCAACATACAACGCTGAAAACCTAATCGAGGCATGTCTCCTGAACGTCGCTGCCCAATCCTATGAAAAAAGGGAACACCTGATCATCGACAACGAGTCAACAGACAGCACGCCTGATATTGTCAGGAACCTTGCAAAACAACACCCTCACATCCGCCTGGTTTCCGGAAAGGACAAGGGAATTTATGACGCCCTGAACAAAGGTATCGGTCTGAGTTCCGGGGAATGGGTCTATATTCTGGGAAGTGACGATGCTTTTTATGACAACCATGTTCTGGAAGACATCTTTGCCGAACAGGAAACCGGTCGGTACGATATCATCTACGGCAATGTCAAATGGGGCAAAGAAAACCGGACCTACGACGGAGAGTTTTCCAAGCTCAAATTCATGGAAAAAAATATCTGTCAACAGGCCATCTTCTATTCATCGACACTCTTTTCACGATTCGGAAAATTTGAAGCCCGCTACAGATTGCTTGCAGACTGGGTATTCAATATGCAATGGTTCTGCCGTGAAGATGTCAAACAACTATATATCGACCGGATCATCGCAACATACAATCCTTACGGCTTCTCCTCGCAGGCGGATGATACCGAGTTCATCAAAGACAGAGCTTCGCTCATTGAACAGTATTTCCCGGAAGAGTACTCCATCATCTTTGAACGTGAGACAACAATCAATGAACTCAACCACGAGCTTTCTAAACTCAACCACGAGCTTTCTGTAAAGGACACGCAGATCAAACAGTTGCTTGAAGCCATCAACTACAGAGAGAAGGAGAACGAACTCCTGCAAACACGTGCTGAAGAGTTCGAAAACGTCATTCATTCCCTTGAGGGGTCCATACTTGACCTGGAAGGAACTGTCAACGGTCTGGAAAACAAAATCCACAAGCTGATCAATTCAAGCAGCTGGCGGATGACGAAACCTGTCCGCAAGCTCTCGAAGTCAATCCGGAAACGGACGAGAAAAATCAAAAGTGTTTTCAGGAAAAACAGCGAGCAGTACTACATCCTGAACCAAGACAAGGAAAACAGATCCTGTGATATTTCCGCACTGCATGAAACCTGCCGGATTTCAGAAAACAAAAGCCTCCTTCCCCTGAAAAAAACTACCGACATCATCCTCTCAATTGATCATTACCACGACGACCTTCCCGTAACAGTAAACAGTATTGTAAAAAACACTTCTTCCCCGTTTACTCTGCACATAATAGATGACGGCAGTCCCGATGAACAGATCCTCGGCTTTATTGAGCAGTTTCAAAAAGACAATCCCTCATGTTTCATCACTTTTACGAGAAACCGCAAACAAGCAGGGGTTGCCAGCAATCTGAATCGCACAGTCGGCTCGACGAACAACCATATCGTTCTTGTTCATCCGGGAATCGAGGTTTCCCCCGGTTGGCTGGAACGTTTGATGGCTCCGATCATGGCGTTCGAGGATGTCGCGACAGCAACACCATTCACCAACGCAGACACACTCTGCAGTTTTCGGGAATTTGCAGGGGCTCCATCCCTGCCTGAACAGCAGGGCCTCGAAGATACCGACAAGTGCTTCGGGAAAATAGCGCCGCTTGACAAGTATCCCGGCATTCCGGCAGGAGCCGGATTCTGCATGGCAGTCAACCGGAACATCATAGACCGCATCGGCATGTTTGATACAAAGACATTCGGAAGTGAACCGGGTGCAGAAATCGACTGGAGCTTTAGTGCTCTCAGAAACGGATACAGAAATGTCCTGGTACCGAATCTTTTTATCCAGAGCCATTCCCGGGAAGAGTATTTTCCGGGCCGTGAAAAACAGGGGCCTCTTTCCAGGCATATGCAGAAGATTGTCCGCAAGCATCCCGATTATTTGAAGGTCATCAAAGAGTATGCCGAAAACGATCCGTCAAGGCAAATCAGACAACTCCTTCTCCTGCTGCTGCTCGCATCGGGGAACTCTGCCGCAAAAAAAGTCCTCTTCCTCGATCATGACCTTGGCGGCGGAGCGAATCTTTTCCGCAAAAAATACATTAAAGAAGCCTTGCAAAGAGAAGAAAAAGTTTTTTTGTTGCTCTACAACTACGCTCGCAAACAGTACGAACTGACTTTTTACCACCACAACCATCAGCTTTCGTTTCACACCAAAAACCTGGAGCACATCAAACTGTTTTTGCATACCTGTACCGAGCTTGATTCGATCATTTTGAGCGAAACCGTAAGCTTTCCGAACATCTCCGCGCTTCTTGAAATGATTCTCGACCTGAAAAAAGCTCATAACGCCACACTGACAACCCTGATCCACGACTTTTTCTGTGTCTGCCCGAGCTTCAATCTTCTCAACAGCGACATGATATTCTGCGATGTCCCTGACGACATCTTGAAGTGCCAGGTATGTCTGCCACAAAACGACGGTGACTTCAGAATCTTCTACAGAAATCCGGATATCGTTTTCTGGAGAAAAAAGTGGTCCAGAGTACTGGATGAAAGTTCGGACATCGTGTGCTTTTCCAATTCTTCAAAAGACATTCTCCTCAAGGCATACCCCGCGCTTTCTGCTGACAAAATCCATGTAAAGCCACACAAGGTCGACCATCTTCCGAAAACGGTGTCAGTCAGACAACACCGGCGTCCAAACAAAAAAGATCAAATAACAATCGGCATTCTCGGCAACATCAATGTTCCCAAGGGAACAAGAATCGTAGAAAAAATGATCGAGATGATCGAGGCCGAAGAGCGCGACATAAAAATCGTTATCATAGGACGCCTTCATTCACCCCTGAAAAACCGGCTTCTTCTCGTTACCGGCAAATACCAGCATAACGAATTGCCGCGCCTGATCCACAAGCACCAGATCGATATCTTTTTCACACCATCGATATGCCCCGAAACCTTTTCCTATACAACAGAAGAAATCATCCAGATGAACCAACCTCTGGCGGTTTTCAATATCGGGGCGCCTGCGGAAAGAGCAAGACACTATTCCAAGGGAATCATAATTTCAAGAATCGATCCGGAAACCGCTCTTGACGAAATAACCTCTTTCGTTCAGAATACCTTTACAGTATGAACCGGTTCTCCGGCAGAAGCAGATCTCCGAAACCGGACAAACAGGAAAAAGTTGAATACTTCCCAGATATACCTTGAGAAAAGTCAATTCTGCAAGGTGTGCCACATATGTTCACCAATTGGTTGAACAGAACCGGTTTTTTGCTCTTTTTTGTATCGAAACCTGTCCCGTTTGCACTATATTAAATACGCAGGCACATTGTTGTCATTCATTTTGATACAACACTTTACTAATCAGGGGAAAAGACTTTTCTATTAAGATTCCCTCAGATCGAGCAAAAACAAATTATTTCAAAAACCTTCATAACCATGAAAAAACAACTCAAAAGACATAGGGATACCGTATGACTTTATTTAATTATAATTGCGATTGCTCATATTCAGGGCCGCTAAAAAATAATAAAGATTCATATATATGCCCAAATTGTCAAAAGAAGTGGGATAATGAAAACGATATTATAATTTTTACTGATGAAAAGAACAGCCAAACTGACATTTATGATGACATATATTCCTCTGGATATAGCAGTATCGAGCAAAAGAAAATAAACTCCCAAACAGATGCATACAAAACCCATGAAGAATTAGCATATTCATACTTCAAATCTCTTGGATATAATCTAAATAATAATGTTGAAAATCTATCAATCCTTGATGTGGCATGTGGTTCTGGCTGGACCACTGCTGCTTTATTTTGTAACGATAAGCTACAAAACTGCAAAATACATGCGTTTGATATTTCCATCAGTGGCATCAAGTTACTGAAACAGTATCTGAATACCCAGAGTAAGAGCAATAGTAAAAACCATCTGGAACTATCAGTACAAGATGCAATGAACATGAAATTTTCCAATAACTCTTTTGATGTAATTATAGGGAGTTCGATACTCCACCATTTTGATCATTATGAACATTTTCTTGATGCATGCTTTAACATATTAAAACCATCAGGAAAAGCAATATTCGGCGAACCGTTTGCCATAGGATATGGCATAGTATACAGCGCAATGAAGCTTGCATCTATTGAAACAAAAGTGCATGAAAAATCAATAGACAAAATGTACAACGATTCTTCTGTAAGAATTGAAAAATCAGGGGATCATATGTTTTTAGAACATTTGGTCGATAAGCATCTTTACCTTCCCGATGAACTATTTGAAGTAGGGCGCAATATTGGCTTTAACAAGGTAGAAATAAAACCCCTCAACAGTCTTGAAGATATTAAAGACGAATTAATATATGACCTCTATAAAAGCATGGGCATTAATGGTTTAGCAGGGTTTAATGTCATAATACCTTACAAAAAGGCAGTTATTGCCTGCATGGAAAGACAAAAGCTTATCAAAAAGACAATAGAGATTTACAATGTTTTTTTTGATATGTTTAAATCATATTTTACATACAATCGAACACTATCTCCATTTAATTACGTTATTTTCCAAAAGTAATATACATCTTATGCCGATATGAAAAATAACAGATATCATAAAAAATGTAACCGCTCCTAACCAAAACCTAAGGACATCTCTATAAATTGTCGTGAGCTTCAATAACCAATTAATAGAAGTATTCTTATTCAGGGAATCCATTCTCATTACAAGTTTTATAATTACCAATAAATCTCTTTTTGGTAAACATCATGCCCTATCCCCTTGTTGTCGATCTTGACGGAACATTACTCAAATCAGATGTTTTGTACCTGTCATTTTTTTCATACTCAAAGCGTAACGTTCCTTATGTTTTGGCTCCATTTGTATGGCTTCTTCAGGGCAAGGCTCTCCTGAAATCAAAGCTCGCTGAACATGCACCCATTGATGTAACAGTTCTTCCTTACGACGAAAAGGTTCTTTCGTTTCTGAAAAAGGAAAAAGAAAAGAACCGCAACATTGTACTTGCAACAGCAAGTCACATCACTTATGCCACACAAATAGCCGAACATCTCGGTCTTTTCGATACAGTGATGGCAACTGACTCGAAAGTAAATCTCTCTTCTCACAAAAAACAGGAGGCACTGGTTGCCGAATTTGGTGATAAAGGATTCGACTATATCGGCAATTCAAGAGCAGACCTTGTTATCTGGCAATCGGCAAGGAAAGCATACCTGGTAAACCCGGAACGAGGTGTTGAGCGACAAGCGAAGAAGAGTGGAAATGTAGAAAAGGTTCTTATTTCAAGAAAACATGCACTGCAAGCATGGCTCAAAGCCCTGAGGCCTCATCAATGGCTGAAAAACCTGCTCATATTCATCCCCTTGCTTGCTACACATGAGTTTACGAATCTTCCTCTGGCAACACAAGCACTCCTTGCATTTCTGTTTTTCTCCCTCTGTGCGTCCAGTGCTTATCTCCTCAACGATCTTGTAGATCTTGAAGACGATAGACACCATACGAGAAAAAAACATCGCCCCCTGACCTCAGGGGACCTTTCAATCAAAGCAGGAGCAATATCAATCCCATTGCTCTTTCTCGTAGCATTTACAGGGTCATTGCTGATACTCCCCTGGCAGTTTACTGCTTCGCTGGGAGTCTACTATACCCTGACACTGCTGTACTCCTTTCTGATGAAAAGAATAGCTGCTCTTGATATCATTTCCTTGGCGGTGCTGTATACCATGCGCATCATCGCAGGCTCATTCGCCTGTGGACTGGTGCCAACCTTCTGGATACTTGCTTTTTCCATGTTTCTGTTTCTCAGCCTCGCCCTTGTCAAACGCTATGCAGAACTGCGTGATGCCCGTGAAAAAGGGAAAACGGAAAAAACCAAAGGACGGGGCTATTTTCCAGAAGACCTGGGAATTATCTCCTCACTCGGCACAGCATCAGGATATTTGTCCGTTATGGTGCTGGCGCTGTACATTCAGGATGCAAAAACACTGACGCTGTACAGCAATCCGGAAATAATATGGCTCGCGTGCCCGCTCCTGCTCTACTGGATCAGCCGTATCTGGATCCTTACCCATCGCGGCCATATGCATGACGATCCAGTATTGTTCGCAGTAAAAGACAAGACCAGTCTGATAGTCGGTGTGTTGTTCACTTCTGTTTTTGTCTTTGCCCTATAACCGGAAAGCGCTGTCAGTCTGTTTTCAAGGTGAATATTATCGGGTGTTACAGGATTTCATTATGAAGCTTTCTCTTGCCTATGCAGTTTTTGCGATGATAGCCACCGCAGCCAATATCGGGACACAGGATGTGGTTGTAAGCATGTACTCCGGCACATTGCAAGTTTTGATTTCCATTATTGCCGGAACCATTGTCGGGCTTCTGGTCAAGTATGTGCTCGATAAACGGTATATCTTCCGTTTTCATGTCCGCAATGCAGTGCACGATGGCCGGACATTTCTTCTTTATTCACTGATGGGAGTGTTTACTACCTTTATTTTCTGGGGCTTTGAATTTGGTTTCGACTATCTGTTCAAGACAAAAGAGCTTCGATATCTTGGTGGCGTTATTGGTCTGACTGTCGGATATACTGCTAAATATCATCTTGACAAGCACTTTGTTTTTCGTAAGGAGAGCAGTTCATGAAGATTTACGGGTGGGGACGGTATCCTGTAGAAGATGCCGAGGTGTATGCACCGCTGACAACCGCTGACATTCAGGAGTATCTGATGCAGAAAAAGCATACCGGCATCACACCTCGAGGTCTCGGCAGGAGCTATGGGGACAGTTCACTCGGCAACCATGTTGTCAGCACGCATTGGCTTGACCATCTTGTTGCATTTGATGATGCAGCCGGGCTGATACGTTGCAACTCGGGAGTCACCCTGGACAAGCTTCTTGAGGTCATTGTACCCAGAGGCTGGTTTTTACCGGTAACCCCCGGCACAAGATTCGTGACGGTCGGCGGAGCAGTTGCAAGCGATGTACATGGAAAAAACCATCATCTTTCAGGCTGTTTCTGCGACCATGTCGAGTCAATGGCAATCCTGGTCGATGCTGAACGTATTATACGTTGCTCACGAGCAGAACATGCTGATCTTTTCCATGCAACGTGCGGCGGCATGGGGCTTACAGGCATCATTCTATCGGTTTCGTTCCGCCTGAAACCGGTAAAAAGTGCCTTTATAGAGCAAACAACCTTTAAAGCACAAAATCTCGAAGAAGTGCTGAACCTGTTTGAAACATATTCCGGTTGCACCTATTCAGTCGCCTGGATAGACTGTGTTTCCGGAGGGAGTAGTCTCGGGCGTTCCCTGCTCATGACAGGAGAGCATTCCGAACACGGCAGTCTGGGTGTGAAAGGCACTTCCAACATCAGCCTCCCGTTCGATATGCCGTCCGGCCTGCTGAATCGCTTTTCGGTCAAGGCTTTCAATGCCCTCTATTACCACAGGGCACGTTCCCGGCAAGCAAGCCGGCAAGTGCATTACGCGCCGTTCTTCTATCCGCTTGACAGTGTCAGCAACTGGAACAGAATGTATGGAAAAAACGGCTTTACCCAGTATCAGTTTGTTGTACCAAAAGACGCCGGGATTGAGGGGTTGAGCAGGATACTAAAAATGATCGTCGATTCAGGACGCGGATCATTTCTGGCCGTATTAAAAGTGTTCGGCAAGCAAAACGGCAATCTTCTTTCTTTTCCAACGGAAGGCTATACACTTGCGCTTGATTTTAAAATCGAACCGGGATTGTTTGAGCTGCTTGACACACTCGACAGTATGGTGCTTGATTACGGCGGAAGGCTGTATCTTACAAAAGATGCCCGTATGAGCAGAGCTACATTCCAAAAAGGGTACCCGGCAACAGAATCATTTCAGGCTGTCAGGGAGTCGTATGGCACAAAAGGAACATTCGTCTCTCATCAATCAAAACGGTTAGGACTGGATTAAATGCAGAACATTCTCATTATCGGGGCAACATCAGCTATTGCAGAAGCTACAGCACGGCTGTTCGCTCAACAGGGAGCAAAGCTTTACCTGTTAGCCAGAAACAAAGCGCGGCTGGAAAGTATGGCTGCAGACCTGAAAATCCGGGGAGCTGTATCGGTTACGTATAAAATCTTTGACGTCAATGATTTTGCCCGGCACGAGGACATGCTTGACGACGCAGCACAAGCAATGGGTGTGATTGATATCGCACTTATAGCCCACGGAACCCTGGGAGATCAGAAACAATGCGAGTCAAGCAGTGAGGAGACTCTCGCTGAATTTCAGACAAACGCGACCAGTACTATTTCCCTGCTTACCAGACTTGCAAACATTATGGAAAGCCAAAAAAAAGGTACTCTCGCGGTCATCAGTTCGGTTGCCGGTGATCGAGGAAGACCCTCCAACTATGTTTACGGATCGGCAAAAGCTGCTGTGACAACGTTTTGCGAAGGATTACGAGCAAGGTTGTTCAAAGCCGGAGTGCATGTGCTGATCATCAAACCCGGCATCGTCAATACCCCTATGACCGAAGGCTTGTCAATGCCCGCGCCCCTCGTTTCACAGCCTGAGCAGGTTGCAAAAGATATAGTAAAGGCACTCAGGGTCGGAAAAGATGTCCTGTATACGCCCTGGTATTGGAGATATGTCATGACAGGCATTAGTCATTTGCCCGCCAGGATATTTAAAAAAATGAACCTATAAGCACAAGTCTTATTCCGTATGAACAAGGGATCTTCATTTAGAAAAAACAGCATCAGCTCAAATATCATTCCTCTTTTACCGATTTATTTAGTAATCATTGTGACCATCCTTATCAAGTCATTCTTTTTCGACCATGGTCATATCAGTTACGATTCATCTTGTTATTTGAGACTTGCACAGAATTTACTGGACAACAACGGCTTTTTTCTTAACTCACTCTACGTTCCATCCGGTAAGGAATTTTTCGCCATATGGCCCATAGGATACCCATACATGATTTATCTTGTAGCTGAAATCACTAACCTTTCCGTATTTTTATCATCGAAAATACTGAATATCCTTTTTCTCAGTGGAATATTCCTGATTTTTATCAATAAATTTAAAGCGGATGCTTACCTTTTTGGATTTATACTACTTTTAGCACCAGCAATAGAAATATTTTCTTTTACATGGTCAGAAGTCCCGTTTATCTTTGGACTACTCTGGTTTACTCTTGCTTTGATCACTGCTACAGATAAAAAAGAAAATTTTTTTACCTTTCTTAATCTATCACTATCGTCAATCTTTCTTTTTCTAAGCAGGTATATCGGAGCGTACTCTATTATTCTGATATTACTGTTTGGCATTTACCATCTATTTAGCAAGGATTACAGAAAGCTTCTTTATTTCCTTGTAAGTGGATGCATTGCAGGTCTTTTTGTCACTCTTTATCTCTATAACAATCAAATCCACACAGGACATATCACCGGCATACCAAGAAGTCCCTCCAGTGAATCAGCACTTGCCATGGTCAAAATGATCACGACAGCCTATCTGTCTGAGTTTGTCAATTTTTTCACCTTTTCTCTCCTGTTCAGGGACAATCAACATATTACACCTCATATTGTAGCACTTGCTGCATCATTAGCAATTATCCTTTTCGCAATAAAACTCAAAATATTCCCCATAAAACTCGAAAAAACACCTCACAACTCGGCTATTCTTATTTTTTTTATTACAGGAATTTCTTATATCATCACCATTACCACATTAAGGATTTTAACTGTATTCGATCCATTATCATATCGACTTCTGTTCCCGGGAACTTTTTTACTTTTGATTTCTCTGATTTTATTTTTCAAAAATTTTTCTGCTGATAAACAGACTGTCAATACCTTCAAGTTTATCTTTGGCATTTTTGCTATTATCGGTTTTACTTCAAACTTTATCAACTCAACACCTAGAATTCCCGTCGCCTCCATCATAGAAAACGGATATAACCAGACTGTACCTTACTTTGTTCACCAGGAACGCCTTATTGAGAAATCGAAAGCCATCAAGCCAGAAAGCATTGTCATTTTGCCCGACGCTGGATTGAACTATCTGCGTCCCGACATAGTATCTGTGTACCCTCATCCCGAGACAGAAACCTGGTATCAATTCATCGAAAGAATAAAAAGTTTAAACACCCACAAAAGAGCAACTTACATTTATTTTCAAAAGGACTTCCCTTATGGCTACTATCACCCGAGTATTGTAGATCTTATCAGAAGCCATAACAAAGTCGAAATAGTCCGAATGCAGTAATCATAAAACCCCTGTCATCTTCATTTGACATATGAGAAAAATCCCTCAGCCAAAAGAAAAAAAGTGTCCGGAACTTTTTCGCTTCAGCAAAAACATCTCTAACTTAGCAGGTCTTAAGACACACAACCGGCCGTCGAGAGACTGACGCTCCGTTCTGCAATACTGTAAAGAAGCTATTTTCATGCTGGTTTATACCTCGGTAACAAAAAGCTATATTCCGAAAGCCAGAGTACTGGCGCGTTCTGTCAAACGATTCCATCCCGACTGGGAGTTTGTCGTTGTTTTATCCGACACGTTTCCCGAAGACTTCGACCCCGAACAGGAACCTTTCGACAGGATCCTGACCATTGACAACCTGAACCTTCCTGACTGGAAATCCTGGGCCTTCGGCCACACGATTGTCGAACTCTGCACAGCTGTAAAAGGACCGGCGGCACAGATCTTCGCAGACGATCCTGCCGTCAAAAAAATCATGTACCTCGATCCCGACATCAAGGTATTCAGTACGCTCTCACCGCTCGAGACACTTCTCGACAACCACGACATCCTGTTAACCCCTCACCTGCTCGATACCGAAGAAGCCATCGCCGCTATACAGGACAACGAAATTTCCGCCCTGAAACACGGGACGTACAACCTTGGCTTTTTCTGCGCAAGGACTTCGGGCCAGGGACTGGATTTTATCCGTTGGTGGGCACACCGCTTGACCCATTTCTGTATCGACGATATCCCGAACGGCCTGTTTACCGACCAGAAATGGTGTGATCTTGCACCCTGTTTTTTCGACAGGCTCCATATCATAAGGGATCGGGGATACAATGTCGCAACCTGGAACATCTCCCACCGGCCGCTTAGCAGGGACACGGACGGCACCCTGCTTGCGGGGTCAACGCCCTTACGGTTTTATCATTTTACGGGGTACGACAGCGGAGCGGGCCTAGGCATGCTGAAAAAATACGCTACAGACCAGAACCTGGCTCACGAGATCTGGGAAGGATATCTTGAAGACCTGAATCGTGAAGGCCACGGTCACGGCGCTTTCAGGGGTTGGGATTACGAACGTTACAACGACGGCAGCAGCATTTCCGAAGAAGCCCGGTTGATATACCGGTCCCGGGAAGACCTCAAAAAGGCCTTTCCTGACCCGTATTCGCTACAAGAGCCCTGCTACAAGAGCTGGTATGCGGCAAACAACAACTCCGTTCACCATCCGGTACCCGCAGCACAGGACGCCCCTTTTTTCTACAGGATCAAGCCTTTGCGAAAACTGTCGAAATCCATAAAAAAACGCCTGGGGAAAAGATGATTGCGCAACCGGGAATACCGAACCCGCTAACCGGACACCGATGCCCCCTGACGATGAAAAGATACTGAAGATCAAAACCGTCACGTTGCGCTACATTGAGTTTGAAGACCGCATGCGCATGGCAGCCCGCCTTGACGGACATGGTCAAATGGTTTTCTGGCTGACCTTGCGCCACTGCCAGCGCATTGTCCCTGCACTTGTCAAATGCCTGGAAAACGACAGCAGTAGGAAATCCGCAATTGACCGATCACTTACACTGTCCTGCCGCCAGCATGTCGCAGAGTGGGAGCAAAGAAAAAAACCATCTGCCGAACCGGTGCTGCCATCCGGTGAAGAACATTCCCTGCTGCCCCGGCAAGTAACCGTCGCCTGCAGGGAAAAAAGTGCAGCGTTACTTTTTCCACTTGAAGATGGAAAAAGCGTAAAGCTGTTGATGAACCTCCAGGAGCTTCGCCAGTGGCTGGGAATACTCTATCGCCAGTTCAGGCATGCCAGTTGGCCTCTGGATGCATGGCCTGAATGGTTTACAGGCGATCCCCACGGCATGAACTGATATCGTGATTTAGCAAGGTCGTGTGACTCCATTGTGCTTTGAGAAGAAAATACTCAGACATTGTCTATCTTTATCTTGTTTTGCCAAGCACAGAAAGTGCTTGCACATGGGGCAGGCTCAAGTAAAATTATTGCGTATATTCCAGCTGACTACCTGCGCGGTATCTGGAAA